>WNFR01001062.1_pt1 | contig 44250 bp, 40 predicted proteins | sample 5400221 | NCBI WGS metagenome assembly WNFR01 (sample SAMN13153357, study PRJNA577476) | soil metagenome | isolation source: 40 cm soil under Madrone tree | place: USA:California | collected 2016-06-14 | reverse complement strand
AGGATCTTGCTGATCTCGTCTGCCTTGATATTCGCCATTCCTGTCCCAACTCTCCGCTAAGCGTAATCTGCAACCCCGCCAGGCGAGGCGCTAATGCAACGACTACTCGGCCGTAAGGCGCTCACGCAAGCCATCCAGCCGGTTGCGCAGCGACCCATCGTAAATCGTGTCGCCCACGCGAACCCGCACGCCGCCCAGCAAATTTGCATCAAGCGAAAATTTCGCTTCGATTTTTTTGCCGGTGACGCGCTCAAGCGTCTGGGTTATTTCTTTTTTCTGCGCATCCTTCAAAGCCGCCGCGGAAAACACTTCCGTCTCGGCGATTCCTTGTCTTTCCCGCAAAACATTCTGAAAGGTTTCAAGAATTTCCGGCAGCCCCGAAGTGCGCTGATGGTCGATCACCACGAATAAAAAATTGCGCACGATTTTACTGGCACCAAGCCGCGTGGAAATCTTTTCCGCAACTCCGCGCTTTTCCGCCTTGGTCGTGGCGGGACTTTCGAAGAAATTGCGCAACTCCGCCGAACTGGAATACGCGGCGGTGAAATCGCTCAACTGCTGAATCACCGGACCAGCTGCTCCCTGCTCGAGCGCGATATCCGCGAGCGCGTTGGCGTATTGCAGACTTGCGGACTTCAATTCGGACTCCCCTGCAGCGATCTAACGAAACCTGCGATGAGCGCGTCCTGGGTTTGCGGCGTTAACTGTTTTGCGAGCAGAGATTCGGCGCCGTCAACGGCCAGCTTTGCCGCGAGGGTCTTGAGTTCAATGCGTGCGGCGCGTTCCGCGGCTTCGATTTCGGCTTTTGCGGAAATGGCGACTTTCTCGGCATCGGACTTGGCCAGCGCGCGAATCCGTTCGGCTTCGGCAGCGGCGTCCCTTTGCGCTTGCTCGCGCAAGCCACGAACCTCTTCTTCCAGGCGAGCGAGGCGCTGCTCGGCGTCGCGCAGCTTGCGGTCGCCTTCGGCCTTCGCTGCTTGCGCCTTGCTGATCATCGAGCTGATTTCTTCCGCATGGGCGCGAAACTTCGGCGGCAGAATTTTCCCGAAGAGCCAAATCAAGGCAACGGCGACAATCGCGAAGTTGATCCACTTAAAAAGTTCGGTGGGAGCCGCAGATGCGCCGGCGCCACTTTCGGCATGCGCGGCGGCAGCGAAAAACAGTAACGCGCTACACACGAAGAGCGATGAAACGATGGGCCTGCGAAGTTTCATCGAACCTCTCGCGAAGGACTGGCGGGCGATTGCAGAATCCTGGAAGCAATTTCAGACGCTAGTTGCGGAATGCTGGTCTCAACTTCGCGGCGGGCGGCCAGCAACTCAGCCGCGACACGCTGTTTCGCCGCGGCAACTTCACTGGCGGATTTCGCGCGCGCGTCTTTCAATAGGGCGGCGCGCTCATCCAGCAGTTTTTTTCGCGCGGCTTCCTGCTCCGCGTAGAGCTTTACGCGCTCTTGTTTCAGCGCATCCTGATGCTGCTTGAGTTTTTCCGCGGCGGCAGCCTGCGCCGCTTCGGCCGCTTTTTGCGCACCGACCGAACGGGCCTCGCGCTCGGCCATTACGGCAAGCAACGGTTTAAAAAACAGCGACTTCATCAGGAAATAGAAAATGAGAATCAGCAGGACTGTGGGCACAGCCCCGAGGAAGAGTTCGCCTAGTTGGTGAACAATCGCCATAAAAAAATTTGTTTAGCCTGGACCTTGGTTGGCAGCCTCGCCGTACACACACCCCACACAACGTACGGTGGGCTTCGAGCTGCCGACTCGGAACAAAAAGATTAGCATCCGAGTCAGGTTCCGTCAACGCACCGTGGCTGTGCAAAAGCGGCTTGTTGCGCGGGTTTTGCAGCTTTTTAGGATGGCGGAGAAGCTTGAGACTTTGCGGGCGGCGAAATCAGGTCGTATACGTAGCGAATGGAAACTCCCGTGTTATTCCGTCCCACTTTCAGCAAAATCGTCTCGCACAGTTTCCGGTTTCCTTCCAGAACTTCATAAGAACGCTCGTACTTATTGCCGCGAAGGTCTTTGCCCTCTGCCACCAACCGGTATTCTTGCCACTTCGCATCAAAGTCCTGATGACTTGGGTCTTTTGACTTTTCAACTTTGCGGCCGTCCGTGTAAAAGGCAAACTTGCGATCATCGTCGTCGCTGACGTCAATTTCCGGTTCTTTCTGCACAACAGTCAACTGGTTCGCTGGCTGCACAAACAGTTGCATCTTCTGACGGTCAGAATCGCTCTCTCCTCCGCCGCCCATGCCTCGCCCGCCGCCACCCATGCCGCCGCGTCCACCCATACCACCACCGCCGGGCCATCCACCACCCATGCCGCCTCCGCTACGCCGCCCACCGCCCTGCCCACTACTATCCGAACCGCGAGCCTGTTGCAGCTTTTTGCCCAGATCGTCGCTTTCATCCAAATTCAGTCGCCACATTCCTGCAAGCACCTTCGTTCGCGGCACATCCGGCGGTGGCGCTTTTGGCGGCGGAGCGGCAGACCCATCCTGCGAAGCGGTCTGCGGCAATGGGCCGGGAGGCGCTTGAGCCTTACCCTTCGGCGTTCCTAAGATCGCGACGAGAAGAAAGCTCGCGATAGCGACGGGACGCAACTTTTCATTCAGCCAAAATTTCATTTTCCCCCCGTTACAGGTTCCCCCGGCACAAAGAAAAAGTTCCCGTTTATAGAGTTCCATGACAGCGGCAATTCGTCTTAAGAAATGAACTTGTATCCTTTCCCGCGAACCGTCTGAATGTGCCGGGGACTTTGTGGATTATCGAGCTTCTGGCGCAGCCACGCGACGTGCACATCCACGGTCCGCGAATTGACTTCGCTGTTGTACTGCTCCACTTTCTGAAGAATTTCTTCGCTCGGCAACAGATATTCCAGCAACTGCGGTTCTTTTGCGGCCAGGGATATCTTGCGGCCGGCGCGACTAACTTCGGCGCGCTCAGAGTCGATTTCCACGTCATCGAAAGAGAAGGATTTCGCCGCAGTACGGTTTCGTTTTTCGATGCGCCGAATCAGGGCTGCGATGCGCGCCAGCAATTCGGACGGTTGGAGCGCAAGTGGACGTTTGGCACGCTGACGCCGCAGGCTATTCCGATGAATCCGTCGAAATACGACTGGGCAAACTTTCTGCGTGGTTATCAGATTACCGATTCGAATGGAGCAGCGACACTCAAGACCATCGTGCCCGGCTGGTATAGCGGCCGAACCATTCACATTCATGTGATGATTCGAACGCTTTCTTCGACGGGTACCGCGCTCACGGAGTTCACGACGCAGCTGTTCTTCGACCAAACATTGATTGACTCACTCGCTACATCAGTTTCGCCGTACAGCTCCCGCGGTCCTCCAGACACCACGAATGCGGAAGATTCGATCTATTCCAACTCGACGCAGGTTAAGTATCGCCAACGCCGCCACCGGGGCAGGATATACTTCGCCCATAACTCTCGGAGGCCAAACGGCTTAGCCGCTCCTCCCCAGCTCGCCCATGCATTGGAAATGTCAAAACGATGTGCTGGTTTTTTTAGTTCCTGGTGCTATACTCCCGCCACCAGCTGTATTTTACCCCTTGGCAGAATCTTGAGTCACCTCAGACCTGCCACTGCGGTTCGGTTCCAACGGGAGGTCACCATGGAATCTTCCACGCTTTCGGGGCCCATCTTCTACCTGCTGGTGGTTTGGGGCATCATTACCGCCATATTCCTTGTTTTGCTGATTTGGCGGAGCCTTCTCGAAAGTCACGAGGACGATCAGATCTTTATTGATGCGTCCGGAGATCATATGGCCAAGGAACAGCGCGATCTGATTCAGAAAATCAATACTCTGTCGCGTCCAATCATGGCCAGCGGCGTTGCTGCAGGGGGCTTGCTGCTGTTCATTGCCGGGTTCTGGTTGTATCAAGGACTAAAGAATTTCTGAGCCGCTTCGATTCTAGTTGCCCGCCGGTTTTGCCGGCGGAGTCGCGCTGCCAGGAACAGTGCTGTTCGGCGATTGCGCCGGAGCGGTCTGTACAACCGAAGTATGATCGTGCGCGATCAGCCAGTGGTTATCTTTTTTGATGAAAACGTAGGTGGTCTGCCCGCGCGCGGCTGACGGGTTACCCTCGATCACCGCCGCGAACTCCCACTGAAAACACGCCCAGGCAGAATTTCCGTTTACGTGAATGTAGGTATTGCTGCGATCCATGCGAACCTGCTGCATTTTCGACCGTTGTAGTTTATAGAGAGCCTCGTAGTTCGCCCAGCCGAGAATCGGGGGCGCCCACCCGCCGTTGACCACCGATACATCATCAGAATAATCCTTGTGCATGCGCACGGAGTCGCCGATCTGCCAAGCCCCCAGCACTTCTGAAATCATGTAGTCAATCTGCTGCTCGTCTGTCAGCGGAACGATCGGATTCGCGCTGCTGTTGTCTATTGTTGGAGCGTCCTTCTTCTTTTTCTTGTCTTTCTGCTGCGCATTCGAAGAATTGGCGCAAACCAACAGCGTGGCAGCAATCCACAACAAAGCACAGATCCGCAACACGTTGCGGCGGACATGGACGCAATTCATGAAACGCACCTCAATGGAATCGTTCTGCGAAGACGGTAGTTCCTCCGCTCAAGAATCGTACTTCATTGCGGCTCATTGCGAGCGCGAAGCGCTAAGCAGGTTCACAAAGAGGCGATAGGCGCCCGGCACGCCTTCTGGCAATTGCCGGAAGAATGCCAGGCCGGTGTAGATGTACGTTCCTTTGCCATACCTCGTGTACACCAATCCGCCGTTTAAGTCTTTTTCGCCGGGATCGTGCATGGAAAGCAGCGGCGTATACTTCGCATCAAATTCCGTCCAGTAATAAAGTCCGCGCTCCTGCACCCAGCCTTCAAAATCCTTGGCGCTGATTTTGTTGGGTCTGTTCAGCAATGGATCATCTGATTTCAGGAACGCGACGGCCGCGGTTTCGTCGGTGATGCGCGGCAGCGGCTCGCCGGGCTTACTGGTAATTTGCGCCGGGTATGGCGCGTAATTCTTCCCCGCCCAGGCAAAATCCCGTTCGTACTGCACCAGCATGGTTCCGCCGTTTGAAACGTAATCGAATAATCGATGGTTCGCACCCGGCAGATCGCTGCGCAATTCGTACGCGCGGATGCCGATGACAATTGCATCGAACTTGGACAAGTCGCCGAACGCCAGCGTTGCGGGGTCGAGCATGTCCACCTGAATGCCCAGCATTTTCAACGCATCCGGCACCGGTTCGCTTTCCGCGGTGATGTAAGCAATGCGCAGATTTTTCGGCACGTCGATCTCGAACGCGTGTACTACACATTGCGCAGGCTCTTCCCACAAAAGCGTTGGCATCGACGGCAGCGGCTCAATCGAAGTGGTGAACTTTTCATCGCGGCGCTTGGCGTAGGCGGTGATGGTGACGTTTCCTTGGGCTAATTGCGCTGACGGAGTCACATGCAATTTTGCGTAGCGGTCGCCGATGCCATCGAACGTTACTTCGGCCGCGTCGCTGGTCTTCCATCCCCCCGGCGCATCCACACCGACACTTACTGTTGCAGGCTTGCTTGAATAGGAATGCACCCGCAACAACACGTCGAAATCGTGTTGCTGCCCGGGCAGAATCTCGACCGCCTGCGCCGGTTCGACCGCCAGCGAGTAGGACGGCACAATCTGCAGCGGCTCCAAGTCCGCATGAGTCGAGTTGGCGTCGAAGAATTTCACGGGTTCGCGATGCAAGTACTCGTGCCCCGCAAGCCGGAATCGTATCCACACTTCCGAAAGCGGAGCGGGCGCCGCCGAGTTCTGATATTGCGAATCCGGTGATGCAAAGCTTCCGAGCAACCCCCTGGACGGCTTGGCATTGTCCTGCACCTGAATCGTGAACGTCTGTCCTTTTTCCAGGTCGCCTTCTCTTTTGCTTTGATTCAGTTCCGGCACCGATACAAATTTCGATTCGCCGATCTTGCAGTCAGCTTCCGCGCGGCACCGCGCATGCGCCACTACATGGAATTCTTCACCCGCCGTAACGTTATTGCGGTCCGCAAGCGCGGTCACGTCCAACCCTGCAATCAGTGTGGCGGCGTTATCGATTCGTGAACTCGCCGCGGTCCGATCGAGCAATTGTTCCCAAGCCTCTTCCTTCTGCGAAAAAGGTGTCGGCCCACATTTCTTTGGAGCATCTAAAAGCAATGCCGCGGCGTGGCTGATTTTCTCGCCGGCGCGTTTCCAGGCCAATTGCAAAACTGCTTCACGCGAGCTTTCAAGGTCGCGGTCCGCAAGTTCAATCGGAGTGCAGCCCTTGAAACGTTCCGCGATATTGACGGCCAGCGACTTCGCGTCGAAAGGCTTCCCGTCTTCTCTGCGCAACGCAACCGGACGCTGCAGAAAGATCGAGCCCAGAACTCCGGTCATTCCCTGCGTGCGATGATTTGCAAAGGCATCGATTCCAAGCTGACGCCATGTTCGTCCGTACTCGGAAGAGATTTCATCCAGAGGAAGAACATAGCCGCGTGGCTGCTCGCTACCGCGCTCGATGTCCAGCACTTGCGACGTCGTCCATGCTCCGCAATCCTCGCAACTCGCTTTCGTCTTGTACGATTCGTCGGCGGCCAGTTGTACCGCCTTGGGCGTCCAGATTCCCGAAGCCTGATGGTGGCCGTGGCCGCTGTGCACGCCGCCCCAGCCGTTGATAACGATATTCGGCCGAAACTCGCGGATCAAATACACCATGTCGTTCAGCACCTGATCGCCCCAGACTCTTTCTGTTTCCTCCGGCGTCTTTGAATATCCGAAATCTCTTGCGCTCGTGAAATAAAGTTTCACGCCGTATCCGCGCGTTGCGGCCAGCAGCTCCTGCGTCCGAATCAAACCGAGTTGCGGAGCCTGCTCCGGTCCAAGGACGTTTTGTCCGCCTTCGCCGCGAGTCAAGGAAAGCAGCACCACGTCGGCGTGCAATCCGCGTGCAAGGTACGTCAGCACCGCGCCACTTTCATCGTCTGGATGCGCCGTAATATAGAGGATACGCGTCGTCACGCGCGCACTGTCTATGGCGTCAATGGTTTCCGGCAATCCCCGCCCCGTTCCCGGTGACCCGGCAACCTGCGCACGGAGCGAACCACAACCTAGCGTCACCATTACCATGACGAAAAAAATTGCGCGGCAAATTTTCAACGCTTCCTCCCAGACTCAACCCAAACTTCATTGATCCCAAACCTCACTGACCATCATTACGGCGCGGCTACTATCGACTCTGCGGCTGCGCTTGTAGTTTGATTCTTCTCGAACGGCCATTGTTTCATCGTTGCTGTCCAAACCAGAAACGCCAACACGCCCAGCACGATCTCCAGCAATCCCCATTTGCGCGCCGCGCCGGTATGCCAGAAGAGCCAGGCCCAGCCGATCATCGTCAATACCGCCGGCAATGGGTACAGCCACATTTTGAAGGGAAGCGGTTCCGTTCCCAATCTTTTGCGCAACAGCATCACGCCGACCGCTTGACCGATGAACTGTACGATCAGCCGCACCGCCAGGATTCCCGCGATGGAAGTTTCCAGATCGAGTTTGATGCTGAAGAAAAATGCCAGCGTGCCCAGCGCCAGCAATGAAATGTGCGGAAACTTTTTTGTCGGATGCAATCGTCCAAAAATCGGGAAAAAATTCCCATCGAGCGCCGCCGAATACGGTACCCGCGAATATCCCAGTAAAACGGAGAACACCGAAGCCAGCGCGATCCACAACACCATCCCCGTCGCCACGGACGCCGCCGTGTGTCCATAAAGCCGCTCCACAAACGTGCTGACGATGAATTTGGAATTTTGCGCTTCCCGCCACGGAATTACTCCCAAAATGCTCGTCTGCATCGCCATGTACAGCACGGTGATTCCAAGCACCGAGAGAAAAATCCCACGCGGAATGTTTTTTTCCGGCTCGCGAATCTCGCCACCCAAATTGCAAATGTTGTAGTAGCCCCAGTAGCTGTAAATTGTGCTGACCATCGCCGAACCAAGCCCTGCGAACCATAAAGGCGAAAATGAAAATGCGTTCGGCGGAAAATCGAACGCCATCTTGGCATTGAAGTGCGTCATCCCGCCCCAAATCAGCCATAGCAGCGTCGCGATCACTCCCGCCCATAACAGCAAAGAAATTTTTCCGATCGTCGTAATGCGCCGGTACAACAGGATTACCAGCAAAATCACCAGCCCACCCGAAACCGCCTTGGCTTCCCATTTCGAAAGCGGATGCAAGTAGCCCACGTAACGCGTGAATCCAATCGAAGCCGACGCAATGGAAAGCGGCGCTTGCACGAATGTCTGCCACACAAACAGGAACGCCATCAGGCGTCCCCAGCGCAGAGGTCCGTATGCCTCGCGCAAAAAAACATAGGAGCCGCCGGCTTTCGGCATCGCCGCGCCAAGTTCCGACCATACAAAGGCGTCAAGCGTCGCGAGCACCGCCCCGCCCAGCCACGCCAGCAACGCCTGCGGACCGCCCATTTCGCGGATCACGATCCCGCTCACCACAAACGGGCCGATCCCCACAATCTCGATCATGTTGAGCGCGACGGCTTCCTTCAGTCCCAGCCCGCGCTCTAGTTCCGGATTTTCGCTCGCTCCCATCGCGTCGCTGAGAATAGCAGTTGCCCGGTTGTCGGGCACCATTCAATTGCTCCCTTAGCGGGCACAATTCAATTGGCCATTTCACCATCGCGCCGGAACTGCGCGCGCCGCTTGCCCCTTTTCGCAACGCGAGCACGAAAAGAGCGTTCGTGTCGCCATAACGGCGTTAGAATTTCCTCGACCTCGGAATCGCGTCACCCTCTCCACCGAACGTTGCTTCACTTATAGTCTCCAGTCCTGTGCCCGGATTTCCCCTCCGTTGTGAACGCTTATGTGCCCGTCGAACGATTGCGTCGCCGCGCGAACCAGGACCACTTCTTCATGGGAGAACCATCTCTGCCGCCTATTTGCCTTCGGCCGGCAACTGACCTCTCCTCAGTCTGCTCACGATGTAGCGGTACCGGTCGCCGCCTCATTGACCTGTGCCCTCCCTCAATGAAATGATAGTGCTGCAAGGTTCAGGGATGTGTTTGTCACCGGGGATAGCCGGCGCTGGCTTGTCCAGCGGGCGCCAAACGATAGTTTTTTCTAAAAACGCGAATCGGTTTTACTTGAGGGTGACTGCAGGCAGTCGTATTGTGTGTGACCGCGAAGCGGCCGTACCCATGTGGCTGCGAAGCGGTCAGCGCGATACGTAACCGCCGGGCGGTCAACGCGCCAAGCGCTTCACGCATCTCAACTCAGCAGTTCACGTTTCGCGGTCACGGTGGACTTGTCTGGCTCAGCGGATTCCTGCTGCACGCCCATAGACATTACGGGTGCGAGTTCTACTTGCAATCCGCCAATATAACGGGTGCGGGCTCTACTTGGAGCCCGCCAATATAAAAGGGAGTTCTCATGAAGCGGTTTGGGGCAGTGTGGGTCGTTGCGTTCGGAGCGATTTTTTTATTCGCCGGATGCAATGATTACGGCAACACTTTTCAGGGAAACACTGGCGCAAGCCTCACTGCCATCTCGCCTTCCGTCATTAGTGCCGTGGGTCCGAGCGGTTCGGACCTCACCATCACCTTATTCGGTGGGCCATTCGTCAAACAAACGGTGGCTCAATGGAATGGCAAAAATCTCACCACGACTCCCACTCTCGATGCGAACAGCAATGTCCTGAATCTCAAGGCGGTTGTGCCGGCGGCGCTGATCGCCAATCCCGGTACGGCCAATGTCAACACTATAAGCCCGCATTCCGGCAGCCAGAACAACGGCCTCTCAAACACCCTTGCCTTCATCATCAATCCTCCGCCAAATCCTTTGCCTGTTCTCAGTTCCATTTCGCCCGCTTCCGCAAATCCGGGCAGTCCGAACGTCGCTCTCACTATCACCGGCAGCAGCTTCATTCCTTCTTCTGATCCCACGGGCGGTTCAACCGTAAACTGGAACGCTAACGGTTCGCAGACTGCCTTGACCACTTCTAGCGTCAGCGCCACACAGATTCAGGCCACCATTCCCGCCGCGCTGCTTACAATGCAGACCTGCGCGCTGGTTTCCGTTTTCAATCCTCCGGCCATTCCCACCGTTCCACCCAGCGGGATCGGCAATCCCTTCAGCGGTGGCGGCGGTACCAGCGGCAGCACGCCGGGTTTCGCCGTGTCCACCGACTCGGCGTTCATTACCAATTGCAATGCTCAGGGCGTTAACCCGAACGCAGCAAAAACCTCCGCCATCGCTCTTGCCGAAGAAACTCCCGCTCTGGGGCTTGATGGACGTTACGTCGCTTACACCGCCACACAAAACGGCCATGCGCAAATCTTTTTGCGTGACACCTGCACCGGCGCTTCTTCTGGTTGCCAGCCGCAAACCTCTTTGCTTTCCGCTTCGAATGACGGCACGCAAGGTAACGCCGACAGCAACACTCCGTCCGTCAGCACCGACGGACGCTTCGTGGCTTTCAGCTCCGCTGCCACTAATCTTGTCGCCAATCCTCCGTCGGGCCGCCAGATTTATCTGCGCGACACCTGCGCCGGCGCCGCCACGCAATGCACTCCACAAACAACTCTTATCTCCGCCGACGAGTCCGGTTTACTCTCCGGCAACGATAATTTACTGCCTTCTATCAGCTCTTCCGGCCGCTTTGTCGCGTTTCTTTCCGTAACGCCCTCAAAATATCCGGCGAAGTCCGCAGGCAATACCAACAGCGGTTACCGCCAGGTCTTCGTCCGTGATACGTGTTTTGGCGTCACCACTGCCTGCACTCCTGCAACCACGCGTATTTCACTCGTTCCTGGCGACGCTAGTTCCTTGCAATCCAAACCTGCCGGCCCGGCCATTTCCAGTTCCGCGCAAGCCGTCGCCGTCTCCAGCGCCGCCACTCCAACCCTTTTCACCCGTACTGTCCCCATCGACGACCGCGTCTTCCTGGCCCTAACCAACTCCACTCAAAAATAATTTCGTTTCGACCGGCCTTTTTTTGAACTTGTAACGGCCGCTCTTTAGACCGGTTCGTTTCCTATCTTTGCTTTCTTTAAACTGCAAAAACAAAAAAACGAGGCCGGCGCCAGCCTCGTTAAGCTTTGTGGTTAATCGCGTCATCCTGAGGACATCCCATAAGGATATCCGAAGGACCCCAACGTAAGACTTTGCTCCCGCGATTTTCTTCTCCGCCGCTACTTTCCCAGATACTTCTCCGGTATCGGATTCCCCGGCCGCTCCGCATCCCAATAAATCTCCACGCACCACCACCGTTGCCCATCATAAAAAAATTCCATGCTGTTGATCCCGCGATCGATCGGTTTCCCATCCTTCGTCTCGCGCGATTCATAGGTCGTATAGATGTGCGTCATCGCTCCAAACGAATCCGTCTTCCGGCTCAACTCGTGCTCGAAAAATCCGTGCCCCATAAAATAACTTCCCGCGCGGTCCGCATAATCCTTCGGAGTCATCACCGCCAGACTCGGTTTGCCGTCTTTTGGCATTCGAACCGCAATCAGCCGCGCATCCTTCGCAAACAATGAATTGAACCGGTTCCAGTCTCGCGCTCCCGGTGGCCCCGAAATCACATCATAAATAGCCGCCACAATCGCATCCAAACTCTGCACATCCTTCGGACTTGCTTCCGGCGTAGTAGGACTCGGCGATGTAGCACTCTGCGACGTCGCGCTTTGCGAAGCGGCCGTCGCCGGCGCTGCTTCCTTCTTCTCCTGCGCAACTCCGCGCGGCACGAATCCCATCTGCAGCAAACCCGCGAGCAGTATGCCCACTGAAACAATCCTCAATCGCAACATTCATTCCCTCCGTACTGATCTCTGGTCGTTGATCTCTGATCACCGCTTTCAATTGAACCGCACCTTCACATCCGGCCGCTTCTCCAACTGCACCGAATCAATAAACCGCACCTGCCGGTCATCCAAAGTCAAAATCATGGACTGCGTTCGAATCCCTTCGCCAAAGAATCTCACGCCGCGCAACAAATTCCCGTCCGTCACTCCAGTACACGCGAAAATCATTTTCTTTCCTGGAGCCAGATCCATCGTGTCGTAAATCCGTCTGGTATCCTTCACTCCCATTTTTTCCAGCCGCTCCGCATCTAGCGGTTTCGCAATCACCAACCGCCCCAGAATCTGCCCGTTTAGACACCGCAAAGCAGCCGCCGTTAGCACCCCTTCCGGAGCCCCGCCTGTCCCCATCACTGCATGCACACCGGTCCCCACCACCGCCGCCGAAATCCCCGCCGACAAATCACCATCTCCAATCAAACGAATTCGCGCCCCGGCTTTACGAATGTCTTCAATCAACTTTTCATGCCGTGGCCGGTCCAGCACAATAATCACCAGATCTTCCACGTCGCGATCCAGCCTTTTCGCAATCGCCTTCAAGTTGTCCGCCACCGGGGCATCCAGATCCACCGCGCCCTTGCACGACGGTCCCACCACAATCTTCTCCATGTACAAATCCGGCGCGTGCAGCAATCCGCCGCGTTCGCTCGCCGCCAGCACCGCAATCGAATTCGCGGCCCCGGTTGCGCACAAATTCGTTCCCTCCAACGGATCGACCGCAATATCCACCGCCGGAAAATTCAATTTCGGCGCGTGCGTAGCCAGCCCCACTTTTTCTCCGATGTATAGCATCGGCGCTTCATCCCGCTCCCCTTCACCGATCACGATCGTTCCGTCCATCTGCAGCGAATCCATGGTCTTCCGCATCGCTTCCACCGCAACTTCATCCGCGCGATGCCGGTCGCCAAACCCCATCGTGCGCGCCGCCGCAATCGCCCCGTTCTCCACCACCCGCAAAAATTCAAGACTCAGCTCTGCTTCCATCGCACTCTCCGTAACTTCGCCACTCTGCCGCTTTGCATTTTCTTTTTGATTTTGGGTGCCCCGCCCCTGGTTTCTAAGGGTGGGATCTTCGATCTATCCTATCCGACTCCACTCAGGTCAGGCGGGCTCAAGCTCGCAACATCCTAGTCCAATTGCCGTCACTCCGTCGACACCACAACGAAAATCGTATCGAACCTGTGCCCGTTCTCCGCGAAACTCAGCGTCTCTGAGTTATCATTTCCTTTTCTTCCTTCTGAGGAGCGCACCATGCCATCCACTCCATCCGACTTCCGCCGCATCGTCCTGAGCCTCCCGCAAGCCGAAGAGCGCAAGCACATGAACCACCCTGACTTCCGCGTCGCCGGAAAAATCTTTGCCACCCTCGCTTATCCCAACAAACAATTCGCCATGGTCAAACTCACTCCCATCCAGCAGGAAGATTTTGTGAAGTCATATCCCGCCGCTTTCAACCCAGTTACCGGCGCGTGGGGCCGCAAAGGCTGCACCAGCATTCTCCTCGCGAAAGCCGCCAAACCTACCATCAAAGCGGCCATCCTCGCCGCCTGGCGCAATCACGCACCCTCCGATGTTGCTTTGGGCTCGCTGCCGAAAGCCGCCGGCAAGGCGCGCTTATCGTACAGGCGCGCCTCTCCTAAACGTGCATAGCCGTTTAGGGCTTGGCCTGAATTCCGATGGATGCTCTTTCTCGAAACACTCTTGCCAGGTTGGCATTTTTTCAGCTGCTCGTTGGTGTTTTGCTTTTCTTGCCCGCTTGGACTCTTCATTTCTGGCAAGCCTGGCTCTTCTGGGCAGTCTTCACTGCTGCACAGCTCACCATCACACTTTATTTCCTTCGCACCGATCCGCATCTCATTCAGAACCGCCTCAAGGCCGGCCCTCGCGCCGAATCCCGCCCGGCTCAAAGACTTATCCTGTTTTTCGCCGTCATTCTTTCCCTGGCCATGATCATCTTGCCGGGATTCGACCATCGCTTCGGCTGGTCCGTAGTTCCCGTCCCATTGGTGCTTCTCGGCGACCTCGGAGTTCTCGTCGGCATGTCCGTTACATTTCTGGTTTTTCGTGCCAACACCCACGCCGCAGCGACGGTTAAGGTCGAGGAAAACCAGCAAGTTATCTCCACCGGCCTGTACGGCATCGTGCGCCATCCTATGTATCTTGGCGCACTGATTCTTTTCTTCGCCTCGCCGCTAGCCCTCGCCTCTTTCTGGACGCTTCTCTTCGTTCCTTTTCTTTTCGCCACCTTGGCCGCGCGCCTGCTCGACGAAGAGCGCTTCCTCCTCGCGAATCTCCCGGGCTACGCCGCCTATTGCGAAAGAGTCCGCTCCCATCTGATTCCGTTCATCTGGTAGCCCCGTCCTTTGCGCGGAAAGAGCACCATCCCCATCTCGGCGTTTGCCACGACCGGCGTGGTTTACAATAAACTCGATCAACGCAATCCGAAAGCATTGCTCATCATGGTCCGGCTTAACAACCTTCAGATTAGAACTGCGGCCTTGTACGACCGTGTTCCGTTGGCACACTTGCGTGCATGCCTCTGGCCCGAATCGTCTTGCGACGAACATACTCGCGAACTGACCGCGATCCTCGATGCCACGGCGCAACGCGTGCTGCCGTTAATCATTTTCGTCGCGGAAGAAACTGACGGCGCTCTTGTGGGATTTCTCGAAGCTGGCCTGCGATCGTGCGCGGACGGCTGCGACGTTTCCCGCCCCGTCGGTTATGTGGAAGGCTGGTTCGTCGAGGAACATCGGCGCGGCCAGGGCATCGGCAGGCAACTCTTGCGTGCCGCTGAAGATTGGGCTCGCGCACAGGGCTGCCGCGAGATGGCATCTGACGCTAGCATCGAAAACCAACTTTCCCAGCGCGTGCATGAAGCATCCGGCTTCACAGTCACTGCGCGCAGCATCCTCTATCGAAAATCTCTCTAACGCTTTCTTGTGGGCTGCGGCAGCGCCTCGTCGGACCTAAGTCTTGCGAATCTTCGCGTTGGCGCCTGTCCCGACCAGGTCGGGGTGATCTCTGCGTCAAAATCCACCCGTCCCCAATAGTTCTCACCAGCCGCCTCTTCGCCTTGCACTCGTCCACTTTTGTACTCTTGTACTCTCTTCACGCCGCTCCTAACGGTGCTGGCTCGCCGACAAAACATTGCCATCCGGATCCTTGAACCACGCCACTTTGTCTCCGCCCGGCGTAGTCCAGATCCCGCGCTCCTTGTCTTGCACCCACGGATATTTTTCAGTCTCCACGCCTCGCTCCGCGAGCCACGTCACAACCGCTTCCACGTCGCCAACTTCCCACCCCAGCACCGTGCTCCGCAACGGCACAAAATCCGCCGCCTTCACAATACGAACTAAGTTTTCGCCCGCTCGCATGATCAACGCAAATGGCGTCAGCGCCACAAACGTAAATCCCAGCTTGCCCTCATAAAACGTCCGCGCCCCGTCATAATCCTTCGTCAACACAAATCCAACCATCTTCCCCGTAGTCAGCATGTTCCCTCTCTAGCCTCCGCGAAACTCTGGCAACTCCGCGCCTCAGTGTTATCTTCTAATCCGAAGTTTCTCTCGCTACTTACTACTCACGATTCACTACCCACTCGCAGCCCACTTGTACTCTTACACCCTTATACCTTTATACTTTCTTTTCTATGTTCGACGCTCACCGTTTCGCACTCTTCCTAGCCGCCGCTCTGCTCCTCGCCGTCACTCCCGGCCCCGGCATTTTCTACGTCCTCGCCCGCACCCTCGCCGGAGGCCGCCGCGAAGGTTTTCAATCTTCCATCGGCACATTCTTCGGCGGACTTTTCCACGTCTTCGCCGCCGCTCTCGGAGTCTCCGCCATCCTGGCCGCCTCCGCCGTAGCTTTCCACACCGTCAAGTACGCCGGCGCCGCCTACCTTATCTTCCTCGGCACAAAAATGATCCGCTCGCGCAACGTCCCACTCCCAGATCAAGCCGCCACACAAAACTCATCGCCCAACGCCAACGCTTTCCGTCAAGGCATCCTCACGGAAGCTCTAAATCCAAAAACCGCTCTCTTCTTCCTTTCCTTCATCCCGCAATTCATCGCGCCCGAACGCGGCCACATCTTTCTGCAATTCGCCACGCTAGGCATCCTCTCCGTCACCCTCAACACGGCCGCCGACCTGTTGGTCGTTTCTCTCGCGACGCCCCTCGAACGCAAACTCAGATCCAGCCCAACCTTCCGCGCACGCCAACGTACCGCCTCCGGCCTCGGCATGATCGGCCTCGGCGCGTACGTCGCCCTCGCCGAATCCAAATAAGTTTCCGGCCATCTCTGGAGGCAAGCATGAAATGGTTCAAGCTCAGCGAAGTTGGACCCAGCATCCTGCTCGCTGCTCTGCTCTTGCTTATCCTTCCGATCTCTTTCTCGCTTTCCGCGCAGGAGCAGGAACAAGGTGCACCAGCCAAGCACCGTCTGGCCTTGGTCGGTGGAACCATCTATTCCGCTCCATTTGAGCGGCCAATCACGAACGGCGTCGTTCTCATCGAGAACGGAAAAATCATCGCAGTAGGCGAAGAAGCAAAGCTGCAAATTCCGCCTGGCGTAGAGACGATCGATTGCACCGGCCGCGCCATCGTCGCAGGCTTCTGGAACAGCCACGTCCACTTCACCGAACCCAAATGGGAAAATGCCGCGAACCTCCCACCCACGCAGCTAACCAAACAGCTTCAGGAAATGCTGACGCGCTTTGGGTTTACGTCCGTAGCGGATACCGGCTCGCTTCTCTCAAACACGCTGGCCATTCGTGCACGAGTCGAATCGTCCGAAGTTCCTGGCGAGGGTGCCAATAAAGTCCTCGGCCCTCGTATCCTGACCGCCGGTTTTCCCCTCTTTCCCAAAGACGGTATTCCCTATTACCTGGTGGACACGCTCCCACCCGACATTTTGAAACTGCTTGACCAGCCCGCTACGCCGGAGGAAGCCGTGCGTGCCGTGGACGAGCACGTCGCGCAAGGCGCGGACATCATCAAGCTTTTCACGGTCTCTCCGGTCCACCGCGAGGGCAAATTTGTGTGGCGCCCGATGCCGCTCGCCATCGTGCAGGCCGCAACTGCCGAAGCTCACCGCAAAGGAAAACTTGTCTTCGCGCATCCTTCGACAGTTGAAGGCGCGGAACTTGTCGTTCGCGGTCACGTGGACGTGCTCGCCCACGCGGTTGAAGATCTCGAACATTGGGACGATTCGCTTGTCTCCCGCTTGAAAGCGGCAAACGTTTCGCTCATTCCGACCCTCACGCTATTCAGCGGCGAAAATGGTCCCGACGCCGCCCATGAAGGAATTCTTCGCGAGGTCAAAAGTTATTCCGACGCGGGCGGACAAATTCTCTTCGGCACCGACGTCGGCTATCTCACCGACTATCCATTGCTCACCAGAGAATTCGAACTGCTCCAACGCACCGGCCTGACCTTCGACCAAATCCTAGCCGCGCTGACCACCGCCCCCGCCGCCCGCTTCGGCTTTACTGCAACCACCGGCCGCGTAGCGGCAGGCCAAGACGCGGACTTGGTCGTCCTCAACGGTGATCCCGCGCGCGACATCAAAGCCTTTTTCCGTGTCGCATTAACGCTTCGCTCAGGAAACATCCTTTTTCGCGATCCAACCCTGCAAGCGATTCACAAATTCGCCCAAGTCCCTGCGAACATCGCCCCCACAACAATCGCAACTCGTCATCGTGAGTCCATACGAGAAGGATGGACGAAGGATCTCGACCTCAGCTTCCGCGAGAAGTAAAGAATCGCGCTCTAGCCGACGCACCGAGTCCCACTTGGTTACTTGATCATCCCTTACCGGGCGCTTGAATCCCTATCGCCTCTTAAATGAATACTCGCTGCTAGAATAATAAAGTCAGCACATTTATTGCCGGAGAACGAGAGTATTCTCCATGCAAGCTCTTTTGGTCCCATAGCTACGATAAGAGAGGGGTACCAACTGGTCGCACACGCAATAACAGCCGGTTAGCTTCGGCCGCGACTTACCATTCTCTACCCACTACTCCCTGAAGCCCTTACCAACCGGTCCGATACTCCCTCTTCAAGAAGTCGTTCGCGGCCGTCACATTCGTCACCCGCATATTCGCGCCGTCGTACTCGATCTTCTTCCCCGCGTGCAGCGCCACCACTCCCAGCAGCATCGTCTCGGTTAACCGCGCCGCATACTCAAACGGACAAGACGCATCCGCCTTACCCTGCGCCGCCGCCACCCAGTTCAACTCATGCTGCTGATTCGGGATGCGCGGCAATTTCTTTGCCGGCTCGCCAAAAGAATCGTGCAGCGATTTCGGCAGCAGCCGCGGATTCGCTCCATACGTTTCATGCAAAAGTTTTCCCTTGCTGCCAATCAGCAGCGCCCCGCCACCCTTGTTCAACTCCTCCTCGCCAAGCTCATCCGGTTTTGGCGGCATCAGTCCTCCGTCGTACCAGGTCAGTTTCACCGGCGGCAATTTCCCCTGCATGCCACTCTTCTCTGCAGGCGGGCGCGACGGAAATTCGTACACCGTCATCGTCGCGCTCGGATACGAAGCACGATTGAACGGCGTCGAAATCGTCTCAATACTCGACGGATACCCGAGGTTCAACGCCCACACCGAATGATCGATCAAATGCGCGCCCATATCACCAATCGGACCGACCCCCCAATCCACCCACCCGCGCCAGTTAAACGGATGGTAGATCGGGTGATACTCCACCTTTGGCCCGACGCCGAGAAACAAATTCCAGTCCAGCTTTTCCGGTACCGGATAATTTCCCGCCATCGCCGCCGCCAACCGCGCGTCCACTCCCGGTCCGTTCCATTTCATTTCATCCACGGGCTGATTCGGCTTCACCGGACGCGGTACCCCCTGCGGCCAGAATCCCAGCGGCCGGTTGGTCCAAACATGAATTTCGCGAACTTCGCCAATCGCTCCCGCCCACACGTACTCCACCGCTTTGCGCGCATCGTCCAGCGAGTGTCCCTGATTGCCCATCTGTGTCGCAACGCGCGTTTCCCGTGCGCGCTTGGCCAGTTGCCGCGCTTCCGCAACGCACCACGTCAGCGGCTTCTGTACGTACACATGTTTTCCAAGTTCCATCGCCGCCAGCGCAATTGGCGCATGCATATGATCCGGCGTCGCGATCAGCACGCCTTCAATGTTTTTCTGCTTCTCCAGCATTTCGCGATAGTCGGTGTAGCGCTTCGCCTTCGGCAAATGCACATCTTTCAATCGCTGCATTCCGGCCAGCTGCGCTTTCGCTTTCTCCGGATCGAATCCTGTTTCGCCAGTGAGATTCTGCCCGGTCGGGCGCGGCGGTTCCGGCAACTCCATGCGTTGACGCAATCGATCCATGTCCGGGTCCAGGCGCTCAAACGCTTTTCCCGCGTAATCCCAGTCCACGTCGCAGAGCGCCACAATGTTCTGGCTCGCAAGATTGATCAGATTCGCGCGCCCCATTCCACCGACGCCAACGCCCGCAATGTTCAACAAATCGCTTGGCGGCGTCATGCCTTTTCCCAACACGTGCCGCGGCACAATCATCAGCCCCGCCCCGGCTACCGCCGCATCCTTCACAAATTCCCGCCGCGTCATTTCTTTCTTTTCGCCCATGGTCTCCTCACGCTCCCACAAGTTGCACCGTTCATTCTTATTGACACAAGTGAACGCCGTCACCAAGAATCTTTAAATCCTTTTAGCAGATGAAAGATACCAAACCAATGTTCATTCACATATTCGTAATTCGATTGAAGCCCGGCGTCACGGAAGCGCAGCAGGATCGTATGATCCGCGAAATCGGCGACCTCAAAAATCACATCCCGCTCGTTCTGGAATCTTACGTTGGAAAAAATGTTTCGCCGCGCGGACAAGGATTCGCGATCGGCGGCGTAATGAAATTCGCTGACCAATCCTCTCTCGAAGCCTACAACGCGCATCCCGTTCATCAGGCTTTGCTGAAGTGGTTGCTTCCGCTCATTGATGCGATCGAAGTGGATTTTCCCGCATAGCAAATCCGCAGCGCGCCGTCAGCGAGTATTCCGGCTATTTTTCCAGCGGCTGAATTGTTGCGTTCACCAAAAACGGATCGTCGAATTCGGTCATTTCGCCGGGACCTTTCCCTTTCACCGGCAGCAATCTAGCAGTCAGCGGTTTGTGCCATTTAAAAGCTAGCGTCGCCATGTCGCCGATGATCATGTCCAGTTGCTCGATGCTCACGTCGCCCGGCAGCGGCACCGTATCCAATCCCGTTCCGCACACCGCCGAATACGAAAGCAATCCTTCCAGCGACACCAGGCCTTCGCTCCAGCGCTGCGCCAGCCGCGAATCTTCCAGAATCGGCAGCATCAATCCGTTGTAACCGGTCTGCTTCACTGGCACATCTTTAATCGCTGCGGTAATCGTCGCTGCGGCGGTCAGCGTTCCGCTCGATCCAAACGGCTGCGCGATTAATTCTTCCATCGCCGCGCCAATGGAAATTTCTTTCAACGGCGCCGGCGAAAGATCGATGCCCATGTACGCCCATCCCGTTTCCTGGTCCACGCGCCCCGCGTGCCGCTCGATCTCCGAAGCTTGCTCGGACAGCATGTCGGTCAGGCGGTGTTTCGCGCTTTCCAAATCCGGCGCGTCCCTGAACGCAGCCGCGACTAAGTTTGCGGATTCCAGGCCGATCGCGAATTGATGCCCGAATCCGGTGTGATACGCGGCGGTGAAAAACGGCGAAAGCGGCGGCACCATGGCGATCGCGCCGAGATTAAAATTTCCCTGGCTGTGTTCCGTTTCGTCTTCCAGTTTTTTGATTGCGCGCGCTGCAGCGCCCACCGCTTTCCAGCGCACTCCATCTTCGCCCGCCACCACGATGCTGCCGCAAATGTGTTTTGTCGCACTCAGAATATTTGCCAGCAAGTCGGCTTCGGCTTCGCTATCCCCGGCGTTCAGCATCGCCGGACCGATTCCCGCCGCAAATTTTTCTTTTTCCGCCAGCGCATCATATTCCTTGAAAAAGGCAATCGCCCGCTCCGTGCTCATGCCCTTGGTGTACTCGGGAAACGGCTGCGTGGCGATACGCAGCGTTTGCACTTCGTATCCGCGCGACTCAAAAATTATTTTCGCGCGGCGCAGCATCTGCATGGTTTCCGCAACTTGCTGTTTATATTGTGCGGGGTCAAGGTTAATGAACGCGGTGATGGTTCGGATGCGCGGCCGCACTTCGCCTTTGGCCGCCGTGCGTTCCGGCCGCTTAGTCTCAGCGCCTTGCTTCGCTGGCGCCGTGCTTTGCTGCGCGTTCGCCACGGCAGCACAGCTCAAAATCACAGTCGTGAGTAGTAAGAAATTTCTAAGGCAGGAAAATGAATAGCGCATGCCGAATCTCCCGTAATGGCGCAAGGACGCGCCGTTACAGCTTACAAGATTCGCGGCCAGCTATGCAGGTTGCTTCTTTTTCAAACGAGAGTTAGATGTAGGCGGCGATGCCGGTGATTTTTTCGCCGATCACCAGCTTGTGGATATCGTTGGTGCCTTCGTAGGTGAAAACGCTTTCGAGATTGTTCATATGGCGCATGATGCAGTAATCGTCGACGATGCCGTTGGCGCCAAGAATGTCGCGCGACTTGCGCGCAATCTCCAACGCGATGCCGACATTATTCATTTTCAACATCGAGATGTGCGATGGATCGACTTTTCCGTCGTCCTTGATTCTGCCAACGTGCAGCGCCAGCAACTGGCCTTTTACGATTTCGGTGATCATCCACGCCAATTTTTCCTGTACCAGTTGGTGCGAAGCGATCGGCTTGTTGGCAAATTGTTTGCGCGTCTTTGCGTATTGCAGCGCCGTGTCGTAGCACGCCATCGCCGCGCCCAGCGCGCCCCAGCCAATTCCATAGCGTGCCTGATTCAGGCAGCTCAGCGGGCCTTTCAATCCGACGACGCCCGGCAGCAAATTTTCGTCGGGAATTTCGCAATCACCGAAAGCAAGCCCGCTGGTGACGGAAGCGCGCAGCGACCATTTGCCGTGCACGTCCCAGGCTTTAAATCCCGGCGTGCCTTTCTCTACCAGGAATCCGCGGATTTTTTCGTCTTCGCACTTTGCCCAGACCACCGCGACGTCAGCGATGGAGCCACTGGTGATCCACATTTTTTCGCCGTTCAAAACGTACTTATTGCCTTTTTTTACTGCGCGGGTCAGCATGCCGCCGGGATTCGAACCGAACTGCGGCTCGGTCAACCCGAAGCAGCCGATTTTTTTTCCCTGCTGCAGCAACGGCAGCCACTTATCTTTTTGTGCGTCGCTGCCGAACGCATAAATCGGATACATCACCAGAGCGCTTTGCACGGAAACAAAACTGCGAATTCCAGAATCGCCGCGTTCCAGTTCCTGGGTCATCAGGCCGTATGCCACGCTGGACATTCCGGCGCAGCCATAACCCTGCAGGCTGGCGCCAAAAAATCCCAGCTCGCCCAGCTGCGGAACCAGATGCATGGGGAAGGTCGCTTCGCGGCTGTGTTTTTCGATGATGGGGATAATTTCGTTTTCGACGAATTCGCGCGCGGTCTGCCGGACGAGTTTTTCCTCGTCGTTCAATTGCGAATCAAAATCAATAAAATCCACACCGGCATATTTGGTCATCTTGCCTCCTATGAACAGGCGCCCGCACCAGGCGTGAAAACAAAGAGCAGCGGCATAAAGCCGCTGCTACATAAATCGCGCGTCGCCGCGCCTGGGCTAGTCTTCGCGAAAAAGTTCGCAGAAGTCCGAGGTGCTACCCAAAGAGATTCGTTGGTCGATTGTAGCAACGGGGAGAATGAGGCGGCAATGAGCCGAAGAATCATGAGCAGGAACCGAGGGCGATCCAATGGCCAAGGCAGGAGGTTCGAACCAAGCAAGGGCGGCGGCTGGGAATGTAACAAAATGTGACGTCGCAATGCCGGATACGAAATTGGGTCCCTGCTGGGTGCGAGATAAATAACAGATAACATTACATTTATCTGCTATAACGGCTTGGCAGTTCGAATGCACCTACCAGACAAGAATTCCGTAAGCGACGCCAATAGGCAGGGGTGAGGGATGAAGCTTAAGGCAAGAATTAGAGCGCGAAAAAGTTCAGAGCGCGGGTTTAGTTTGATCGAACTGCTGGTGCTGATCTTGATTTTGGGGGTAGTCGCTGCGATGGCCATTCCCACCTGGCAGCGCATGCAAAAGAACGCCCGGCTTAACGGAGATGCTCATAACCTGGCGGAAGCTCTTTCCCTGGCCAAGCTCCGCGCCGGTGCAAGTTTTACGGAATCGCGGTTGTTTTTTTATACAGGAAGCGGCAGGCAATACTTCCGAGTGGATGTCTGGAACACCGCTGCTAACAGTGGGAATGGCTGCTGGGTTCCGGATGGCATCACGAATCCAGGCACGACTAACCTCTATTGTATCGCAACCGGCGCGACGACCGGATACGAGACGAGTCTTTCCACCGGAGTTACGGCGGGCTACAGCAGTTTGTCGACGGCGCCATCGAACTTTGTCACCACACTGGCGCAGGCGGGTAGCTGCATGCAGGGTGGAACGGGCCCCACAACGGGAGGAAGTGCAATCTCCAGCACGTCCTGCATCATTTTCAACTCTCGCGGATTTCCCAGCGCTTCCGGTGGGTTGTATATCACCGACGGCACACGGGTTTACGGCATCGTCAGCAACTCGATGGGATTGATCAAGACGTATGTGAGTGCAGCGTCGAGCGCGAACTGGATACCGTACTGAGGTCATCATGAAAAATGTGATCAAAAAGAACAAGCGTGGAGAAGCTGGAATCAGCCTGCTGGAAACAATGATTGCCCTGGCGATCCTATTGATCGCATCGATCGGGATTCTTTCGATGACAATTTTGTCGATTACGACGACGGAAAACCAAGGGCACCTCGGCGCGCGTACGGCGGAGTATGCGCAGGACAAGATGGAGCAGCTGCAATCACTTTCGTTTGCCGATGGCATCGGCGGCGCAGGAACCGGAACTGATACGACCGTCGCTTCGTTCACGGCGACAACCACTGGCGGCAACGGGTTACTAGCCGGAGGAGGCACCACCTACGGCGCACCTGTCGCCGCGTATGTCGATTATCTTGATGCGGACGGAAATCCGTTGGGTGGAGGGGCCAATGCGCCAGCCGGCTGGTTCTATGTGCGGATGTGGCAGATTACAGACGATGCCACGGGAACGCTGAAGACCATCACGGTTCGCACGTTGGCGCGCTCCGGAGTAAACGGGGTGAGTTCACTGCCGCAATCGACGGTAACGTCGCTGAAGGCCAGCCCTTTCTGAGGAGGAATTGTGAAGGCTTGCTGTAATGGAAAGATGAAAAGTCGAAAGAGGCAGAAGGGCTTCTCGCTGCTCGAGCTGCTTGTTGCGGTGGCCATCCTGGTGATCGTGGCAGGTACGGTGATCGCTGGAATGATCAATACAACGCGGTCCGAGGGAACAGTGATGAACCGGACGCAGGTGCACGCCAGCGTGCGCAACGCCACGGAATTGATGGAACAAGAAATCGGACAAGCGGGCAGGTTGCCAGCGGCACAGGCGGGACTGAAGATTACGTTTGCAACCGCCTTGGTTGCTAATCCTCTTGGCACCACAGCGACGCCGACGATCACTTCGGCTGCTGGATTGTTCCAAGGGGAACAAATCACGGTCGATCCGAATTCAACTAACGAGGAAACAGTAACCATTACCGCGATCGCGACAGGAACAATTACCGCCACGTTCTATAACGCACACGGTACCACAGCGATTCCGGTGGTCATACTGGGAGGATTTGCCAGCGGGATTGTGCCGCCCGATTCTAGTTCGATGCTGGTGCTGGCCTCCAACAACGCAGGCAATACGACCCTAAACAGTACGACACAAGCTTCTAAGGGAAGCATTCTGAGGCTGTATGGAGACCTGAGAAGCGATGGCAATACGTACTATGTCGTTTACAAGTGTACCCAGGATGCCAATGGTAAGGGCACGCTGTATCGCTATGAGTCCACCGGTACCGACATCACCACTGCAGCTTCGATGCAAACCGGCGTGTTATTGCTGGACAACCTGGGTCAGAACCCCGGTAACACACCCTGTTTCACGTATCAGGTCAAAGAGCCATTTGTGACCATCAACGGCGGACAGGTGCAGCAGACGTTCGTGGTGAACGTCGCGGTCACGCTGACCGTGCAAGGGCAAGACCTGGACCCACAGACACAAGCAACTGTGAAAGAAACCAAGGCGCTGTTAAATATTTCACCCCGCAATGTGTTCGACGCGTGGGAACTCGTAAGCGCGCCTACGGGCTACACCCGAGCGCAGCCGATGCCGCCTAACGTAATGAATACGCTGCTGACAGCCTCTATGACCCCGTAGGTTTCAAGATTCGCGCGAACGATTTTGAGAAGGAAGCGAGGAGCAATGGCGAGAAAAAGCGAAAAAGGTGTGGCACTGATCCTGACCATGATTCTGATTCTGGTGCTGTCGGTGATGGCGGTTTCCATGCTGTTCATCAGCCAATCGGAAACGTGGTCCGGCATGAATTACCGGATGATGACGCAGTCGCGATATGCCGCCGAAGCGGGCGTTCACAAAGCGGCGAATTTCCTGCAAAGCGCAAACTACACTGCGCCAACCGGCGCGCAGATCACGGCGAACTTCACGACGACCGGTTCTCCGATCCTGTATTCCAATGCGCCCGCAGCGCTCTCAGCAAACAGTTCGATCGGATCCAACAATTATCCCATAGCGTCGGATGCGACGGCGTTCGCCGCGCTCAGCGGCACGCTGACTGCAGGAAATACGACAGTGAGTTACAAGCCCTACGCTAAGCTGCTGGCGATTCAGAGCTTTATTGGCTATCCCGCGGCAACCTCCGCCGTGGTGGAAAAGTGGGAGATTACGTCGGATGGCTCGATTAGAGGAGTACGCAATGCCCAGGTACGCGTGTCGGCGATCATGGAACGGCAAAAGATGCCGACTTTCGCCTATGCGGCTTTTGCAACCTCTGCAACCTGCGGTGCCCTGAGCTTTGGCGGTGGCGGCTCAACGGACAGCTATGATTCGGCTACATTGACGACCGTTGCTGGAGTGGCCACTCCGCCGTCATCGTTCAGCACGTTCGGTGGAAACGTGGGAACAAATGGAAACCTGGACGAGATCGGCAACAAGACAACTATTAACGGTACCCTCTCGACTCCACGGTCGGGTACCGGCTCATGCACGTCAGGCAATATCACTGCGTTGAGCCAGAGCGGCAACACCGAAGCTTTGGCGATTACAGAACTGCCGCAGAGTGTGACTTACGTTACGCCGCCCGCTCCGACGCCAGCCCCGCCGACGACTTCGATGTCCATTGCCAATAACCCAAGTTGCACCGGTATTCCCAGCTGTGTGGCAACCGGAAGCGGGAACAGTGCGATCGCGACTATTACAGCCGGCTCCACAAGCGCGACGGCAACCCTACTAGGCAACCTCACGGTGCAAGGAAATCTGCATCTGGCACCACCTGTTGGTACCAGCCCAGGCAGCCCCGTCTATATCAATATAAACAGCATCACGACGAATGGTAATCCGAACATCATCATCGATCCGATACCCGGCACATCGCCACCGCAGTACGCGCAGATTGTTTTGAACGTTGCACCAAGCGGAAGCATCGACCTGACTGGATCGACGCTGTCGAACCCGACGCTAGTGCCGGCCGACTTTCAGGTTCTTTACGGAGGCACTAACCTGGTGAAGATTAATGGCGGAACGCAGACCGCGATGCTGCTCTATGCGCCGAATGCCAGCTTCAAGTTGAATGGCGGAGGCAATTTGTACGGTTCCGTAATCTCCAGCCAGGTGACTGACCTGGGTGGCGGCGCGATTCACTATGACCGCGAATTGCAAACGGAATTTTATCAGCTTGGATCCTTCATGCTAAGTTCCTTCAACTGGCAGAAGAACTGAGACAGTTTCTCCTGAGAAAAATCCGCGTCCGGCCGATGGGTGGCGATCAAACCCGTTGCGCTGGACGCGGCCTTTCTTTTTCTACAGTTCAGGCGTTAACTGAGTTCCTCAGAGCGACTGCGATTGTCAGAAATGTGAATTCGCCGAGCGCGAACTGGCCAGCCAGCGCTAGTCTTCGAAAGCAATGGAAGTGTTCGGAAGGCTAGAGCAGGAGGGCGCGATACCAGTGCGACAATTGGATTCTGAAGAGATTGACTCGTGAAGATTTCGAACTGAGAGGCGACTCGATCTGGCCTCCACGAGGTGAAGCACCCGTCGCTCGACAGAACCTCGCCCCACTGGATCGCGCCGATATTCTGCATGGATTGAGAGCAAGCGACAGACCACATCCGATGCTGGGTAAGATGCTGAGATACAAGGGGTTATAATACCTCACGAGAATTGAGGGCTTGCGGACGAAATGCGCGGGTAAAAATGTAACAGCTTGCGCTCGCTTTTGGCTGTTATGCAACGCAGCGGCGGCTTTTTGGTAGGTAAGCGAAAACGTGCTTGGACACATTTTCGAAAGGAAATATGAACCAGTGATCGAATCCTCCAGCAAGACGGTTCGCAAACGCTTCCAGCCGGTTCGCCCGGAGATTTTGATTTTTGACGTGGATGGCGTGCTGGTGGACGTGCGAGAGACGTACTGGCGCTCGGCGGTCGAGACGATTCGGCAACTTACGGGTAAACGCGTGACTCATGCCGAGTTGCACCACTGGAAGAGCCAGCCAGGCAATAACGATGACTGGCAGATGGTGGCCAACTGGGCTACGGCGCTGGGGCGGCCGACGACTTACGCGGAGGCCCAAGCGGCGTTTGGAGAATTCTATTGGGGCACGGATACGCGGCCTGGAAACGTACAGCGGGAAAAAATTATCGTGACGCCGGGGCAGATTGCACGATGGGCGGCGCGATTCGAATTGAATTTATTTACAGGACGCAACCGGAAGGAGTTTGAGTACACGTTCGCGAAGTGGCCGGGCATCAACCATTTCAAGATGGTGGTGACCATGGACGACGTCGCAAAAATGAAGCCGCACCCGGAAGGTCTCTACAATATTTTGGGGAAGCGCGATCCGGCGAAGGCGTTGTATCTGGGCGATAACATTGACGACGCGCTGGCGGCGCGCGAAGCGGGTGTGCCGTTCGCAGCGATTATCGCCGAAGGGGAGCACAACTATCGCAAACGGGCCGCGATATTCCGCGGGCTGGGAGCGATCGCGCTACTGTCGAAAGCTACGGCGTTGAATACGCTGTTGGCGGGAAGACGTTGACCGTTGACAGTTTGAAAGTCGAACGGAAGAATCGAGCCGGGCGCAGGAAAAACGGAGCCTGGCTAAAGCCCGGCACTACAACGGGGCAGCGGCCTAAAGCCGCCGCTGCATTCGAAAAAGACGGCGGATTCATTGACAAGTGGAGAGTCTGCGGAGAAAATTAAGGACTGCTGCAATTGCCTCACTTGTGCCCAAGTGGCGGAGCTTCAGGAGCTAGTGGCCGCAAGGTCGTGGAGGTTCGAGTCCTCTCTTGGGCACCAACTACTCCGACACCCATCATGGATTTTCTCGGGATTTGCCTGGGAAGAACCAAGCGCTGCGGGAGTTTTGTCCGGCTAGCGCCTGGAAAGCGTTGCTCCGGAACATTCCTACCCACGCGTCCTAGGCCCGCGCGGCGTGAGGCGCCTCCTCGATTTTTCGTTGCGTGGATTTTCTTACCACCAGTTTCGGTTCCAGCAGGATGCGCTGCGGCGCGATGGGCTCGCCCGCTTCGATCAATTGCAGCGCCAGCGTGCCGGCCTTTTGGCCAATAGCGGCAGTCTGCTGGTCAATGCTGCTGAGTGGAATTTTCAGAAACTTATTGTAGAGAAGATTTCCGCAGCCCACGATCGCGACGTCTTCAGGGACGCGCAATCCGGCGTCCAGAACCGCGGCCATCGCTCCGTAGGCGATGACATCGTTGTAGCAAAAAACTGCGTCGGGCCGCGGACGCAATTTCAGTAACTTGGTGGTTGCCTGGTATCCGGTGGCGTCGCCAAGTTCCTCCACGTGATCGACGTTGTAAATAAGTTCCGGATCCGCGGCCAAACCTAGCTTTGCCAACGTGCGTTTGTAGCCTTCCATCCGTCCCTGCACCGGGCTTAACTCGCTGCCGCCGATGTGCGCGATACGCTTGCATCCGATTTCCGCCAGATGGCGAGTAGCCAGCGCGCCAACCTCTTCGTCATTGACGCCGATGAAATGCGATGCAAGCCCCGTGAAAGTGCGGTCGATCAAAATGTACGGGATGCCCGCTTCTTCCACGCGGCGAAACATTTCGACGGTCCATTGCGTTGACGCCACCAGCAGCACATCCACGCGCCGCGCAATCAATTGTTCGACTGCCTGTTTTTCCAGCTTGGGATCTTGCTCCGACGAAGTTGTTACCAGCGTGTAGCCGGTTCCCTGCAACGCGGATGACATGCCACGCACGATTTCGGAAAAAAACGAATTCAGAAGATCCGGTACGACGAAACCCAGCATGTTTGTGCGCCCGGTCACCAGGGCGCGCGCCGCGAGATTCGGGCGATAATTCATTTCCCTGCAGCGCTTCAGCACGCGTTGTTTTGTTTCTTGACTGATGTCGGAGTGGTCGCGAAGAGCTTTTGAAACGGTGATTACGGAGACGCCCAGGTCTCGCGCAATATCTTTTAACCTGACAGCCATAGAGTAGTTTACCACGTAAGGCTGTTATGTAGGGGCGCAGCACGCCGGCCCCAGGTTGCCCGGATGATTGATGCGTCAGACGATCGACGCAAACCAATTTTCGCGCGGCGATCCCTATTCAGCCGCGATTTCCGTCCAGGGATATGCCTTCATGTCGCGCAGTTCGGATTTTTGCCAGGCCAATTCGGGGTGTGCGGCCAGATGCTGAGCGGCATTGAAATCGCGGCCACAAGCGTGGCCCGCGGCGGCGGTAAAAGAAAGCTTCGCAGCCATCGTTGCGTCGGTGGCTTTGTTTTGTACCGCGCCTGCGGTTCCATAGGCTGGTTGCCATGCGCCCATGCCGCGCGGCGAGAGCTCAACGTGACCGCACAAGGTGCGTTCGCTAGGTTCGGTTTTTCCGGTGAGCGGATCGACGTGATCGGCCAGGAATCTTTGCGCTGCGGCGACGTCGATTTTCCCCTTATTCTCCCGCATCAATTGTTCCCAGCGTTTGTGGCGCGCATTTCCACTTAACGCCGGATTTTTCAGGTCGAAGTTGGTTTCTTCCGCCGCCAACTTGGGGCTGATCGGGAAATTTGATCCCACAAAATAGCCGTCGGTCTTGCGCTCCAGCGTAACGTTCTTCAAACCCAGTTCGAGACTGGCGATTTCGTTTTTCCTGGTATCCGCGATCAGCCAATCGTTGGCGTAACCGCCGTTGTTGCCTTCCTTGAAAATTTTCGCCACATCGTCGATCGATGCGGAGTACTGCATGGCCTTGCGAGCGCGAACGAATTCTGGAATGCCGTTGAAGTCGTAGCCGGAAAATCCGGTGATAGTCGTTTCCGTAATGACGATGCCCGCCGCGTTCACGCCGAAGTCATCGCCGCTGTGAATCAGTCCCGGCAAGCCATCCATCACGAAGCGATAGCCTTTGGCGGGCTTAATGTCGAACGCGATGGTCCAGCGCGAACCATCCATGTAGCCGGTCCAATCGTTATGCGCGATGACGATTTTTCCGTCCTTGGTATAGGTTCCCGTCGCCACAAACGCGCTGCAATGGTCCGGGGCGGTGACCGTCGCCGGCGACTTGATGTTGTGATCCTTGTCGTATTGTCCGACGTAGTAGCTCCATTCTTCGGCTGCGTTCATGACCACTACGTCCCAGAGATCAAGTTTGACGCCGTGAGCCTGCAGACCATCCGCGATTCCTTGCATCTCGTCGCGGTATTCCTGTTCGATGTGCGGCCACATTACGTTTTGCGCAGCGTCACGGTAGAAATTCCAGTCCTTGCCGGTATCATGCGTCAACTCAAGCAAGAAAACTTTTTGCAAGTCGGCGATTTCAGGAGCAAGCAGATAGCCGTGCTGATAACCGACCTGCGCGGGCGAACCGGAAAGGTGAACGACCGTCCAACCGCTGACCGGAGGTTTGCGCGAAGAGCCGGCGAGCATTGCTTCCGATGGCGCAGTGGCCACCGCCGGCTGCGTGCTGCGGGACAGCGCAACCGCCGTGGAACAAATTGCGATCAGCAAGAGAGCGAGAGAAAAAGCACGACGCATGAATGCCTCCGTGAAGGGAAAGGAAAAAGTACCTCGCGTAGCCGAATTTTACAAGCCAGTGTCCGGCGAGTTGTAGCATTAGGGTTGGCGCGACGTCCCATGAATGGCTTCGAGATTTTCTTTTGCCAGTGCGTTGCCAGGATCGAGTTGCAGCGCCCGATTCAAATGCATGATGGCTTTTTGTGTGTCGCCAAGTTCGCCATATGCCGCGCCGAGATTGGCTTCGGCTCCGGCATCGTCGGGCTTAAGCTTGACGGCGATTGCCAGTTCCTCGACCGCGGCGGGGAAATTTCCCGCCATAGCCTGTGCGATTCCCAGATTGTAGTGAGCGTCAAAATATTCGGGACGGGCGTTTACTGCGGCGGCGAGGCGTGCGATGGCTTCGGGTATGCGATGCGACGCCAGCAACGCGCCGCCCAAAGCATTTTCCACCGTGGCATCCCCGGGCCGCAGTGTTAAAGCTTGCTGGTATTGTTCCACCGCTTCTTGCGTCGCGCCACGCAGTTGCAACATCGCCGCCAGATTATAGTGCGCCTCAAAATCGCCGGGGTTATTTTCGATGTGATGGCGCGCCAGGGCCTCCTGCAGCGTCATTCGCGGATCGCGCATGCCGCCGGCTGAAGCTGCGGCAAGAACCTGCAGCCACAGATGCGCCATTTCGTCCACGGCGCGATTTCCGCCGCGAACTCTCTGCGGCGGATGGTTGGGATTGGAAATGTTGTCGCTGGAGTTGTCGTAGCGATAGTGCATCACAATAGTTGTGCCGCGAGGCAGCGGTTCAGGCTGCGCGAGACGAAATACCGCTTGCCAGTTCAAGTTCCAACGCGGGATGTGAATCAGTGTTTTCTCGGTGCCGTCGGGAAATCGGGCCAGCGCAAGCATGTCGCGGCAAAGATAATGGGCGTGAGGATAGATCGCGAGGAGTTGTGCGTCTTCCGGAAGGGTAAATTGATCGGTCACCAGAAAATTGCTGTCGCCGGCGGGAATGTCCAGCGCGCGATCGTTGTCCAGTTGCATTAAGACGGGGAATTTTGTGGCCGGCTCGTTGGTGAAATAAATACCAATGCTGGGCTGAATGGATTCTGTTTTGCCGGAAGGCTGCAAATGCGCGTTCAGAACAAGATCGTTGCCCGGATCGAGCCGCAGAGCCAGTCCGGGCGGCTCGACGATGGGCGGGCTGCCCGGCTTCCAGAAAAGAAAATGCCCATCCGGGTCGAAGGACTCGGATTCGATCTGCAGCTCCATGCCGGGGAAGCCGCTACCAGGCGATTTTTCTTCGCGGCGAGCGGACTGCGAGCGATCCACCAGAAGATTTGCGTGATGTACGAGCCGCTTTTCGCCGGGATGAATTTCAATCGCTCTTATGAAGCGCGACGAATTCAACGGCGCGCGAAAAATAAAATTCCAATAGACGTCACTGCCGCTTGCGGGAACTTCAAATGGTGCACTCGCCTTCAGCACCAGATCGGGCGTTCCCAATTGCCATCCAGAAATAAATTTTGGTGCAGGCGGAATTTCGTCGCGATTGCCTTCCTGCGTTCCATCGGCCACCCACTTCTGGAGCAGCGCTATTTCATCGCTGGAAAGATGTGAATCGTCTTCGAGCCGCAAGCCGTCTTGCGACGGCAGCCACGGAGGCATCAGGCGCTTGCTGGTAACGTCGGCGATCTGGCGCGCGTGCGACTTTACGTCGCCGTAGGTTGTGAGCGGAAACGGTCCCGCTTCTCCCGCGTGATGGCAAGGCGCACAGGAGCGGAAAACGATTGGCGCAATATCATGCGAAAATGTAACCCGACTCGGAGTTTGCGGCGAAGCTGGTTTCCGCCCGGCAAACGATACGGCGACGAACGAAGAAAATAATATTGTTGCGGTGAGAAATCCCGCGCGAGTTTGCCTGATCGAAGAACAATTCATTTCAGGTCGGAGATATAACAGCCGACGGCATCGGCATGATCTGGAACCGTGGCATTGCCGCCGAGCGTGTTGCGAATCGCGTCCTCAAGCTCGTGCGTCGTGGGCGCCGAACGCGAACGCCCGAAATCCTCATACCAGTTATCGATTCTGCCGTGATAGGTGAGCTTGCCCGCCGCATCAAATACGGCGCTTTCCGGAGTGATGGTCGCGTGCGAGCGCTTTACCAGTTCTCGATGAACATCACGCAGCGCAGGAATCGTCAAATGGAACTCTTCATCGTGCGCGCGAATGCGAACGGCTGTTTCGCTGGCGTCCGGATAAACCAGCCAAAAATCTGCTTTGCCATGAAATGTTTCATGCAGCTTCTGAATCGCCGGCGCGTAGCGATTGGAAATTGGGCAATCGGTGCGAACAAAGAGCAGTACAACAACTCTTCCCCGGGATGACTTGAAAGGATCAAAGGTTTTGCCGTCCAGGTTCTCCGCGGATGCGCTTTGCGCCGTTTGTGGAACACGCAGTGGCGCACCAAATCCACAAAACAAAAATATAACGCAAATAAGTTTGAGCACCGGTATTTGCGAGAGGTGCATGGCTGCGGGAAAGCCCTGTACAAGCAACCCCAATTCTACACGCTTCCCACTAACAGGCCGATTGCAGTTTGCGCTCGGGCAATCCCATTCCCTACTTCGTCGGATGGCGCAGTTTAACCAGAGCCGCCACGTTCGCTAGATGAAAAACTTAGCCTACCTGTACCGAGTGACAGGTTTTGGCGGAGCACAAATTCGGTCTACACGTGCCGGCGAGGCGGCCTTCAAAATAAAATAAAGGATGGACGCGGAGGCGCACTGCTATGAAACGTCTTAACTATTTTATAATTACGTTTTCAATTTTATTTACTGGTGCACTGCTCGCTACCCGGCCGGTATTTGCTTCGCATGAGGCAAAAGGCACCAGCGTGCTTACCGGTGTCGTGATTGGACCTAACGACAAACCGGTTGCCCATGCCGCAGTCAGTTATCAATCCTCGGGCGGAAATGCTGCGCACGCGGTGCATACGGATGCGCATGGGCGGTTCACGATCAGCAAACTGCCGGCGGACAATTACGATTTGCGCGCGTCCGCGAACGGAATTTTCTCCGAGTGGGAGAAGAACGTGACCATCCACATCGGACAAACCCGCTCTGTTACCCTGCACCTGGTCTACGCGAAACAAATGCCCAAGGTCGCCATGTCCGCCAGCAAGCACAACTGACAAGAGCAACTGACTTTGACGCATCGACTAATTTCGGCGTACGAGTTACTCCTGTAATAGCTCCGACAGGTCGTGCAGATCGGTCGCTGACACATCGGAAATTGCGCAGAACTCCATTCCGTGCGCACGCGAATAATTCCATTGATAGCCATTGCGCGTTCCGGTTGTGGAATTCGCCGATTCATCCGGTGATTCCGGCCACACAAACACATTGATGAAGTGTTTCCGCCTGCCGTACACCAGTACAGCGACGCTGCGACCGTTCAGAACATCGAGCCGCCCGCCAACCAGCGGAAATCCATTCTCCGCAAAGTCGCGCACGGGAGGAACGTAATTCAGTTTGCCGGTAAACCACGGTTTCACGGTGTGCTGATCCGTCGAAGTGACATCCGTCAAATGGCCCGGTTGTAAAGAACGAATGTGGGCGTCAATGACTTCGGTCAGCGCAGCTTGCTGAACTTGCTCGACTCCAGATCTTCCCGACAGAAGCCTCCCGGCGCCGAAGTAGGTAATCACAAACAAAAGTACAATGGCCGCGCTGGCCGCAATCCACCGAAAAATGGGAACCCACGACCATTGATAATCCGAGTCCGATTTGGTGTTGGCGATTTGGCGTTCGATTTTCTTCACTAGTCCTGCCGGCGCCCGTTCATACAATTTCGCCGCGCGCAGCGAAGCACGCAAGGATTCCTGTTCTTCCAATTGCGCAATACACGGCGAACACGACTCCAGGTGCCGCTCGAATTCTTCCGCGCGCAGAGGATCAAGCTCGCCATCCAGATATCCGTGCAGCAGCGCTTGCGAAACATCACACGTCACGGTGCACCTCCTTCCCGCCCGCATCGCGCCCGGTGGAAGGATTAAGGGCGCGCTTCAGGCCGTCCCGCGCTCTTGCCAACGTAGACATGACAGTGCCGATGGGAATCGAAGTGATGGTAGCAATCTCCTTGTAAGAACAGCCTTCGAGTTCGCGCAGCACCAAGACTTCGCGCGAACGTGCCGGCAAAGTTTCCAGCGCTTTCATCAATCGCTCTCTTTCACTAGAAGCCACCGCGGCTGCCTCCGGGGACTGGGTCGGCTGTAGATGGATAGTTTCATCAAATTCCGTGGTCAAGTCGGTTCTGCGATTTTTCTCCAACCACGTGTAGCAGGCATTGCGGACAATCTGCAGCAGCCAGGCTCTTGCATCTACTCCATGAAAACCTGCAATAAATCGAAATGCCCGTACCATCGCCTCCTGGGTCACGTCTTCGGCGTCCGCACGGCTGCGCAACAGCCACCGCGCCAAATTGAACGCGGCATCCTGGTGCGGCATGACCATGCGTTCAAACCGCTGTCGATCAGCAGGCTCCAGCACGTACGGACTCCCTCTCTCCGGTATAAACCGGCTCGCTGGTCATCTTATTCCCATTATTTGGCCCATGCCTACCCAGTTTAGACAGTTTTTTGACCGGTTCGCCCTGACTCGTGACCATTGTACCGCCAGACCTTGCCTTAGCGCTTGGGCTCCTCGATGTCGGATGCAGATTTTCCCTGGGGGCGCACAATAAAATGGAGGAGATGTGATTCAGTCGGGGCGGTTCGATTGCACCGGTAGAGGCACGAGACTCATCTTTTCAGGTAGGAGAACTTTCATGGCAGAAAAACATGACTACCAGCGCTTCAAGCCGAACGAAATTGCCCGGTCATTTCCAGAGACCGCAGAGACGCTGCTGTTGGATACCTACCTAACCGACGAAGCGGCTGCGAGCGCGCGAGTCTTCCGCGTCTACCGCGAGACACCTCCGCATTATCACGCGGGCAGCGACGAGTATCTCTATGTTCTTTCGGGGAGAGGTACCTTCTGGATGGGCGACGCTTCCAATGGAGCCGAATTCAGTCCTGGCGACCTCCTCGTCTTTAAGCACAGGATCGTTCACGCTCTGCCCAGAATTCTTGAGGAACCGGTGGTTTTTCTCGCATTCGACACACCGAGACGGGACCCGAAGGACATCATCTTCGTCAACCCTGAGGACGGAACACCGGAGAGCTTTATCCGAAGAAAGGAAGCATGAAATTTGCACACTTAGTCTCGTTCGCGTGGCCCGCCAGGGTTGCCGTTGGAACCTTCGAAAAACCCGGCACTTATCCTCACTTCTGCTCGGTGCATCCGAAAATGGGCGTGCAAGTGGTTAAGTGAGGATGACAGCGGGTCGGCCGAAACTCAAGGTGCACCCGGCACTAGAAAACTCAGCCAACATTACATCTCGCCACAGTCCACATCACAGACTGAAGTCTGTGCCACTGAGGCCGCTGACCTAAAGCGAGTTTGTTCGCGGCGTGAATGCGAGGCACGAATTTCCTGTTTCGGGGCGTTCCTAAACACGCGTAGTACTATCTGCAACACGCTGATATACCTAAAGTTAGGTCCGATTTTCGCTTACTAGTAACTGGCTGCGCCGTACTAAGACCTGCGTACCCTGTCCTCTGGCTCCGACGGGCCATTCACAGAAATCGTCAATGCCAGTAACTTGTTACAACGGGTTGGGGGCCGCGCGGGGACAGCGGCTCCGCAAGGGGCCGTGTGCGAGCTACCCAACCCGCTTTTCAGAAGTACCTCATTTTCCAATCGCTTACAGATGAGCAAAAATCGCAAAGTACCGTCAAGAGCCACTTGGCGACAGAAGTACCGATTCGATTTTGTCCATCGCTCCTTGTGGTCATCTCCCAGCACGTGGCCTTAAATTTCAAGGGTCATGCGAGCATCGGCGCTTCGGAGTTGCCGCTGGGCTACCACTGCGTCCGTCGTCTGTAAGAGCATCGAGGCGAGCGAGTGGCGGAAAGGCATGAAGCCCGATGCGGCGGCCCTCGCGAGGAGTGCCGAGCTTGTCGAGAATTGGATGAAGGATTTTCTCTACGACCCTACCCCGGTTATACGGACGGCCCAGACGATTCCGCACCGCGCCGAATCCAGATGAGGTTGTTTTCAAAATCCAGATCCTCCGCATACATGCCTAGGATTTCGTTCACGTTGACCGCGATTGCAAGTTGACGCAATACACCGAGATCGCGTAACGTTCAGCGCGTTCGAGGTTTGGCGGTCGTACCCCGTAAGATCGGCCGTCACTGCCCGAAGAGTTGCGCCGCTGGATTTACAATGCACTGAAAACGGTGCTGGCTCATTCTATCTGGGAGCAGTCAGGTGCACATTACTGGCAGCCGAGAAATTACCATGCGAGTCCCGGCTAACATCTATGCTGATATCCGCCTCGACTGCGTGCGATTTTCTGTTTTGCAGCGCTCAAACTACCGATCCTGGCGGACTTTCCGTTGAGTGGAATTGCCGGTGGTCAGCGTAAATCGAGTCGTCTTGGGTTGGCAATCGTCGTCCTCGGTGTGCTCGTGCGAATCGCTGTTGTGGTTCTTCCCGGCAATCAGCTCCGAGCGTCGTGGAGCGGAGGCGGCGATGCCCCACGGTATGTTCTGTTAGCAGAAAACTTGTTGAGCGGAAAAGGGTTTACGAACTCGTTGCAACCTACGGCGCTTCGCGCCCCCGGATATCCCGCGCTGTTAGCGGCATTGATGTCGCTCTTCGATGATAAATACGTGCTCGCCATTCGGTGGATCCAATTTGGGCTGGGCCTCGGCACCGTTTTATTGTGTTCTCGCGCGAGCGCTCTTGCTTTTGGCGAAAGGGCCGGACGCGCAACTCTGGTCATAGGGCTCTTCTTTCCCACCTTGCTCTTTGTGACGGCAGAAGTGCTGACCGAGTGTATCGGCACGTTCCTGGCGGCCCTATTTTTGTACCTCCTAACCAAAGAAATACAAGGTCCCCGGATGACGACGCTTGCCGCAATGGGGGTTGTTACCGGCGTGGCCGCACTATTCCGCTTCAATATGGCTGGACTGGGTTTCGTCGGCCTTTCCGTGGCTTGCCTTGCGAAGTGCGCACGTCCCATATGGCAAAGAGTATTGGTGTTCTCTCTCTTCGCGGGAATGGCTATTTCTCCGTGGCTGATTCGAAATCAGATCGCGTTTCAGGGGGAAGTTCTCTATTCCACCCTGAGCGGGCACGACGCTGTTGAAGGGGTCCTCACGCCCCAAGGACGAGCCTTGCCGGGTGACAACGAGAAAATCAAAGCCGCGGAAGGCTGGCTATTGAGCGATGTCGAAACGAATGCTCCATCACGTTTGCAGCTCCCTTCGGAAGCTGAACTCAATCAGAAGGCGTGGAGAGCCGCACGGGGCCTCTGGAAGGAATGGCGCTGGCGACTATTGCCACTGGCGTTTGTGAAATTGTCCTATTTCTGGTTGAGCCTCGATCAGATGCTCTGGACTCAGTCCTTCCCTCTCCGCCAGAGGATATTTCGGTGGGGAGGCGTGCTATTTTACTGGGTCCTTCTGAGCTTCGGAGTAGTCGGGTGGTTTCGAACCCGTCGATCTGCCCCCGTGCTTGCACGTGCGTTTTTTCTCTATGCCGTCTTGCTGACGGCGCTGCACTTGCCGTTCCCGATGATCACGCGACTTCGGATCCCGTTCATGGACCCCTTAATCGCAATTCTGGGAGGAGGGTTCTATCGGTCAAGGCTTTAAGGTGGTAGGGCCGTGTGCGAGCTACCCAACTCGCTTTTGTTCCTCCCGGCCGTTGGTTCACTCAAGTTAACGCGCTTTTTGGCAAGTGCCTCCGAAAAACCGACGGCGATGCGCATGCATCGGATTAGGCTGCGGGCCAATCGAGCATGTTTGGAATCAACGACTTACGAGGAGTTAAGAAGGCGGGTTGGAACCGGACTGGAGTCTTTTCCCGACACCTGAGGGTGAACGCCTTGGTGGTGGCTGGAGGCTCCTGCCGCAGAGATATTGTCGTCGCCTTCGTGCTAGCCGCCGCCCTGCTTCAGCCCGTGGTCCTCCACTCGTCTCCCAATTCGTCCGCCGCCAGATCGGGGGGAGATAGCCGTAGAATCTCCGACGCGTTTGCCGGGTACGTGCGCGCGACCGACGCCCGAAATAATTCCGAACTGCGGCGCGGCACGGACTTGCTGTGGGTGGACTCGCTGCCCGAGGCGGCGCAAAAAAAGGCATACAGCGATTTGGGCCGCGGCGAAATTCAGCTGGAGCAGCGAACGACACGGGAATCGGGCCGCGAGATTCAGTGCCCGGAGTGCATGATTCATCACTGGAAAGGGCTGGTATTCATTCCTGGAGCGCGACTAGACGACGTTTTGCGTGTTCTGGAGGATTACAACCATCACGCGGAGTATTACGCTCCCGACGTAGCGCGCTCGCAAATCGAGGAGCGCGATGGCGATCACTTTCGAGTTTTCCTAAGGTTCCGCCGGCAAAAAGTGATTACCGTGGTGCTGAATACGGAGCACGAAATCAATTACTACCGCGATTCAGTCTCGGGCGCGCACAGCCGCAGCAGCGCCACGCACGTGGCGGAAGTTGAAAATCCCGGCAAGCCCAAGGAGCGGGAAAAACCGCGCGAGGAGGACAACGGTTTTCTGTGGGGCATGGAAACATGGTGGCGCATGGAGGAAAAAGATAACGGCGTGTACGTACAGAGCGAGGTAGTTTCGCTTTCAAGGGATATTCCCGCCGGGCTGGGCTGGATGATTGGGCCGTTCGTGACAGCCGTGCCCAAAGAATCTTTGACGTTTACGCTGGAGGCGACGCGGAAAGCGGTACTGGCACAAATACGGCGACAAAACTCAAATTGATTTTTTTTGAGGACTGCGTGAGGACTTTTTCTCCGCAGCAGCTACCAGCAGTTTTCGTAGTTCGCTTACGTGCATATCCCAGGTAAAACTTCTCGCGGTCTGTGAACCGTTCGAAGCGATGGCGTCGCGTCGCGGGGCGTCAGTCGCGAGTAATCGGATGGCATCGGCCAGCTCTTCGGCATTCTGCGAATCTTTCAAAACAATCGAATCCTTGCCGTGGGACAGCCACTCGCTCACTCCTGCGGCGGGACTGACAATCACGGGCAGCCCGCAGGACATGGCTTCGAGAACGGGCAGGTTGAAAGAATCTTCCAGCGAAGGCGCCACGAGGAGGTCAGCAGCCGCGTAGAACATTCTGACGTCCTGCACCGGTTCAAACAACTGGACTCGTTCCGCAAGGCCCAGCCTCTCTATCGGCGCGCGGAAAGGCGTTTGTTCATCATGGCCCACGACAAGTAAACGGAATGGCAGATCTCTGCATTGAGCGCACGCTTCCAGCAGAGTCCTGAGGCCTTTGTTTCGCCAATCATTGCCCATCAACAGCAGAACAAAATCGTGTGGTGAAATCTTCCATTCACGACGGTGTCGTTCGCGCATGGTTGGGAGTACAGCCGATGAAAAGTGGTTGCCGTCGACGCCGTTGGGAATCACGGTTACGTCGTGGCGTTCGCCAACGGATCCAGCGATTTAAGAGCAACCAGGCAAGAAACTGAATCAGGTGGGGCCCGGGAAAGGTATTCACCCGGTGCCAGATGATTTCTGCTGCTTCCGGTGCGACCGCCGCTGATCCTGGCCGGTAGTTCAAGTCGCCTACTTTTTGCGCGTACAGGTCAATGGTGTCTCCATATTGAGCGACAAGGCGATCGAGCGATTCTGCCAGCGCGCGTTCCGTGCCATGCTGCCGGTCAACGAAGGGAGAAATTACACCGATCCGCACGTCACTGGCCTCGCACGCATTGGGGAACGGACATGATTCGAATGAGATGGTTCGAATCCGCTCACGATTGAATATACCGCACAAATGGCGGAGCGACGCTGGGTGTGGCCGCTGGCATTTCCCCTGTTGCCGGCAAGGCGAGAACCGGCAATCGCGGCATGTGTCTGCAAGTTTCTTAGAGGCTCCCCTGGCAACCCGCTTTACCTACTCCCGTCGGACCCGGTTTCTCGGCGTGGGCTACGGGTTATGTCGTCAATTTGACATATTATAGCGTTGTTAATATTTGCAATTGGCTTACCGCATGTTCTCGCTTCCCGGGAAAACCGGGTTGGAGCTTCGCTGCAACTCGTTCCCTTTCATTTGCTGTTTGTCGCTCTGCTTGGGGTGTTTTTGCTCGTCGGCTCAAGCCGCTATAGGCCCATAGTTCAGCTAAAGCCGCTCATGTTTTTCGGAGAACTCAGTTACGGTCCGTATCTGTACCATTTGCTGTTATTTTATTTTTTTCGACTACCATCTCTGCACTTTAAGCCGTTTTCAATGCTCGTTTTCAGGTTTCTCATGGTGTCGACCGCCGCATCGCTGGTGGCATTTTTGTCCAGGCGGCAGTTGGAAGATCGCTTCTTGGCTCTAAAAGACAGGCTGGCACCAAGCTAAACAGAGCAGCGTTCGCTATGGAGTCCCCAATGTCTTTTCGATCGCGGCGCCTATCAACGGTGTCATCACTCGGTATCCCGCGTCGTTTGGGTGCAAGCCGTCGTTTGTCAGGTCGCGCCTCAGACCATTCCAGGGATCTTCCATCGCTGAAAACAGATCGACAAATACAGCGCCTTTCTTATCTGCATAGTCTCGAAGCCAAGCATTCAAATTCAGTATATGTTCGTTAGACTGATTCGTCTGCCGATTAGCAGTCTGCTTTTCAGCATCCTTATCAGCAATCGGAAGAACTGACGCCAGGATCACGCGAATTCCGTTGGCATTCGCTATTTCCATCATCGATGCCAGATTGTTTTCCAAATCTTCCAGCGTCGCGTCCGTAGCTGAATGCCTTAGGTCGTTAATTCCGCCCAGGATCGCCACGGCTTTGGGCCTAAGTGCTACCACATCTTTCCTGAATCGCAATAGCATTTGGCCCGTTGTCTGCCCAATCGATGGCCCGGTTTACCTACGGCCGACCTGGGAAACTTCGGCCCAGAAACCACTGCCCGGTCATCGAATCTCCCACGAAAACGACCCGATTCACAGTGTTGTCGATCGGGGGCAATTTCGAATTTTCCTGGCGGAAATAGCCGGTCAGGGAGCAGCCGTTCCATCGGGGCTCAGGCATGCTGAGCCTTTCCGGGAGTCCGGATATCTGCAAACGACATTTGTCCTCTGATGCGGTCACGCCCGGTTCGGCCGCATAAGAGCTGGAGCTTTCCGCCGGCGGTACAGACATGAACCTGGACCCAGAAAGGACCAACGTGGTGTCATCACAAAAACGTTCAGGTCGATCGCTCTCATTGGTTTCTTTGCCCGCAGACGTTGAGCAAGACCTCCCGTTCCAGCGGGAATGCCGCGGCAATCAAGAAATAATATCTAATGGTACTTATTTATTGCGAAGCGCGAAGTGATCGCCCGCAACCGCAATTAAATTACCCCGCAAACGGCGCACCTCACTTGCCGCGACAGCTTCGCTGTTAGTCCTCTCGGCCTCCGCGGCGAGCCGCGCGGAAAGCGCGATGGTCGGCATTTTGTATAGAATTCCGATTAAAATCCAGAGATAAGCGTTCACCAAGAAATCCTGATAAAACGAGAGGCTGGTGTAACCCATCGGGAAAAAAACCAGAAAGATGAGCCAGAAAATGACGAAGGCAATTGGAAACCAGGGTGAGCCGCGTAGTTGTTTGACAATTTTCCAAGCCGAAAGACAAATTGTCGCACCAAGGACGATCCATAGCAGCAGTCCAACGATTCCCAATTCAATGACCAGCTGACCATAGCCGCTCTCGACGCTTATTCCGGTGGGCGGGGCGTGCAAAATTCGCGCGACATACTGAATTCCAAGGGAAGCCGTTCCCGTTCCGTAGCCGTACATCCAGCGCGGAGTGTCGAACGCCAGGAGAAAATTCCTGAGCGGGTAATCACGCGTTCGTAAGGCTAGTTCACTGGCGGTACTGTACGGGCTCAACGTCTCCGAATAGACCGCGAGCCGGGAAGCGACGTGTTCCGGAAAGATCACGGAAAGAATCAATATTGCAATGCCACCAAGCAGGATCATCCTGTGGACCCAACGAATGACGCGAGACACCTCGCGCTGCCGCCATGGTGCGCCCCATATAAATGATGCGACGATCACCAGCAAACTGCCGCCGCACCACATCATCACGCCGCGAGAAGTACTCATGACAGCGGCACCGGCGGTTACGCCGATGGTCGCGAAGGTGGCAGTCCGTCCTTTCTTGATACGGAGGATGAGATAGCCACCGAATCCGAGAATGACAATCCAACTGGTTATAAGGAAGTTTTGAAAGCGTCCCGTGCTGACAAAAACGGAACAGGGACGGTACGCGGCCAGGCCTGAAATCGGCGAAACGCGATAAAGAGTGCTCAAACCTCGAATCTCTTCCTGGATGGTCGCAGGATTCAGGAAGGTTGGTCCAATGATTGCCTGTGCGATGCCAAGAGAGGCAACTCCGAGAATGAGAATGGCGTTGAATGTGAAAAAGAGGCGAAGGTCCTGTTCCGACTCCACAAGCGCATAACCCAGGAACATCAAAGGAGAGTACAAAAAGTAAATTTTCAATCCGAGAAAACCGTAAAACACGCTGGTAGAGCCAGGGTTGAACACCTGAGCAACGGCAAACCAGACAAAAACCAGAAGCGGTACCAGGAACGGCGGCTTGAAGGTGCCTTTTTCCTTGCCATTCCTGCGGGCAGCGAAAAACGCGATATAGACCAGCACCACCAGGATATCCTTGGCAAAAAAAATGGCCATGTTGTTGCCAAGATATTTGCGCGCAAAATCTTCGAAGAAAAGCCAGCCAAGAAAGATGTACAGGCCATGGCGCCAATTGTTCAAAATGCGTAGGGCAAAGACCAGTCCGGCGATGGCGATAACGATCAAGGCCAGGGTGTTCCAATCATCGGCCAACACAAATTGCGATATTTGGTAAGCCGTCAGGAGTGCAAAGACAAAGAGTGCGATGGCCGAATAGAATTTCGCGTGGGACCTGGTGTCAGATGGGGATATGAAAAAGCGCGGCAACGGTTAGCTCATCTCTGAAGGCGTCTTCGACGGCACAAATGTCGGCGCTAGGTCAGATTAGCATGCCGCGCCGGCGGTGAGCATCATGGAAGTGC
>WNFR01000496.1_pt1 | contig 44270 bp, 40 predicted proteins | sample 5400221 | NCBI WGS metagenome assembly WNFR01 (sample SAMN13153357, study PRJNA577476) | soil metagenome | isolation source: 40 cm soil under Madrone tree | place: USA:California | collected 2016-06-14 | reverse complement strand
TTTGCGTGTGTGCGAACGGCTGCTCTTTAACATAGTCTGAAAGACATCCTCAGTTCTTCGGCACAATCTTCAGGAGGGGGGCGTGGTGAAGAGATACCGTGTAGGTGGCCCAGGACAGGGTCGAGGCTCAACCAAAAGCCAATCCAACATCCATTCTACTTAGACTCCTCCTGTTTGAAAATGGTTTTGCGGCGAAATGAAGAAGAATCAAGAGTTTGGCTGGGAGGCCTGGACTCGAACCAGGATACCCAGAGTCAGAGTCTGGTGTCCTACCAATTGGACGACCTCCCAGCCGTTGTAAACAGTAGACTTACATTATAACTTGCATCTCGTTACCGGGGCAAACGGGGCAAACAGCGGGTAATTTCGCAATGACTTCTTTGCGATATGTCGGGTGCAGGTGCGTGTACACATGAATCATTTGCTCGCTACCATGACCAATCCATCGCTTGATAATTTCCAGCGGTGTTTCGTTCTGTATGAGAAATGAAACGCGAAAATGCCGGAACGCATGCATGCCGCCGCGAGGGATATTTATCTTTCTCAACAGTGGATGCAGGTGTTTGTTCAACACCAAACAGTTGCGGAGCGGAGTCTTGCGTTTCGATAGAAACACGAGACCCGTTTCTCGTCCTGCTAGGTGCTGCTTAAGCATTTCCGTCACGTATGGTTGAACGTCGATGGCACGGTAGGAGTTCGCTGTCTTTGGTGTTTGCAGTATCCCGTTCCACGCCGAGCGACGAACGTGGATAATGCTGCGACCAAAGTCAACGTCCTCTACACGCAAGCCATAGAGTTCACCTGCTCGCATTCCCGTTTCGGCTGCCAGTGTGAACAACGCTTTATATTGTCCCGTTCGCCCTAAAATCGATTACGTCTTGGTAGTGAAAGGCGAAATACACATGCTTGGCCATGTTCAGGTTTTTTGAAGCTGGTGAATCATGCCCATAACAATGCCCCTGATATCGTCAGGAGTTTTTGAAGTATCACCAAGCTGGTCGAAGGCCGCACGAAAAGAGGAATCAGCACTAGGGAAGTACTTCGCAAAGTCATTCGAAACGAGCTTCCAGAGTTCAGCCGCCATGAATCCCGTAGCTCCGACAGGCAATGGACGGACCCCTGCTTGAACACAAAGATCGAATTCTTGTCGCATCCCGTTTGATGAGACCAAGTTCTTTTTGTCGTCGTATTTGTTGCCAAAAACAAAAAGTGCAATTCCCGCATGTTCGACTATGGCCTTCCTGTACTCAGTCCAACGGTCGGCCAAGCTCATGCCTCCTGTGGCGACCTGCGGGAACGGGCGCATCATCAAATCCTCGTCCGATACTGTTTTTCCGCTGTCATTTAGGAAGGCAAGAGCCCCGTTAATGACAGCGCTCCCAACGCCGAGACCAAAACCTGTGATTACGCGGTTTTTGTTTCCAACAATTTGATAACTCAACTTATGTAAGAACTCCTCGGCAATGTGTCGCTCCCACTTGCCATAGTCCTCCGCAGCACCAGAAATGAAGACCGAAGAGCTCTTATAGTTTGCGGCAAGTTTTCCGAGGAGCTCCGAGATTTGCGAATACTCATCAATCAAGACCGTGTAAATGCTGAATCGCTTTAAGTCCGCAATGAAATAGTCTTGTTTGAGCTTTCTATATTTGAACTCTTCATCTGATTCGGCACTTTCCTTAGAGACTCTCCTCATTAGGCAGTAGTGGTGTCGCTGGTGCTGCTCATACCGCACTCGTACACGGCTAAGGATGTAATCGATGTTTGGGTCAGTGAAGCTGAAACCCAGGAAGAGAAATGTCTTCTCTACAAGGTCTCCTCTTAAGGCTGATCCAAAAGCACTCATATTCAATGGATATGCTTCGTAGTCGTCTTTGCTGATAATGGCATCGGCAGGATGGTCGATATCCCCGTGCATTTTGTAAACGACCACGTCCCGATCTGGCTTGGTCACCGGCAACTGCTTTAGGGTGTACTTTACGTCAGGGACTTTCTTTGCTTCCTCAAGCGCCCTTTCCAATAGCTTGTCGTAGTTTGTAGTCCAATACGTCTGAATTGGTAGGCGCGCCAAGATACGGTGGCTCTCAGTGGGTACTTTTGCAGGAGCAAAGTGATTAAAGATAGTTTGGGTTAGCTGCGCTTTGCTTCCGCCTGCTTTGTTGCAGTGATACTGAGCCAAGGTGACGAGGTCGTGTTCCTTCATCGGATCTAGTCCGAGGTCTTCGATAATCTCTTTGAGCAGAGTTTTCCAGTCAACATATCCCGAGGCAGCGGATAGCCCAGCGCCCGCAAACACTGCTGCGTTCTTGTTGCGAAGTTCTCGCGTGTACTCGCGCAAAAAAACTGTCGCTGATATTGCGTCGTCGCTCATTTACCCGTTTGGATGAGCCTTCTTATAAGCGGCCTCAATCCAGTCTCCAAATTTATCTTTGTCCCACGTATAACAAGGAGCTCCCGCGCTAGTGAGTTTCCAAGGTGCAGATCCTTGAATATCTGTCTTGCCGTTTTGGTCTTTAATGCCGCTGATGTAGATTCCAAGCAATCCATTTCCGCGGGCGATACTTTGATCTATCTCATAATTGACGAATTCCCGTTGGGACGTTTCTGCTCCAATCAAAACAACCGTTACGCTAGTTCCTGTGAGTCCCTTGTCGATTAACTTCTTTACCTAAGTGTCGCCTTTCTTCTTTGTCTCTTCCCAAAGAGAAGCATCGTAGAATCCAGCTGCTGCGGAGCCTTCCACCACACCACTATTTCGGACCACATTCGTCCGCCAAATATCTCGTTCGTAGTGAAAACTAAAGAAAACCTTACGCGCCATTTTTCCTCCAAGTCAGAAAACAAATACGGTCTTTCCTTTTCTGGCAAGTATGTGAGATGCTATCACGAACAAAAAGCGAAGTAAATTAGGCATGGCAGAATTGAACGTGAAATTTGGGAGTTGAAATGGCTCGACGAGTCTTTTTCAGTTTTCATTACGATCGAGACGTTTGGCGAGCAAATCAGGTAAGGAACTGCAACGTTGTCGCTGGTGCCGATATCGCGGGCTTCTTCGACCATTCTGAGTACGTTGAGGCGAAGAAGAAGGGCAAAGACGGCATCGCGCGCATGATTGAGCGAAATTTGAAGCGTACCTCCGTGACAGTCGTCCTAATCGGCAAGGAAACCGCACAAAGACCGTGGGTTCGACATGAAATTAAGAAGTCAATTGAACGTTGTAACGGCCTGTTAGGAATTCGTATTCACCACCTGAAGAATCAGCACGGTGAATCGGACTGGTGGGCGGGGCCGACTCCGAGCGTCCCTGACAACATAGAGTTCCCGGTCTATGAGTGGGACAGAGACCTTGACAGATTCCGTAGAGCCATCGAGGCGGCTGGAAAACGCTCAGATGCGATGCTCGAAAACCTATAAGAGTGTGAGGCAAGAGTTTTGTGCATTGGAATTCAGTACGCAAGGAGGCAAAAATATGTCATCAGGTTTGCGGGAAAGAAAACACGACAATACCAAAATCAGCACGCTTCGGAAGAAGTACCCCGGCTTTGCTGAGGGGGAAATCAGGTCTGATGCAACTCTTAGGACGCTCAAGGACAAACTTGGCCTTCCGGAGAGCGCATCCCTAAACGACGTTCGGAAAGAACTCAAGAAAACAGAGAAATAGCATGGCCAATTACATCGCAAGAGTTGAATTGCACGCAGCAAATTACAATGATTACGAAACGCTTCACGCGCAGATGGCACAACGGGGCTACGCTCGAACGATCGTTGGGAGTGACAACGCTACCTATCAATTGCCCACCGGCACTTACGTTATGAGGAACACAAATCGGACGCTTCAGGATGCACTAAATCTGGCCGTTGCCTCTGCAAATGCGACTGGTAGGACCAGCTCAATCATCGTGACGGACTGGACAACTGCAACCTGGCAAGGCTTGCCTCCGGTATAAGTAGCGGAATGACGAGCCTTTGTTTGGTTCCTGAATAAGTACCCTCGGCAATCTAACGCCAAACAAGTTTCTCGGCAGGAGCGGTTGCAACGCCGTCATCCATTGGACTTTGATTTAGATTTTGGACTTACCGCTCCTACCGAGACTCCTTCGTATACACCCGAAATTTTGAATTGAACAAGACTGACCGAGGGGGCAAACAACGGGTCAAATTAAGCCGGATTTCGTTTGAGGTAAATACAACGGTTCGAACGGGTTAGAGTTTAGTCTACTTTACGGTCAGAGTCTGGTGTCCTACCAATTGGACGACCTCCCAGCCGACGGAGGGTCAGAGTCTGGTGTCCTACCAATTGGACGACCTCCCAGCCGACGGAGGCACAACAAAAACGAATCGCAGCGAGTACCCGATGATCGGGACAGCCACGATTCATCTTTAATAGGTTAAACGCGAATGAAAAATCCGTCAACCAACCGCCACTTGGAAAATTTGGCGAGGTTATTGCGAATCGCGGACAGGAATCATCTGGCCTTTTTCCATGGTAAACTGCGCATCACCCCAAGTGACCCGGTTCGAAGCAAAACTGGCCAGCCAAATCACGAAATGAATTGCGTCGCGCAGGGGGATGAGCCACCAGCGTCGGCGCACCGTGTCATCCTGCAAAACTCTGACGCCAGCTGCCCACGACACCGCCAACCGCAGAATGAGATACGAAGCAATGCAGGCAGCTGCGACGATTTTTGCGGGAGCAAGAATCGCCGCAAGAAAGGCCCAGGGAAGGCCGTGCGTAAAGATGAGTCCAATATAGGAGATGGGGCGGCAAAGGCGAACCGTGCGCGCCCAACGTAGCTGGTGATCCCAGAAGCCTTGCAGGCTTTGTACTGGATACATTGTGGCGACGACTTCGCTCGAAAGGATCACCTCACCGCCGGCTTCCGCGATGCGATTGCCGAGCTCGTAGTCGTCGGCGAGCAAGTGCGCGATGGGTTCGAGGCCGCCGATGCGTTGAATCCAGGACTTCGTGGTGACGATGGAAGCCCCGAGCGCAAAATGAAGGCCCTCGGTGCGCTCAGCAACGAGAACGCCCGCGGCGAAATCCGTTGCCGCGCCGAGCGCTTCGAGTTCTCCAAAAAAACTACGCTGCGTGACGCCCCGATAAAGACTGGTAACCGCCCCCGTAGGGCTGTCCTTGAACGGCGCAACCACACTGCGAAGATAATCGGGTCCGACGCGAACGTCACCGTCGGTGATGGCAAGGATCTCGTAGCTGGCCTCACGAGCCATGAGCGCGAGATTGTTTACTTTGCGATTTTCGCCGAGAAATGGCGCGCCCGTGATAAGCCGGATTTTTCTCTCAGGATATGATGCGATGAGTCTGCGAATAAGCGGGACCGCAGGATCTGATTCGTCGTTCACAGCGAAAAGAATTTCGTAGTTGGGATAGTTTTGCCGGCAGAAGCTTGCGAAATTCTCCTCAGAGCCGAAGTCAACACCGTGAACCGGTTTGAGCACACTGACGCGCGGGCTGAATTCCGCGTTCGAAGTTTCTTGCCGTCGGCGGGAAAAGCGGAACGCCGAAAAAAGCGCGGCTATATAAAACCCAAGCGAACAGAAAAACATGAGCCATACAAAATAATGACCCAGCACGGATGCGAGGTGCTCCAGGTCGCGAGGATGAAGTTGAACAAACATTCTTGAGATGACTGTTATGCCGAAATCCGTACAACTAAGAGTCTAGCCGTTTGCCGAAGTCTCGCGAAGCACAATGCGACCGCCTTTGACCAATTGATAGCGTTTGTCCCGCCAGACTGCGCGTTTGCTGAGATAACTGGCGCACCAGACAGCGAAGCCAAGTAGATCGCGCAGAGGGTAGAGCCAAGCTCGCTTGAACGCGACGGGATCACGCACGACGCCCCAGCCTATGGTCCAGGATTCAATCATGCGGTTGAGAATTGCGGCTACAAAAAGGGAAAGGCCAAGGAGCCAATGGCCTGTCATCGCTCCGGCAAGCAGACCAAGAATGCCATAAGGCATTGCGAAGACGAGTCCTGTCCCAAAGTGGCCCTTGGGGCGCGACCAACGAGTGCCTTTAGCCCAGCGAACTTGCCGGTCCCACATTCTCTGAAAGGTCATTGGCGGCACGACGTGATCGATGATGTGCCGCGAGAGAACGACGCGATAGCCTGCCTTCTCAATGAAATTGCCGATCACGAAATCGTTCGAAAAGTATTCCGCAGTTACTCTGTAGCCGCCGATCTTTGCGACAGAATCCTTGCGCGTGACGATGGTCGGTCCGAGCCCAAACTTCATTCCTTCGAGTAAGTTCGCGGTGACCACGCCCGCCGTCATTTCAATGGACATGCCGATGGCGTCCATCGCAGACCAGAAGCCCCCGGCGTTTTTCCCGCGATAAAGGCAAGTGAGCATGCCAACGGAAGGATCGAGCATCGGCGGCACGATTTGAGAAAGATAATCGCGCCCGACTTCAACGTCGCTATCGCTGGTGACGAGAATATCGTACAAAGCGATTTCAGCCATTCGCGTAAAGGAAGATGCCGGAGGATTGGGAAACTGCGGAGGTCCGGTGACGAGAATGCGGCAATTGATTTTGGGATGGCGGGCCGCAACTTCCCGGATGATATCCAGGGCGGCGTCATTTTCTTCGTCCGCGGCAAATATGACTTCGTATGCCGGGTAGTGCTGAACAAAAAAGCTCTCTATATTTTCGCGCAAATGCGGTTCTGCTCCATGCACAGGCTTGAGAAGCGAGACGGGCGGAAGCGTCTTTGTTTCAGTAGCGATGCGCTCCTGTTCGCGGGCTTCGCGGTGAAACCTTGCGGCGCCAATGAGCGCGAGTATCAAGAAAGCGGTTGAGGACGCCATTCCTACAAGCGCAATTGCGAGGAGAGCCCAGCCGGTGTATTCGATCCATGCAGCCACTTAGCACTCCTGCCGGGAGAGTTGCTTGCGCGCGGCAACCACGGAGAAATCACGCGAAGGGACGAGAGTCTGGAAATAGCGCACTGTATCTTCGGGAAAATCGGTTATGACGTCGTCCGCGCCGGCCCGCCGGAGTTCGTCGGCACGCTCAGCCGGAGTGAGACCAACGCATTTCATACCGCCCGCAACGGCCGCCTGCACACCCGCGACGGAATCTTCGACAACAACGGAGTTCTCTGGCGCAACTCCCAGCTTTTGCGAGGCAAGCAGAAGGATATCTGGCGCAGGCTTGGGATTGCGAACGTCATCGCCCGTAATGACAACCGAAAAATATTCGGTGACGCCAAGAATTTGCAAAGATTCGAGCGTGCGTTTGCGCCCAGCGGAGGTAGCGAGCGCGCACGCAATTCCCGCGGCTCGCAACCGCGAAAGGACTCGAGGAATAGCGGGTTTGGTTTGAAGATTCTTTGCCGCAAGTTCGTAGAGCTCATCTTTGCGGCGGCCCCAGTGCTGAATTTCCGCATCGCTAAGCACGCCAAGATAGTGCTTCAAGATTTCACGCCGCGGGTGTCCTGCATACAAAAAATCAACATTTATGGTATCGGGATTCAGACCCGCTTCCGCCAGGAGAGACTTCCACGCAACCTCATGAATCGGATGGCTATCGGCCACAACTCCGTCTAGATCGAAGATGACAGCTTTCAGCATGGCGAAAGAAAGAATGAATTCCCGGATTTATTCGGCATTGGCCTGCGCCATGCGATGGCGGATCGCGCGAAAAATAGCGTGCGTCGCGCAAAGGTGCGCGTCTTCGATGTGTTGCATATTGTCCGAAGGCACGATGAGGCAGAGATCGGCCAGCGCTTTGATGCGACCGCCCGCAAAACCAGTGAGACCCAAAGTGTGAAGCCCAAGCTTACGCGCTTCTTCCAGGCCCTGAACTACGTTCGGAGAATTCCCGCTGCCGGAGATTGCAAGAACCGTGTCCCCTTTTTCGGCAAGGCCTGCGAGCTGCTCGGAGAAAATATCCTTGTAGGCAAGGTCGTTGGCCAACGCAGTGATCAGAGGCAGGTTGTCCGTCAAAGCAACCGTGCGCAGACGCTTGCGTCCGGCGGAGACTGTGCCTTTTCCGATGTCGCACGCGAAATGCGAGGCGAGCGCCGCACTGCCGCCATTGCCAAAAATATAGAGCGCGTGGTCGTGCTCGTAATTCTGCCAGATAGCCTCGGTCATCCGGTCTATCACGGAAAAATCGAGACGAGCCAATACGTCCTGCAACGAAGCGAAGTATTCTTTCGCCGCGACACCGGCCCCGGGCGCAATAAAGGTACTTTTCATCTTTGTCGGCAGAAATCCCGCGATCGGGATACCCTTCAAAATTATAGCGTGCCCATAGGGGTGCTACAACGCAAACCGACGCGGAATTGCGAAATAGGTTCGTTACGCGCTCTTGCCGACGGCCAGAATCGGATCATTTTTGCCGTCATTGTGCACTACTTGCGAGCCCTCCGAAATCAGAGCGATGGACATTTCGCGCAAGCCGCTGAGTGCCTCTCGCACCTGTTGCTGCTTTTCTGCACGGCAGCTCAGGAGCAAAAACCCGCCCGCACCAGCACCAAGAAGCTTGCCGCCTTCCGCTCCCGCCTCGCGCGCAAGTTGATAATTCGCTTCAACGACATCGTTCGTAATCCTGCTGGCGACGCCGCGCTTCAATTGCCATCCGCGATGAAGAATTTCGCCGAAGACATTCAAATTGTTTTTTTCCATTGCAACGCGCAATTCAACAGCGAGCTCGACCATCTCTTCCACGAGCCGAAACTTTTCCTTGTCGGCCATATTTCGGGATTGCTCGCTGAGAATGGAGGATGCTTCGCGCTCCTGGCCGATGTAAAAGAGCATCAGTCGCCGCGAAAGCGCTTCGCGCGTTTCCGCGCTGCATCGCACCGGCTCGACGTCGACGCTTCCATCTTGATGGAAACGAATAAGATTCAGGCCGCCGAAGGCGGCGGCATATTGATCCTGCTTTCCGATCGGGGCTTTGACGCGTTCCAGCTCAATCTCGCAGGCCGTGGACGCGAGCTGTTCCGGACTTGGCAATTGGGCAGCACGAGCATAGAGCGCATGCAAAAGGCCAACGGTAAATGCGCTGCTCGAACCCATGCCGGTGCCCGCGGGAACGTCCGCGAAGCTGGCAATTTCCATGCCGCGCTCGATTCCCACAAGGTTCAAACATTCGCGCACAATGGGATGCTCGATTTCCGCGACACTAGAAACATCTTCCGTACGCGAATACTTGATGCGAATCTTTTCGTGAAAATAAGGATGAATGGCGATGTACATCGCCTTGTCAATCGTGCAACTGACGACTGCGCCGGCCTTGCGCCGGTAAAACTCGGGCAAATCGCTGCCGCCGCCGGCAAAACTCACTCGGAATGGAGTCTTGGTGAGGATCATGCGAGCTTTTCTTCTAGGGCTGCGAGTCCCGCAGGGCTACCCATGTCATAAAAAGGTTCCGTCGTGACCCAGGCATACATTTCGCCGCTCGCGATCAAGCGTGGGTAGATCTCCTCTTCCAGTGAACAGCGTTGTCCAGGCGGCAGCATCTTCAGGATTTCTTTGCTCAAAACGATTGCACCTGCGTCAATGTGGGTCAACCCTTCCGGATCATTCTTACGATAATTCTCGACACGTCCGTCTCGGTTCACCAGCAGATTGTTTGGAACGTGATCGGCGGGGAGGGCGGAGAGCGCTCCCGTGGACTTTTTGTAAGCGACGATGAGCGCCTGGCAACGCAACATGGCGAACTTGAGGAACAGCGCCGAATAGTCGATCGCGAGAAAAGTGTCGCCGTTGAGGAGCACGAAAGTGTTCTGTAGTTTCTCTTCCGCATTTCTTAGCGCGCCGCCCGTGCCGAGAGGCGTCGGTTCATATGAATAAGAAATGTTCAGTCTAAATTTCGCACCTTCGCCAAAGTATTTTTCGATTCGTTCCCCTAAATACGCGACCAGAAGCAGCGAACGGTCAATTCCGCAGGTTTTGAGCAGCTCCAATTGATGCTCCAAAAACGGTTTTCCGGCCACGGAGATCATCGGCTTAGGAATGGTTTCTGTGACAGGGCGCATGCGCGTGCCGAGGCCACCGGCGAGGATGACCGCCTGCGCGTTGGACGCTTGAATGGATGAGCCGTGCGATTTTCCGGAGAAAGAGGATTCGGCCATTGGGCTAATGATAGTCGATTCTCTAAACCTGAACTAACGGAGCGGGATGCTATCCAAAGACGCTAGAGCAACCCCAATGCACACAAGAACAACGCCTGCCCAGCGGGCCGTATTCACTTCTTCTTTCAAGACATATTTCGCGCCGAGCGTCCCGACCACATTGCTTAACGCCGACGCCGGAATGACGAAGCTGATCGGTTGCCAGGAAAGCAAGATCAGTAGTGCGTAAAACGAAAACGCCATAAGAGGAATGCCAACCCAGAACCAGCCGTTACACACGGCACGACGCAAAAATTGCAAAAGCTGTTTTGGACGCAATCGCTCCGGCTCGCCCGTCGCTTTCATGCCGTAGGTCATCGCGATTTCGCCGCCCGTGCTGCTGCAGAGAAAAAGTGCAAGAAGGAGAAACGTGGCAGTCACGCCGTCACCTTTTGCGGCGCAGCGACTTCCGTCGTGCGCGGCTTCGTCTGACCAACCAGCATGACGCCAATGCAAATCAAAATGACGCCCACCCAGCGGCGCGGCGAAACGCTCTCGTGCAGGAAAACAACGGCAAGAAACGTAAGGAGCGCATAACCAAAAGCGCCAGCCGGCATGACGTAGCTGTAATCCGCCCAGCTCAAAACGGTCATGTAACAAATCATGAATCCAAGCAAAAAGAGAATGCCCAGCCAGATGACAGGATTTGTAACCGTAAGACGAAATGCGTGCGCAAGCCCGCTTCCACTGAATTCCACGGCGCCAATATTTGTCATGCCGCGTTTCAGCAACAGGTCTCCCGTATTGGCGCACACAACCATCGCCAAGACCATGACCAGCGTCTTAATCCTTAGCCTGCTTTCGCGTCCCATCGTTTTAATTCGAGCTAGTCGTTTCCTGACGCAGAAGGTGTCTCCGGCACGCTAATCATCGGTTTCGGAGCATCTCCGCCTTGACGAACCCACTTCCAGCGCTCGGCGCGCAACTTCAAGAAGCTCGTCGCCTCGTGGTACAGCCGCTTGCGTTCGTGGCTATCCCAAAGCGCTTCGCGCACAATCCGCCAAACCACACGAGGGCGGAAGTAATATTCGTCATAGAAGCGGTTCACCGCGCCCATCATTTCCGCTTTGGAAAGATGCGGATACTCAATGTGCGGCAATTGATGCCCACCGTTGTCGGCAAGCGCTTCCACTCTCAGGAAGCCTTCCTTGGACATCTGATCGTGCAATTCCGTTCCGGGCATCGCGTGTGCCAGCGAAACCTGAATCGTCTCGCAATCGAGTTCTTTGGCAAAATCAATCGTCTTCTCGATGGTTTCTTTCGTTTCACCGGGCAGGCCAATGATGAAGTCGCCGTGCACTCTGATTCCGACCTTCTTGCAGTTCTTCATGAACTCGCGGGCCATCTCAACCGTCGCGCCCTTTTTGATGTTCTTGAGAATCTGTGCGTCTCCGGATTCAAAGCCCACAATAAATAGCCGCGCTCCTCCGTCGGCCATGGCCTTCAGCTCTTCGTACTTGCTGTGGCAACGCGCCGTGCAGGACCATTGAAACTTCAGCGGCTTGAACTTTTGACTCAGTTCAATCGCACGGTCTTTGCGAATATTGAACGTATCGTCGTCGAAGAAAATCTCTTTCATCTGCGGGAAGTATTCGAGCGTCTTTTTTACTTCCGTGACGACATTGTCCACGGAACGCGTGCGCCATGCGTGGCCGGAAATCGTCTGCGGCCACATGCAGAAGGTGCACATCGCCGGGCAGCCGCGCGTCGTGTAAAACGAGACGAACGGGTGCAGCAGGAATGGCACGTTGTAGCGCTCGATCTGCAAATCGCGCTTGTAAATGTCAGATGCAAACGGCAGGGCATCCAGTTCTTCCGTGTGCAGTTGCGGCCGCATCGTGTTGTGGACGATCTTGCCATCCTTGCGGTAACTGGCGCCCGCAATCTGTTCCAGCGGCTTGCCGTGCGCGTACTCCGCAACGGCGTGATCGAACTCGCCGCGCACAACAAACTCAATGTCTTCGCTCGACATTAACGTTTCATCTGGACGAATGTGCCCGTGCGGGCCAACGAAGGCAATCTTGATTCCCGGATTTGCTTCCTTAATTTTGCGAATCAGCTTGATGTCGCTGTGGAATCCGACTGTGGACGTGTAAAGAACCAAAAATTCGTAGCCTTTGCTGATTTCAATCGTCTGTTGCCAATTCACCTTATGAGGTGAAGCATCAAGCAAACGGCTGCCCGGAATCAATCCGGCCGGATAGGTGAGCCACACCGGGTACCAATAAGACTCAATCTCGCGCGTCGCGGGCCACCGCGAACTTGCTCCGCCGTCGAAATTCTCAAAACTCGGCGGATTTAACAACAAAGTCTTCATCACATCAGGCATTCATCACCCTCAGTTTCTAGCAACTTTCTAGAACTAAATTCCCTAGCGTCTGTGGTTTACCGGCATCTGCCCAGCCGGCCTGCGAAACACGAACTCCCCCACCATTCTAGTGTACCCGACTTGCGGGGTTCGCCAAACCACAAATAGCACGTGTTGCGCACAGTTATACGATGCCTGTCGCCAATGCGGCGTTGTGGCATATGTGCACTCGGAATATTGAAATTAGGACTCGGTGTTCGAATGCGCTTGCAAGAGGCGTTCCCAAATGGGTTCGATCCATTCCAGATGTTCGGGCTTCATCAGTACGGATCGCAGGCAAGTCACGGTTTCCGTCGAGGAGAAATTGGCAAGAGCCCCATTACTCCAAAAACGAACTGGGAGCTCGGCTACAGCGAGATGTAAGTCGCGCTTTGCGGCCGCATCAAAAACTCTGCGTGAGCGCGAGGCAGCTCTCTCTCTGCTGCTCTCGCTCGGCAAGAAAACAACGATATCCAACTCTGGCGAGAACGCTGGTGCGAACCGTTCATCTTTCCGGAGCCGCGCATAAAATTGCATTGCCGCTTCCCTACCCGCTTCTAAACCTTTGGCAAATTCCCCGCCGGGCACAAGCGGCAAGAGTTTCTGCGTCGCCCAAAGTGCAGCCGCAGCCGCCCCCGGACGGGAACATTCCATGCTGATTTCGCCCAAGTGCAACTCCGCGGAACTGAAATAGGTGTACGGCGATTCGTGTTTATAGAGCTTGCCGACGGCAGGGTCGCGGAACAGCACGCAACCGCATCCGTAGGGTTGCAGACCGTGTTTGTGTGGATCGATTACGATAGAGTCCGCTTGACCGACCTTCGCAAAAGATTGCTTTGCAGGCGCGGCCAGATTTGACGCAAGCGTGAAGTAACCACCATAGGCCGTCCACATGAATTCGGAATCCGTAGCGCTCGCGCAAGGCAAGAATTTCTGCCAGCGGATCCACTGAACCAGTCGCCGTGGTCCCGAGTGTCGCTACAACCGTTCCCACATTATTTTTCTTCAACCGATCCTCGAGTGCGTCCAGATCCATCCGCCCGCGGGAATCGCAAGGAACTGCTTCGAATTCCAATTGCAAAACGCCGCTGATTCTTTTGTGTGTATAGTGCGCTTGTTCGTTCGCAATAATTTTCCTGCCGGGATGACTTTGGCCTGCGACCCATAGCGCCTCGAGATTTGCCATCGTGCCACCGCCGCAAAGGTGGCCAAGAAATTCCTTCCAGCCGAACATTGCTGCGATTTCCGCGACAGCTTCCTTTTCTAAAGCGGAGGTTGCGCGACCACCGTCAAGCGCGTGATTGTTGGGATTGATGTACATCGCGAGGGCGTACGCGAGTCTAGCCACAGGATGCGGCGGCTTGAGCATCTGCCCGGCGTACAGAGGATGGAAATACGGAAAATTATCCTGAAGTTTATCTGCGGTCCTGTTTAGTACTTCGGTTAATTGCTCGACAGTCGCAGAGTGTGCCACAAATTCAGGCAGGTGCCGGAAGCCCGTATCAAGTTTTGCCAACGCCGCGCTCAGAACGCTCAGGCTTTTGGAATCAAGCATGGAGTTGCCGCTTACGCATGCCCACCTCTACTCGAGCACTTTGTCCAACTGCCCTGCCGTTCGCAGCAGTTCGACCTGCGCCTGCTGGCGCTGGAATGTCGCGTCGAGATACGCCATCCACCGGTCGCTCTCCTCGAGCCGCGCGCGCTCTACGTCGCGCAGATTTGTTTTTCCCTCTTCAAACTTCGATTGCAGCGCTCCGACACTCTGCTGCGCCAATTGCAGTTGGAGTCGCGCCACTTCTTTCGCGGCGTCCATCTCGCGCAATCGCCGCGTTTTCTTCCGAACATCGGCGCTTACCTGATTTTTCTTACTCTCAAGCATTGCCTTGGCAACCTGTAAATTCACGTCCGCGAGCCCGACCGCCGCTTTCGTCCGCGCGCTGAAAATTGGCATCTGCACCTGCGCGCCCGCGTTGTAATTGTTTCGCTGAAAAGTCCGGAAAAACTGATCGTAGTTGTTGAATCTTCCAAGGAGACTATATACGCTCACGAGCTCAAGCGTCGGCCAATAACCGCCCTTCTCTCCCCTATAGCGATATTCTTTTGCCCGAACGTCCGACTGCGCAAGGCGGACGTCCGTGTTGTTCAGCATCGCCATCGCGACAAGATCTGCGCCTTCTTGTTCCGCCGCTCCGGGCAAGTCCTCCGCGGCCAGATCAAATTGCTGTTCGGGCGCAAGTCCGAGCTGATCTCGCAAATACGTTTCCAGCTCCTCTTCACGCCCCTCTAATTGCAAAATCTTCTGAGTGACTTGCGCCTTCGTCAACTGAGAACGCGTCACTTCCATCGGCAGCTCGAATCCTTCGTTCGCTCGTTGTTGCGTCACGCCAAGAATCTTCTCCGCGCTGTCATTTTCCTTGCGAAGCAGCTCCAGCGAGTGCCTGACTTTAACCAGCTCCAAATATCCAGTCGCCGTCCCTGCAATCACGGTATTTCGCGCGTCTTCCAGCAGAATTTTTTGCGCTTTAGCCTGCTCTTGTTGCTCCTTCGCCGCCCCGCGTAAAGGGAGATTGAAAACCTGTTCCGTGTAGGTAACGTTGAAAATGGCGGGCGCTCGGCCGCCCGGCGTTTCCGGAATGCCGTACGTATAGCCGGCCCCGGAGCCAACATACAGATTGGGCAGAAAATCTGCCTTGCCGATCATCGCCGCCCGATCCGCAACAGACGCCTGAATTCGCGCAATCTTGATGTCTTTGCTGTTCTGCAGCGCGAGTTCGAGTGCACGCTTCAGCGTAAGCGAGACCGGTGGTGGTGTTTGTTGCGCCGACGCACTTGCCACAGCAAATGCAGCGAGACACAGGATCGTGGCTGCTCTGTGGAATCGAAGCATGGGAATCAACCTCCAGTTTTATGCATGACCCGCTATTCGTAACGCAAGGATTCAATTGGCTGCAAGCGTGCCGCGTTGTTTGCAGGCAGATAGCCGAAGAACAAGCCGGTTGAGCACGAAACAACGAATGCAATTACGACGCTCATGGGCGAAATTGGAACGCGCAGATTGCCGGGCAGAAAAAATTGCGCCGCCACAGGCACCGCCAACCCGATCAAAATTCCCATCACTGCCCCGCCGCCGCTGATCAAAAACGCCTCAATCAAAAATTGATAGAGGATATCTTTGCGTGGAGCGCCAATTGCTTTCCGAATTCCTATCTCGCGTGTTCGCTCTTTCACGGTTACAAGCATGATGTTCATGATGCCGATGCCGCTGATCAAAAGCGCGATGAACGCGATCACGATCAGAACAATCGTCAGTGCCAGAGAAATGTTTTGCGCAGCCACAAGAATGGCCGTCAACGTCCGCACGTTGTATTCCGCCTCCGGGGGATGTCGGCTACGCAGCAATAGACTCACTTGTTTCTGCACGCGTCCGACATCGTCTGCTGTCCCCGCCTGCGCATCCAGAACGCGCATCACGTCAACGCCCGTATACGATTTCATTAGTCCAAACGGAATCAGCACCGACTCGTCCTGAATGTCGGATAGCCCAAACGTTTCGACTCGTTCTTTGAAAACACCGATGACCGTGAACGTCAGTTCGCCCATACGGACTTCCTGCCCGATGGGATTTTCATGACCAAACAATTTCTCGGCCAATTGCGTCGTAATCAAACAGACTTTGCCACGGCTTGCCATGTCTGTCGCATCAAAATAGCGGCCGCGCAAAACCACCAGCCGTTTGATTTCTTGATAGCCCGAGGTGACCCCGATCAGCGTGACGGGCCGCACTCTTCCTTCTGCGACCACGGACATTAACATGTCGCTCGTGCCGGCAACTTGCACGACGCCGGGAATTGACCGCGCAGCTTCCATGTCTTGCAACGTCAATTCGTGGCTGAGCGGCTGGGTCTTGTCGGGAGTCTTGTTCACCTCCACCCACACCAGGTTCGCGCCCACGCTCTCAATCTGCGAAATGACGAATTTCTTGCTGGTCAGGGCCACTGTCACCACAAGCACAATCGAGGCGCTGCCAATGATGACTCCAAGCGAGGTCAGCGCGGCGCGCAGTTTATTGGCGCGGAGCGCGTCCGTTGCGACGGTAAACGTCTCGTGAAGATTCATTCTGCGAGCTCACTGCTTCTTGACGCGTTTCAACGCTTCGGCGGCGTACCGGTTCTTGGTCTCAAGCTTCAAGGCTGTTTCGTATTCACCAATAGCCGTATCTCTGGAATTTTTCCGTTCTGCGAGCCTTCCCAACCAATAATGCGCCATCGCGGGTGAAGGATAGTTGTTGCGTCGCGGCGTTTTGTTCATGTATTCGTGAATCGCCGATTCCGCTTCTGTAAGCTTTTCGCCCCGGAGAATACGTGTCACGGCAAGATAAAACGTGCCGCGCGGATCCTTCGCATCCAGTTTTCCCCCAACTTCCACGACCGCAGCAAGACGATCCGCCTGATCCCGTTTCATGGCGTAGTCGCCGATGTCATACACCAAGTCCACTGATTTCGGATTGCTCTCGAGCGCCTTCGTAAATTCCGGGTCCGCTTCGGTAAAATCCTTCTTCTGCCGGCGGCAATTGCCCCTCGCGTAGTGCCCCTCCGCTGCATCCAGCGAAGCCAACTTCTCGATTTCCTTGAGCGCTTTGTCTTCACCGCCACCGACAATTCCTGGAGCGCCGCAATCAAACTCGATCAGGGCTTGCATCGCGGAGAAATTGCGCTCGTCCAGTTCCACCGCCGTTGAGAATTCCCGCCGCGCTTTTTTTGCGAGCGACATTGCACAAAGCCAACCGCAGTGATCCGCCTTCTCCCCATAGGTACGCCCAAGCCATTCGTGATAAACGGATCTCTTGGGATCTATGGCTACCGCACGTTCGGCGCTCGTTATAGCCCGGTCGCGATCCTCCATTTCGTAATATGTTTTCGCGAGCAGGAGTTGAATCTCGCCATTGCGCTGTTCGGCTTCGCTCGCGCTCTGCAGGATCTGCACGGCCTTCGGGTAGTCGCCCTGAATGTAGGCGCGGAGCGCTGCCTCGAACGCCTCGCCGGAGTTCATGCCATTCGCCGTGGAAAGTCTCGCGACAAAAAGAAGCGCGATAACGGCGTAAATGAGTCTGCTAATTCGCATTGGGCCGCCCCAGAAAATCGGAAGCATCGGAACTGATCACCTTCACCAGCATGCCGTCCCGCAAATCGAAATCGCCGGGGAGAGCCACCATCTCACCTTCGCTTAGCCCTGCAAGGACTTCATAGTTGGCAGCGTCCGCGATGCCCACAGCGATCGGGCGCCTTTCCAGGCTGTTCTTCCCCACATTGATTCCGCCGTCTTTCACCACAAAGACGAACCGCTTGCCTCCATCGGATTCGACCGCCGACCGAGGCACAGTCAAAACATTGATCCGCTCGCGTGCGCTGATCCGCACATCCACGTTGATGTTCGGAAGCAGCTCCAACTTTTCGTTGTTTACTGAGCAAAGCAGTTCGCCCACGCTTCGCGAGCCGCGTGGCACCACTTGTTTTGGAATAACCGCCGTCTTCCCTTCCCAGCTGCGATTCGGCAACGCGTCCCACGTAATGTGCACCGGCTCGTTCGGCTCCAAACCTCCCAGTTCCGGCTCGTCCACAAACGCACGCACGCGCACCTTGTGCAGGTCCGCCATTTCGGCGAGAAGGTCGCCTACCTTCACAAAGTCGCCCTGCCTCACAGGCAGCGAATACAGCGTCCCGTCCGCCGGCGCCGTAATCTTGCCGTCGCGCACTTTTTCATTCAGCGCTGCCACTTCATTCTGCGCCTGCTGCACGTTTAACCCGTACTTCCCTGTATCGAGTTTCACCGCGCGGTCAAATTCCTGTTTCACGGCCGTCAGTCGGTCCACGTCCGTCTGCGTCTTGGTCAACTCCAATTCGTTCGCAGCCAATTCGTCCTTCGTCGCAGCTTGCTGCGCGATTAGCCGTTGCAGAGCATCGTGATTCCGTCTGACTCGGTCGTGCTCCGCAATCGCCTTCGCCAAATCGCCGGAGGCCTTTGCCGCCGCGTCCGAGCGGCCACCGCCTTGCGCCGCCCGCAAATCATCCTGCGCCTGCAGCAATCTTGATTGCGCCTGTGCCAGCAGTGCCGCCGCGTCTTTCACATCCAATTCCAGTAGCAACTGCCCTTTCTTTACTGCCTGCCCTTCGAGAACATGCACTTTTTCAACAAAGGTATCCAGTTGCGCGCGCATCACGTACGGTGAAATCGGCTCCACTTTTCCATTGCTCGAAACCGAGGCCACCAGATTCTCCCGCACTGGCTTCACCGCCATGATTTTGGCAACGGGCTGCCGTCCGCTCAAACGCACCAGGAGATAGGCCACCCCAGCGGCCAGCACAAGAAAAATTAAAATTCTATTGCGTAGCTTTCGTTCCATCGTTTGATTTATCTCGTCTCAAGCCGTCCCGGCACACGGCACACTCAAAAACGCTCCCGGCGTTCCTTCCCCCCACTTCGGACTTTTGCAAAGCTTGCTGGCCGCCGCCCCGCGGGATGTCTCCCAAACAGTTTAGCAAGAGCGTTCGGACTTCCACTACTGAAAGCGAAACCTATCTTGCCCACTCTCAAAGAGATGCGGGAGTGCCAGGCAAAGATATAAGTGTCGGGTTTGCCCTTAAACTCAACGGATTTCCCGACACTTGTGTTGTAATCTTTCCGTGCCTTTGGCCGTATTACCGTCAGAACGGTCGCATTCTACGTTGCTATCCTGTGAGGTTTTCCCTGTGATTGAAGCTCGCAGTCTGTCCAAGCGCTTTCGTGATAAGAAACGCGGCGAAATCCGCGCCGTAGATAACGTCAGTTTTGTGGCCAAACCGGGCCAGATTTACGGTCTGCTCGGCGCAAACGGTGCCGGCAAGACGACCACGCTTCGTTTGCTCGCCACAATTCTCGAGCCTACCGACGGCACCGCCGTCGTAAACGGACATGACGTCGTCGACTCCCCTGAAAAAGTGCGCGCGTCCGTTGGATTCCTTTCTGGCGGCACTGCGCTCTATCCGCGCCTCACTGCTCAGGAAATGGTCGAGTATTTTGGCCGCTTGAACGGTCTCGATGAGGCCACGTTAAAAAAACGTGTCGACGAGATTTTCAACCGGCTGGACATGAACGAGTTTCGCGACCGCCGGTGCGACAAGCTTTCCACGGGCATGAAGCAAAAGACTTCGATTGCGCGGACCCTCGTCCACGATCCACCGGTCATGATCTTCGATGAGCCGACATCCGGCCTTGATGTTATGACCGCGCGCACCATCATGGGTTTCATCCGGGAATGTCGCGACCGCGGAAAAACTGTCATCTTCTCGACGCACGTCATGAGCGAAGTGGAAAAACTTTGCGACGTTGTGGGAATCATTCAGTCCGGCAAGCTCCTCACGGAAGGCACCCTGGGCCAGCTTCGAGAGCGGCACGGCGAGCAAGACCTGGAAGAAATCTTCGTCAAAGTGGTCGCGCCCTTATACGTCGAACCGGAGGCCAAATAATGTCGTTCCGCAACATCGGTATTGTCTACCGCAAGGAACTTCGCGAAGCGCTTCGCGACCGCCGTACCGTTATCGCCAGCGTGGTCATTCCGCTATTTTTGTTTCCCCTCTTGAGCGTGGGTTTCGGTGCCCTCGTCGGCAGTATCGTCAAAAAAACGAAAGAAGCCTCCCCGAAAGTCATGGTCGTGGGGGGCGAAGATTCTCCCAAGGTGCTCGCCGCGCTAAAAGCAACTCCGAAAATTGAAGTCGTTCCCGCGGCTCCAAACTGGAAGGATTTAGTCGTCGAAAAAGAGATTCCTGTTGCCGTGGAGATTCCCACGGGGTTCGACAAGGGCGTAGCGGACCAAAAAAAGCTGCAAGTAAATATCTACAATTACTCCGGCGAGCTCAAATCCGAAATCGCCGCCGGAAAATTGAACGACTCGCTGAAAGCATATCGGGATGAAGTCGTGAAGGGCCGTGTTGTGGAGCACAAATTGCCTGTCGAAGTCCTCGATCCGTTCGAAGTAACCCAGAAAAACATCGCGCCTCCGGAAAAATCAGGCGCGGCGCTTTTCTTCGGCGGATTTATTGCCTACATCGTTGTGTTTCTTTGCTTTAACGGCGGAATGCATCCCGCGATCGATTTGACAGCCGGCGAGAAAGAGCGCGGCACGATGGAAACCATTCTTTCGAGCCCCATCTCTCGTTCGCACCTCGTATTCGGAAAATTTTTGCTCGTGCTCACCACCGCGCTTGCGACTGCCGCCCTCTCCGTCACCTCCATGGGCATTTCGTTCGCGCTCGTGAATTCACTTCAAGCCAAAACCATCCAGGCAGGAGATGAAGGCATAGAAATGCACATCGGCGTCGGCGCCGCTCTTTCTGTATTCATAATGGCGATCCCTTTGGCTGTCTTGTTCTCCTCGGTCCAGCTGATGGTCGCTTCCTTTGCGAAAACCTACAAAGAGGCGCAGACCTACCTCGTACCTCTGATTTTCATCGTCATCATCCCTGCAATCGCCGCGATGTTGCCTGGTGTCGACCTAAGCGCGAAGCTCGCGCTTGTTCCCATCCTCAACGTCAGCCTATTATGCAAAGAATTGGTAATCGGTACGTACCATTGGAACTTCATCGCCATCATTTTCACTTCTACTTGCGCCTACGCCGCCGTCGCGCTCTTTCTCGCCACCAAAATGTTCCAGCGCGAATCGGTTCTCTTCCGCTCCTAGCATCTTGGAAAGGAACTCTGTGCGCACCGTTTTCGTATCTAGGACTGAATGAATCGGCTCACTCGAATTCTCCTGATTCTGATTCTCTTTCCCCCTGCTCTTTCCGCGGTTGGCGGCTGGTTTGCCGGCCCGATGTTTCTGCATCCCATGAAACGCGCGCTCACCTCGGATCTCATCCGCGAAGCGGACGAAAGCTTCAAGCACACGCACGCGCGCCGCGAGGATTTCACCGTGCGCGCCTCCGACGGCGCTTTACTCCGCGGCTGGAAAGTCCGCGCGGAGAAGCCGAACGGCTCGTGGGTCTTGCTTTTCCATGGCGTCTCGGACAATCGCGTCGGCGTCATTGGTCAATCCGAATTCCTGCTGCAAAACGGTTACAACGTCGTGATGATGGACACCCGCGTTCATGGCGACAGTGGCGGTTCGATTGCCACCTACGGCTGGCTCGAACACAAAGACACCAGCGCCGTCATTGACGCACTCGAAGCATCGGAAAAGCTTCAACACCTCTTCGCCTTGGGCGAATCCATGGGCGGAGGCATTGCGCTGCAATCGGCGGGAGCCGATCCGCGCATCGAAGCCGTCGTCGCCGAAGCCTCTTTCGCCAATCTTCAGGAAGCTGCCTACGACTACGCCGGTTTGCGCCAGTATCCCTGGCTCGGCAAAACGCTCTTTGCTCCAGGCGCCTGGCTCATGGTCTATCGCGGCGAAAAGTTGGCTGGCTTCCCCGCCGCCGAGGTTTCACCCGTCAAAGCCGTTGCCGCCCGCCCCTTCCCTGTCCTGATTATCTGCGATGAAGAAGACCACGCGCTTCCCTGCCGCCACAGCGAAATGATTTTCCGCGCAGCAAGAGGCCCGAAGGAATTTTGGCGGGTTGCCCGCGCCTGGCACACTGCTGCTCTCGGCTACGAACCAGCCGAATTTCGAAAGCGCGTTCTAGGATTTTTCGATCGCCAGCGGCAAGCGCCACAAGAACAAGCGCACTAAAGTGCCTTGAGCACCATCAAAATGCGGTCATCTTCATACATGCCGCGCGCATGTGCGTTCACTGCTTCGAGGACCCCGTCCAGAATCTCCTGCGGCGCCAGCGCTCGCAAACGGCCGACCAGTCCCGCCAGCCGCGGCCGTCCAAATTCAGTGCCGCTCGGATCCATAGCCTCCGTAATTCCATCCGTGCATGCCACAAGCAAATCGTCCTTGCCCAGCGCAACTTCCCCGCACTGATACTCTTGCTCCGGCAACAATCCGACCACCATCCCGCCTTCCGTAAGCCACTCGCACGAACCATCCACACGAATCACCGCCGGCGGCACGTGCCCCGCATTCACATACCGCAGCTTTCTTCCGCTCTCATCCACGGTCGCGAGAAACATGCTCAAATATTTTGTCCGCCGCCCGCCGGATCCTGCGACCAGCATTTTTTGGTTGATCGTCGCCGGCAATTTTTCGAGTGGCCCCGGCTGATCCGCCAGTGCATGCAAGGTGGCCTGCACGTTGGCCATCACCAACGCCGATGCCGCGCCTTTTCCTTCTACGTCCGCGACGACAATCAGCAATCCGCCTTTCTCTTCCGGCTGCAGTCGCAAGAAATCGTAATAGTCTCCGCCGACCATTTGCGATGGCCGGTGGGAAACCGCAATCTCAATCCCGGCAACCACCGGCGGCGCGTCGGGCAGCAATCCCGCCTGAATTTCACGCGCCAGCGAGAGATCGCGCTCCAATTTCTCTTTTTCCACGCGCTCGCGGTGCAGCTGTGCCTTTTCCAGAGCAATTGCCACGTGCGCGCTCAGCGCATCCAGAAACGCTTCATCCTCGCCCGTGAAGGGTTCTTCTTTGTTCAAAAGTTGCAGGACGCCGACGATATTTCCTCCCTCGTTTCGAATCGGGAGGCAAAGCAATCGCCGCGTTGTGAATCCCAGCCTGCGGTCTATTTCCGGCTCAAATCGTGGATCCTCATACGCATTTTCGAGCCGCACCGATCGCCCATTCTGCGCCACCCATCCTGCAATCCCGCGGTCCGCAGGCAGACGAATCACCTGTTGTTCCAGACCGAGTCCCACCAGCGACCAGATTTCGTTTTTCTGTGTGTCCAGCAGAAACACCGTGCCGCGCTCCGCGCCGCTTTGCCGCGTCGCAATTTGCAGAATGATGTGAATCAATTCGCCCAAATCGAGCGTGGAATTTAGCTTCTTTGTCGCTTCAATGATGCTGGAGAGTTCTTCCATTGTCCCGCGCCGCTCAGCCAGCGCTAAGGCCAGCGCCGCAAATCGCGCAAGCAGTTCCAGTTGTGACTGTACTTCCTCGGGAAACGTACTCTCCCCATGCGCTTCCAGTACTCTCATTCGAAAATCGTCGCTGCCGAGCGCGCCCGTCCACACCGTCGAGGGCATCGCGCTTTTTTCTCTGCCAAACAAACCATCCGGCCGTCTCGATTCGGCAGGCAATGTGCCGATCTCGGCCCACACATCCGCTTCATTCTGCTCAATCCGCCAAAGCCGCGCACCCGTCACTCCGGGCAGCGTCGCAGCCGCCCGCACCACACGCAGTGCAAGTTCATTAACCGGGATCCGACCTTCCAATTGGCCGAGGGTTTCCGCTAACTCGGGAGGCACCCGGGCGGACACACTTCGTTGTGGCGTTGGCTGCATGGCAACTTACACCGCTGGCCGCGGTATGCGCCGCCTAGCCTAACAAGAGTGGACGCGTCTGAAAAGGGAACACCCTAACTTTGCTTTGCCTTGGGAGACCTTGTCTGCGCCGCCAGCAGGTTCTGTTCCAAATCTATACATCCCGCATCATATTCATAACTTGAGTAATTATCTCTTTTATTGTCACGGAGGAGTAGCTACGTCAATTTCATTTTGGCGTGTCGCCGCAAGTTATTGAGCGGATAAACTCAATCTTGAGAAGAGGTTCCCAGAATGGGACGGTGGCTTGTTCCAACTTGGGAATTTCCCGGCTTCTTGCGCTCGCCTCCCCACCGCACGACCCCTTCAGTCCTCGTCATCCCCCACACGCCCAGACCCTTTCCGGCCACGGCAAGCACACTTCCTGTCTCATCGTTTCCGATGCGATCCCACGTGTGGCCCGCGTCTCGCGAAAGATAAGCGCTTCCCGAACGCATCGGTATCATCCAGAACTCTTCTCCAATCCACGCGCGCCAGGAAGCCGCCGCGGGCAATCCTGCCTGCACAGCTCTCCACCCACCCGTGCCACCCCATTCCGTTCCATACGCATACTCCCAAACTCCGTTCGCGGCCCCCACGAGCAGCGTCCCCGCTCCTCGGTTCTCGGCGCTGATCCAGAGCGGCTCCCCCGCGCGTGGCGGAACGCTGGCCGGCTCCCAGCTTTTCCCTGCGTCAATCGAGCGGACAATCGAACCCTGCGCGATCGCAAATAATTCCGTCCCAGCATCATTTGCGGCAATATCCCCAATCTTTCCCGCTATTTGTCTCTCTGCCATTCGCTGAAACGCTCCGCTGCGCAAGCTGCTGACCCAGAGCCCATCGCTCGTGGCCACGAACACGCGCCCACCTGCCGTCGCCACGTTATTTACCACCGGCCGCATCACCCTTGACGGTCGCGAAACCTGTCGCTTCGATTCGCGTAGAAGCGCTGCCGCGACAAATCGCACTTCCTTCCACCTCCCAGACCGCTTGTCAAATTGCGCCGCGCCGCCTTCCCGCAGCGCCGCGAACCAGCTATCTCCAATCGAAAAAAGCGCCCGCAGTTCACGCCCAGGTCCCGCCGTTCGCCTCCAGTTCTTCCCACCATCCAAACTCTCGAACAAATCTTTCCCCGGCGTGTCCGCAGCCGCGAGCAAATGCTCTGGCGCCGCTGCATTTGCGGCAAACGCGCTCAACACACGGTGCGAAAAACCTGCATTCTGCTCCACAAAACTTTTCCCGCTATCCCTGCTGCTCCGAATCCCGTCCTCGGTTCCAAGAATCAGCTTCTGCCCGCCTTCCGCGAAGGCGATCGCATTCACGATCACTTCCCTTGGCGTCATTCGTGTCCAGTTCTCTCCCGCGTCGCCCGACCGCCAGAGCCCTTCCGTCGTTCCCGCATACCACACCGCCGCGTCGCGCGAATCCTGTGCAATCTGCTGCGTCCGCCTTGACGCGTACGGAATCCCCTGCAGCTTTGTCCACTGAGCCCCGCCATTCTCGCTGCGATAGATTCCCGAACACGCGCTCGCAAAAACACGCGTGGCATTTGTCCTGTCGATCTCGACGCTCATGATGTCCGAATCGTCAATCATCCCGGCGGCAATCGCCGTCCAATTTTTCCCGCCGTCCGCCGTCTTCCACGGCAGATGATACGTCCCCGCGTAGATCACGCGCGCATCCCGCGGATCGATCGCAATTGAATCCAGATTTCTTATTTCCTCATCTCGCGCCGGAGAAATTCGCGTCCAGTTTTTCCCGGCGTCGCTCGTGAGAAATACCCCTGTCCGCGTTCCCGCCACAAAAATTTCCGGATTGCTCGCCGGCTGCGCCAGCGCGCGCACCGCTTCTCCTTGCAGTCCGGCCTTTTCCCAAGTCTTTCCGCCATCAACGCTTCGATAAACGCCGCCGCCCGCAACCGGATCTTGCGTCCAAACCGCCGCATAAAGCGTCGAACGCGACTTCACATCAACCACAATCTTCTGCACAACGGCATCGGTCCTCGTTCCGACTCGCCCGCGCAGCTCCCAACGCCCACCGCCACCCTGCGAAGCAAAAACATGCCCATCCGCCGTTCCGAGAAATACGGTCCCATCTCCCGCCGTGGCCAAAGACAACACATTGCCGCCTTCCGGCCCCACGCGTTCCCACGTCTGCGCGCTGCCCACAGCACAGACGCAAAGGAACAATCCTGCCGTCGCAATCCCGCGCAAAACGGTCCCGCCAATCACCTTCTTCACCGATTCTCTCCACTCAAAAGACCGCGGGCTCCTCGGCCGTCCAGCCAAAGAGCCCGCTTGTTTTCCTTCTCGGTTTTCGTCACTGGTCACTAGACATTAGCTACCAGTCACCGTCTTAGTACGTCGCACCTTCCGGCACAATCACGAAGTCCACGCGCCGGTTCGCCTTTTCTTGTCCCTTTTCCATGGATGCTTCGCCAACGCGCGTCGAAATACGCGTCGCGTCAATACCCTTTTCGCCGAGATATTTCTTCGCCAGGTCCGCGCGAGTTGCCGCCAGCTTAGCCGCTCTCGGCTCCTTTGCATCCGCGTAGCCGACAATCACTAGCTTCGCAGTCGGGTCGTTCTTCAACCGCAACGCCACGTCGTCACCCACGCGCTTGCACGCATTGTCGAAACGCGACGCGCCCACTGCGTTGTAACCGCAATCGCCGGCCTTGCTCGCCTGCGGTGGCGGCGGTGGCTGTTGCACGTCCACATTCGTCGAAGACTCCGCTGTCCCGCCCTTGCCGTCACTCACGGCGCATTTCACGGGATAACTTCCGGGCTGCAAGCCGGTCGAATCGAACGTCGCCTTCGGCCCGTCGCCCGTCACCTGGCCGGCGGCCGCGCTGTAGCTGTATGTCAGTGGATCGCCATCCGGATCGCTCGCCGTGGATGTAATTCCCGTCCGCTCTCCCGGCATAATCGGGCTGCGGTCCGTTGTGCAGGAAATGACCGGATTCTGATTCGGCTTCGGCTCCACCTTCAAATCCGCGGAGCAGCTGGCCGTGCCGCCCTTGCCGTCATCCACTTTCGCCGTGGCTGTATACGTTCCCGCTGCGAGGCCGCTCGGACTCCAGCGCGCATCCGCGCCGGTGCCTTCAATCGTTCCGCCCGTCGCCGTGTAGGCGTAAGTCAACGGATCGTTGTCCGGATCGCTCGCATTCACATGGAATGCAACCACATCGCTCGCTCCGGCAAAAACCGAAGCAGGACTCACGGAGCACGCCGCAACCGGGGGACGATTCGCCGCAGGCGCCGGTGCCAACGGGAATCCCCAACGCAAAACAAGGCCCGATCCCAGACGCAGGTTGTTCTGTCGGCCGCTCGAACCGACATTTGCCCCTGTGAAATTCGTCATCAGGTAATCAATCTGCGCAAATCGCCATGCAAGGTTCTTGTTGAAAACCACATCCACGCCGCCTCCGCTTGCCATGGCGAACGTGGATTGCGAATCCGTGCCCGTCATCTCGACTCCGGCATTCGCCGCACCAAAAAGAAACTCGGCAAACGGCACAAAGTGATCGAACCTCCGCAAATTCAGCCGCGGTCCAAACAACAATGTGGTGAAAGAGCTCTTGATCTGATTGCCGCCGACGTTTCTCTGAAAGTTATATCCGCCGAATTCGCCCGTCAGTCCGAGGAATTGCGAGGGATTGTAGGTGAACGACCCGGTTCCACCGTGTGAACCAAACGAAGTGAAAGGATCTCCCGGATGAACGTCCACGTAGCTATATCCACCCGCAAGCTCAAACTTTGGAGTCAACTGGCCCGGCGCAGTCTCATCCTTTGCCGGGGCCGGAGCGGGGAACGGAGTCATGCGCGGCTGTGCCGGCAGCGCCCACGGGCTTCTCGAAACGGCAGCCGGCGCGCTGAACAAATTGGTCTTCGGTGCCTCGCTCACGCGCGCGGAGTCACTCGCATTCGTGTCCTTTTCCTGCGCAAATGCGGGCGAACTGATACACGCCCCCACAACCAGAACTGCGAACCACTTACGCATTTTCTTCCTCCATAAAATTCTGCTTTGCCGAAACCCCTGCCGCGCGTCACTCCGGTACGCACCACCCCTGTTTTGGTGCAAGATTCGGGAATTTTCAGCGAACTGGATGCAAAAATCCTTCGCTTCGCGACACCCGCAGCTGCCCCTGTGGGCGCCTTTTCCGGGAAACTTTATCCCCCGTCCGTTCTAAACGCGGAGGCAATAGCGTATTGCAGAGGGTACGTCCGCTGCAAGTATTTCCTCACTGAATAACGGTTGGCCCGCGATTAAACTCCGGCCGCGCAAATCGCGCCCGCCAACACTTCTTTCCGTCCGAATCTTCTGCTAATTTGGAAACGTCTATAGAGGGCCTTATGTGCAGAAATATCAAACCTCTTTTCAACTTCGACCCGCCGGTGACTCCCGACGAGGTCCGAGCCGCCTCGCTCCAATTTGTCCGCAAAATCAGCGGCTTTCACAAACCATCGAAAGCCAACGAAGAATCCTTCAATGCCGCGATTGAAGAAATCGCCGCCGCGTCTTCGCGTCTCCTGCGCTCGCTCGAAACCACCGCCGCTCCACGGAACCGCGAAGAGGCAGCCGCCAAAGCCAAAGCTCGCGCCGCTCAGCGCTTCGGCGACTGAACCAAATTGTGTCTGGCCGTTTCATCTCCTCGTTTTTCGATCTGTTCGAAGCGCTGGCATTTTCTGCCGTCATCGCCCTCTACATTTGGCGCGGCCAGGACGCCGGCCCGTACACTTGGCTGGTCTTCCCCGTCTGGCTCCTGCTCAGCTTTGTTCTGCATCATGAAACTCCGAAAACGCTCGGCTGGCGCGCAGACAATCTCGGGGCTGCGGCGAAACTCGCCGCTCCTGTTTTTCTTTCCTTTATCGTCGCCCTGATTTGCGTAGGCATCCCGCTCGGCGCACTGCATCGTTTGCCCGCGCACCTCGTTGAGCCGCGCCGCTTCGTCGGATATTTCGCTTTCTGCACGCTGCAGCAGGTCGCCCTGCAGTCCATGACGATGAACCGCTTGCTCAGCGCATTCCCAAGCGCCAACATCGCAGCCATCGTCGGCGGCCTGCTTTTCGCCGCACTGCACTGGCCCAACCCTGTCTTGGTTCCCCTCACACTCCTCGGCGGCACCGCCATGTGCTGGCTCTTCTCCCGCCACCACAACATTCTTCCTCTCGTCCTCGGCCAGGCCATCCTCGGCGCCCTCGTCTTTTGGGCCTTCCCCATCGCCTGGCACCACTCCATGCGCGTCGGCCCCGGCTACTACTCCTATGTAATCAGATGATCCGCCGTCCGCACTTTTCCACAGGAGTACTATGCTCAGCTGAGAATTTTGCGTTACTTCCCGACACAGGACTTAACTCAAAGGTACTGCCTGCCATATAAACCGCCCACTCTCCCTCGGAAGCCCTATACCGACCATGAATCTTCCCTGTCGTACCCTTATCGTTGCTAGTCTGTTTCTTGTCGCTGTACCTTTCGCGAACGCTCAGGGTTTCAACTGCAACGGCACGTGCGAGCCCGACCCTAAGCGCCCGGTTCTCTCCTTCATCGACAAGTACTGTATGGGCGGTAGCGCAAAGTAACGGCCCGAACGTTTATTGCAGACCAGGAGGCATCTTAAGCACTCAAAGCGTGATTCCATCAAGAATTGCCCACGAAACCCTTCACAACGTAAGTGGCAAATCTGATGAAGACATACAGAAGGCTTGGGGCCTTGAAACGGGCGGAGGCTCAGATAACATCAGTCAACTTCTCAAGGACAAAGGATGCGTTAAGGACTAGAGCATGAAGAGCTATTGTGCCGTATTCAGCTTGATGATCTTTTTCTTTCACCGCGGTGAACACCAGCAAATACCAGAACAACCTGAGGAAAAGGCAATAGAGACTTTTGATTGTGGCAAGTTACCAGGAAAAGAGAAAAGCATTAGGTATCAGATTGCCAGAAGAACCCGCACGAACGATGGCGTCCTACTGCTCAACATAAGTACCGACAAGAAAAACTTGGAACACGACAACCTAATTGCACTCGCCTGTCGATTACGCTCAGATACGGCTACCGAGTCGCGAGTTTTTGTCCAGATCTTCGACTCGCGTCGCTCAGCGGAAAGATATGTTCCACAATGGCAGAACGAGAAACCTCCGGACTCGCAAAAAAACACCTCCTCGTGGCGAGCCACCTACCTTCGCGATTCAGTGAAGCACGAGCATTGGGTTGCGTGGTGCTCTGGCCCTCCACATCAACAAGAAATTTTCGTTGCCCTCGAATACAAACATTGAGAGAGCTAGGAAACTCAGGCTGAAACTCGGGAAACTCGGGGACGAAACTCGGGAAACTCGGGGACAGACGGGACGTTTTCCATGTCCCTGTCTTAACTTCACCATCGATTCGAATTAACCGCCGTGCTATGATGATGCTCTTGACAACACAGCCATTCTGCTCTATACTGTTTATCTGATTTGGCGACGGCTCGACCGCCGCCCTGCCCCGAGTAGTATTCCGGGGGCCGCGCTCTTTGACAATTCAGCATCCGATGAAAGGTTCCAACGTTCAAACCTTCAACGTTGAAACGTTCCAACTCATTCCTATCCCCTTTGTTTTGATAATCATCCAAACTGCTCCTCCCGTATCTCCTTTCTTTTGATAATCATGCAAATGCCCCGGGGCTAGGGCGTGGAACCTTCTTTACGCATCTCCTTTAGAATCAACACTTATGAAAAACCGGGGAGGGGGGCATGCCCGCCACAGCTTTTGCGAAGGCGGGTTGGACGGCTAACGGTGAAGGGCAAACGGTAAACGCCGCCTCGCTCAGCTCGGCAATTCCGGTTTACCCCGAGCGTCTTTTGCGAGGGGTCAGCCCCGGCCAGGTCTGCGTTCAGCTCGGCAACTCCGGGCAGCCCGGCCATTCGCTGCGGGAAGTATTCCCGATGTACTGCAAATCTTCGATCCCGATCTTGCTTGTATAAAAACCGTCGCAAGTCATGTTCCGCAACAACGAGAAAAACGCCACGCCCTGACTCAGCGACGCATCTTTCTTTGCGTTCTTGCGATACGCAATCAAATCCAAAATCTCTTTGCGCTGTTCCGCCGTGCATTCGAGATAAGTCTTCCCGTAATCATCAGCGCAGCGCGAATCGAGCCACAGCAATCCGCCTCCGAGCTTCACCTGAAACTCGTCGTTCTCGCTCGTCAGCAAATCAATGAACTCCGGCGCCCCCGCTTCGAGCGCCCCGGCCGATTTTTCATCCTTCGGAAGAATCGTGTCGCACAGGGAGCGCAAGGTTTCGTACTGATGCGCATCGAAGAATTTCGGCGTGTACTTCCCTGTCGGAGCCGCCGCCTTTTCCTTGTGCACCATCTGGTGCGCGTACTCCGCCGCTTTCGCCGGAATCACTTGCAACACCGAGCCGCCGACAGCTCCCGCCGCCAGTGTTCTCAGCACGTCGCGCCGCGTTACCCCCTGGCCGCTCATCACAAACTCCCTTTCTTCGCTTCTTGCAGCAAAAAGTCCGATGCGCGCCACGAAAGCGCCATGATTGTTAGCGTAGGGTTTTTATCCGGATTCGTCACCAGCGGCGCGCCGTCGGTAACGAAAAGATTTTTTACGTCGTGCGCCTGGCAATATCCGTTCAGCACGCTGGTTTTCGGATCGTCGCCCATTCGCGCCGTGCCCACTTCGTGGATGATTTTCCCGCCGGCTTCAATCCCAAATGCATTCGGACCGTCAATCGGCGTGCGGCGTTTGTACGTTCCGCCCATCGCTTCAATGATCGAGCGGAAAGTTTCCTGCATGTCTTTGGCTTGGCGGATTTCATACTCGGACCATTTGAAGTGGAATCGCAGCACCGGAATTCCCCACTGATCCACTCGGCTCGGGTCGATTTCGCAATACGTGTCCGGATTCGGAATCATTTCGCCGCGCCCCGCGAATCCCACGGTGGATCCGTACACTTCTCTTGCGCGTTTCTTCAAACTTGCGCCGTACCCCTCTTCTTCATGACAAAGATCGCGAAACATTCCCGCGCCAGGCAAATCCCGTCCTCCCCACATCTCAATGTGGTAACCGCGCGGAAAATCATTTTTCCGGTCGTATTTCCACCACGGCATGTAGAGATGCATGCCTCCAACGCCGTCGTGATTGTGCGGCGGCATTTTTGCCAGCGCCGGAACTTCGCCCCAGCCATCGCTGCCGACCGAATCCATTAAATATTTTCCGACCGTGCCGGAAGAGTTCGCGATGCCGTCCGGAAAAAGCGTGGACTTGGAATTCAGCAGCAACCGCGCCGATTCGCACGCACTTGCCGCCACGACAACCGCTTTTGCGTAAACGCGCTTTTCGCTCTTCGTAGCTTTATCTACGTACGAAACAGCTTCCGCCTTGCCCGTTTTCCCGACAACAATTTCGCGCGCCATAGCGCCGGTAATTAGCGTCAGCTTTCCCGTCGCCATCGCAGGCGGCAACAACACCTGGCTCGAACTGAAATTCGACGCCGTCGTGCAGCCTCGGCTGCATTGGCCGCAATAGTGGCAAGGCGGCCTGCCGTTGTGCGCCTTCGTCAAAATCGCCAGCCGCGCGGGAATGCACGCGATATTCAGTTTGTCGCAGGCTTGCTTGACCAAACGCTCGTGGCAGCGCGGTTTCGGCGGCGGAAGAAAAACGCCGTTCGGTGCGCTCGAAACATTTTCTTGCGAGCCGAAAACTCCGATGTACGACTCCACTTTGTCGTAGTACGGAGCAATGTCCTCGTACGAAATCGGCCAGTCATCGCCGAGACTGTCTCGCGTCTTCGAGCGAAAATCCACGGGCGCAAACCGCAGCGCGATGCGGCCCCAGTGATTCGTTCTTCCGCCGACGATTCGCGAGCGAAACCACTGAAAATCCGAACCCGGCGCGGAAACATACGGCTCGCCTTCGATTTGCCACGCGCCATTCGGCGCGAGGAACTCGCTAAAATTCTCGGCCTGCTTCCCGCCCACACCGACGCCGCGATGCGGCAACTCGTACGGCCACATGAACATCTTGTAGTCTTTTTCGGGATGGACTTGCGGTCCGGCTTCCAGCATGACCACATCCAGACCGCCTTCGGTCAGGATTTTTGCCGCCATTCCTCCACCGGCGCCGGAACCGATGATGCACACGTCATAAGTCTTCGGCGAACGATTGACCTGGGCCATGAAAGATTCCTTCGATTAGAGTTCGTTCTTTCTCATCTGCGAGACAGCATAATCGCATGCCCGCGCGGTCAATGCCATGTACGTCAGCGAGGGATTCACGCACGAGGCGGAAGTCATGCACGCGCCGTCCGTCATGAAAACGTTCGGAACCTCGTGCACTTGATTGTGCGCGTTCAACACGGAAGTTTTTGGATCGCGGCCCATGCGCGCGGTGCCCATTTCGTGAATGCCGAGACCCGGCGGTGACATCTCCGAAAAAACACTGATGTCCTTCGCGCCGGAAGCGGCAAGAATTTCCGCCGCTTGCACCGCAATATCGCGCGACATCGTTTTTTCATTCTCGCGCCAGGTCACATTGATGGTGAGCGTCGGAATCCCCCACGTGTCCAGTTTTTCCTTGTTCAATTCGACGTAGTTGTCGTGATACGGCAAACATTCTCCGAATCCGCCAAAACCCATGTGCCACGGGCCGGGCTTTTTCAGCATCTCCTTGAAATCCACGCCGAAGCCGCTCATGTAACTTCCGCGGCCCCAGCCGTCGCGGCTTCCGCCACCCTGATATCCGTAGCCGCGAACAAATTCCCTCTGCTTGGTTTTTGCATCAACATTGCGGAATCGCGGCACATAAATTCCGTTCGGACGATTGCCGAAAGGCATTTTGTCTTCGTGGCCCGGCATGGTGCCGGAGGCGCCACTGCCCATGTGATGATCCATGACGTTGTGGCCGAGTTCGCCGCTGCCGTTGCCGAGCCCGCTCGGAAATTCCGCCGTGGCGGAATTCAGCATGAGGCGCGCGGATTCGAGTGCGGAAGCGCAGAGAAAAATGATGCGGCCTTTGAACTCCAGATGCTCCTTTGTTTGCGCATCTACGACGCGCACGCCGGAGGCTTTACGCTTCGCGGAATCGTAGATGACGCTGTGAACGACGCTGTAAGGCCGGATCGTCAACTTTCCCGTTTTCGCCGCAGCGGGCAGCGTCGAATTCAAACTGCTGAAATAGGACTGCGTGATGCAGCCGCGATGGCAGACGCCGCAATAATGGCAAGCGGCGCGTCCCTTGTGCACGCGCGTGAGCACGGCCGAGCGGCCAATGGTCATGATGCGATCGTCGAAATGTTTCGCGAGCGCGGCGCGCACGTCGAGTTCGACGCAAGTCATCTCCATCGGCGGGAGAAATTTTCCATCGGGAAGCTGTGGCAAGCCTTCGGCCTGCCCGCTAATGCCCGCGAACTCTTCGACATAGTCGTACCACGGCGCGATATCCGCATAGCGAATCGGCCAATCGATGGCAACGCCATCGCGAAGATTCGCTTCAAAATCCAGATCGCTCCAGCGGTAGCTCTGCCTGCCCCACATGATAGATTTGCCGCCAACCTGACGCCCGCGAATCCAACTGAATTTGGTGCCCGGAGCGTTTGTGTAGGGATTGTCTTTGTCGTTGACGAAAAATTTGTGGGAGTATTCGTCGCACGCGTAATAACACTCACGCTGCACAAATTGAGTGTTCGCTCGCTCGGGACGCTTGTCCCAGTTGCGGTACTTCAACTCCCAGACGGGAACGTGCTCGACGTAATCTTTTTCCGGCACGATAGTGCGCCCCGCTTCGAGAACAAGGACGTTCAATCCTTTTTCCGTAAGCTCTTTCGCCGCCCAGCCGCCGGTGATTCCCGAACCTACAATCAACGCGTCGTATGTGTTCGTCGTCGCCATCATTTTCTCCCAGAGATTACGCGTCGCCGAGGGCGGAGCCCTTCGGCGCACAGCCGTGGAAAGCGCCCGGCATAATTAATTCCGGCACGCTCCTGTTTTCGGGGTTCAGTTCCTTGGTGATAGCGACTTCGGATGTGTAGTAGCCATGAATAGTAATGTTCTTGAAGACGACCCAGAATGGCCCCTTCATGTGAGCGTCGGGCTCCGGAACCGTGTTCCCATGCTTAGCGCGGATCTGGCGGTTGGCCATTTCGACATCGTCAATGGCGCGGAGCTGCGCTTCTTGCTGTGCCGGAGTCGCATCAACAAAATTCTTGCCAAAGAGCTCATTGCTCTGCTTGTCGATATTCGCGAGGCCCTCAAGAAAGTTTTTCCGTTCTTCCTCAGTAGCCCATTCCGTCAAAATCAGATCAATGAACTCGTTTACGCGCGCGCCTTTCGCGCCGGGCGTGTCGGTCGCCGGAATAATCAAATCAATCATGGTGACGACAGTTGCGTTCTGATGCGGGTCCAACGTTTTCAGCGCGTATCCTGCCTCTGGCTGCGCCTGCCGCAGCATCGCAAACAATTCCGGCGACATGGCGGGCAGCACAGCTCCGGCTCCCAGCAATCGAAACAACTCTCTTCGATGCATCGCTCCTCCTCGACGGAAGCTTTTATTCTCCGATTAATTCCTTCCGAATATTTTTCAGAACGTAGGCGGCGCGCTCGACGCCAACTTCACCGGAGAGAATTGGATCCTCGTTTTCGATGCTGAGGATGCCTTGATAATCAATGTCCATGTAGGCTTGCAAAACCGATTTCCAGAGCGAAGCGCTGTGGCCGTAGCCGACGGCGCGGAAAGTGTCGGACGCCTGCTCGAGATCGTTCTTATCAAAAGCAAAATTCAGCACGCCATATTTCGCTAGATTATCCGGAAAAAGAACCGTGTCCTTCATGTGCGCGTGGAAGATAGCGCCTTGTTTCCCGAGGAAATGAATCACTTCAACGGGATCGCATCCTTGCCAGAAAAGATGGCTCAAATCGCAGTTCGCGCCGATCTCTTCGCCGACCGCTTCGCGCAACTTGAGCAAAGTGCGCGGATTGTAGACGACGAAGTTCGGGTGCATTTCGAAAGCAAGGCGCTTAATTCCATGTTCGCGCGCGAATTTCGCCGCCTCTTTCCAGTACGGAACCACTTTCTCTTTCCATTGCCATTGCAGCATCTCGTTAAATTCCGGAGGCCAGCGGTACGTAATCCAGTTCGGCTGCGTATCCTGCGGCGTTCCGCCCGGGCAGCCGGAAAATCCGACAATCACTTTGACCTCGAGCATTTCCGCCAGCTGCACGGTTTTCCGGAACGTGTCGGCATCTTTCGCGGCATGCTGCGCGTTCGGATGCACGGGATTGCCGTGGCAACTGAGCGTGGCGACGCGAATGCCCTTGTCTTCAAATTTTTTCAACCATGCTTTCGCCTTGCTTTTGTCGGCGATCAAATCATCGAGCGGGCAATGTTTGTTGTTGGGATAACCGCCGGTGCCGATTTCCATCGCTTCGAGCCCGAGCGCCGAAACTTTTTCGAGCATGGCGTCAAGCGAGAGGTTGTCGTAAACCGGATCGAAGACGCCGATGGGGATTTTCTTTTCCGCGCCGATGCTTGGTGTGCGCGAAGGAGCGGGAGGAAACGCCGCACTTTCAGCGGGCGATGCAGAATCGGACGCGGCCCAGGCTGCGCCCGCGGGAACTGCAGCCGCCGCTGCTAACAACCCACTTCCCGTTTTTGTCAAAAATTCTCTGCGCTTGAGCGAACTGGAATCAGGACCACTTGCCATTAAGAACTCCTGAAGACGCGGTGATGAGAATGCAACAAAAACCAACCCGCGGCATTATACGCCGCGTGAGCCAGCGCACAAGTGCAGAAATGCCAGTAGAAAACCGTTATACCAAGAGCAGGCGTAAATAAAGCGAAGTAAATCAGGAGAGCATGGGATGCAATTCATTCAACGCGGGGATAGAGGAGGGCGCAACGAGCGCGCGTTCCCGCAACTCTTTTCCTTGTTGAATGCTTTGCAAAAGCATTTCGATGGCGAGTCCGGTGTTCGGCGGCGAGTAGACAGTGGCCGCGAGCAAGCCGCTGCGGACCCAGGCCTGGCCTGTTTTTGGAAGGCCATCGCAGCCGGTGAACGGCAGTCTCAGCCAGCGCTCGCGATCGGATTCATTCAACAATTCTTGAAACGCCTTGCGCGCGCCGATGGCCATGGAATCGTCCTGCGCGCCGATCAAATCAACTATGGCTTTATGCGAAGTCGTCAATTTAAGCCAGGAGCGCACGGCTTTCTGCGAGCTCTCTTCTGTCCACTGGCCTTTCAACGCGGTCACCTGAATATTGCCGGGCTTGGTTTCGAGCATGCCTTGCGTGCGCTCTTTCGCGGCGGAATTCTCCGAAGGACCTTGGATGTACAGCACGGAGCCGCCCTTGGGAAGTAAGGCGGCGAATTGGCGGCCCTGAATGCGGCCGATCTCGACATGGTCCGCGCTAATTGTAAAGACAGGAGCTTTCTTGAGAAGACGGAGTTCGGAAACGTAACTCGCTTCGCGATTGAGCACGGCCCAGCCGATGCCGGCGCTGACCGCGGCGCGCGCGACTTGCGGAAGCGCGGTGGAACCTACGGGTTCGAACAGTATGGCGTCGGGACGCTCCTGCGGATTGGCTTGAATGACTTGCAACAACTGCGTGCTCTGCGTGATGGCGTCGTTGCCCGCGTAGATGACCTGCGCAGAAACATTGAGTCGGCGCGCGGCTTCTTCCGTCGCGCTGGCCTGCTCGATTTGATAATCGTTGTCGTTGTTGGTCAACGACACGAGAAATCGCAGTTTCTTCATAAATCCGGGCTAAACCGGATGGCGCCCGTCTCCAAGATACGCCGACTGCGGGCGCCGCACCTAATTTTGTTGAGACTGGTTGCATCCCAGTTACATCGTTACCCGCATGCAAAGTCCTGCGAGCGATAAGAGTTCCGTGCGCGAAATGTTTGATTTCCCGATGAATATGGATTGGTTTTGCAGGATAGTTACGCACACGAATTTGGCGTAACCTAGAATGTCCAGGTAGATCTGGTGAAACAAGTTCATGTCCGGCGAACAGAACAGCGAAAAAGACTGCCGCAAGGGGCTGCGATCGGCGCGGCGCCTGGTCATTAAGCTCGGAACGAGCACGGTAACCGAGGCGAATGGCGAACTGTGCGAGAAGCGTGTGCTGCCGATTGTGCGCGGCCTCTCCGAACTTATTCAAGAAGGCCGGCAAGTTGTGCTTGTGACTTCCGGAGCGGTTGGGCTCGGCCGCTGGCTGCTCGGTTTGCACTCGGCGCGATTGAAAGACATGGCGGTGAAACAGGCGTGCGCGGCGGCGGGGCAAGGTCTGCTCATGGCGGCGTACAAACGAATGTTCGAAGAGCACGACGTGAAAGTCGCACAGGTTTTGCTTACGGAAGAGGATTTCAGCAATTGGCGGCGGTATTCGAATTTGCGACGCACGATGGAAAAGCTCATCGGATTCGGCGTGCTGCCGATCGTCAATGAGAATGACACCGTTTCCACGGCGGAGCTTGAAGAAAAAGGCGAAGGACGCCGGGCGGCGTTCAGCGACAACGACCGGCTTGCGGCGCTCGCGATGAGCGGACTCGAAGCCGACGCGCTTGTTTTGCTGACCAATGTTCCCGGGCTGATGCATTTGAAAGGCGGTGCGACGGAAACGATTGGCTTTGTGGATCAGATCACGCCGGAGTTGCGCGCGCTTGCTGCCGGGCCTTCGCTGGGCGGCCGCGGCGGCATGGCGACGAAGCTGGAAGCCGCAGAAATCGCGATGAATTGCGGCGGAGCGGCTGTCATTGCTGACGGAAACGATTCCGGCACTTTGAAGAAAATTTTCGCAGGGGAAAAACAGGGTACGGTATTTGCACCGGGACCGCGCATGAAAGGCAAGCGGCGCTGGATCGCGTTCGCGGCGGGAATTTCCGGGCGCGTTGTTGTGGATGGCGGCGCACACCGCGCGATCACCGCGAAAAAAGCGAGCTTGCTCCGCAGCGGAGTGGTGCGCGTGGAAAAAGAATTTGGCGCGATGGATGTGGTCAGCATCGTTGACGTGAATGGGCGCGAATTTGCTCGCGGGATCGCGAATTGCGCCAGCGCGGATGCGTTTGCGCACAATGGCGCGGAGAAAGAATCCGCGACGCAAAGCAAAAACCTTGTTTTATTTACGCGAGACAACATTGTACTGCTGGAGGCTGCGCGATGAGCAACGCTCCGGCTAGCACTGCAAGAGCTTCCGTCCGCGCGCAGGCACGCGCGGCGCGCGCAGCTGCGCGCAAGCTGGCGCTGCTTTCGAATGATGCGCGCAATTCCGTTTTGCTTGCGGTTGCAAAACGCACGGAACAAAACGCCGCGCGAATTCTCGCCGCGAATATCGAAGATTGCAGAGCGGCCGAAAAACTGGTGCGCGGCGGAAAGATGAGCGCGGCTGCATTCGCGCGCCTGCGCGTTTCCGAAAAGAGTGTTCGCGAGATGACTCAGCGTTTGGAAGAAGTGGCGCGGCTTGATGACCCTATCGGCAAGCGGCTCGCCACAACGGAACTCGACGAAGGGCTCATCCTTTATAAGGAGTCGTGCCCGCTGGGAGTCGTTGCGGTGGTTTTCGAATCCCGGCCGGATGTTGTGCCGCAGGTTTCCGCGCTGGCCTTCAAATCCGGCAACGCAGTGTTGCTGAAAGGTGGCGCAGAAGCGGCAAGGACGAACGAAGTGCTGGTCGAGCTCTGGCGAGAGACGCTGCGCGAATTCCCGGATGTCCCCGAGGCCGCTGTCACCCTGCTGCAATCGCGCGCGGACGTGATGGAACTGCTGCAGTTGAAGCGCGAAGTGGATTTGATTGTGCCGCGCGGCGGGCGGGAATTTGTCGAGTACATTTCGGAGAACAGCAAAGTGCCGGTGCTTGGGCACGGCGAAGGGATTTGCCACGTGTATGTGGATCGTGCAGCCAACCTCGCGAAGGCGGAAGCGATTGTGATGGATGCGAAGACGCAATATCCGGTGGCGTGCAATTCGATGGAGACATTGCTCGTTCACTCGGATGTTGCTGCGGAATTTTTGCCGCGTATTGCGGCGAAGCTAAAAGATGCCGGCGTCGAACTTCGCGGATGCGAACGCACACGCGCGATTTTGCGGGATGCCGAAGTGAGAGCGGCGACGGAAAACGACTGGTCCACGGAATATTCCGATTTGATTCTCTCCATTCGGGTGGTGGATTCGCTGGACACAGCGCTAGATCACATCGCGGAGTATGGCAGCCTGCACACGGAAGCGATCGTCACGGAAGATGCGCGCGCGGCGCGGCGCTTTCTCAACGAAGTGGATGCCGCGGGCGTCTATCACAATGTTTCGACGCGCTTCGCCGACGGCTACCGCTACGGTCTTGGCTCGGAAGTCGGCATCAGCAACAGCAAATTGCATGCGCGCGGGCCGATGGGAATGGAAGGGCTGACCACCTATAAGTACAAACTTGTCGGCAATGGGCACATAGTTGCCACCTACGCTCGTGGCGAGCGCATTCTCCGACACCGCAAACTCGAAACCTAAATCTCAAAGTGGAAGCATGGCGATCCTGGCATTGACTTCGTGGGGGCGAGAGGAGTAAACCTGTCTCAAGTTCGCCCCGCTGTAGATCCAGGTCAACGGACAACTCTAACTGTACCTTTCTCCTTCGGTAGCGATTCCATCTCTAGCCTGCATCGCCAAACGGGGCGAGCGTAGACTTCCGGCGATCGCAAAAAAAAATGGAGGACGCCAATGACACGGTACATTACCCAATTACTGGGATCTGTTGTCTTCACTATCCTCTTCGGTGTGGTAACCGCATAGGGCCAACCAAGCTGCTCAAACGCTATCCTCCAAGGGAGTTACGGTTTGCACGCCACTGGGGCCGGCGGAAACTTTGCGGCAGTCGGTCGATTTACCTTCGACGGAAAGGGCAACCTAACGGGCACGCTGTTTGCCAGGGCAGCGGGAAACGACGTTGAACTTCACATTACGGGAACTTACACGGTCCATTCGGACTGCACAGTGGACGACACCTGGAACTTTTCCGGCAACTCCAGCACGCACAAATCGGTGATCGTGGATCAGGGCAAGGGATACTTCATCCTAAACAATACTTCGGGTGATTCGACGATCATAAGCGGCGAGGCTCGGAAGCAATTCGCCAAGGATGCGAATAACGACTGACGGAACCTCGGATACAGCTTAGGACTGTTCTCGTAACCGCTTATAGGGAAGACCTGAGCGGCCTGACACATGGGTGACCCCGTGAGCGGCCTGAGACATAGGTGACATTTCGTACCGGACACATGGGTGACACTTTCCTCCTCTAGAGAGGAGGGAGTGATGCCTTGGAAGGAGTGTTCGGTCATGGACGAAAGGCTGCAGTTCGTGGCTCGCCGGCTAGCCGGCGAGCCGATGGCGGAACTCTGCAGAGAGTTTGGCATCTCTCGCAAAACCGGCTACAAGATCTTCGATCGTTATCAGGAGTGCGGCATTCAGGGCTTGACCGATAGGAGTCGACGCCCTTATCGCTACGCCAACCAACTTCCTTTTCAGGTAGAGAATTTCATTCTCAACGTGAAGCGCGAGCATGCCAGCTGGGGTGCCCGCAAAATTCGTGAGCGCCTGATCCGCAGGTTCTCCGGTGTTCCCATCCCCGCCAAAAGCACCATTCATGCCGTGCTCGATCGCTACGGTCTGGTCGAACGCCGCGGTCGCCTCCGTCGTCGCGCCCATGGAACTCCGTTATCTCTGGGACAGCGGCCCAATGAACTTTGGTGCACCGACTACAAAGGCGAGTTCCTGCTGGGAAATCACCAATACTGCTACCCGCTGACCGTCACCGATCACGCCAGCCGGTTTCTTCTCAGCTGTGAGGCCCTTTCCTCCACCAGAGAAAATTACGCTTTCACTGTGTTTGAGCGGCTTTTTAAAGAGCGCGGCCTGCCCGCCAACATCCGCAGCGACAACGGGGTGCCCTTTGCTTCCGCGCATGCCTTGTTTAATCTGAGCAAGCTCGCAGTGTGGTGGCTACGTCTGGGCATCGGCATTGAACGCATCAAGCCCGGTCATCCCCAGCAGAACGGCCGTCACGAACGCATGCATCTGACCTTGAAAAAAGAAGCGACCAAACCCGCCGCCGCCAATTTTCTTCAGCAGCAGGCACGCTTTGACAAATTTACCGAGGTCTTCAACAACCAACGTCCCCACGAAGCTCTCGACATGAAATGTCCGGCGGAGGTCTACCAACCTTCCACCCGCCCCTACACCGGATTGCCGGACATCGACTATCCTCTCCACGATAAGACTATCGTGGTCACCCGTTGCGGTCGCATCTGTCTGGGCAATAAAAAAATCAATTTCAGCCAGGTCTTTGCCGGTCAGGCCGTGGGCATCAAAGAAGTGCACGACGACATCTGGCTGGTCAGCTTTATGGATTATGATTTGGGATACTTCGATCTGGAGACTCGAGTGCTCGAACCGCTCGAAAATCCGTTCGGCCCAAAAGTGTTACCTATGTCTTAGGTACGTTGTGTAACCCATGTCTCCGGGCCGGACCCCCGGAAGAATGGCGCGCTCGGGGCGATTCGAACGCCCGACCTTGTGCTTCGGAGGCACACGCTCTATCCAGCTGAGCTACGAGCGCGCAGTGCAATTTCTATTCTAACGTGAATTTGTAAGCTTTGCTGCTAGTTCCTGACGAACGAAAACGTCGGCTTCAGCCCTTCGCGCGATCGCGAATCGAGTGCGCCAATTTTTCAATCTCTTCCGTTTTTCGCACCATGGCTACGGAAAGCACGGTCGTCGCATCGGTTTTTTCCACTTGTTCCTTCAACTCCGACGCCAGTTGAAATAATTTCTCGATGTCCTTCTTTATGTCCTTCTGATTCTGTTCGAGGATAGCTTTGGCGCGCTTGGGGTCGAGGGTCGCATCCGGAGTAGCGTCCCCACTCGGGCTCGTTCGCGAGGGATTGCGCTGCGAAGCATCCTGGCCGCTCGCGAGCCAGGCTCCGACGCTGACCATCCCGGCCGCGCCAGCCACCCATTTCAACGCTTCTCTTCGAGTCCCGTACATCTTTGCCTCCCCGGCACTAATCCTCACGCGTGGGCCCGGCGCTTGAGCCGACTCCATCCCTCAATGCTATACTCGCCCTGCAAATTGGCTATGTCCAGCGCTCTCAAGTTCCTGTCCGGCATAACACTCTCCACGGCGCTCCATCTTCTCGGGATCATTCTTCTCGCGCTGCTGGTCAATTACTTTCTGAAGGTACTCACCAAGCTCATTATTAAGCCGGCGAGCGGCCAATCGCGCGCGGCGCAAGTCCGCGAACAGCAAACGCGCACGCTTGCCGGTGTGCTCTACAGTGCGGCGAGCAAGGTGGTCTGGGTGGTCGCGCTGATCACCGCGCTCGATCTCTTCGGCATCAATCCCACGCCCGCGCTTACGCTCGCCGGACTCGCCAGCGTCGCGGTCGGCTTCGGAGCGCAAAACCTCGTGCGCGACGTCATCACCGGTTTTTACATCGTGCTCGAAGACCAATACACCGTCGGCGACACGATTCAAATTGGCGACACCAACGGCCGCGTTGAGCACCTGACGCTGCGCCGCACGGTGATTCGCGACGCGCGCGGCGCGTTGGTCACCATCGCCAACGGCGACATTCGCACCGTGGCGAACCTCAGCCGCGACTGGTCGCAAACGTTTGTGGACGTCGCGCTCGCCCCGGAAATTGCGCTCAGTCAACCGCTTGCCGCGCTCGAGGCTGCGTGCGCGGAGCTTCGCGCGGATTCCGCGTGGTCGCAGGCGCTGGTGGACGGCCCGCGCATTCTTGGGGTGGAATCAATCAACCGCAGCGCGACGCTGGTGCGCCTGCAGGCACGCACGGCGCCGACCCGCCAGGACGAAGTCGCGCGCGAATTGCGCCGCCGCATTCACGTCGAGCTGCAACGCCGCGGTATACCGCTTTCTAGCGTTCAGCGCATCGAATTAACAGGTGCCACGGAAATTGCCGCAGAAGCCGCAGCCAATTCGCTCGCCGGAAACGACCGATGAGGCAAGGAGCCAGCCTATGTCCAACGTCACCTACGAAGAAGTGAACCTGATGCTCCGGCTCTACGACATGCGCCGCGAGCCGCGCATCCGCCAGGCGCGCAACTGGTTCGTGGACCACTTTCATCCGGCGAGTGTTGATGACCTGACGCAGAAATATCCCGCAGGAACCGAGGAATACACGAACATCCGCATGGTCATCAGTTATTGGGAAATGGTCGCGAGCATCGTGAATCGCGGTTTGATCAACGACGAATTGTTTTTTGAAAGCAACGGGGAGATCTGGGTGGTGTGGGACCGCATTCGGAACGTCGTGCCGACGTGGCGCGCGGCGTTCAAGAACCCGACCGTTTTTTGCAACATGGAAACTCTTTGCAAGCGTTTCGAAGCGTGGCGGGAAAAGCG
>WNFR01000525.1_pt1 | contig 44351 bp, 44 predicted proteins | sample 5400221 | NCBI WGS metagenome assembly WNFR01 (sample SAMN13153357, study PRJNA577476) | soil metagenome | isolation source: 40 cm soil under Madrone tree | place: USA:California | collected 2016-06-14 | reverse complement strand
GTTCAGCACCACCGCCTGCAATCGCTTGGCAACTCGGTAGGCTCCGTCTCGTTCTGCTTGCTTGCGCAAGCGGATTAACCGTTTATAAGTCTTCGGGTGTAAGTACAGGATGCGCGGAACCATGGCACCTCCTTCCAGGAGTATGCCATACGTACCTATTCTATGTCCTGTTAATTATGCGCGGATGTATAGCGTCCAAAATTCCCCAAACTGCGTTGCCAAGTTGCGCCGCAACTCGCTTTCCGTCCTCGCTGATCACGTGCGTGTAAATCGTGTCCGTAACTGGCGAGCCGTCGGCGTGTCCGAGTCTCTGCTGACGCAATTTCTGCGATGCTCCGAAACTGTTCATCAGAGAGTTGCATTCGCGTGACGGAAGGCGTGGAAGCCATTGCCGCGTGGCACCTGGATACCAAGTGCCCGAAGCAGTGGCTTGGACTTTCGCTTGAGCAACAAGTTCTGATCCCACGGTGTTCCGTGGCGAGTGGCGAATAGCAGACTGATCGCCGCAGCCGAGGCTTATGCCGCCGTTGAAAACGACAGAATCGTGACAGGCGACGAACTGGATGTCTGGGAGAGCAGGATCGAACAACAAGTTGAGACTGATCCATCGGTGAATGAAACAGACCGAGAGGCAATTGTCCGAGCACGGCGTGGGCAAGGCCTTTTCAAGCAGCGCGTCATGCGAATTGAAACTCACTGCCGCATAACGGGTGTCGATAATCCGAGTTACCTTCTTGCTAGCCACTGTAAGCCCTGGCGAGATTCTTCAAATGAAGAGCGCCTGAACGGTGAAAACGGATTACTCTTGACGCCTAGTATTGATCTTTTGTTCGACCGCGGATTTATCGGGTTTGAGGATTCCGGAAATCTCATCATCTCGCCGGTCGCCCACAAGCCTTCCTTGCAGAGGATGGGCCTCGAAACGAGGGGAATCACCAACGTCGGTACCTTTACTAGTGGCCAGCGACAATTTCTAGAGTTTCACCGCAACGCCATTTTGCTGAGAGTCGCTCGATGAATTTCTTCGTCGCTGTCACTGATTACGATTGGTTCCACTTGCATGCGTCCAAGTCTTCAGTGGTTGAAGTAAATTTCTTGCGCCCATCTCCTGAGGCGTCATTCAAAGCTCTCAAGGCCGGTGAAATGCTGCTATTCAAGCTTCACTCGCCGCGCAATTTCATAGTCGGTGCCGGATTCTTCACCCGCTTTGTCCATCTGCCGATCTCGCTCTCATGGGAAGCTTTCGGTGAAGGCAACGGAGTTCGATCTCTTTCGGAAATGCGTGAGAGGATCGCGAAGTACAGACGCGTACCGATCGCACCGATGGAGAACCCAAAGATCGGTTGCATACTCTTGGCCGAACCACTCTTCTTTGGAGAAGGAGAATGGATTCCGGTTCCGTCGGATTTCAGCCTTAATATTGTCCAGGGTAAAGGATACGACAGCGAAGACGGGAGCACCGGCAAGGCCCTGTGGGGAGCGGTCACCGAAAGATTGGCGACACGGGCTACTGCGAACCTTGACCCCGGCCCAGCGACTATCGCAACGGTCGAGAGTATTCGCTACGGCGAACCGATGGTCGTTCGACCGCGACTCGGCCAAGGCGCATTCAGAGTGATTGTGACCGACGCTTATGAGCGTAGATGCGCAATCACGGGCGAGCGTACACTGCCGGTGCTAGAGGCTGCGCACCTCAAGCCTTACGGCTCGGGTGGTCCCCATGAACTCGAGAATGGTCTGCTTTTGCGAAGTGACCTGCACCTTGTTCGATCAGGGATACGTGACTATTGACGCGGATCAACTGAAAGTGGTCGTCAGTAGTCGCATTCGAGAGGAGTTTGAGAACGGGCGAGACTACTATCATCTGCACGGAAGAGCCATACGCCTGCCACACGAGATTGATAGCTTGCCCTCGCGCGAATACTTGGCTTTCCACAATCGCGTGTTCCGCTAATCATTGCACTTTTCCAGTGTGTTCCACGCGACTTCGAAAGAAGTTCTCGGTGTTCTTATCCATGTAGTGAACGTAGCAGCCTTTCATGCCGCGTGTCAGAAGAACGCGGTAAGTGTTTTTTACCATTTGCGTGAATCGGTCGCCCGACTTTTTCACCTCCCTGTCGTAGGATTTCGTCTTGTCTCCTTTCCAGTCTGCCGCCTCCGGTAAGTAGACTAAATCAGGCCCGAAGATGACGCCCACATAATCGAATTCGAATCCCTGCGCCGTGTAAACACAACCAATTTGATCCACGCCACCTGAGTCGTAGGCCCAGAGGCTCTCTTTCGGAATGCCAGGCGCGAGGCGGCCCGAGTCGGATTTGGCGTTCCATGGTCGGACGTAGTCACCGATGACTACATCATCCACGAGTGTCCCGTTAGACCGAGGCTTAGACCACGGCCAGCAAAAGCCTGCTGCCAGCCGCGCTGTGGATTTTTCTTCAAGTCTTTTCCTGATTGCGCCCTCCAGGGTTTCGGGAGTGGGCATGATTCTAAAATCGAACTCGTCGGCCTGATTCCACATCACATGTGGTGTGCGCTGAATTCCGAGGGTGTTGTTCACCCAACTGACGAACCCATCTGAGCCAGCGCAACGGAACTGGGCCTCCAATTCAAATTCGCAAACGTCGCAGTCGAGTTTTTGAGCTTCAGCCTTAATGTAGCCGGTAGAGCCGATCTCCCCTGGTCTTACGATCTGGTTGTCATCAATGAAAAACACTGACGTCCGGCTAGCCTTCAACAACTCTTGAATCTGGGGGAGCTTGCTCCGCTTTACCTTTGGCGTGCGACGGTTGTTGCTAGTCTCTCGAATTCGGTGAGCCTCGTCGGCGATCATGACATCAATCACATTCGCGTCCGCGCCCACATAGCTGTTGAAGTAGCGCACTTGCGCAGCCCCACGGGTTCCTACGATTTCCCGAATAGTGGAGGTGAACGCGCGAGAACCCGTGACGTAGTGCGCGTTTAGGCCCATCCCCGAGAGATCACCGAGCAGGTTCATGGCGATGACCGATTTCCCTGTGCCAGGGCCGCCTCGCACGATAATGGCAACCTTTTTCCTGCCTGTGACACCATCCTTCGCAGCTTCCACGACCTTGTCATAAACCACCAACTGCTCGTCGAGTAGCACGTATTCGGGCTTACCCTTGATAAGTTTGGCGACGTGGTCGAGCAATTTCTTGCTGGGGCGATAGTTGCTCTGCTCCACTTTCGCCGAAACCTCGCCGCTATCGGCACCATGGATTCGTTCGTCTAGAAACGCCGTGAGATGCAGCACGTCATCGGCAGTGAAGACCGGAGACCGCCTAGTCTGCTCTGCAAACTGCGGTAAGAAAAGAGGATCGTCCTTTATCCGGCTGTAGTTGTGCAGATAAGAACAGGCATGCGCGCTGATTCCGCCGTCGCCCTGAAAGGCAGTGTGGCAGTCGGTAAGGTACGTCATGTACCGACCTACTTGGACGGAAGGATGAAGCACATCCCGGATATTGCCGCCGACGAAAGTGGCAACTTCGTTCTTTCCAGATGCGCCTTTGCAGCCGCTCCACTGCTTTAGCTCTATAATGACTGCGTTAGGCGCTTTTTTGCTGTCATACCCTGTCACGAGGCAGTCAAGCCGCTTGGAGGTGAGTGGGAGTTGAAGTTCCAGCAAAACCCCATGATCGAGCAAGCTTGCTGTTTGAAAAACCTGCGAGACGGCGCGGAGAGAATTGTTCCAGGAATTCACCTCAGCGACTGCTGGCTGGTACCGAAATTCAAGGAAGAAGGCATCTTTTAGTTTCGCGGCGATGCGGTTGTAAGTTGAGTCTTCGATAAGCGATTTTGTGGTGCCGGAATAGAGGCGCATGAATTATCAGTTCTTAGGCCGCGTGACTCGGTCTAGGCTATGACACCTTGGCTGGTGTGGTCTACCGCCCACGTCCACGGTGAGACGGGCCCGATGAAAGCCTTGCTACCCACTCCGTACTGGTGGGTGGCCAAAATACGAAGTTCCAAATCACCCGATCCAAATCTGCTTCTGACGCTCAATTCGTGCGCGCAAGAGCGCGACACCGCCGTCTGCGGGTTTTTCTTTTTTCCATTGGCTAGGCCAGAATCAAACCCGTGTTCCGCAACTTCCCCAGCAATTCCGGATGTTTCTGGGCAAGGAACTTTAGTCTTCTAGTTTTGTACGGCTTAACGCGGGCGACATCCAGAACAATTGCGGCGAGGCTGGCAACTTGCGGGTTGTCCGACTTCGCCATCCGTTCAAGGTGCACCACGTTCTTTTCGGAGATGTGCGATTGCTCAAGGAACGCGAAGATGTCGTCCTTGTCCTCAATGGCCTGGCGCTCGCTCTTCGGCCTGGCCTTGCAACGCTTGCACACATGGATTTTGTGACCCTTGCCGGAGAATTGCTCGTTCGGACGTTCGCGCCCGCAAATCCTGCAGTAATGCCCCATCCTGGTTCCTTCCCGCAACTGAGAATAAGATAATAAACCAAGAGACACCAGACAGGCGGGAAGGGTGGTCCATGGCCAGCCAAAGTATCGACCGAGATAAGCTCCGGGCTGCCATTCGCAGGATGGGCAGCGAGTATGTTTTCTACATGTTGGACGATGCCATCACCCTTCTGCCGCAAACTAAGCTCCGCAAGCTCATCGCACAGTACCTGAATCCGGCCGAACTTCGTCCGCACGGAGAGAGAAAGGGAAACCTTCTCGCCGATGTCAAGGCGTTCCAGAAGGCAAGCCTGACTGGCAAGTATTACCAGCCTTTCTCCGTCAATTCTAAGAACTACACGGAAAAGTCCAGCGGCACGCTCGCTTGGATTGCCGATTGCTGTCGCCTTCTTGAGCGATGCGTGGCTCATTCGAAGAAGGAAGATCCGGCGACGGTATGCCAAGCCTTCGAGATTATCTTTAGTCTGTTGAGCAAGATCGACGAAGGCCCCGATGACGTCCTGTTCTTCGCTGACGAAGGCGGCTCATGGGAAGTCGGAGTGGACTGGGAGAACGTGTTGCCGGCCTGGTTCAAGGTCCTTTCCGCAACGGCCGGCCCCTCCGAGTACGCGGAGGGGATTACCACGGTCCTCAAACGTCACTACAAGCACGGGCGCATAAAGATGTTCGCAGTTGCGCGCAAGATTGCGACGCCGGCGCAACGCCAGGCTCTGCCGGAACGCGAGTCCGCCTCAAGTTCGTGACTGTCTGGACATGTCGGGCAGGCCGAGTAGTCTAGAAAGTGAAGGAGTGGCCATGCCATCCAAGACTCTTCGTAGTGAGAAACTTGATCTCCGCTTGACACGCAAGGGTAACGCACGCATGCCGCACTGCGCTCGAAATAGTTACAAGATAAGTAAGGTGGCCGCATTTGCGTCGAGCAAGGATAAGCCTACTGCGAGCCCTTCAGTGCCATACGGACTGTTCTTATGTCGAGAAACATTCTTTGGGGGGCGATGAAACCATAGCGCGCATACCAATCGACCCGGTCCCGATATGCGTCCGTAATGATGCAGCGGCATCCCACAGCGTCTGCAACTCGAAGTGCGATTTTGAAGGCTTCGGAAATGAGAGCATGCCCAAGACCCTTTCCTGAGAATCGCCGGTCTACCGCAAGGCGTGCAAGTAAGATTAGCGGCAAGTCGTATGGCGGAAGCCCGCGCACATATTTCTTTGGGAGAGCGTCTCGTGGCACACTTGCTGTCGCAAGAGTGAAATACCCAATCACGCTGAGCGGAGCTCCCTCATCAAGCGCCACATAAGTCACTCCGATGGAGCTTTTCTGCTGATTAGCCCAGGCATGGCGCTTCAGATAGTTGTTGAGCGCCTCATCACCGCAGTCGAAGGCCGCGACCTCGTCCTGCTCTTCGAGCCGACGTATGAGAACGGCCACTCAGCCTCTCATTGCCCGGATAAGAGTTTCCGTTGGATTAGCCGGTTCTCTCGATGCAAGATCTGCGAGACTCTCTAACTCGCGCGGTGTCCAAGGGATCTCCACGCGTGGGAGTGCGAGTTCAGGGGCGACGCGTTCAAGGCGCGGAAACATCAATTCCTTCCGCTCACCCGTTTCAGCTTCACTAAAAATGCGGTGACCGCGCTTTCTTTCCCATACCGCCCAGCGGAACAACGCCACGGCATCAGAAAGAAAATCCGTGTTGCTAGTAAGCTGCAACTCTTGCTTCAAACCGCGAACCATGCGGTCTTCAGCAGGAGCCAAATCAGCCTGAAACTTTGACTTGCGCGCAGCCCGTTCAGTTTGCGGCTGCTTCCTAATCTGCTTGGTTTTTAACGCCATCATTGGACTATCCTTTTATACTCCAAATCCACTCCTATACTACTACATATTGAATGTCGTTTCGAGTCCTCGCTGAGCCCGAGCCACCACACAGGCTGGCGCCTGCATTACTGTGTCCCCTGTGTGATGGGCGGTTCAACTGGTGCCACGAACTGCGTTTTACTTCATCCCGAGTGCCATGACCGGGTTCATCGTCAGCGTCTTCCTGTTTCGAAACCGCGCCTCTTCTAAGGAGGCGTTCGAAGGGCTTGGGCTGGGTGAAGGGAAACTTTCACGCCCAGTTCTGAGAGGGCCGGGCGGCCGCAAGGCCGCCTGGCTACTCGGTAGTGATCTCCGCGGCTGGCATCGACCCTGAAGGGATTAGGGAGGTCGGTCGGCTGCGTTCATGCGGCCAAGGCGTCGGCGAGGGAGTAGCGAAAAGGCACGGCCAAGAGGGCAGTTTCGGTGCATTGCAGCCCCCCGCAACCAATTAAGCTGTTAAGCAGCAAGGGCTTCCGATACTCCAGTCGGAAGCCCTTTTTCTTGGCGCACGCGAATTGTCCGTGTTTTCGAAAAGCACGAAAAAGGCCAGAGATTTCTCCCCGGCCCGACTCGCCCAAAGATTTTGGTTGCTTAGAGCCAATCATCCCGCGCAGATCACCGTTGAGACGAATAGAGCAGAAACTTCATTCGTGGATATCACTTTCCGATTAACCACGGCAAGGACCAAAGCTCAAAAAAGATACCGGTCCCGAAAAAGCAAAGACCTAAAAAATAATTTCCAGCTTGTCCTGTCGTTCGCCAGAATTCCGTCCAACTTCGAAATTGCTCCCGTCGTTAAACAGCGAGTCGACGGGTTTCGAATTTTGCCTAGTTTCGTGGGAGCGGGCGAGCTTGCCGGTAGAGAACAGAAGCGCATTGGCAAGCTCGCTAGTCGAGTCCCATCGGATTCGATTGCGCAAGAGCTTTGGCGGGAACTACGCCGCTCGCGCCTATCGGTGATGCAAACCACCGAGCCGAGGGAATGAGAGCACGCGACCAACGCTGCCGGAGTAAATTCGGTTCGCTGGCGTTTGCTTCGCCAAGCCAAGATGCGTTCGGTCATCGTGGTAATAACGCAAATAGTCGGAGAGCAGGCGCTGCAAGTGAGGCTCGTTGAAAGCGATCACGCAATCGAGCAATTCGCGCCGGCAGCTTTCAATCCACCGCTCGGCAACTCCCTTCTGCCAAGGGTTCTCGAACGAAGTGCGGACCGGGCGAAGACCTAGCGAGCGGACCGCAGCGGTGACTTCAAGACTGAATTTGGAATCGCGGTCAAAAGGCAGAAAGCGTGAGCTACATTGGAAGGGGAACGCCTCCCGGAGTTGTTGGATCACCCAGGCACTCGTCGGGTGATGGGTGACGTTAAAATGGAGGATGCGCCTGCGATCGTGGCTGATGACGAAGAAGCAGTAGAGCAGCTTGAATGTAACGGTTGGGACGGTGAAGAAGTCCATAGCGGCAATGGCTTCTCGATGGTTCCTTAGGAACGCGAGCCAGCGCTTGGCCGGTTCAGGAGCTCGCGGCGCTCGCCTCATCCAACGAGAGATCGTTCGCTCAGAAACATCAAAACCGAGCATGAGAAGCTCGCCATGAATGCGTGGCGCTCCCCACGTTGGGTTCTCAACAACCATCCGGAAAATCAATTCTCGAACTTCGTTCGATGTCTGTCGTCTCCCGATGGGCCTCCTGACTTTGGAGATCAGCTTCCAGTACAAGCGGAATCCAGCCTGGTGCCAACGCACCACGGTTTCGGGCGTGACCGCAATGAGGGATTGTTGCCATCCGGACCAGAATCGGCGGACGGCGACCCAGAAGAGCTTATCGAAGAGGCCGAGGATCGGCCGTGGACGGCGCCGCTTCAGCACAGAGAGTTGCTGCCGGAGCGCGAGATTCTCCAGGAGGAGATGCCGACGACTGCGCAACGCGCGAACAAGCGCTCCGAACCAGACAAAAAGCAGATTGAACATGGCCCGGGGTTATATCAGATCAATGATCGGGAATATCGCCGTACGTTGTTGATTCTGCAGTCGGCCAGAATCTTGGCGAACCACAGGCGTCGGGAGCCACAACGAGGACGAGATCGAGGACTTCCAGAAGGAATCGCAGCCGGCTTCGATTTCGCCGGGTTCTCCACCAAGAACCGGCAGCAGCGAGAATCGCTACCGAAGACTGGACATCAATGCTGAGAAGGCCCGAGGCCAGAGTGAGGAAAACGGCCTCGTCCTCAATGCGACCCGACTTCTGGTGATTCCGGATCCAAAATTGAAAAAGCGTGAGGTAGAGTTGGCGAACTTGGTGCTCCGGATAGCTGGGGCGTTTGATGAGATCTTCAATGATCGCCGACGCCGCGACTTCGGCGATGCTCACGCCTCGATAGCTGTGAAGAGCAGGATCCGTCAAAACCTCTTCGAATGTTGTTTGCAGGGCCTCGATTTGTGCCAAAGAAAACATCTCGAGTCCAGGTCGTACGTCAAGCGTCAGAAAACGGTAGGCAGCATCCAGTTGGCCAATCCGGACGGCTTCTGAAAACTCCTGCCAGTTCTGGGGCACGGCGCGGGACTCCAGCGCGGCGGCAACCGTGCCTCGGATCAGAAGTTAGATTGCATCGTTTGGAAACTCCGTCAAACTCCGTCGCAGCACGTGCGACACGGAACTGCGCGTCTCCGCACCCAAGCCGGGTTCCGCTTTCAAGAGAAGTGCCCCGGCATACTGCACGGCCGCCCAATCCTGTCTTCGCCACGCGGTGTCAAAAAAGGTGAGCAGGCCAGTAGTGCTGGTCAAGTGGGACGCAACCTCCGAGACCAGGGCTTTGACTACCGCGTCGTCGCTGACTTGGAGTAGCATGCCGACGCGAACAGGATCGTTCTCGAGCGTTGCGCAACAGGCGATGGAGCGCTGGACAGGAACATCCTGCTTCGGATCTGCTCTTCGGATGAGGTCGCCTATTTCGGGGTGAACGGATTCTCTATAGGACTGGAGCATCCCTTTCCATCCGATCGGGCGACGTAGGGTTCGAGACGGTCCGCATAAAAAGCCGCAATGATCGCGCCTTGCACGGATTGCGGCATACGGAGTGCGATTACGTTGTTCAGGTCCTGGCTGGAGACAATTCCCTCGTAGTCGCCAAACGCCGTCTTCAGGCGGATGCGCATGAAAGCCCGTGTTAGATGCAGTATCCAGAGCAAAACGGTCAATGGTCTTTACGACCGTCTCCGTGCTATTGCGATCTCCCATCACCAGTGCCAGACGGAAGTGTTGTCGTAACTCGAGTAGCGATGGAACGAGTTCGAGCGCAATGTCGGGTTTTGCGCGATTCAATGCGCGTATTTGCGCGAGTTTGCGAGTGACCGTAAGGAAATGCGCCTCGCGACTGCGCCACCTGAAGTAACCTGGCGGAGAGATTTTGAGTAACAGCGCTCCGAGGCCAGGGGGGCTATCCAAAGGGCCCACGAAGGGCCGTTCATCTTCCCACCCGAAACTTGGCGTGATCCAGGAGCGGAGGCGCGAAATGCCTTGCTTCCTTTTCAATTGCTTCAAGATTTGAATGTTGCGGCAAAGACCGACGCATCTTAGTCCCCCTCCTGCCGGCGCACGATATTCGCTCTCCTCTTTCTGGGATACTGTCAATCCTTACAGTCCTGCCGATACACAAATTTAACCGTCCGAGTATGGCCAATTCGTTCAGCCCCTTGAGCAAGAGGCAAGCGGCTGACGTGCCCCCAGCTCAGCTTGGCCTCCGCGCTCTCCTGATCCCTCCTGCTCACCCTCTGGAAGTAAATTGCACAGCTATCAATTTGAGGCCACCTAGGCTCTGGCCTAAGGACAGGGCACGGAACTAATTCCGTTCAAGCGAGAGCCCTGTACCAAAACTGGACCTCGCACCAGTAGTCCTAAGAGTCTTATTCCCACTATTGTCCCTTGCGTACGTTGGGCAGGTTCAGAGCACCTCTTTCTCCGCAAGCCCACCACCTAGCGCTCGATCTGACTGCCCGCCCAAACCAATTCGACCGAAAAGTCCACGGTACTCGGATACGCCTGCGGCCCGTGCTTTTCCTCCTGAGGGAGCCTAATGAGGGACTATCGAGTAAAGCCGGGGAACCGGACGGCAGCATCGTCTATTTTTAAAATTTTGGCGGCATTACGGCACCGCGCACTCCTCGCAGTTCTGACGTTGGCGTTGTTAGTGTTAAACGGCTGCTCAGGCCTGGCGAGCAGCACTGCCACCACGGCACCCGCCATCACTGCGCAGCCCACGAATCAGACCGTGATCGCAGGGCAAACCGCCACCTTCGCGGTGGTGGCCACAGGAACGGCTCCACTCAGCTACCAGTGGCAGAAGGGCGGCGGGAACATCGCGGGAGCAACCTCGTCGAGTTACACGACGCCCGCAACTACCACCGCCGATAGTGGAACCACATTTCGCGTTGCAGTGAGCAATAGCATGGGAACGGTCGGGAGTGCAGCGGCCACGCTAACCGTGAATGCTGGGGCGGTCGCGCCGACGATCACCACACAGCCGGCGAATCAGACTGTGACCGCGGGTCAGACGGCTACGTTTACGGTAGTGGCCACGGGAACGGCTCCACTCAGCTACCAATGGCAGAAGGGCGGCGGGAACATCGCCGGAGCAACCTCGTCGAGTTACATGACGCCCGCAACCACCACCGCCGATAGTGGAACCACATTTCAAGTTGTAGTAAGCAATAGCACGGGAACCGTGACGAGTGCAGCGGCCACGCTAACCGTGAACGCTGGGGCGGTCGCGCCGACCATCACCACACAGCCGGCGAATCAGACTGTGACCGCGGGTCAGACGGCTACGTTTACGGTAGTGGCCACAGGAACGGCTCCACTCAGCTACCAGTGGCAGAAGGGCGGCGGGAACATCGCGGGAGCAACCTCGTCGAGTTACACGACGCCCGCGACCACCACCGCCGATAGTGGAACCACATTTCGCGTTGCAGTGAGCAATAGCATGGGAACGGTCGGGAGTGCAGCGACCACGTTAACCGTGAACGCTGGGGCGGTCGCGCCGACCATCACCACACAGCCGGCGAATCAGACTGTGACCGCGGGTCAGACGGCTACGTTTACGGTAGTGGCCACGGGAACGGCTCCACTCAGCTACCAGTGGCAGAAGGGCGGCGGGAACATCGCGGGAGCAACCTCGTCGAGTTACACGACGCCCGCAACCACCACCGCGGATAGTGGAACCACATTTCAAGTTGTAGTAAGCAATAGCACGGGAAGTGTGACGAGTGCAGCGGCCGCGCTAACCGTGAACGCTGGGGCGGTCGCGCCGACCATCACCACGCAGCCATCGAATCAAACCATCACGGCGGGCCAAACTGCCACTTTTTCGGTGACGGCGAACGGAACACCGCCGCTAAATTACCAGTGGAGCAAAAACGGAGGGGCAATTAGCGGGGCCACTTCGTTAACGTACACGACGCCAGCGGAAACAACCTCGGACAATGGCGCACAATTCAGCGTCCTGGTCAGCAATGCGGTAGGTAACGTGACCAGCAAACCCGCCACGCTCGCGGTCAATGCCGCCACTCACTTGCTCACCGTCAGTCCCGCAAGCTTAAGTTTTGGAAACGTGCTTGTGGGCGCCAGCGCGACTCAAAAGGCTACCCTCCAGAACTCAGGCAATTCCAACGTAACAATTTCGAATATCAGCGTCTCAGGCCCCGGCTTTAACCCATTTGGCGTGCCCGCTGGCACGATTCTAAATCCCAGCCAGACCGCGACATTGAATGTGACATTTGCTCCTGCTGCATCAGGGAACGCGACGGGGAGCGTGTCGGTAGCCAGCGACGCCACAAACACGCCAGCTACAATCACTTTGTCTGGGAGCGGCCAACCAACCGTCCCTCCTGGCGGAACGTGGATTTCCGGATACTTCGGCTCAGGTAACGGAACGCTTCCGCCATCCAGCATTCCGTGGACCAAATACACACATATAATTCATTTCGCGGCTGCTCCGGGCGTGGACTCAAGCGGCAATGGCAACGGAACAGTGGAACTCCACTGGTTGTCTCAAGCCGACATCAATGCGGTAGTTGCCTCCAAACCCGCCGGCAAGCAAGTCCTTGTGTGCGTCAAAGACAACGATTCGCACCTCGGCGCATTCGCGCAAAGCACTTCGCCGGGAATGATCGCAACTTTTGTCTCCAACATCTCCAGCTTCGTAAATACAAACCAATATGACGGTGTGGACATCGACTGGGAGCAAAACATCAATGTGACACAATATGAAGATCTGCTGACGCGCCTCCGAGCCGCATTGCCGGGCAAGACCATCACCATGACCGCTGGCAACTGGGGTGGCCTGGACTCCGTAGCTGGCACTAGCTACTCCCAAGTGGATCAGATCAACGTTATGTGCTATGACATGGACATTGGCACGGGCTTTTCTTGGTACAACGATCCTCTTACTCAGGCCGGCAATACGAATGTGTCCGCGTGCGACTGGCGGGTGCGCCCATTTCTTGTCGGGGGAGTCCCTGCAGGGAAGATCGGGATCGGAGTACCCTTCTATGGGAGGAGGTGGGCGGGAGTCACGCAGGCCCTTGTGAGCGGGAACTTCAGCGCGAGCACTGTCAAATACCGGGATCTGGTTACCGACACGGCCCGCTGGCAACCCCAGTACCAGGGCTACGATGCCAAATACGAATCAGACTATTTGAGCATCCCTCCTCTCAACGAATTTGACTCATTTACCGGGACGCAATCCATCAACGCCGCTGTGTCCTGGCAGAGAAGCCAGGGTTTCGGCGGCTTCATGACGTTTACACTCGATTATGAATTTCTATCCGGCCAAGCAGGAGATGCCCGTTACCCGTTGTCCGCGGCCCTCTGCCAAAGCGTCTTCGGATCCTGTCCGTAGCTCCAGTTCTCACTAATCGATGCGACGGATCAGACTGCGCGCGAACGCTGCTTGCTGCTGGATTCGTTGCAAAACCATGTAATCGTTTTTCGAATACCATCGCGCAAGGAGGTTTTCGCCCACCACCCGAATTCCGCGAGCGCCCGCGAAGTGTCCAGGCAGCGCCGCGGCTGCCCGTCGGGTTTCGTCGCGTCCCAGCGCACGGCTCCTTCAAAACCTGTCAGCGAGCGAATTAGCTCCAAAAGCTCGCGGATGCAGATTTCTTCGCCCGACCCCAAATTGACCGGCTCAGGCTTGGCATACTTTTGCGCCGCCAGGACGATGGCTTCCGCAGCGTCCTCGACATATAAAAACTCGCGCGTGGCATTACCAGTTCCCCAAGCCACGATTTCTCTTTCGTGGGCCTCTTTCGCCTCGAGACACTTGCGGATCAGCGCCGGAATCACGTGCGAACTTTCCAGATCGAAGTTGTCGCGCGGGCCGTAGAGATTGACGGGTGTCAGAAAGATGCCGTTGAATCCATACTGCTGGCGATAGGCCTGCAACTGCACGAGGAGCATTTTTTTTGCCACTCCGTACGGCGCATTGGTCTCTTCAGGATAGCCGTTCCAGATGTCCTCCTCGCGAAACGGCACGGGAGTAAATTTAGGATAGGAGCAAATCGTACCGGCGCAGACAAATTTCTCAAGGCCCACGGTTCTCGCTGATTCAATCACATGCAGCCCCATAATGGCATTGTCATAGAAAAATCTGCCGGGATTTTTCTGGTTGGCATAGATACCTCCGACGACTGCGGCGAGATGGATGAAAATGTCAGGGCGCGCGTCCTTATAAAGCCGAAGGACATCGGATTTCTCGCGCAGATCGTAGTCCCGGCTGCGTGGCGCAACAACTTCCCGGCACCCTTCCGCCCTAAGCTTTTCAACAACGAAGGACCCCAGAAAACCATGGCCGCCACTTACCACCACTCGCCGATTGTCCCAGAACCCCATGGACGCGCCTCAGATGTGAGCCTGACCCGCGAGCGCCGTGAGCGCCCGGGCCACTGAATTGTGCCAGTGATTCCAGTCGCTGAACTTGTTTTCCAAAATCTCCTTGCCTTTTCCCGGCGCAACCAGGCCAGCTGCCTCCATGTCGGCATCCACCATGATGGCGACCAGATCGGTGAAGCCAATGCGCGCTTGCCAGCCAAGCTTTTCGCGAGCCTTGCGCGTGTCCGCAATCAGGCAATCTACCTCAAGAGGCCGCATGTAACGTGCCGAGGACTTGACATACTTCTGCCAGTCGAGGCTTGCGTAAGCGAACGCCTCTTCCAGAAATTCGCGCACCGAATGCGCTTCACCCGTCCCGATTACAATATCGCCGGCAGAATCACACTGCAACATTTCCCAGATCGCCTCGACGTATTCCGGCGCGTAGCCCCAGTCGCGACGCGCTTCGAGGTTGCCCAGCAGGAGAGCATCCTGCTTGCCCGCCAGGATCGCGGCGATGGCCCTTGTTATCTTTCTCGTGACAAAAGTTTCGCCACGCCGGGGGCTTTCGTGATTAAAGAGGATTCCGTTGCTCGCGAACATCTTGTAGCCCTCGCGGTAGTTCCGCGCCATCCAATAGGCATACACTTTGGCCGCCGCATACGGACTCCGAGGTTCAAAGGGCGTCGTTTCGCTCTGCGGAGGCGGAGCCGTGCCGAACATCTCCGAGCTGGAGGCTTGATAAAACCTTGTCTTGCAGCCGGCTCGGCGAATTGCTTCGAGCAACCGCGTCGCGCCCAGCCCGGTTACGTCGCCGGTATACTCCGGGATGTCGAAGCTCACGCGAACATGGCTCTGCGCAGCCAGGTGGTACAACTCATCCGGTATATAGCTGTAGATGAGATTCATTACCCATTCCGTGCTGGAGAGATCGCCATAATGCAAGAATAACTGCACGGACGGCTGGCTGGGGTCCTCATAGATGTGATTAATGCGAGCGGTGTTGAAGGTACTCGCACGGCGAATGATGCCGTGAACCTCGTAGCCTTTGGAAAGCAGGAGCTCCGCGAGGTAAGAGCCATCCTGTCCGGTAATTCCAGTGATGAGTGCGCGTTTCATATGATTTCTTTCCGCTCTCGCTCCTGTTGTAACTGAGGTACCTGCGGCGCGAGAGCTATAAATGAATTAGGATTTGACGCTGTGGATGCAGGAGCGAACCATCGAGCGATGTCTTGGTTCAATCTTCCACGGAACCCTTTGAGGAGGACTGCCTGGGCTCCCAGCGGTTCATTTCTTTGACCAGCTTTCAGAAATTGAAAGCTCTCGAACCGCTGCGAGAGTTACCGTCTGAATGCTTCGGACAGCACACGCATGTTCCCCGTCGCGCGAGCCTTGCAGCTGTGTGCAAAAGATCTCCGGCTTGCAATATCTTGCTGGTTCTAAAACCAGAGGCGTCCGTCGGAAATCAACTGGGGATTAACATTCGCCTATGGGCATTGTCCAAAAAACTCTTTGCAGAGCGGCGTGGACAGCGGATACCGGGCGTCGCCCTTCTCGGCGGGGAGATATTCGTATTCCAATGCGAATGTCATAATCCCGCCGAACCTATTGGATTTCTGCCAGGCTACGGAGTCTTTGATGGAGTGCTCTCCACTATAGGAAATGAACTCATCGAGAGAGGGAATACTTAAATAGTCTGACTTATACACGCTATCGTAGAAGCGGTATTGCCGCTGCCAGCGCGCGCCATCGGTCACCAGCTCTCGGTACTTGACCACACTGGTTGAGAAATTCCCACGAACCAGCGGCTGAGTGACTCCCGCCCATCTCCTTCCGTAAAACGGAATACCGATTCCAATCTTGGCGGCTGGAACTCCAGCCGCCGTGAAGGGCCTTGCCCGCCAGTCACATGCCGCCACGGAGCCGTTTGAAGCCTGCGTCAGCGCGCTGTTGTACCAAGAATAGCTCGTCCCTGGGCCATCCATGTCATAGCACATCAAGTTGATCTGATCGAGCAGAGATTGGCTTTCGCCGGCTACGGAGTCCAGGCCGCCCCAGTTTCCGGCGGCTATGGTCATGATCTTGTTTGGCATGGCAGCCCTGAGGCGCTTTAGGAGATCAGCGTATTGCGGCACATTGATTTGATGTTCCCAGTCCAAATCCACTCCATCGTAACCGTTGGCAATTACAAAACTTACGATTTTGCTGGCGAACTTAGAGACCAGAGCCGGAGCGGTGCTTTGGCCGAATGCCCCCGCATAGCTGTCGTTGTCCTTTATGGTAACGAGGATCTTTTTTCCGGTTTTGTGGGCGGCGGCGACGATTTGGATAGTTTCCGCTTGCGTCAGGTAGTGCAACTCAATTGTGCCATCGCCGGCCCCGCCGCTGACTCCCGGCGCCGCGGCAAAATGGTTCACGTGCGTGTACTTGTTCCAGGGAATTGACGCTACCGGCTCGATGCCATTTCCCGCCGAATAGTATCCGGTAATCCATTGCCCGCGAAGCGCAGCGTGTTGTTGGTATTTGGCCAGTGTAGCTGTGGGCCGGTCCGCGCCGCGAAAGCTTAAAGTGAGCAGCCCCAAGAATATTCCCGAAACGATAATTTTTGCTCGGCCGGTCATAGCCTGTCACCGCTGAACCGCTGACAGAGGGAGATTCTTCTTCGACGTCGCATTGGCGAGTCGAATTTGAACTGTATGGCGCGCGCGATCTTTGAATCGAATGACTTTAGGGAAGCGACGCTCTTGTTTTCCGCACGGCGATCATCTCCTTCAAGACATCCATCACGAACAAGGGCAGCACCTTCTGGCGTACCAGCCGCCTGGGTTTCGAAAGCAGCCGGAACGCCCATTCAGTGCCGGTCTTTTGGAAAAGCAATGGAGCTCGTTTGCTCATGCCGCCAACCACATCTAGGCTGCCGCCGATTCCCATAAGGAAAACGGGCTTTAGAGCAGGCATATTTTCGCTGATCCAAAATTCCTGGCGGGGCGATCCAAGAGCCACGAAGAGCAATTCCGCCTGGCTCTCATTGATTTCCGCCACAACTTCCGCTGAGGTCTTGAAGTACCCAGACCGGTTTCCAACAATCCTCAGACCGCGGTGTTGGTTCATGAGCGCCCGGCACGCGGCGGCATTCGATTGCGGCGATGCGCCCAGCAGGAAGACGTTCCATCCTTGACCGGCAGACAGCTGGACCAGCCTCAAGAACAGATCAATTCCCGTGCAACGCGGCAAGGGCCTGCAATGAAGCAACATTGCGGCGAGAGAGATTCCCACGCCATCGCAGATCCGAACGTCGGCCGATTCGAGTATGTTCCTCAATCGGCTATCGTGCCTGGCTCGATATACCTTTTCCGGGTTGATGGCGACGCAAAAGGTGCGTTCGTTCGCCATGATGCGTCGTCGGATTAACTCAAGCACAGCATCGGGGGAATCGAAGGCCCCGACCTGCGTGCCCAGAATGGAAAGTGAATCCGCAACGTCCGATTTCATAAGAACCTCTGGTTGCTTTCGTATTTGAATGGTCTACAAGCGGCCTGCGGAACGCGCCAATAGGGGGGCGGCAGGCAAAGTCATGGCAACGGGTTGCAGCTGCTTCGCGTCCTCAGGCGCGCAAAGCCATTCTTTCATCCAGTAGTACAGGCTAAGCAGGAGAAAAATCTGACGATCCCGGTCCATGCCCTTGCTGTGCGCGTCAATGACCGCCATTACCGCGGTTCGATCGAAATAGGTTGAGAAGCGCGATTTCGAATCGAGCAGGATTTCCTTGATTGCGCTGGTCTGCCGAAACCATCGCTTTGTTGGCGTAAAGAACCCGTTCTTCTTGCGATGGACCACCCAATCGGGCAATACGCGGGTCGCAAACTGTTTGTGCAGCACCTTGCCACGCCAGAGGCTGCGGCGGTACCGGCAAGGCAGGCCTTCCGCGTATCGAATAAGGTCCGCGTCGAGCAACGGTACGCGACACTCGAGCGAGTGATGCATAGTGATCTTGTCTGTATAGAGCAGAAGGTCGTCAGCGAGATTCGTCCGCAGGTCCAGGCTCATCATGCGGACAGCAGAGTCCGGCAGCCTCGAGCATTGCAGCAAACCGAAGAAATACTGGATGCGCTGAGAGGCCAGAGATTCCTCAAGTCCAGTCAATCTGCGGATCTGGTTCGGGTCAAACACGGTGTAGACCTCCAGGAAGCGCCGCAAATCATCCTTCTCTCCCGCCGAAGTGAGGCCGCGTTGCACCGCGTCGTTGCGAACTCTCAAAACACCCGCCGCCCATGACAACAGCGGAATGGCCCCCGCAGGGAGATAGCGTCTCAGCAATTCGCCCTGATAGCGGCGGTATCCGCCCATGACTTCATCGGCGCCCTGGCCAGACAACACCACCTTAACCTGTGCGGCCGCCAGCCCCGACAGATAGAACATGGGTACCACCGAGGCGGTTGCCAAAGGCTCCTCGACGATGGACGCAATTCGCGGCAAAATCTCAAGAAAATCGGGTAATCCCACGCGGACAAAACTGTGGTCCAGCCCAAGCGCACGCGCTGTTTGCGTCGCGGCTGCGATCTCGTCAGCTTCATCGGATTCTTCGAATCCGACAGTGAATGCTTTCAGCCGGTATGGCGCGTGCTTTTGCGCGAAGCGCGCGACCAAAGCGGAATCTATGCCGCCACTAAGGAGAACACCTACCTCCACCTCGGACAGCAACTGGCGCTGGACCGCCTGCTCGAGAAGAAATCCGTAGTGTTCGGCCGCCTCGGCCTGGCTTGGTTGCGCCGCCGCGACGGGCACAGGATCAAAATAGGGGTATTCCCGCAAGGATAACTCAGGGGAACGCAGATCCACTTCCACAATATGGCCCGGGCGTACTTTGTGGATGCCCTTAAGCAGCGTGTCCGGCGCAGGGAGGTACCGCAACCGAAGCACCTCTGCTAGCGCCGCAGGATCCACCGTGGCATTAACCAGATTCCGGAGAGCGCGGATCTCCGAGCTGAAGACGAATCCCTGCGCGTTCCCCCAATAGTACAGCGGCTTCACGCCGAAAGGATCCCGAGCCAGAAATAGCTTGCCGTGCTCGCTGTCCACCAGGCCGAACGCGAAAATGCCGTTGAATCGCTTCACCGAGCCGATGCCGTTTCGCGCGAGGCAGTAAAGGATGGTTTCCGTGTCGCAGGGTCCGCGAAAGGCCTGATTCGCTAAGCTCTTCCGTAACTCGAGATGATTGTAGACCTCACCGTTATACGTAATTGCATACCTGCCGCAATCCGTGGACATCGGCTGATGGCCCGACGGAGACAGATCCATGATGGCTAGCCTGCAATGTCCGAGCACAGCCTGATGCACGCCTGCGCGCATGCGAGCAATACCCAAGCCGTCCGGGCCACGATGCCGGATTTGCCTCAGCAGAGACGTATCAAACGAACGGTCAATGGCCCCGAGAATTCCGCACATAATTCTCCTCAACTTGAGCTACCCTCTGCAGCATTAGAACGACGTTGCCCGCGGTGGCGCTTCGCGGGACCTGCCCCGCCAAAGCCAGGAAAAGCGGCAACCCCCCGGAAAGTTCAGTCAGTTGGCGGGCGCAGCGAGCCTTCCGATTCGCTGCGACATCGCGCACAACAAGGGCATGACCGCCCAACGCAAGGTGTTTTTGTTTCGCCTGATTCCGGCTACATCAATTTGCGAATGGATGTCGAGGCCATCCACAAATCGCTCCAGCACTCGGGGCAGAAGTCGGTTAGCCAGATCGAAATCTCCCAACAGCAGCGCTAGATTCACGGCCTCGGCATTATCGTAAAGATCAAAACGCACGATGCCGGGCTTGCTCCGCAGCGAAAACCGCCGGAACAAGAACTCCTGCTCGTCGAGGAAGGCTTTCTTCAGGTACAAATATCCGGCGCGAACGGCCGCCTCGGAATCCGGGAGATGGACCGCTCGGTCCGCCTTGACCAAATTTTTCAAGACGATGCACGTATGGAAGCAGTCTATAAAGGAGCGCCCGTGCGGCGAATAGAGCCATGAGCCGTCAGGCCGCTGCTGCCGGAGAACATACCGGCACAGCTTGCCGATCTTGCGTCGGATGCCGAGGCTCCGCTGCCGTGCGGCAAAGGGAAGCAGCAGGGAATAGGCGTACAGCGTATAGGTCACCGCGTTGATGACGACTCGGTCCCGCCACGGCCCGTACGATGTGGCCATGCCCTCGTCATCTTCTTCCATCACATACAGGTCCCGGTCCAAAAATTCTAGGATGCCTCGAATCACCGAATCAAACCGCGATTTGCATAGCGCTTCCCGCCAGGCCAGGAAGGCTTCGAGCGCGTACGGCGTCATCGTCGAGAGAGGGGTATTCGGACCATAGAAGATGTCCGCGGTCACCGGGTAGCGAAACCCGAGACCCCAACAAGGCCCGCTGTAGCCGGTGCAACTGTTTGCCACCAGCCATTCGAGGTGCCGCGCCGCGAAATCCAGAAGCCGCGCGTCGCCGTTTTCCCGGAATAGATTGACGAGGCACTGTGCTGCCATCGCTCGAACGATCGGGTACTCTCGCCGAACATAGAACCATCGGCGGTCGTTATTGAAGAAATTGTCAAAGACCGAAAGAAGGCCCGCTGGTGGGAGCCCGGCCACCGGCCACCGGTTGTAAAAATTCTTGACCGCGAATCCCAGAGGCGTCATCCAGATGTCGTAGGGGTCGTAAGTAGCGAGGTCTTCGGCGGCACAGAAGCGCTCAACGAATACACTCAGATACGGACCGATAGATGTCTTCCAGCCTTGCGGCAATGTGCGTTGGTCTAAAATGTTCTCTGGCATAGGTGCGGTTGAAACGGGCGATGCTCGAGCACAACCCCGGATTCAAAATCAGCCGGCTCATCATGGACGCGAGCACTTCCGGGTCGCGCCTATCGGTGAGAAATCCCATCCTTCCGTCTTGAAAAAAATCGGGCAGGCCGCCGACAGCGCACGCTACTAGGGGCAGACCCTGGGCCATAGCTTCCAGCACCGAAATCGGCAAGCCCTCCGTCCAGGAGGGGAACAAGTAGGCATCGGCATTCTGGAATGCCTGCCTTTTGGCCATCCCGTGTACGTGCCCGGGAAATTCTACATTTCCAAGCCCGCTTGATCTGACGTACTCCCGTGCGCCGCCGAGTTCAGGCCCCGCGCCCGCCATGGTCAGTTCCACGAACGGGTGTGTCAGTTTTAGGATTCGATAGGTATCTAGAGCCTCGTAGACGCCCTTCGATCTTTCCATCCGGGCCAGAAATAGAATGCGAAAGCGATGTCCGGAAACACAGCTGGCTTTGGCCAGGTGGGCATCGTCAACAAGAAACTCATTCTCGACGGGTGCGCGCGCGACGAAGATTTCCTTCTTGTAGCCGAGGGCCCGCAAACTCTTTTCGAACTCCTTGCCGAGGACGATGAAGGCGTCCGCCCGGCCGTACACCCACAAAAACAGGGATAGGAAGGGACCCGCGAGTGCGCGCTCGCACCCCTTGTCCCAGCCATGAGTAAAAACCACCGCCGTTCGTCCCAGGGCCTTGGCGATCAAGAGCAGAACCCCGTCGCGAATAAGCGCTTTCGAGCCCAGCGAAGGGTTTAGATGCACCATTTGGTAGCGCCCTCGGATCAACGTCCTTGCGAAGCGCCACGAGTCTGCGGCAAGGCGCAGAAGGGAGCGGCCCGCGTTTTCCGTATCTGATCGCGACCCCACCGTGAAGTATTGAATTTCGCTGTGGAAATGCGGCTGTATCACGCGCAAATACTGAGCCACCCCGCCGGGCATGCCGAGCGGCGGCGCAGTCATCAAGATCCGCAGCGATTCCTGGCCGGCTTCCCTCATACGCTTCTAGGTGCTTGTCACGGGGTCCGTCAAGCGCGGCTTACTTCGGGCAACCCAAGCGTCCCGTGCACGAGCTTTTTCAGAGGTTCAAGCGCGGGCCTCCAAACGCCGACGATGTTGCAAACCAATTCAGGGAACGAAACAGAGTCGGCGATACTGAACCTGGGCACAAGATACGGATCGGCCCCCGGAGTGGGAAATGCGTTTTCGGTGGTAACGGCGAGCTTGTAGCCGGCGTCCCTGACTGCCCGAGCCACACTTTCATTCAAGAACCCGTATGGATAGGAAACGCAATCCACCGTGTGGCCCGTCCATGCCTGGAGCATCCGCCTGCTCTCTCGGAGCTCATAGGCCAATTCGTCCTTATTGCAGGAGGTGAGGTTCGCATGGCTGACGGTATGTGATCCGATGGTCACTTCCGGATACTTGGCGATCATCCGCAGCTCTTCCACCGTTATCGCGTGCCGGGCGTTCGAGGTTTCCGTGATCCATGGAAACCGGCCGTTTCCCTCGACGATGCCGGAAGGAATGAAAAGCGTAACCGGAATCCTCTCGCGCCGTACAAGAGGCAGGACATTCCCCAGCAACTCAGCGCAACCATCATCGAACGACAACCATACCGCTCCCCGCGGCACAGAGCGCCCCTGACATACGAATTCGATCAACTCGGGGGCCGAGACGAAGGCGTAGCCATGCCGTTTCAGCCACCGGATGCATGCAACGAATAACTTGGCATCCGGCTTGTGAAAATACAAAGCAGTGGCAACCGGATAGCCTAGTGCCGCCCTTCTCGCTCGGCGTACTCGGCCGCAAGCAATCAGGCCCACAGCCAATGTCCCGCAGAACAGATTTCTGACCAACAAGGCGGTTCGGCTCACGGTGAGATGCCCTCCGCGCGCAGATGTGCCGGCTTCCGCAGGCAATTCCCAAAGAATTCGGCCAGGCAGGCTGCATGCGCCCTGTAGTCGAGATTCTGTGCACACGTTTGCCGTCCGGCAATGCCGATTCGCGTTGCCAGCTCAGGATCCGTCAAGAGAGCCGTCATTTTGCAGGCAAAGTCAACGCTGTCGCCTGGTTTGGCGATCGAGGCGTTTACTCCGTCCACAAGAAAATCCTGCAAATCGCCCACTTTGCTGGTGATTACAGGTTTGCAAGAGGCTAGATACTCGGGAAGCTTGTTCGGCATGCGTGTTCTCGAGCGCTCGTCATCAAAAAGCGGCAAGAGCAGTGCCGCGGCATTGCGGAAGCAGGCTTGCAACGTTTCCAAATCCACCCAGCCCGCTAGGCGAACATCTCCAGCCGACGGGTCGCCGTACGCCACGCTGCTGTCGCGGGGCTCAGTGACCACCAATCCGAGCGCGGCAGCTTCCTTTTTAATGATTGCGGCATTTGCTTCCGAGTAACCTCCAACCAACGTCAGCTGGCAAGCATGGGTAAGCCGGGCATGGGCTAGGGCCGCCAGCATGAACTTTACGTCTGCCATCCAGCCGTCAATGCTTCCACACCAGACAAAATTGGGCATGTGGGTTTCGCCGGGCTGCTGCGGCGCAACGGGCGCACAAAAGCGATCGAAATCAACTACTGAAGGAAGCCGGTGGATGGTTAGGCGCGGGTTGAGCATGGCGGCGCGCTCCTGGGCCCGCTGCTCGATTTCCTTCGAGATCACCAGCAGCCCAGTAGAAGCCTTGAACATTCGCGACCGAAATAGCCACCGCGTCAGCGAAGAAAATCGCATGTCCGTGGCCCACCACTCACACATCTCTTGAACTAGCGATATGCCAAGCGCCTGGCACAACATACTTGCGATGAGGTTCAAAGGGCCGGACTGAACATATAGATAAACCGTGAATCGCTTGCCAGCCGCGCGGAGCCCAATGAGCTTGAACGCCAGATTCACGACAGCTTTCGCGTAAGCCAAGTACCGCATTGATTTGTCCTTCGGCTTCATCAGGCTAGTCATATACTCAAAGGAAATTCCCTCATGAATCCCGCTCTTCTGTGTGTTTTCCGGCAGCGGACTTGGGCCGCAATGTAAGACGTGAAACTTGAGACCCGCCGCTTGCAGGGACTTGCCAATGAGGGTGATCCGGGCGGTGCCTCCAAACCCGCGCGGAAAGCCTTCACTGCCGCAAACGCATATCACAGTGCCCGGTTCCTCGGAAATGTCATGCATGAAAACTGTAAAGGGAGCGATATCGGGTGAGTTTAGCCTTGTGTTCTCGTCAGCAAAGCGTGTACAGACTACTTGCTATGGTTGCTTGCCGCATGTATGCGGCGGTTCTGTACAGGAAGAATGACCTCAGAGACCGACGTTTGTCCCGCATTATACGAAGACCTAGCGTTGGTCGCATCGTCACGGACATCCTTGAAAAATGCTGCTTGGCTCGCACTTCGTGCTATCGTCCGGCGACACTGATGAAGCAAAGTTCTGCTGCCATGCTGGAAGGTTGTTGCAACGGCCACTCTTTGCCCGGCCGGTCCAGTTTCCCGTGCGATGGAAGCGCCGACGCACAGCAGGACCGGATAATAATCCAGCGCCAGATTGGGTTCGGCGGTTGAAAACATACGGATGGTCCACAAAAGCACAAGGACACTGGCCGTAAGTTGCAGCCCTCTTGGCCCGCGCCAGAGCGTGGCCAACGGCTCCGCACCATGTACCGCAAAATAGGTTAACAGCAAGGGCGCGCCACCGTACAAAAGCAGGTCAAGGTATCCGTAATCTGTCCCGCCATTCCAGTCTTCGCCATTCCACCACCACTTGGCGAATGAGCCGCGCCCGAGAAGTAGTTCTTGAGGCTGCACGGAATCAAAAAATGCCAGGAGCTGGCCAGTTCGTGTGTCTTCGTCCAGCCTAGAGTAGAGGCTTTCCGCCGCGGCTTCCACTCTTTTGAAAGCGGAGGAGTTGGGCAGAAATATCGTCGAAAAAAGCACGAGCCATAGTGTAGCCGCCAGGGCAATCAGCCACCGCTTTGCCTGCGGCACTCCGCGGCGGTAGTCGGCGTAAGAGCACGTCGCCAGCAGGAAACTGAGCATGACGAGATTCAATCGCAATGCCGTGAACAGACTGCCCAGAGCGTATGCCACGAGTGGAGCAAACCGAAAGTACCGAGCGCGAGAATCTCTAGGGTATTCCCTTAGTGCGGTCCAAGCTGCGAACCAATAGAGGGCGGACAAGATGGGCGCCATGCTCCGGACTGCTTCCACGCGCGATGTTGTTCGCAGGCTCGCGATTTCAAAAAGCGTGGCGGCCGACAGCACGTACGAAGCGGTCAGGAAGACTTTGTCAAGCACAGCCCAGTTGCAGCGCCGCACTCCAATGAAGACGACCACGGAGATCAAGCACATAAACGGGCCGGTAGCGTCCACCAGCTTGGTCGAAAACAGACTAGGGAGAGTGTAGCCCCTTGCCGTCATCAGCGCCCCGGCCCCGAGAAAGAGAAGAAAGCGGGACAAATAACCGCCCGAGAATTCGCGCCGGTTCGTCAGCCACAAGGCCAAAAGCCCTGCTGAGAACAGACACAGGATTTCCGCGCCGTGCAGGGCGTAATAGATCGGATCCTTCACGATATCGCCGTAAAAGTAAGGATTGGTCCCGATCTGCGCTTTCGAGGCCCGTATATAGCTCAGCATGGCCCCAAACGACGCACACAACCCAAGCACGGTTAGGGCAACCACTGCCTTTTGCATGGGTGGATGCTCGAGGGTCGCAGCAGAGTTGCTGGGGACGGCCTGGATCATTTTCCCGCCCAGCTCTCTTGCGGCGCGATTGTCAAGCCACTGCGGAACCGCCGCCGGATGAGAACGGCCAGCCAGGGCAGACCGACTGCGGCTTGGAGAACCGCCATAATTACATTGGCCCACACCAGCCCCTCCGCGCCTTTTCCGACCAGCGCATAAGCGGCGATCACAAGCACTCCGCCCCGCACCAGGGAAAGCGCAATCGCGGGCACAGCCGCGTCGAGCGACCACATGGCCAGGTTCATGGGTGTGCTGATTGCCAGGAAGATGGCGGAGATGCAAATCAAAATCACCGCATTGGAAGCCACTTGAAACGCCGGCCCGTACAATCCCATGATGAAACGGGAGAAAACCGCGACCAGAATCGCCACAATAACGGCGGGCACGGAGGTAACAAGGAAATTGGCCCTCAGACAGCGTTTGTATGTTCTTCCATCCCCTTCCGACAGGACATTGGAGAGAGTTGGAAGACTGATGTTTGACGTCGCTGTTGTGATGAACAGAATCAGTACTTGGCACTGCATGATGGCGTTGTAGATGCCCGCCTCCGCATACCCTTTTGTGCGCGCCAGCAGGACATTTGTCCACCAGACCGCCGGCAAGTGGGACAAAGTTGCCACGAGCACAGGCAAAGTGAACGTGTAAAGGATGCGAAAGTCTTGCGCCTCGAACCGAAATGTCACTGGGGTAGACCGGGATTTGCAATCGCGGTGAAAGGAAATGCGATAGTAAACCGTGGTCGCTAGTCCGGCGATCAGATAGCCGAGCAGCGTACCGTTCAGACCCAGGAGCGCGGCGCCGGCAGACGCCAGCAGCGCAACTCCCACCCCGCGGATCACATTGCCGATGGCGATGGAACGGAAATCTTCGAGTCCTCCCAAAATGCCCACTTGTGACGCATTGATCGTCGAAAACAGCAATATTCCTCCCGCTAAGGCCACGCCCCTCGCAAGCCCGGGCGCGCGCAAAACCGCCGTGCTCAGCCACGGGGCGAACAGCACACAAAGAGTGGCAATCCCCAGGCCCACGGCCAGTGCGGTCGCCGAGCAAAGCCCAATGATTCTCCCCGCCCTGACGGGGTCCGCGTTTCGGTGCCCGCCGACATAGCGGCTGGCCGTCATGCCAAGCCCCGCGCTGCCAATGACGAGGAAGAAATTTACGCTGGACAGCAGGATCGCCAATTCGCCAAACCGCGTTGACCCAAGCAGGCGCGCGCACACGACACTGGACGCCGTGGTAAGCGCGTTCATGATCCCGGTGCCGCCGATAGACCACAAGGCTCCCCCGGCGACGCGTTCCCACAGTCCCCCTTCCCGGCCGAGCAATCTTTGCCCCCACGGCGGGACGAGCTCCCGCCAGGAACGGCCACCAGCACGCATGACGTATCCCCAGTCGCTCAGATATGCCTCTCTTGCTTGGGCTCGCCGTAGTATTCGCCGTAGCCATAGCCATAGCGATGGCCACTGCTCCTTGGATTCCAGTCGTTCAAGATGGCACCGAGCAGCCAGCTACCGCCTTCTTGCAAGCGTCGGCACGCGAACTGGATTGAGTCTCGCGTGCTCAAACCGGCCCGAATCACGAGTATGGCGGCATCCGACTCAAGGGCGAACATGCGCGCGTCCGGGAGGTTCAGGATGCTCGGTGTGTCCACCAGAATCACATCAAATTTTTCCCGCAAGTGCGTGAACAGATCGCCCAGGCGCGGGCCAAATAACGCGCTTGGGTCTACGCCCGCGCCGGCGGGGAGCACGACGAGATTGGGAACCTTTGTCTCTCGAAGCACGGGCGTCGACTGGCCAGACAGAACTTCGCTAACGCCCGGCGTTTTGTCGATTTGGAAGATGGTGTGTAGACGCGACTTTCTCGTGTCGCCGTCCACCAGCAGCACGCGCTTGTTCAACTCCGCTAGGGCGATCGCCAGATTGCTGACCACGGTGGTCTTCCCCTCGCGCGGATTCGCGCTCGATACTGCGATCACCTGCGGAGCTACTCCATTTTTCCTGGCGTATAAGATGGAAATCAGCGTGTCGTGAAATGAGTCCGCGAAGGGCGATGCGCGGTTTTGCAGGATGGTCATTTCATTTCGCCGCCCGCCTTTCATTAATGACAACGACCTGCTGCCGGAAAAGCTCGGGAGGCGGCGCGCATGGTCACTTTTTTGATTTCCAGAGGGGATGACTCCCAGCTCCGGCAGGCTCAGGAAAAATTCCGCGTCTCCCGGATCCCGGACGCGTTGTCCCTGCTCTGGCGCCAAAATTATCCCAACTCCCAGCAGGAACCCCGACAAAAGTCCGAAGGAGAGATTCAGCGGCAGATTTGGTCGGTAAGGGGTTTTGGGCGGTCTAGCCGGGTCCACCACTTGAATGTTGCTGGTCTTCATGGCCGTCAGTATGTCCGACTCTTTCGACTTCTGAAGCAAGGACTCATATAACGCGCGCGTGGTTTCCAATTCTCGGCGCAGGATGTCGTATTGAGCGACACTCTCCGCTTGTCGCGACATCAGTTTTGCTTGGGCGTCATACTTGGAAGCCAGCAGATTTTCCCGTGTACGCGCCTCCTCGTATTCATTGCGGATGCGATTTAGCTCGGCGGAGGTGGCGGCGACGTATGCAGCGGTGACCTCCTTGATCTGAGCTTCGATCTTTGTCACCTTCGGATATTCCCGCGTGAAGGATGCGCTCAGTTCGGCCAGTTGTTGGCGGAGCGTCGTTAACTCCGACTGATAGCTCTGAAGGGCATGATCTTCCAGGACCTCGGGCAGGGATTCCGGTGGTACGTTCGAGCTGAGGCCGAATCGCGACTGTTTGCTTACGCGATCCACCGTCGCCTTTCCCAGTTCCTCCTGGAAGTAGCGTAGCCTCTGGTCGTCCACGTTGTCCTTTTCAGAGGTGAATATGAACCCCGAGGTCTGGGCGAAATTCAGCAAGCGCCCCTCGGATTGTTGCAATTGGGACTTCAAATCCGCGAGTTGCTTGCTCATCCACTCTCTCGTGTACTGATTCGTTGACCAGCGCCTTTCGATGCTCCATTCGGAGTATGAGGCCGTAATCGCATTGGCGAGGTCTGAGGATAATTGCGGGTCCATCGAGTTAACCGTGATTTCGAGCACTCGCGAGTTCTGCTGCGACTTGACCGTAAGGCCGTCAGTGGTCATGGACAACGCTTGTTCATGCCCCAACGGGGAACTGCGAGCGTTGAGAAGGCGCAACACCGCAAACCAGCCAGACTGCGAGGCTTTCTCTGCACTTGCCAGTAAGCGCGGTTCGATATTGTCCTTGGCGAGGGCGCGTTCGATGACGGAGCGGCTCTGCAATACTCCCTTTTGCGTTTGAATATCGTATTCGGGCTGGAATTCGCCTGCCAGCGACGAATTCGGATTGACCGCGCGGGCGCCAAGGAAGTCTTCATTCACGCGCAGGACTTCTACTGATGTGGTCGCCCGATAGATTCGCGCGAGCGGCAAAGTTAGCAGCCATACGAGCAGTACGCCCAGGGCCATCAGGACCGCCAACAGGCCCCAGTGCTTCCTCAGAATGCGATAGTACTCGAGCAACCTTCCCGCATTGTCGCCTCTGTCGCTCACGTAACTGGGCGTCGCTTCCCACGGCGGCTGTTCCATGCCCGGGCTGCTAAGGCTTCCCCCCCTTGCTGCAGGCTGAAGCGCTCCGCTGCTTCCTTCAGTCATCTTATGTCCCACTGTAGACACGGTATTCTCACCTCTCGCATTCCTCTCGTGCTGTATTGCTGCGGATACCTGCCCCTTACCGAGTACGGACCGTGTGAATCTTCGGACATTGCATCATAGTCAAGAAGCACCTAGCGGATTGCTAGCCTCCATCAACAGTCGGGTATTTGCGGGGAAAGGCGGCCCAATGTCTGAGAGTGTATTTCACGGACTGCGTCAGAGCCCCGGCTTGTGTTCGCAACTCGGCAATGAGTCTAAGGCACACGCCAGATGGCGAGGCCTGTCCCCGCTTGTAGCGCCGCTTCGATGCCGCGCAGAGCCGCTTTCTTGCCCGTGCTGCCGGGAATAAATAGAATGTCGTCGCCTTGCAGTGCGACATCCGAACTTTTTCCGCTCAGGACGCCCTTCACATCCACCGATATCTGTTCACGCCGGTCGGAATTTCTATTTAGCCGCAGGATTCTTGCGTGGTGCGCGTCCGCCGTGCCGTTCAGCCCTTCGGCCAGAGAAATCGCATGCAGCACGGAGATGGTCTTTTGTTCGCCGAGAGCAAAGCCGCCTGCGCGCCTTACGTCGCCAATCACATATACCAATTCGGCTTTGGGAACGGAGATGGTGTCGTGCGGGAAAATCTGGATGTTATCCTCGGGATTCTGGGCCTCCAGGATTTGTTTCAAACTCACTTCCGCGACACTGAATCGTCCCGACGCATCAATCTCCGCATTTGGCAGAGGGATGCAACCCCATTCCATCTGGCGGGTGATCCGAATGTGATATCCCGCATCCGGCCGGGTTCCGCCGGCAAGGGCCAGCATCTCGAGCAGCGTTTTGAATCCCTGCACCTGATGAACACCAGGAGTGTTTACCTCCCCGAGAACCGAGACCGGCTGGCTGCGAATCTCTGAGACACTAACTGCCACTTGTGGGCGGCGGATGTATATCTTCAGCGCGTTGTCGAGCGCTTGTTCGACTTGCTGCACGGTCAGCCCGGAAACATGGACGCGGCCTGCCAAAACTACCTGTATGTCGCCATCCCCGTCAATGCGGACCTGCCTATTCGTGAGTTCGAGCAGTTCGGGTTCGGAGATTTCTAGTTGGTCGTCGGTTCCCAGCAGGTACGTCGAGCGAACCTGATTGTCGCACTTGGGCCGCGATTGTTCTGGTGCCGCCGGCGTAGATTCTCGCGCGGAGGCTACGGGCAATACAAGTAATGCGGACATCCCTGTTAAGAGACCGCCGCATATGGCCAGCAACGGCTTCTTCGAACCTGTATGCGGCCCGGTCAGGCTAGAAGACACGCATTTGGCATGCGCGCTGGTGCTGCGCGATTGTGTAGTCATGAGATTGGTTCCCTTTTGTCCAGAATTTCGGCCCCGTTAGGCCACCACAGACCGGGCTTTTGCGAGTCCGGTCACCTGCGGCTGTTCCTTCCGAACGTGGGCAGACCAGGAATCCCGCATCTTCTCGATAACGTCAGCGACCACATCGTAAAACGTGGTGGCCGTAAATACATTGAGGTCCACCCAAATCGGAAAAGACGTGTCCTTCCGGTAGAGTGTCATGCTGCCCAGTCGCTCGCCATTTCGTGCGGGCAGACCAAAAGTCATACTCCAGTTGGCTTCTGCCGGAGTCATTAGGTGATTCCAAAAGGACTGTAGCCTGTACCCAGGCGCTTGCAGGAAAGGATAGTTCCCGGCTCCGGGCGAGACTTTCGACGATACTTCCAGGACAAAACCATCAAACCCCACGGGACTTAGGCACGTCTGCAGAATTTGGCGGAATTGCATATAGCTTGAGCAATTACCCAGATCGTTGAGCGCCCGGTAAATACCGATGTTGTTGGCGATCACTCGCCGCTGGTTCATCGCCCGACTCGCGGCGCGGCCTAGTTCCGAGAACTCCGGATATCGCAACTGCTGGACTCCGATCAAAATGCCAATCCCGACCATCACAAGGATCGTGGCTTCGGCCCGACCGTTGGGGGCCAGGAGGGATAGGCTGAACAGCCCAAAGCAGGCGCTCACCCCGTAGAGGACCAAGACCGCCTTCCTATGGGAGGCGCAACGGTTCAGTAGCATATGGTGAATATGCTCACGGTCCGGTGCGAATAGCTCCTTGCAACTCAAGAATCGGCGGGCAACCGCTACAGCGACATCCATGATTGGAAGTCCAAGGGAAACCATGGGAATCGCTACGGCCACCACTGTAGGTGATTTTTGAGATCCCGCTATCGCCATTGCGCTTAGAAGGAATCCGATCAGCAAACTCCCGCAGTCACCTAGGAAAATTGAGGCCGGATTGAAGTTATAACGAAGAAACCCGGCAATTGCTCCAGCAAGGACGAGGCTTAGAAACAGAATTCCCTCGTTATGGAAGATGATGGCTACCACGAAGGTAACCACGGTCGAAAACAGCGCGGCCCCCGCCGCTAATCCGTCAAGGCCGTCAATCAAATTGAAAGCATTGGTGATCCACAGGACCCAAATAACGGTCAAAGGCAGCCCCGCAATCCAACTCAGATGGGGATGGCCCGCGGCGATGGATACGTAGGTGATTCCAACACCGGCGTAATACAAAAGCCCGGCTGCCACCATTTGGACTGCAAACTTCACATACGCGCTGAGCCCACGAAAATCGTCAATCAAGCCGAACACAAAGATGAGGGTTGCGGGCCCCAGGATTTTCAAAATGACATCGGACCAGGGCAGGCCATGGGCCCCGAAATACTGGGGCGCGGCGCGAGCCAGTAACACTCCGCACCAGAGGGTAAGAAAAATGGCGAGGCCCCCCAGCCTGGGCATCGGGCGCGCATGGACATGGCGGTCCGAATTGGGAATGAAGACCCAACGGCGCGCGATGGCAATATCGCGGACCCGACTCGTGAATACAGCCGATGCGATGAGCGCGGCGAGAAATACAAGTAGCTGCATGGTGTTTTTCTGTTGCTGTTAAATGAACTCGTCCGCTGTAACCACGGGAAGGCAGGCTAAAGGGCTCGCTCGACGACTGCCGCCTGCTGTTTCGGGGCGTGCAGAATATGGTTCTCGTAAATTCGATTCATCATTTCGGCAATTTCCCAGCGGCTCACATCCGCACCTTTGGTCCATTCGATCTCAGCTAAATCCGCGGTCACTTGACGCGCCGCAGCGACGACGCGTGGAGCCACGCCATTCAGCAACATCGTCTCTTCAAGTTGGCGGAGTTCTTCACTGCGCCTCGCAGCATGTTGCACGTAAGTCGGCAGCATCCGTGCTACTACTTCCATGACCCCGGGGTAGAATTCATTGCAGATTTCCATGGCTTCATTGTGCAGGCCCATCGTGCGCGCGAATAACATTGTTTCCGTAAACAGACCGATCAAACCCTTCGGCAGACCCGACAGCACCATTTTAAGCGCCGAAGCCTGGCCCGGCGTATCTCCGACGACTTTGACGCGTACCGTGGATTGAAAAAGGTTTGCAAGCTCGGCGGCGCGCGCCCCGCTCAGGTACAAAACCCCAGCCTGCTTGAATTGTGAGGCCAAACCTCTAATGGCGGCATCTACAAAATCAACGTTCTCAAGATCCAGCACCTCGGCAATCTTTATGGCAGTCGGCGGAGAAATGGAATTTGCATCCACATACACCAGTTTTCGCGAGGCCCTCTGCAACAACCCGGCAACATTCCTGGCCAAATCAAGCGCCGCAGCAGGGGGGACAAGCGAGATCACCACCTCCGAGCACTCAAGCACCCGTCCGACGGAATCAAGGACACTAAGACCGGCTTCCTGGCACAGCCGCCCTGTTCGCGCGCTTCGGCCCTCAAGCGTTGAGACGACGCGGAAGCCGTTCCCGACCAGCTGGCTGCCGAATGTGCTGCCCAACTCTCCCGCGTACAGTATGCCGATCGTCATCTGCCCGTTTTGCGATCCCATGGAATGTGCCTGCCGCCGGATCACATACCGCGGTCTCAAACTACGCTTTCGTAATGGAAGACGTATTTGTACGGAAACTCGCACGTCTGGCCCCGGAAAACGCTGCGCGAATTTCCCGCGCAAGGCCGAAGAGCGGCCTGGAGATGGAAGGTAGGGGGTCATCCCATCGGAAGAATGGGAAGATTTGCGGGTTTAGAATATTGCGCAACCACTGGCCGAAGCTCATCAATCCCATTTTGCTCAGTTGCCGGTAGGCTCGAAAATCACGAATCGGGTACCACAGCCGCATTCCCAGACGGAAATTCGTCGGTGCAGGGTGCGGATGGCCAGTCAGCCGATCGTATACAAACAAGGAAAGGTTCAGCCCGCTGGCGGCCAGCAGGCAATCCGCGGCCGTAAATCGCGCGTTGCATTCCATCAGCTTGAGCTGCCCATCTCTTTCATCCAGCTTGAATTCCACGTTCGCGATACCTTGCAGACCTGCCTCTCGAAGCAGCTTCAGCGAAAGTTCTTTCACTCCTGAAACGTGGTCGGTGACGTGATAAACCCCTACACCGACATTCATGGGGAACCTGCGAATGATCCTTTTTGTGTAATCAAACAGGCTGGCGCCCTCGCTGTCCAGGTAGGTATAGTAGCTGCATAGATTGTCGTCTCCGCCCGGGATCATTTCCACGAGGAAAGTTTCAATTCCGGCCCGGCTTGTGGCCTCCAGGGCGCTGAGCAACTCCTCGAACGTGCGTGCGCAAACCAAGGAAGCGCCAGCAAATTTGACTTTGTGCCGGTGAGAGAGAAATGGTTTGACGATAAGAGGGAAAACTAGCTGGTCCTGCAGCTCTTCGATCTGCTCCCGCTTTCGAACTGCCCAAAACTTTGGCGTCGGAACGCCAGCCCTTTTTGCGACCTGGTAAGTACACAATTTGTTGAGCATACAAAGCTGAGCCTTGGGGTTTGAAAGATCAAGGATGTACTTTTCGGCAAGAGCCTGCCGGTGATTCACGATGAGTTCGATCGCCTCATCGGATGCCGCCAGAAGTACGCCGCCTCGCAAGTGCTCCGACTCGTTCCCCAGCAGATAGGCCGCCCAGGCTTCCGGTAAGGCTCCGTTCCCGCTGGGTATTTCGATCCATTTGCAGAATCGCGAATACTTGACCGGCGCTTGCGGACCATTGATCGCGTGGCACGCGATTCCAGCCTTGCCAAGGCCGCGCACAATGGAGAGAGCATTCGCAGCGCCACCCAGGACGATTGCGGGTGGCCTGTTCTGGCGATTCGTTGTCATGGTGTAGCCCGGTAGATCACGGCATCCGGTGGTTTTGCTCCGCCAGGCTCGCCTGAGGACCCAAGTTTTTCTGTGGCCTGCAGTAGGAGACTAGACAGAATGGGAATGGCCACAGCGATACCCCTGTCTCGCCGATGGTAATGGTAGTGGTAGCCGGGGGTGGTATTTACTTCCAAAATGATGCCTCCTGACTGCGCTAAAGGCACTCGGGGGTCCCGCGTGATTACATCCACGCCCGCAAGCCGAACCCCAATGGCATCGGCGGCTGCAGCGCCGTCCTCAATGATGGAATGGCACAGCTTCCCTGTGGCGGAGACGTTGTCAGCCGCAGAATTCTCGTTGATCACCGTCTTCAGGGTCACAACAGTTCCTCGCTTTGGTACGGAACAGAGGGACAGGCCCTGCTTAGCAAGGGTACGGTGCAAGTCCAAGTCTCTTCTTATCAGCGTTTGACCACCGAGGGGGCCTGATTCTAATCTCGCTTGGTTTTCAAGCTGGATCAGTTTGCGAATGCTGGATCTGCCGTCAGCCAGCACGCTGGGACTACTTCGTTGAACTGCATCCAGCAGCTTTCCATTGAGGTACAGAAGCCGGTAGACATCCCCCTGCGCTTGCTGTTCGACGAGCAAATTGGAGTCATAGGCGGCCGCCGCGATTGCCGCCCGAACCAGGTCAAAGGCGGTGACCACGCCAGTCGTCGCGCCGCGGCCAGCGGCGCCATTTGCCGGTTTAACGACCCATTCGCCCGCAAACTGCTTTGTATACGCAATGGCCTGGCCGATGCTTCCCAATGTGAATTCACAATAGTTGGGAATCCTCAATCCGCGCTTGGACAACAACCGATACACCAACGGCTTGTTTGCTGCGACGTCGAGGGTCACAGGATCGTCGGCGGCAGTTGCGGTTTGCCTGGTGCGTGTCAACGCCTGGCCCAGACGGATTTCGAATACGTCGTCATGCAACAGCTCAACATTAGCGCCCACTTCGGCCGCGGCTTCGCGCCAAACTGCACTGTAGAATTGAGAACGATGTTTGCCCAACAGTCGACCTTCCGGGCGCTGCCTCGAATACCAATCTCTGGCCCGAATGGCGATAGCGAAAGCCTTGAGCACCGCCTGCCCACTTTTGTGAAGTAGCTGTCGTATGGCTGCCATCACGTGGAAGTTCAAACGAAACAGGCGTGCAGAGCAGGTAGCACGGACTTCCGTCCGTGGATGTTTGCTCAATGCAGCACAGTTTGATACATGGAACGAAGTCCCAATTGCGAAATCAGGGGAAAAGCCATTGCGGGCAATGCTATTAAGACCGCTGGTCGTTCCCACGAACGATGCAGCCCGCCTCTTCCAGTACTCGGTCCACCCAATCATTCGAAAATTGGCCGCGTTTGACGCCTGCCAAGTAGGAGGCCATATTCGTCTTCTGATTTTGCAGGCGTTCCAGCAGCTCGCTGGCAATCTCCTGCCGGACCACGACGATACCGGCGCCATCCGCTACAATCAGATCGCCGGGATTGACCACGACCCCGCCGCAACAGATGGGGAAATTGATCTCGCCCGGCCCACGGTGGAGTGGCCCAATGGGAGTGGCGCCCCGGGCGAACACCGGATAGTCCAGCTCGATGAGGTCGGGCAGGTCGCGCACGTATCCATCAACGATAAAGCCGGCAATTCCGCGATGCTTGGCTTTTGTCGAAATCAGATCCCCCAGGACGGCGTTCATCGGGGAGCCATGCGCATCAATGACCACAATATCGCCGGGTTTCGCCACGTCGAGCGACTTGTGCACCATCAGGTTGTCACCCGGAAATACCTTCACAGTGCAGGCTGGCCCGCATAGCCGGTGGTGGCTGCCGGTAAGGCAGCTGATGGAGGGATCTACGGCATAAAGCCGGTTGAGGAGGTCGGATACATCCGGGCTCTGGAATTCCGCGAATTTCTGCATGAATCCGCGCTCTAGGCGTTTTATCTCGAACCGGATGCGAAAGCCCGGCCCAGGAAACATCTCCGCTGAACGAGGTTTTTGGGTCGTTACATCCATGGCACTACGTGCAGTTGCGCTCATACCAGCTCCTTGATTTCAAAAGACGGATTTGCCGCACCGATTGGTGTGAAAATAGCGCTCACTCTGAATATGGCGGGGCCGGCTCCCTTCGGTTCTGGTGTTGTCTGCGGATCGTTGGGGATAGGGTGCGCGACGGCGGATGCACCGGACAAAGGACGAGCAATTTATTCCATCGCGCGCTTCTTAGCCATGACGACGTACTGCATTCCGTACTGAGAGACGACCGGGAATTGTCGAATTGCCGCAGCCTGAAGCAGCCGATGCACCTTAATCCCCACGGAATCGGAGAAAACTCTCTTTCCGCAAAGCGTGAACGGGCCAAACCCAACCATGACGCTCCACAAGTTTTCAAGGCCCGCCTCGGCGAGCAGTGAATCAATCTCGGACTTGGAGTAACGATGAATTTTGGGCAGATTGGGCGCAGGCGCCAGCAATTTGGCTGCGCGGAGAGCTGAAGCAAGGCAATTTCGCACCGGCTTGAAAAGGGGAAATCGCACCGGATCAAAGACTTCCTCGAGGTGCACGTTATTGTCGGCGGTCACGAGCACATATCCACCCGTGCGCGTCACCCTGACCATCTCATGCATTGCTTCGGCCGGGTCATCCAGCCAGGGCAACACCCCGAGGGCGAAAACCAGGTTGTAACTGTTATTGGGCATCGACAGTCGGCGAATATCGCCATGCAGAACCCGAACTCGCTCGGCATTCCCCGCCGCGGCCAAGCGCTTGATTGTAAGGTTGATCATCGCTGGCACATTGTCCAAGGCGTCTACGCGATAGCCTCGCTTGGCAAGCGCGGCCGTCGCAAGTCCCGCTCCGCATCCAATCTCCAATAAAGTTGCGTTTTCAGGCAGTTGAAGCTGGTCGATCCACTTCAACGTGATTCCCATGCGATCTTGGTAAATGCGGCCGTACAATGTGGACTCATGGTAAATGCGCTCCCAATCCTTCGCGGCGGACTCAAAATGAAGATCAACGATGGCCTGCGGATCGAGGCGCGCAGGAGCTCTCTTATTTGTTGCCTCGCCGTACGCGAAGTCATTTAAAATCTGCATTTTCCAGCCTGAAAGATCTGCCTTTCGAATGGTTCATGGTGTTCAGGGACAAACCGGACGCGCGGATTTCCACGATGTAGCTCAGGACGCTCCACGGACTCCTGCGCAGTGTGTCCAGGTCCCCCAGGTAGAATCTGTGGGGAGCCCGAGGTTTTTTCCTGATCTTGAGCTGCTTGCGCGAACACGGACAACGGGAGAAAAATCCCAGCGCCGAGACAAGAAACAACTCTGCTTCGTACAGACATGCTCTTCGCCTTCTCCGTTTACAATTTGACAGAGTGCCGTTCACCCGCAAGGACTTGCTTGGGAAACCGGAGTCAGTAGAAGGTTGGCCTGCGCCGGAGAACGCTAGCCGTGGGCCTGCCTAAGCTTTTGAAACCGAGGCCACTGGTCTGTCCGTACGGAATTGGCCTGGTTCAAGAGTGGACTGAATCCCAAGGGCTTCCGAGGTATGCGCTCGACGTGGGTTGCATCAATCTCTACAGCAGCAGATTTTCCAAGCATCTCCACGGAAAGAACCAACCGAGCGATATTCTTCTTGCGCAGCAATATGCCTTCTACTCCTGCAATTGGGCCATCCTTGACCCTGACCCAGTCACCAGATTTTAGGAAGGGATGAGGTTCAACGCGCAGAGTGCTTTCTACGATCCGCCGAACCCCTTCGATTTCTGAAAAGGGAATGGCGGCTGGGCGCTCTCCGCAACTGACGATGCTAGACACCCCTGCCGTGGTTAGAATCTGAAGCCATCTCTCGGATCGCGCCTGTACAAACAGGTAGCCAGGGAAAAGGGGAACAGAGAGCTCCTTGATGCGATCTTGCCATCTGCGGCGCGCCTTGTAGAGAGGTAGAAAAATCTCAAAATTCTTATACTCCAAGATGCGAGCCGCAACTTTTTCGTGCTGATGGCGCGTGCAAACCGCGTACCAATTGTATTGAAGATCTTGTTGTGTCATGAGGCTTCGCCTAGTTGGTTAGTGGCTACACTCGTGGCGTCTTTTTTATTTCCGCCACGTTGGACTTGCCGAATAGAGACAGCTTCGCCCCGTGACTTACACAAACGCATGGCTCTCCACACTTATCTCTCCACCCCTGTCGTACTCAACAGAACCGGAGATGGCGCTAAATTTCACTGCTACAGCAATATCCATACTGCTTCACATCAGTTGAAGTTTTTTGTCAGCACGCGCTCCTCGCTCACACTTAGCGTTGTCAACTGGCAATGGGATATCCTGAGTCACAAAATTGCAGTACCTGCCTATAATTTAGTATTCAAATACCGCGAGTGCGAGTTGCATCCGATCTGGATCCCAGCAGGGACACGCGCTGGCAAAAACGAAAGCGCCTGGCTCGCTAACGTCGCGTGTTTGGCCTTCACACGGTTCTACACCTCTGCTCTCCACTCGCCCGAGGACCAAGCATGCTTGCAAAGGCAATTGCACGGCTTTTTGTTTGTGTCCTGGCCCATCCACCCGTCACCTCAAATGAGGCTTTTCGAATTGACGCCGAATGCTATGCCCCCTACCAAGTGCCCACAAGAAGCCCGAAGTCACTTGATGGAAAGACATTTGTCTCTACTTCATTGATGGAGCTTTGTATTAGCAGCGCCGGAGAACAAAAGTATCAACTGGTGCCTGGTACAAATGACTCTAGTAGGAGGGGACATTTAGCTCCTTGTGGTCGCTGGAAGGCCCACGTAGGGTGCGGCTCATCCATTTATCTCCTCAGGGAGGAGTACACGGCCGGGAGGGAGCTACGGATTGCAGGAATGCCTCACAAAGGAAATCCGTTTCCATTTGGAAGATGCGATTGAGACAGAGCATAAGTACAGCAGCGATAACTCCAACGGCGGCGGCCATGTGGTGTACACGCTGATTAGCCCCGCGTTCTCCACACTCGGATATTCCTCCACTACTCTCTATCAACACGAGAGCGTACTGCGTTTGATGCTTGAGGGTTTGGGCATCACCACACTCCCAGGCGCTGCTGCCAATGCATCCACGATGTGGACTTTCTTTAGCAATTAGTTTGAACTGTCTGAGAGAAGTCGCTCCCCTCATGAAGTGCGGCCGGTCGGCAAGCTCATTTCGCGGGGACGGCTCAGGACTGCGTCGCGTATCGCGCGTTGCTCGATCTCGGTGCAGGCTCTGCGAGCAGCGATCTGCCGAAATCTGCGCCGTGATCCGCTCCTCTTTGTTTGATGACGTAGAGGGCTAGCTCCAGCCGATTCGAGGTGCCCAGTTTGTTGAAGATCCGGAACAGATAATTACGAACGGTGTGCTCCGTCAAACTGAGCTGGCGGGAAATGTCCCGGTTGGTCAAGCCTTCGGCCACCAGTTGCACTAACTCTTCCTCCCTCTTGGTCAGCAGTCTTGTCCCGCTGACATTCTTGATGGGTTGCGCGTCCTTCTGGGCCATCGCTTCAATGATAAAACGCAGCTCCTCGCTGCTTGCCCAGATTTGCCCCTGGCACACTGCATGGATGCACTTGCAAAGCATCTCAAAAGGTTCAGCGCGGGAGAATGCTCCGTCAGCCCCGGCTCGAAACCCTTCGACGATCAGGGCGGGCTCGGGGGACTCAACCAGCAAGATGATACGAATATGGGGGTAAGCAACCCGTACTTCCCGAACTATCTGAAAGCCCGCGCTGCGCCCGTCCTTTAAATCCGCACTTATAATGGCAACGTCGGGGGAATTTTTGTTCAGTCCCTTGGGGACGTCCACCGATTCCGTAGAAGAGCCCACCACGGTAATCGATCTGCAGCTTTGTTGCAGCGCCCTCACCATTAACTGGCATGCTAAAGCACTTGAGTCGACAATAAAGACTCTGATTGGCTTCCCCTGCTTTAGGCTCTTATCCATGGTCAGAGTTTCATAAGCTCGTTCGAGACCTACATCCTGAAAAATGAAGGATACTAGCTATGTATACAGAATTGCATCAACTGTCATTACTGACAGTCGAGCGTTCTTTTCTGGGAATGTGGAGCTTGAGGAACGGGTTGTGCCATCCCCCAAAGTATGGAAACTCCTCTTGGTCACTCACAGCGGGATCCTCTCCGAGATACCAGCGGTCTCCGAATCCCTTAGGGAAAAGAAGGCCAATCCGAATTCCGACCCTAGCGCAAGTGCCTGCAAGTCTGCGCTCCTGGACCTGTCAGAAAACGAAGTCTCTCCTGCCGATGTTCACCCCCTGGGGACATGCCGCGGCCCCAGATGCGCAATCGGTTTCCAGTTCCTTGAACGTCGATCGGCTCGGCAGAGCGGTCTTCAAGAACCGCCGCTCTGCAGGCGAGAAGTGACTATAGCGACCATGGTCGATTTCTCGCCGGCGCGCATGGGGTGGCATCTCCCGCAGAGCTCGAATGGCTTTCTGTACTTCAGGACGTGGCGGTGGAAGTTCTGAGGCGGACGGAGGTGCAGACTCGCTGTCGGTCGCTGTGCCTGTTGTTCCATGGGTCGTGCGACGCAAAGAAATCGATGGATCAGCCGCATCAGTCAGATAGTTGTTGCTGGGGGGATTTTCCGGCGCTGGAGTGGTGAAATGTTGCGGTGAGGAGTCGCCGTCGAAGTTCGGCGCAGGGTTCGCGGGGGGCGGGTTGCTACTCCGCTGGTACGGGTATGGGCAGCAGGGAGGAACATAATAAGGATAATAATTGGAGTAGGTGTAGGGGTACGGAGGGCCCCACCAAGGACCATATCCGTACGGAAAGCCATAATACCAGTAAGGCCCAAAACCAAATCCGATGCGGAATCCCCATCCGTAACCGTACCGATAATGCGGGTAATAGCCCCCATAGGCGGCACGCCAGCCGTAATAGTTTCCATGCCCACCATCGTACCCGGCGGAACGATAGTTGCCGTATGCATGTACCCCTTGGAAAGCAGGGTGGCTTCCGCGGCCATGAAATCCCCCACTGTGAAACGATCCCGCGTGGCCACTACGCTGCGCGAGCATGCGCTCCGGCCATCCGAGCACGATGGAGACGAAGGTTAGGCAAAGAATCGTGGAAAGCTCTAATCTTTTCATCTGAGGGCCTCCACCAACGCACTTACTGACTGGCTTCAGCAGAATTAACTTTCCTCATATTTCTGGCATGATCAAATCTTTTCTTTACCTCGAGTATCATCCACAGCGTAGTGCAGCAGCCTCTTTCATTCCCTACCAACGCCTCACAAAGGATCCGCCGCACAGATCTAACAAGCTACTGTTATCTTTGCCAGTACTGGAGACGCTGGAGCTCATCACTGCTTTGGTGCGTCGCTTTCGAAAGGGCTTGAACGGATACGATTCCATGGTCGTTTTGCAAGAACACTATGACCGTGCGGGAACCGACGACTTGCTCTCACGGATTCAGTACGTTGACATCAAAATACATTTACCAGGTGATATTTAAACTAAGATAGACCGCGCTAGTATGGCAGTCTTTCGAAGTCCGCGCGCCTCTGCTTGATCATAAATTAATGGAATCCATGGCTCGAATGCCGTCCTCCATGAAGCTTCACGGCCGCAGCGGCAAAGATATCTTCAAGAAAGCCATGACTGGCATTTTTCCAGACGAGATCTTGCGGCGAAACAAACAGGGATTTACGATCCCTGTGGCACAATGGTTCCGAGGCGAATTGAAAGACGTCGCGCATAGTCTGATTTTCCCCTCCAATACTTCAATATTGGATCGCTCATACTTGGAACGAATTTGGGACCAACACCAGAAAGTGTTGTACGACCATTCGGCCCAGCTCTGGACCGTTCTGATGTTCCGAAAGTGGCAAGACGTGTTTAGCGGCTAGATGCTCTTCTTAGGCGGGAATACTGAATCATTCACCTCGCCTTTTCACACCTCCTCGTCACACCCCTTTAGCTGCGCGTAAGATTGATTCCCGCCTCCCATTCTCTTACGTACCATCTACATGGTTTCCCCCACAGGGCCCAGCACGTAGGAGAATTTCCACTATCCGCTCGGCGGCATGACCATCCCAGAGTGGGGGCGTTCTTCCTCTCTTGCCGTCTCCTCGAAGGACCTGCTCCGTAGCCGCCGCGATTTTGGAGGGGTTTGTTCCTACGAGTACATTTGTCCCCTGGGAGATAGTGATCGGACGCTCGGTGTTCTCACGCAGGGTCAAGCAAGGGACGCCGAGGGCCGTGGTTTCTTCCTGGATGCCCCCGGAATCTGTCAAGGCCAGCGTAGCGTTGCTGAGTAGGCAGAGAAAATCGAGATATCCTAGTGGCTGAATAAGGCGGAGTTGCGGGTAGCGTTTGATGCCGCCCTGGCTCAGCCGCTGCTGGGTGCGCGGATGCACGGGGAACACGATAGGAACCTGCTTGGCAATCGCATCGATGGCGCCGAGGATCTCAGCAAGTTTTTCTGTAGAATCGACGTTCGAAGGGCGGTGAAGCGTTAGAACGCCAAAGGATTGCCAACCTTTACCGTTGCGGAGTCCGAGCTCATCACCGATGCGAGATTGTTGGGCGACGGGAAGGAAGTGAAAGAGCGAGTCAATCATCACGTTTCCCACGAGATGGATAAATTCGCGAGGTCGTCCTTCTTTGAGCAAATTCTCGACCGCGTCATTTTCTGTGACAAAAAGATATTTGGCTAGAGCATCCGTAAGAACTCGATTTATTTCTTCTGGCATTGAGCGATCAAAGCTACGCAGGCCAGCTTCCACGTGGGCCACAGGGATTCCCATTTTGACAGCCGCCAAGGAAACGGCAATCGTCGAATTTACGTCCCCAACCACCAGGACGAGATCGGGCTGCTGTTTGAGGAGGATGGGCTCAACACGTTTAAGGATTTCCGCAGTTTGTTCTGCGTGAGTACCGGAACCAACTCCGAGATTCATGTGTGGTTCGGGGATGCCCATCTGACGAAAGAAGATGTTCGAAAGGTTTTCGTCGTAATGCTGACCAGTATGGACGAGTAAGGGCTCGATCTCTGGATGACGTTGCATCTCACGAATGAGCGGAGCGATTTTGGGAAGATTTGGACGCGCGCCCACAATACTAATGATCCTGAAGCATCCACTCATCGGTTGTCCTTTTGGCTGACTAAAAGAGTGTAACATCCTGGGTTCGTGATTATGGGTGGTACAAGCACAGATTCGCGTCCCAGGAGAAATCTTCCGTTATAAATCTATTGATGGGCCCCGTAATTCCTGGTCCACAGATGAAAATGGCTGAGCAAAAAGAGAATGCCAAGGAGTCGGAACCCGTTTATGAGCCGCGTTACGGGCGATGGATTCGGTTTGGCGACGGCTCATGAACCTCAATCCCTTGAGATCGAGCGACCTGATTCGAGCAACCAGAGCTTCGTTATGCTTCTGGAGCAACACCGAACCGGTAATAGAACGTGCCGTCCGCCTCGTCCGTGCCGAATTGCGTGCCATAGTGCGTGCTATCGCAGGTCGCCTGTGAATGGCAACCGGGTATATTGTTGAAAACAGAGGCGGACAGAGTTTTGGCGAGGCACAGGGTCTGGATACAGGGCAATGGGAGCCACGAGGGAGTCCAGTTGATGGGGGGGAATCTTTGGAGCTTGGGCGCTGGACTGCGAAGGCAGTGGGGATGGCGTCGATAACAGCGTGTCACCCGGCACGATGGCAACTGCAACAACCATGGCTGACAACGCGCGCAGGCTCT
>WNFR01000387.1_pt1 | contig 44365 bp, 35 predicted proteins | sample 5400221 | NCBI WGS metagenome assembly WNFR01 (sample SAMN13153357, study PRJNA577476) | soil metagenome | isolation source: 40 cm soil under Madrone tree | place: USA:California | collected 2016-06-14 | reverse complement strand
GGAATGGCTCGCTCTTTATGCGCGCTCCGCCGAGCCCCCGCTCCGTCGCCACGTTACGGCACACCGCGATCGCCGCACGGCGGCCGCAGCGGCGACGTCGTGCGCTTCGCGTGCGCGATTCGCGGCGAGCGCACCGTGTTGCCGCCGGCATCGCGCAACGGCGGCGCGATGCGCGTCTTCGCAGGACGCATGTCGCTCGTCGCCGGCGTGGGGGCTCGGCGGAGCGCGCATAAAGAGCGAGCCATTCCAGTATTTTCCCCGTTTCGAGTTACGGAACGTCTAACGCATGCCCGGCAACCCGCGCGAGCGATCCTCGCGCGGAGCCGAGCCCCCACGTCGGCGGCGCGGGGCACGTGTTCTTCCGAAGGCGCCGCAGCCGCTCGATGACAGCGCAACGACGGCGCCCGCGCGCCACGTTGCATCAGCGCGTCGCCGCCGGTACTGACGTCGGATGCTCAAACTCCATGGAGCGTTGCTGTCGCCCTTCGTCCGCAAGGTGCGCGTCGTGCTCGGCGAGAAGCAGGTGCCGTACGACCTCGTGCCGGCGAACCCATTCGAGAAGTCGCCGGCGTTCCTCAAGCTGAGCCCGCTCGGGCGCATCCCGGCGCTCGAGGACGAGCAGGGCCGCAGTCTCGCCGACAGCTCGGTCATCGCCGAATACCTCGAGGAGCGCTTTCCGAAGCCGCCGCTCTTCCCGACCGACCCGTACGAGCGCGCGCGGACGCGGTGGTTCGACGAGTACGCGGACGGCGGCATGGGGCCGAGCTTGACCGGCAAGGTATTCTTCCAGCGCGTCGTCAACGCGAAGCTCATGAAGAACGCGCCCGACGAGCGCATCGTCGCCAGCGGCCTCGCCGAGGTGCCGACGTACTTCGCGTATCTCGAGGGGGAGCTCGGCGGCCGCGACTACCTCGTCGCCGACCGCTTCACGCTCGCCGACGTGAGCGTCATGTCACAGCTCGTGAACCTCGGGCACGCCGGGGTGACGGTCGACGCCGCGGCGTATCCGGCGCTGGCGCGCTGGTATGCCCGAATCAGCGAGCGGCCGACGGTCGCGCCGCTGATCGCGCAAGACCGCGGGTTCCTCTCGAAGATCGCCGGCTGAGCCGTCAGAACTCGAGGTTCGGCTCGCGGCCGAGGAGCCGACACTGCAGGTACGCCTGGGCCGAATCCTCGACGATCTCGGCGCGATTGTACGCCTCGAGCAGCGTCGGACCCGTCGCGGCGAGGCCGTGATTCGCCAGCAGCACGATGCGGGTCGCGGGATGCGTGCGGTACACGTCGACGATCAGGTCGCGCAGCCTCTCCGAGCCGGCGTCGGCGTACGGCACGATCTGGATGACGCCCAGGTGGACGCGCGCCTGGCCCGTCATGTGTGGCGGCGTCATGCCGCAGATGCCGAACGCCATCGTCGCCGTCGAGTGCGTGTGCACGACGCCGTGGACGTCGGGACAGATCGCGAGGACGCCCGCGTGCCAGCGGTACTCCTTCGACGGCTTGCCGTCGCCGCCGTGCTGGTTGCCGGCGAGGTCCATCTCGATGACGTTCTCGACCGCCGTGTCGCGGAACGTCACGCCGGTCGCAGTGCAGAGATAGCGGTCGGTGTTCGGGATGCGGACGCTGATGTTGCCGCCCGAGCCCGCGGTGAGCCAGCGCTCGCTCGCGCAGTGGCAGATGTCGACCAGCTGCTTCTTGAGATCGAGGACGCTCATGGAGACGGGTCGGCGGTCACTTTAATCACGCACCGGGGACGCGCGAAAGCCGCGAATCGCGCGCGGGACGCTGAGGCCCGGATGGGTCCCGCGTCCCGCGCGTAGGTGCGGCACAGGCAGCTATGGACGGATGTCCGTCCGGTTGCCGTGCGCAGCTACGGACGCACCTTCGTCGCGTTGCCGTGGAAGCACTGCCCGCCGACGTTCAACGTCACGTCGGTGGTGAGCTCGGTCTCGTTGGCCGACCCGACCGGCCATGCGCCCTTGGTGCGGAGCGTGATCTTGAAGTGGCCGGGCAAGCGCCGGTCCTCGCGCACGGTGACGTAGGTGATGCCCGTCGCGCCCGTCGCCGCTTGGAACTTGAATCCCGAGCCCTTCGGCAGGATCGAGGCGCCGGGGACATTGCCGCCGAAGATCGTGCCGCCGCCGTCGGCGAGCACGACGGACACCGGCTCCTGCGTGTAGGTCGTGATCGGTACGTCCTTCGCCAGCAGCGAGAGCGTGCCGCGGCTGTCGCGCAGCGTCGCGCGCCGGAAGACGAAGCTCGTCGTCGAGTCGCAGATCTGCGCCACGCCGCTCGGCGTGCTCGCCGCGTTCGCCGGGTCGCTGCCGTGGTCGATCTCGTCGGCATCGCCGAACCCGTCGCCGTCGCGATCGAGCCCGAGGCGCGGCCCCGATCCGGGCGGCACGCAGGTAAAGGTCAGCTCCTGGCCCGCGGTGTTGCTGAGCGCGCGCACGGCGGCATCCGTCAACGGCGGATCATCGGCGCGGTCGGTCACGAACTCGCCGCCACCGGAATAGAGCATGCCGCGATCCTCGCCGCCAAACCGGCCCTTCACGATGAGGTCGCACTCGCCGGCGTCGGCGCGCTGCTCGAGCAGCGTGATGCGCGGATCGACCGTCACACCGTTCGAGCTGGTGCGCGTGATCTGCTGGCCGACGATCGGCGCGAGGTTGCTGTCGAAGGCAAACATGAACTGCTCGATTTGTCGGCGCAGGGGATTGCCCGGCGCGCCGGCGGGAATGCCGGTCGGATTGATGCCGTTCTGATTGAAGACGGTCGCGTTGTGGAAGCGGAACAGCGTGTCGACACCGCCGTCGTGCAGGAAGCCGAAGCCGCGTACCTGGTCGCCGGTGAACCCGTTGCTCCCGGAATTGAGGAACGGCACCGCCGACATGCCGAACATGCCGACCTTCTGGTACAGGTTGCGGAGGTGCGGCACCTTGAAGTGCTGCGTCTCGTTCTCGAACGACTGGCGGCCGTCGGTACCGAAGAACCCCGGCTTCGTCACCCCGAAGCTGGCGTTGGCGTTCGGGATCAAGCGGTGACAGCCGTCGCAATCCTGCAGCGAGTCCGAGATCGGGCCCAAGAAGAAGTCGTGGCCCGCCTGCTCGTCCGCCGTGAGCGAGTTGTCGAGGTTGCGGATCGGATTCGGCGGATACGTGTTCTCCAGGATGAAATCGGTGTACGCCTGCATCTCCGCCGCTGTGAGCTGCGCGTTGCGACCGAGGAGCCCGGGAAACGCGACGTTGAACTTCTTGAACGCCAAGTCCTCGTTGAACGTGCCGCTGTCGGGCTGCGACGTCCCTTGGTCGTTGCCACCCGTGCGATCGCCGCGCCAGTGCATCGACCCGTGATTCGCCATGCCGCGCAAGCTCTGCGTCGTCATCGGGCCCTTCATCGGGTGGAAGTTCGTGTAGACGGCGGGCGGGCTCCCAAACGGGCCGACGGCGAACGGACCCGGGTTGTTCAGGATGTTGCCGTCCGGATCGCCGAGGTCCCACGCCAGGCTGTCGAAGTCGGAGAAGATGTGGCAGCTCGCGCATGCGGAATCGCCGTGGCTCGAGGTGAATCGCGCGTCGTAGTTGAAACGCCGCCCATTGACCACGTTCGCCGGCTCGGGGTTGTGGAGCGGCAGGTGCGCCACCTCCATCCCCGTACCGGTGCTGACGACCGAGATGCCGTTGTCGAAGCGGGTGAGGACGTAAAGGCTCGTGTTCACCTCGTCGAGGACGAGACCGGTCGGCCCGCACGAGGCGCCCGGACACGCGCCGAGGCCCGTCAGTCTGAGATCGTTCGCGCCGGGCGTGAAGGTATTGTTCTCGAGCTGCGACGTCGAGTAGACGCCGATCTTGCTCGACCCGAACCCGGCGACGTAGAGCGTCTGGCCGTCGCTCGATACCGCCATGCCGAGCGGAAACGCGAGGCTCGCGTCGTTCTCGGCGTTCGAGCACGTGCTGCTCGGGCATTCCGAGTCCGCGAAGCATGCCGCGCCCATATTCGGTCCAGCGGCGCAGGTCTTGCCCGCGCAGCATGTCGTGTAATCGATGTGCTTGTTCAGGTGCCGCGGCGTCACCGTGCCGCCGTCGAGGACCGTGATGCGGCTCTCGGCGAGATGCCCGCGCACGCTCGCGGGCTCTCCGGGCGGCTTGAACATCCCCGAGAAAATGCCGGTCCCTTCGAACCGGACGTCGTTCTGCGCATCGGTGTTGGCGACGTACACTTTGCCACTCACCGGGTTCGCGATCATGTTGAAGAGGATCGTTCCGACACCCGTGTACACGCTGCTCTCGACGGGCGGGTTCTGCGTCGCGTCGATCGCGAACACGTCCTTGTCGGGGAGCGCGAAGTTCACGGCGTTGTCCCATTGCCGGCCGAGCTCGTCGAGCCAGTGCGTGCCGTCGTACTTCACGACCAGCCCCACCTCCGGCTGCTGCAGGCTGTTGTGATCGGTATTCGGCGCGGGCAGCCCGCCCGGCGAGCGGTCGGCGCAGCTGCTGCCGGGACACTCGCTGTTGTTCGCGCAGTTGTTGTGGGCGTTCGACCCGGCGACGCACACCTTACCGCATGGCGCCGCGCCGCTCCCGCCGTCGCACACGGCGCCTTCGGAGATCGTCGTCGTCCGATTGCCGGAGTGGAAGATCGTGGCGTAGACGGTGTTGCCGTCGGGCGACACGGTGAGCGCGCGCGGCGTGTCGCCGAAGAGCGTCACGACCGTCTCGGGCGTGCTGCCGAGCGTCGCACCGAGATTCGTCGAGTCGAAGACCCACACGTCGGCGCGCCCGACGCCAGGGCGGGTCAGGTCGGCGCGCGTGCACGATCCGTTGGGACACGCCGAGACGGCAGCGCACGAGGCGCCGTCGTTGGACCCGCCGACGCACTTCAGCGCGTGGAGCGGCGTGTTCTGTCCTCGGTGGGCGGTCGTGATGAACGCGCGATTCGCGACGCAGGTACTCGATGGGCACTGCCCGTCGTTCGCGCACGAGGTGCCGACGTTGGCTCCCCCCGCGCATTTGTGCGGGCCGCCGAAGACGACGTCACGCGGCTCGTCGCCGACGAGCAGCGTGCGCACGACGCGCGGCGCCGTCGGGTCGCTGACGTCGACCACGCTGATGCTGTCCGAGACCAGGTTGACCACCCACACCTCGGCATCGCCGTGCGTTGCGACGGCAACCGGCTCGAGGCCGACCGGCACCGACGATACGCGCGTCAAACCGCCCCCCGACACCGAGAAGATTTCGAGGCGATCGTCGGGCGTGTTGACGGCAAACAGATGGCCACCGTCCGGCGACAGGGCGAGGGGCCGGACCTGGCCGCTCTCGAAGAGGGTGAACCGCTCGACGGCGTACGCGGGGGCGGCGGCGACACACGAGGCGATCAGCAGCGACAGTACGGCCAGACGTCGCCGAGCACGACACGGCACGACGTGATTCATGGATTCTCCTCCGAGGGCCTCACCGATCGAGCCCGCATGACGGCACGCATGCACCAAGGGCACCGGTCGATATCGTTTGTCAGCGAATACCATGGCGTAGTATGGCTGTACAAGGGAATTCGGCGACCGAAGATGGGTGATGTGACCGACGCGGCAATCCGGACCCGTGTCCGACGCCGTCCGAGCGATCGGCGCAGCGACATCGTCGCCGCCGCGATCCAGGTGATCGCCCGGGACGGCATCCGTGCCTGCACGGTGAGCGCCCTCGAGCAGGAGACCGGGTTTGCACGCGGGCATTTCACCTACCACTTTGCCGCCAAAGAGGAGATCATCCGGCTCGCGTTCGCCACCGTCGCCAGCGATTGGGCGAGCACGCAGATGGAAGAGCCTGGCGGAAAGACGGCGGGCGAGCGTCTCGAGGCCCGCATCCGCGCCGCGATCCATTGGGCCCTGACCCACCCCGAGTATTTCCGCTGCCTGATGAATTTTCGTGTCGAAATGATGCGAAATCCGACGGCGTTCCCGCCATCGATGGCGATTCGTCACCAGCTGTGGGAGTTCGCCGCCCAGATGATCCGCGACGGCATCAACGACGGCACCTTCCATTGCAGCACCGACCCTGTCACCGAGGCGAAGACGATCTTCGCGGTCGTCGACGGGTTGCTGATGCACGCCGCGATGGACTCGGCTTTCTGTCCTGCCGACGCGCTCGCCGACCGCGCATGGGAGATCGTCGCCGATCGTCTGGGAGCCGCCAAGCGGCACGACGCGGCCGAAGGCCGCGATTCGACTGGTCTTGCAGCCGACGGTAGTCGAAAATCAGGAGGTGGGAGTCATGCGTGAGTTCCGATCTCGCACGACTGCGGCGGAGGGGATGACCTTCGCGCGACGCCTTCGACAGTTGAAGCGGCGAACCACCCGGTGGTTTCAGCCGCCGGTTCGGAGCGGCACCCCGGAAAGCGGCGCCCGCGTGCCTGCACCCGTGCTCGGCCGCGGCCTCAAGCTGCCGTCACCGCTCCACTGACGCGGCGACGTCACAGCCGCAGCAGGACGGCCGTCGCGGGTTGCCCGGTCGCCGCGGCGATCGCGCGCGCATAGAGCGCCACCTGTCGTCGATACTCCGCGAGACGGCTCCCGAGCTCGATGTCGGTCTTGAAATCGACGACCGTCCAGCACTCGTCCTCGCAAAACGCGAGATCGACGACGCCCTCGACCAGCACGTCGTCGACGCATAGCGCCACGGGCACCTCGCGGCGGCAGCGGCCTTGGCGTGCGGCTGCCGCCGCGCGCCGCAGCAGCGGATGCGTGAGCGCGTGTGCCGTCGTCGCGGTCGCGGCGGCGCGCTCGTCGCTCGACGCGCCGACGAGCCGCGCGTTCAACGCCGCGAGCCGCGCGATCTCCTCTTCATCGGCGTCGAGGTCGACCATCGCGAGCACGGTATGCACCAACGTCCCGAAACGGGCGCCGTGGGGACGTGCGCCCGCCGCAGCGATCGACTCGACGGCGACGTCGTCGGCGCTCGCGGCGATCGTCCCTGACGCCGCCGTTCCGCCGGCCACCGCGGACACGGCCCACGACGACGCGGTCACGACCGTCATCGCCGGGACGACCGCGGCGGCGCGCACGCGCGCCCGCTCCGCCTGCCAGGCTTCGTGGGCGTGAATCCCGCGCTCCGACGCGACCTCCGCCTCGTCGGCCTCGAGGAGGCGTTGCTGGCGCAGACCGACGGACTCCTCGACGTTCAGGCGCAGCACGTGCGGATCCCACCAGACGACGCCGTGGTTCCCGAGCTCGGGACGATGCAACCCGGGCGCGACACCGCGCTCGCGTCCGGGCGCGCGCTCGGGGCGCTCCACGACCGAGTCCAATCCGAAGCTCGGACACCGCGGTACGTTGCGCGTCTCGGGTTGGCGGCGGCGGTCGTCGGCGGGATAGACGACGGGCGCCAGCGCCGAGAGCCAGCCTTCGCGTCGCTCGTCGCCGACCACGGGCACGACGAGCAGATCGCGCGCGCGCGTCGTCGCGACGTAGAGGATGCGCGCCGCCTCCTCGCGCTCGTGCTCGCTCTCGATCGCGCGGCGCTCCAGAAGCTCCGGCGGCGAGCAGCCTGCGATCCGCATCGCGCAGAGCGCACGCGCCGGATCGGTCGTGCGCGTCGGCTCGACGGGCGTCTCGTTCGCGGTCACGTCGGCGAGCACGACCACCGGGAACTCGAGACCCTTGGCGCGGTGAACGGTCATGATGCGCACGCCGCCGGTGCCTTCCTCGAGGATCGGCGCGTCGCTCGCGTCGCCGCGCGCCGCGTCCTCGGCGAGACGCTCGACGAACGCGCGGAACGACGTCACCCCGGCGCGCTCGGCACGGCGCGCGAGATCGACCAGACGGGTGACGTTGGCGAGCGCCTGCTCGCCCGTCGGCCAGATCGCCAGGCCGGCGTGGGCGCGCGTCGCGGCGAGGAGGCGCGCGATCGTGTCCGCGAGCGGCCGGCGGTTGCGGCCGCGATGGAGGTCGCGCAGCACCGCGAGCGCGTCGGCGACCTCCGCGAGCTGCGGCGGCAAATCGTCGGGTAAGCGCCGGAAGGGATGGAGGCTCGAGAAGCGCTCGCGAAACGCCAGCAGGGCGCCGTCGCCGAGCGCGAAGAACGGGCCGCGCAACGTCGCGAACACGGACAGATCGTCGTCGGGACGCTCGATCGCCGCGAGCGCGTTGCGAATCGCCTCGACCTCCTCGCGCTCGTGAAACGAGCTGCCGCCGACGAGCACGTGCGGCAGATGCCGCGCCTCGAGCGCGCGGACGTAGTCGCGCGTGACGTCGCGGTCGAAGGAGCGGAAGCGGCGAAAGAGCAAGCAGACGTGGCGCGGCGCGATCGCGACGCGCGCCTCCGAGCGCTCCGTCACCGTCCAGCCGCTCGCCTGCACCAGCCACTCGACGAACGCCGCCACGGCGTCGGGCAGCGAGCGTTCGATGCGAAAGTCGACGATGCTGCCGAAGTCGCCGTACGGCGCCGGCACCGGCAGCGCGACGATCGCCGGCTGTGGGGCCGCCGCACGCGCGGGCTCGAGCGGCACGTACGCCGCCTGGCTCGGCGAGCCGTCGCCCATGCGCAACGCCAGGGCGGCGTTCACCGCCTCCTGAATTTCCGGAACGGCGCGGAAGCTCACCGTCAGGTGCTCCACCGCCGCGCCGCGCGCGACGAGCCGACGCTTGACCTCCTCGTAGAGCGCGACGTCGGCGCGACGGAAACGATAGATCGACTGCTTCGGATCGCCGACGAGAAAGAGCTTCCCCGGCCTCGGCGTCGCGACGGTCCAGTCGGAGACCATCGCATCGTCGGCAGCGAGCAAGAGCAAGATCTCGGCTTGCAGCGGGTCCGTATCCTGGAACTCGTCGACGAAGACGTGCGTGAACCGCTCCTGCAGCTCGCGGCGGACAGCCGTGTCGTCACGCAAGAGGTCACGGGTGATGAGGAGGAGGTCGAGAAAATCCAAGCGCCCGGCGCGCCGTTTCAGCTCGTCGTAGCGCTCGACGACCGGCCAGAGCTCGTCGCGCAACTGCGGCGCGAGATCGGCGCCGGCGGCGTCGACGAACTTCCCGAGTGCCGCGGCGAGTGCGTCGCGGCGCGCGCGCAGCTCCGCTTTCGGAAAGGTGCCCGTCGTCCGATTGAACCCCGTCCAGCGCCAGTGCTTGCCGCGGCAGAAGCGGATCAGCTCCGCTTCGAGGCCGTCGTAGTCGCGGCCGCCCGCGATCTCCTCGTTCCGGCGCGTCTCGTGCGCGAAGCGCGCGATCTCCAGCAGCGAGCGCGTGAAGTAGTCGTCGGGATTGCCCGCGGCGGCGCGGGCCCCGAGCGCCTCGATCTCGACCATGAGCGCGTCGATCGCGGCGTCACGCGCGAAGGTGACGCGACGCCACGGCGCCGGGAAGTCGCGCCAGCGCGCGAGCTCCGCGGCGGCCGACCAGAGAATCTCGCGCGGGCCGTTGCCGTCGCGGCCGCGCCGCAGCACGCGCCGCACGCCCTCGGGCGGCGCGTCGAGACAGCTCTCGAACCAGCGATCGAAGGCGCGGCGCAGGAGACCGTTCGCGACGTCCTCGGGCGCGACCTCGAAGAGCGGGTCGACGCGCGCCTGCACGGGACGCTCGCGCAAGAGCTCGGCGCAGAACGAGTGGATGGTCCCGATCCGCGCCTCTTCCAGCTGCTCCAACGCGCGGTCGAGAAACTGGCGTGCGGCGCCGTCGATCGCATCGCTGCGGCGGGCGCGCTCGATCTCGGTGCGCAGGCGCAGCTTGAGCTCGCCCGCCGCCAGCTCAGTGAAGGTCACGGCGACCACGTGCGCGAGCTCGGCCTGACCCGCGACGAGCGCCGCGACGATGCGGCCGACGAGCGCCGTCGTCTTGCCGGTACCCGCAGCCGCCTCGACGATCAGCGTCGCGTCGAGATCGCCACGAATGCGATCGCGCGCCGGCTGATCCGCGAGTAGCGCCCCGGCGGCCGCGGTGCCATGGTTCGCGGTCACGGCATGCTCCGCAGTCGCGCCAGGTCTCGCAGCCGGTCGCCGGGCTTGTTCTTGGTACGGGTCTCCTCGTAGGGGCCGCAGACCGGCCGGTAGTCGCAGTATTCGCAGGCGCGCGACGCCGGTGCCGCCGGCAAGAACCCGTCGCGCAGGGCGCGGTCCAGGATCGTGACGACCGTCGACGCCGCCGCGCGGCTCTTCTCGTCGAGGACCACGACGCGCTCCTCGTAGCCGCCCGTCGCGGTGCAGTAGTAGAGCCGCCCCGCCGCGACCGGCTCGGGCAGCATGCGCTCGCAGGCGAGCGCATACAGGATCGGTTGCAGGATCTCGCCGCCGCCGACGACGACGTCGGGCCGCGCCCGCACCTTGCCGGTCTTGTGATCGGTCACGCGCAGGTGACCGCGGACGTGGCGCTCGACGAGATCGATCGCGCCGCGCAGCTGCAACCCGCCGGCGAGCGGAACCGGATCGGGGGTGCTCGCCGGGTCGGCGTTCGTGCGGTCGCGATCGACGATGCCGAACGACAGCTCGAAACGGTGCGGCACCCAACCGCTCTCGTCCTCGGACGCCCGCCGCAGCCACTCGCGTAGGTCGGCACGGATCGACTCGATCGCGTCGTCCCATACCCGCGGGATCGCGGGCGCGAGCTTCTCCCGATACGTCGCCGCGACCTCGTCGAGGACTCCGTCGATGGTCGCCTGCGCCGCGGCGCAGTTGGCGCCGGTCACCGGCAGCCGCTCCTCGGCGCGGAGCCGCGACAGCAGCGCGAACTGCACGTCGTGGAAGAGCGCGCCGCGCGTCAGCGGATCCATGGCCTCGATCGCGGCCGGCTCCTCGCGCGGCGCGAGTCGATGCACCGCCTGCAGGAAGAAGCGATACGGACAGGCGGCGAAGTGCTGCAACGCCGTCGGCGAGTACGAGCGCACCGCGAGCTGATGGCGCGCGAGCGCGGCGCGTCCGAGGTCGTCCGTGTCGACGAGGCCGTCGGCGTGCGTCCACCGGGTGCGCAGCCATCGCCGCGCGCGCGCACGCAGCGCCCGCGCCAGATGCGCGTTGGCGCCGAGGAGATAGCGCGCTTTGCCGCGCGTCGTCTCCGCATCGTCGCCGAGCAGCGGCGCCAGGAGCGCGAGGTCGTACTCGGCGTCGTCGATCGCATCCTCCGGCCGCTCCGGCGCCGGCCAGCCGAGACGTACGATGCCTTCGCCGCGCGCGCGCCCCGCGATCTCCTCGAAGCTCGGCAACCGGCCTTCGGCGGCGCGCAGCGCCTCGAGCGTGTAGAAGGACGGTACGCGCGGCCTTCCCTGCTCGGTGTCGAGGCGGGGATACGAGAGGGCGACGCGGGCGCGCGCCGCGCCGACGGCGAGTCGCAGCGCGAGACGCTCGGCGGCGACGCGATCGGCCTGCGTCGCCAGCGTCGGCGCGAGCGCGCGCCGGCTCGCGTCGAGGAGGATCGGGTCCTCCGTGATCTTGCGCGGGACGATGCGCTCGGCGAGGCCGGCCACGAACACGACGTCGAAGACGAGCCCGCGCGCGGCGTGTGCCGGCGCGACGTAGACGGCGCCGTATCGCCGACGCGACGGCCGGTCGCGCAGCTCGCGCAACCGCACCGCGAGCACGAGACGCACCTCCTCGAGATCGATCGGCCCGACCGGAGCCATCGGCGCGAGCTCGGCGAGGGCGGCGAGGACGTGGTCGGGATCGCGCAGCGCCGCCGCCGCGAGCGTCCGCAGATGCTCCAGCCAGTCCCCCCAGCGCGCGCGCTCCGGTAACGCCGTCAGCCGGGCGACGAGCGGCATCGCGAACGCGCGGAGATGCGCGAGATCCGCGAGCGTGCGCTCGATCCGCGTCGCGCGTGCCTCGTCCTCGTCGCCGACGCTCGCGCGCCGGACGCGCAGCTCGCCCTCGAGGCCGGCGAGCCGCCGCTCCCACCGGTCCGCGCCGCCGATCACGGCGCCCTCGACGAGCAACTGCTCCCACCGCCACGGCGCGCGCACGGCGCCGGCGACGACGCGCTCGTGCGCCGGATCGAGCGGCAGTGGATCGTGCACCGCGGATTCCGCGGCGGCGGGCAGCGCGTCGGCGATCACGGGCGGCACGAGATCGTGCTCCGGCGGCGCCCACACCGTGTCCGGCGCGTCGGCGTCGAGTGACGGCACTTGCGCCAGCGAGAGATACTCGGCGAACCGTCGCGCCGAGAGCCCCTCCGCTTTGCAGGCGAGCAGCGCCAGAAGCGCGCGCCCGCCGGGATCCGGTCGCGTCGTCCCGCGCGCGAAGAACGCCGGCACCTCGGCGCGGCGCAGCGCCTCCTCGAGGTGCGAGGTGTAGTCGTGCTGCGCCGGCAAGAAGATAGCCATGCGATCGAACGCCACGCCGCGCGCCGCCTCGGCGCGAATGCCGCGCGCGATCTCGACGCATTCGCGCGCCTCGCCGGGCCACGAGCGCAGCGTCACCCGCTCGTCGAGGTCGCGCTCGGCGGGCGCCGAGACCTCGAAGAGGTGGGTGTGCAGATTGGCGAGCGAGTGCTGCTCACGCGCCGGAACCACCTCGCGATCGGTCGCGAGCGCGCGCTCGAGGTGTACGATCGAGCGCTCGTCGCCCGCGGCGGCGGTCGCGAGCACCGCCGGCGCGCGCGCGGCGACCGCCGCGACGAGATCCGCCTCGCGCTCGGCATGGAGCGGCACGTCGAGCAGCACGAGCGGCACGTCGAGGAGCGGTGACCGTTCGCCGCTCGTGACCGCGTCGCACGCCGCTGCGAACACCGCGGCGCGATCGGCGACGCCTGCCGCGCCCATCTCGCGCAGGATCGCCCCCACGAGCGCGTCCATCGCGGCACAGACGGCGCCGCCCGCGCGTAGCGTCGGTGCGTCGACACGAGCCATGCGCAGCTCCTCGACCGTCCGCGCCACCGCACGTGGAAAGCCGGGGCAGCGCGCGACCGGGCTGAAGTAGCCGAGCGACTCGGTAGCGGCGAGCGCGTGCACCGCGCGCGCTGCGATCGCGTCGAGTGACATGCCGCCCGCGGGCGCTTGCGCGGCGGCCGCGAGCGCGGGCGTCGCGAGAATGCCCGCCAACGCGCCGAGGGTCAGCCGCGTCGTGCCGAAACGCGCGCCCTGCGCCAATGCCGCCGCCCGGACGAGATCGTCGGCCGCGTCCCACGACGCGCCGATCACGAGGAATTCCGCCGCCACCGGCTGCGCGTCGAGCCACGCGCGCGCGGCGTCGACGCGCGTTGCGGCCGACGCGGACACGACGAGACGTCGCGTCGTCGGCTGCTCGCTCCGCCTCGCTCGCCCTCGCACCACCGCGTCTCATTGCGCCGACGCGGCGGCGACTGCAAGTACTTTGTGCCGCGACTCGTAGTGTGTCGCGCCTCGACACGGCTCTCGCTGCTCTCTAAGCTCCGCCCGCCAGTGGGTACTGCCCGCAGCAACGTGACCCATGACCCGCCAGTCGGCGATGCGAGCGTGGAGGAGAGCGAGAGCGCGGCCGAGCAGGTGGCGTGGCGCCGCGCACTCGCCACGCTGCTCTTCGTGGTCGCCTGCTGGGAGGTGTTCCTGCGCGTCGACAGCATGATCCTCGCGACGGCGACGAAGGCGTGGCTCTTTCCGCTGCTCGCGCTCGCGTTGACGCTGGACGGCGTCGTGCTCGGCGCCGCCGCGGCGGCGCTGACGCGCGCCACGTTCGGCGTCGCGCGCGCGCGACGCGTGCGACGCGCCGCGGTCCCGTGGATCGTCACGGCGGCGGCGGCGCTCGAGTACGCACTGCTCGCGTTCCACCACCTCGACGGCCGCGTCGACTGGCGCGTGCTGGCCGCGATCGCCGTCGGGGCGACGATCTGGTCGGCCGTCGCGAGCGCGAGCGTAGCGCCCGCGCCGCGGGCGGCGGCCCGGCCGCGATGGGCGGCGGCGCGGCCACGACGTGTCGTGGTGCTCGCAGCGGTCGCGACCGCCGCGCTCGGCGCGACGCTCGTCCGCGCCGACGTGTTCTACGCGCTCGCCAAGCGTGACACCGCGCTCGGGCGCGTGCTCGGACACGGGCTCGCGATGATGCCGCCGACGCTCGCGGCCGGGCCGGCACCGGCGGCGCCTGCCACGGTGCCGGGGCGTACCGCGCTCGGACGCGCGAGCGTCGTCCTCCTCAGCATCGATGCGCTCCGCGCCGATCGCCTCGCGGCGTACGGCGCGCCCGGCGAGGGTTCGCCGCGCCTCACCGCACTGGCGCGCGAGTCGGTCGTCTTCACCGACGCCTACACGCAGTCGCCGAACTCCGCGCCCAGCATGGCGACCGTCCTGACCGGCCTCTATCCCTTTCACCACCGCGTGCGCACGAACCGCGTCGCGCTCCTCGCCGGCGAAACACGGCTGCCCGAGGTGCTCGGCGCCGCCGGATACGCGACCGCGGCGTTCGTGACCAATCCGTTTTTCGCGGCGCCGTTTCGCTTCGAGCGCGGTTTCGGAACGTATCGCTATCTCCCGGGGACGCTCGGACCCGATGGGCTCGTCCGCGACACGAGCGATCCGCAGGCGGTCGAGCAGGCGCTCGCGTGGGTGCGCGAGCAACCGGCGCGGCCGTTCTTCCTCTGGGTGCACGTGATGGCGCCGCACTCGCCCTACATCCCGCCCGACGATCTGCGACCGCCGCCGCCCGCCACGCGCGGCCCGTGGTTCGACGTCTGGAACGTCCAGGCGCCCGAGGCCCGGCTCGAAGGCAACCGCACGAGCTTCGACCGCGACGTCTACGCGGCCGCGTACGCCGCGGAAGTCGCGAGCGCCGACCGTCTCGCCGGACGACTGCTCGACGGGCTCGCCGCGGCGGACGTCCTCGACGACGCGCACGTGATCGTCATCGCCGACCACGGCGAGGCGTTCGGGGAGAGCGACGTCTTCGGCCACGGGCGGAGCCTCGACCGCGCCGAGACGCGCGTGCCGCTCGTGTGGCGGCTGCCGCGATCGGCGCGCGCGGCGCGTGTCACGACGACCGTCCAGCTCGCCGACGTCATGCCGACCTTGCTCGACATCCTCGGCATCGCGGCGCCGACGCGGCGTGACGGTCGCGACGTCGCGGGGATCGTGCTCGGCGAGGCGGACGACGACGGCTTCGCGTTCACCGAGAGCCGCTATCTGCGCTCGATGGGCGTCCGCGGGCTGCTCTACGCGGCACGCACCCGCCGTCGCACGCTGTGGATCGACGCCGGCTACCCGTACACGACCGGTTTCGACCGCGACGTCGACCCGGACGAGCACACGCGTCGCCGCGCCGGTGCCGCCGACCCCCTCTACCCGCAGCTGGCGACGCTCGCGCGCGCCGCGCAGGACGCGCTCGCGTCGACGCCGCCGAAGATCGAGATCGACGCCGCGCAACGCGAGCGCCTGCGCGCGCTCGGCTACGCGCAGTGACACCCGCACGACCCGGCGCGGAGCGCGCCGCACGCGACGACCAGCGGCCGGATTCGCTCGCAGCGCGCGAGCGCTTGTTGACGGCGCCGTTCCTCCTCTCGGCGGCCGCGAACTTCCTGCAGAGCCTCGCCTTCAACCTCTACTTGCACCTGCCCGGCTACCTGAAGGAGCTCGGCGCCGGCGAGGTGCAGATCGGCTTTCTCTTCAGTGTCACCGCGGCGACGGCGATCGCGGCGCGGCCGACGGTCGGACGCGTGATGGACGCGGAAGGCCGCCGGGTCGTGATCTTCACCGGCGGCATCCTGAACGTCGCCGTCTGCGGGCTCTATCTGACGATCCACAGTCTCGGACCGTGGCTGTACGTCGTCCGCATCGGCCATGGCATCGCCGAGGCGATGCTCTTCGCGGCGCTCTTCACGCAAGCCGCCGACATCGTGCCGCCGAGCCGCCGCACCGAAGGCATCGCGCTCTTCGGTGTCTCCGGATTGCTGCCGGTCTCGCTCGGCGGCCTCCTCGGCGACCTGATCCTGAGCCGGGCCGGCTATGCGCGCCTGTTCCAGGTGTCGATCGCGTTCGCCGCCGCCTCGCTCGCGCTCTCGGTGCCGCTCCGCGATCACCGCCCCGCGCGTGACACGGCTGCGGCGCGCAGCTTCTTCACGGCGGTGGCGGAGCCGAGTCTGTTGCCGCTCTGGTTCATCGGCTTCGTGTTCGCGGCGACGATCACCGCGACCTTCACGTTCCTGAAGACGTTCGTGATGGAAACGCACATCGGATCGGTGGGGATGTTCTTCAGCGCGTACTCGGGCGCGGGTGTGCTGCTGCGGCTCGCCTTCGGGTGGGTGCCGGAGCGGATCGGACCGAAGCGCGCCCTGTTCCCCGCACTGGCGATGCTGACCACGGGGTTCGTCCTCCTCGCGGGCGCGCACACCGCCGCCGCCGTCGTCGTCGCCGGGATGTTGTGCGGGCTCGGGCACGGCTTCACGTTTCCGATCCTCTCCGGCCTGGTGGTGACCCGCGCGCGACCGGTCGAGCGCGGCGCGGCGCTGTCGCTCTTCACCGCGCTCTTCGACTTCGGCGTGCTCGTCGGCGGACCGTTCTTCGGCGTGGTGATCCGTCTCGCCGGGTACCCCGCCATGTTCGCGACCCAGGCGGTCGTCATGCTCGCGGGCACCGTCGCGTTCGCGGTCTGGGACCGCCGCTATGCGGGCGAGCCGTACGACGGCAAGCGGCTCGTCCCCTCGTAAATGCAAGAAGCCGCCGGAGCGGTGCTCCGGCGGCTTCTCCGTCCAACTCCCCGGGCCGGACTCGAACCAGCGACCATTCGGTTACACGTCATCCCGCCGTTTCCGACGGGCGTGGACTATCTCATCACCCTATCCGCGCGGGACGTAGGTGGCGGGCGCTCGCGGGGAGATTATTCTTTCGTCACTCCCTAGTCTCTGCACCTTCCCTCCACCCGACCGGCCGACTTCGACATGCTCGACCGGCCCATTGGAGAGCTCGGCTCAGGGTTCCCGTATGCGCGATCGCACGTAGGCTTCCCTGAATTCACCCGCTTTTCACTCGCCGGTTTCCCGACGAGGCTGCGACTTCACAGCCGAACGCTCTACCGACTGAGCTACCGGGGAACAACAACCCGCTTTCTATAGACGAGGATGATGCCAACCGCAACGCGCCGCTGGGACAGGGGCGATTTGCGTCGTCATACTTCGAGGTGCCAGCGTCGGCCGTTCGGCGTTGCGGCAGCGAGCCGCGGCAGCGCGACCGCGAATCGCGGCGAGATTTTCGCGCCACGGTGCATTTTGGGGCTTCAGGCTTTGGTCGCGACCGTGGTAGGGTTCCGGCGATCACGCGGCCGCGACTTCCGCGCGCGGCCATTCCCACGGAAAGGACCTTTCGATGAAAGCAATGCTGGCAGTCGCAGCCGGTCTCCTTCTCGCCGCCACCTCGGCGCACGCCGAGCGCGTGACAGAGCTGAACGGTCGCCACGTTCAGCTGCATCCCAACAAGGAGCGCGCCGCGGGCTTCGGCCAGTCGCGCAATAACAACCTCAGCTACCACAACGGACCCGTCATCCACCGGGCGAAGGTGATCCCGATCTTCTGGGGTAGCAGCGCAACCTGGGGCACGAGCGGCAGCCCGAGCGCGCTCGCGCAGCACATCATCAACTTCTTCGCTCAGTTCGGCACCAATCCCGAGTACAACGTCATCACCCAGTACTACGACTTCGGCGGCAGCGTGCAGCCGTCGACGCTCACGACGACGTACGTGATCGACAACTCGGCGCCGCCGACGAATGCCAGCGATGCCGCCGTGCAAGGAGAGGTCACGAAGATCGCAAGCCTGGCCGGCGTCGACGGCACGGCCGTCTACGAGGTCTTTCTGCCGCCGAGCTCCTATGCGTCGTACGGCACCGCGACATCGTGTGGCGGCCCGCACCTCCAGTTTTGCGCGTACCACAGCAACATGAACGTGCTCGGTCTCGACGTGAAGTACTCGTCGATGCCCTACCCGAGCTGCGGAGGCTGCCAGTGGACCGGCTTCACCGACGCGCAGAATTTCGATCACTTCTCCTCGCATGAAACGCGCGAGGCGGTGACGGACCCCGACGGCACAGCCTGGTTCGATCGCTCGGGCAACGAGGCCGACGACAAGTGCGCGTGGTCCCCGGCGCCGTTCATCGTGAACGGCTTCGGGTACCAGTACGAGTGGTCGAATCTGAATAGCGGCTGCGTCAAGAGTCGCTGAGGACCGACGCCGCGGCGCGTGGCGTGAGCACCGCGCCGCGCGCCGAGTCACATGTCGCGTCGGCCGTCGAGCGCGCGCCCGAGCGTGACGACGTCGGCGTACTCGACGTCGCCGCCCATCGGGATGCCGTGCGCGATGCGCGTCACGCGCACGCCGAGCGGCTTGATGAGCTTCGCGAGGTAGAGCGCCGTCGCCTCGCCCTCGACCGTCGGGTTCGTCGCAAGAATCACCTCGCGCACGGTGTCGCCGCGGAGACGCGCCAGGAGGCCGCCGATCTTCAGATCCTCGGGGCCGACGCCGTCGAGCGGCGACAGCGCCCCTTGGAGGACGTGGTAGCGGCCGCGAAATCCCTTCGAGCGCTCGATCGCGATCAGATCCGCTGGCTCCTCGACGACACAGATCGACTCGGCGGACCGCTCGCCGTTGCCGCAGATTGGACAGGGGTCGCTCTCGGTGAGGCCGTTACAGACCGAGCAGAGCCGCGTCTGATCTTTCAGGGCGACGAGCGCCGCCGCGAGACCGTCGGCGAGCGCGCGGTCGGCGCGCAGCACGTAGAAGGCGAGCCGCGCCGCCGTCTTCTCGCCGATCCCGGGAAGCTTCGACAGCTCCTGGATCAGACGCGTCATCGAGGGGGTGTACGCCATCCGTCGCCGTCGTCAGCCGAGGCCGGGGATCTTCAGCCCGCCCGTCGCCTTCGTCATCTCTTCCGCGACCATCTTCTGCGCGTTGCGGATGCCTTCGTTCACCGCCGCGATGACGAGGTCCTGCACCAGCTCGACGTCCTCCTTCAGCACGGCGGGATCGAGCGTCAGGGACAGCAGCTCGTGCTTGCCGTTCACGACGACCTTCACCATCCCACCGCCGGCCGCCGCCTCGACCGTGCGGCGCGCGACCGTGTCCTGCACTTGCGACAAGCGCTCCTGCAGCTGCTGCGCTTGCTTCATGATGTTGCCGAGGTCTCCGATGCTCATTGCTCTCCTCCGCGGCTCCGTGGCCGCACGTCGGTGATCTCTCCGCCGAGCACCTCGACCGCCGAGCGCACCGTCGGGCTCGACCGTGCGCGCTCCGCGAGCTCGCGCGTGCGCGTCGCCGCCGACACCGGCGCCGCGGCCGCAGCCCCCGCCGCGCGCGCGACGCTGAGCTCGATCCGCCGCGGACCGCCGTACGCGGCCGTCGCGAGCTCGGCGAGCATCGCCATCTCGGCGCGCAGCGTCTCAGCGGCGAGCTCGTTGGCGACGCCGATGTGCAAGCGCTCGGCGCTCTCCTCGAGCAAACGGCTGCCGGCGACGAACTGCGAGAGCCGCAGACTTCCCTTCGCGCGCGCGGCGGCGACGAAATTGGTCCAGCCGTCGGCGGACGAGGCCGGCGACACAGCCGAGGGACGACTCGCGGCGACATCGTGCGCGACCGTGCCGACCGCCGAAGCCGTCGTCATCGGGGGCGACGGCGCCGGCGCGGACGCGCGGGCGCCCGCTGTGGGCGCGCCCCGCGCCTCCGGGCCGCGGCCGCCGGAAGGGTCGCCGCCGCCACCCGCGAGCCGGCGCTCCATCTCCTCGAGGCGGACGAGGAGATCCTCGACCGGCGCGGCATCCGGCATCGTCGCCATCTTCACCAGCGTCATCTCGAGGACGAGCTTCGGCAACGCCGACTTGCGCACCTCCTCGGTGCCGACCTGCGCCACACGGAAGAGCCGCTGCAGATCATCGGCCGGGCGCAGCTTCGCCTGCCGCATCGTCTCCTGCACCTCGTGGTCCGGCAGATCCGCGAGCATCGTCGCGTCGCCGAAGAGCGCGGCGACGGTCAGATTGCGGACCTGCTGCACGAGATCACGGCAGAAGCGCGGCACCTCGTAGCCGTACCGGTAGAGCTCCTCGACGGCGCGCAGACACGGCGCCGGATCGCGCCGCAAGATGGCGTCCGTGACGCGGTGGAGGATCGTCCGGTCGGCGACGCCGAGCGCGCTCTGCACATCCGCCTCCGTGAGCGCCTTGCCGCCGAAGACGATCACCTGATCGAGGAGCGACTGCGCGTCGCGCATGCTGCCGTCGGCCTCGCGCGCGATCGCGAAGAGCGCCGGATCGTCGGCCGCGATGCCCTCGTCGGCGACGATGCGCTTCAGGCGTGCGATCAGCTCGGGGATCGCGATGCGCTTGAACTCGTAACGCTGGCAGCGCGAGACGACCGTCTGCGGCAGCTTGTGGACCTCGGTCGTCGCGAAGATGAACTTCACGTGCTCCGGCGGCTCCTCGAGCGTCTTCAGCAGCGCGTTGAAGGCCGCCGTCGACAGCATGTGCACCTCGTCGATGATGTAGACCTTGAGGCGCGCCGACGCGGGACGGTAGCGGACGTTCTCGTTCAGCTCGCGGATGTTCTCGACGCCGGTGTTGGAGGCGCCGTCGATCTCCACGACGTCGAGCGCGCTCCCCGCCGCGATCTCGAGACAGCTCGCGCACTTCCCGCACGGCTCCGCCGTCGGCCCCGCGGCGCAGTTGAGCGCCTTCGCGAGGAGCCGCGCGACGGTCGTCTTCCCGACGCCGCGCGGCCCGGAGAAGAGGAACGCGTGCGCGATCCGCTGCTGCGCGATCGCGTTGCGCAGCGTCGTCGTGACGTGATCCTGTCCGGCGACGTCCTCGAACCGCTGCGGCCGCCACTTCCTCGCTAATACCTGATACATTACGCCCCCGTGCGCACGGCGCGCGGCGCGCACGCGACCATCGCCATCGTCATCACCCTGCGTGCTATTTCTGCGTCCGCTCGAGGTGGCGGCCAGGCACCCCCGCGGCACAGAGAAGAAGTCGGTACCGCTGCTTCCTTCCGGACCTGACGGAGTTCGCGACGCTCTCTTGCGCGGGACCTAGCCACCACCTGGAACGGACGACCACCGATTGCGGGAACGATTCTTTGCATAGCATGCTCCTTCTCGCGGGCGCCAGCCGATCCCCTGCGGTCGGCGCCGGTGCGAAAGGGCTCACCGTGAAGATGCAGGAACCCGGACGTGACGACGCGCCGACGCCGGCAACCACCGCGTGCATCGTGCTCGCCGGCGGACGGTCGAGTCGGATGGGACGTCCGAAGGCGACGCTCGACTTCGGCGGCGTCCCGCTCGTCGCGTACGTGATCGCGCGCGTGCGGCCGCTGGTCTCCGAGGTCGTCGTCCTCGCAGCCGCCGCGCAGCCGTTGCCGCGGGTCGACGCGCGCGTCATCCGCGACCAGCTGTTCGAGGAAGGTCCATTGCCGGCGCTGGCGCTCGGCCTCGCGAGCATCACGACACCGTGGGCGTTCGCCGTCGGCTGCGACACCCCGTTCGTGCGCCGCGCGCTGCTGCGCGCTCTCGCCGCCGAGGTCGGCGCCGCGCGCGCCGCGATCTCGAGCGCCGGCGACCGCCTGCAGCCGCTGCTCGCGCTGTATCACCGCGATCTCGCGGCACCGCTCCAGCGCCTCGTCACCAGTGGCGAGCGCCGGCTGCACGCGATCGCGACGCTGCCCGACGTCGTGGTGGTCCCCAGCGCGCGTCTCACCGCGGCCGACCCGGACGGTCTCAGCTTCCGCAGTCTCAACACGCCCGCGGAGTACGCCGACGCGCTCCGCCGGCTCGACGCCGGAATCGACGACGCGTGAGCACGTCGCGTCCCGGGCGGCCGCCGCGGACTCGCGTGGGCGTCGCGGGGATTGCTATCCTCGGCCGGTGAGCGACACGACCATCGTCCGCGAGCCGCCGCGCGCGGCGGGTGTCGACGTGGAGGTCGAGCGCGCGACCGCCGACGGCTTCCGGCACGCGAACGACCTCGTGGCCGTCGAGGAGCCGCTCGAGATCCACTTGAACGGCTGGCGTTGGCTGGTGACCATGCGCACGCCCGGCGACGACGCTGATCTGCTGCACGGCATGCTCGCGAGCGAAGGGGTGATCGCCGCCGCTCGCGACGTCGAGTCGATCGTGTTCACCCGCCACCCCGAAGACCCGGACCTCGCGAACGTCGCCGACGTGCGCCTCACGGCGCCGCTCGCCGAGCTGCAACGCCGCCTCGCGCGCCAGCAGGTGCTGAGCGGCTCGAGTTGCGGGGTGTGCGGCAAGAGCGCCGTCGAGGCGCTGCTCGCGCGCCAACCGCCGCTGGCGGACGGGCCCGTCGTCGACGCCGTGATCCTCGCGCGCATACCGGAGCTGCTCGCCGGCGCGCAGCCCGTGTTCCGTGCGACCGGTGGGCTGCACGCCGCGGCGCTCCTCGACGCCGCCGGACATCTCCTCGCGGCACGTGAGGACATCGGTCGCCACAACGCCGTCGACAAGGTGCTCGGCTGGCGGCTGCGCGCCGGCGCCGCCGCCGCGTGCGTACTCGTCGTCAGCGGGCGCGCGAGCTTCGAGATCGTCCAAAAGGCACTCGCCGCGCGCGTCCCAATCGTCGCGGCAGTGTCGGCGGCGTCGAGCCTGGCGGTGACGTTGGCGCACGACGCCAACATGACGCTCGCGGGGTTCGTGCGCACGGGCAGCTACAACGTCTACACGGGCGCCGACCGGCTGGTCCCGAGCGCGACACAAGGACGAGCGGCGTCGCGAGACGCATGATGGAGGAACCATTGGAGTTCATCCCGACGAGCGTGCGCCAGGCGCTCGACGCGATCGCGCGCAAGATCTCCCTCGTCGATTGGCAGGCGTTGACGCTCGATGAGCGCCGGCGGCTCGTCGAGCTCGCGACCGCGGCGGCCCACGACGCGTTCGCCGCGACGCTGACCGCGGTCGTCGTCGCGCGCACCGGTCGCGAGCCGCGCCCGCTCGCGAAGAAGCCCGAGCCGACATGAGCGCCGCCGAGCGCTACCTGCTCAATGCGCGATTGGATCGGCACCGATCTCCTCGTCGTCTGGGGCAGCGACCTCGCAAACAACCAGCCGGTCGCACCCATCGCCTCGGCGAGACGCGTAATGACTTCGCGCGGCATGCCGGTTCGGCGTACCGCCTCGGCAAGCGTGCAACGGTCGTCCGCGCCCGACGGGAAGAGGCTCGATAAGTACCGCGCGATCGCCACCTCGTCGTGCGCCTCCGCGATGCGCGCAGGTGGTATGCCCTGGCGAACGAGAAACTGGATCAGCTTGGCCAGCTCGAGCTCGCGCGGTCCCAACGGACTGGCGTTGAGCAGACCGAGCCGTTGCCATTCGACGAGAGCCGACGGTCGTTCCCCGATCCGTCTCGCCAGATCCTCGACTGTGAAAACGATCGGCATCTAAGCGCGGACGTTCGTTACGATTTACGTTCGATGATTCGCTCGACGCCGGTTCGTGGTCGGATCGAGAGCACGCGGCCGGGCTGCGTCGTTCATGGGCACCACTCGGCCACGCTCAAACACGCCGCCCCTGCGGAGGCAAGCGAGAGAGCGCTGACGTCCGCCGCGGCGCGCGGGAGCAGCGCCCCCACGCAGGGAGCGCTGTTCCCGCCACCGTCGGTCATGCATGCTACATCTTCTTTGGTTCGACGACCTTGCCGCCCTTCTTCGCGCACTCGTCAGCGCTGCTGACGTTCACGAACCCCTTCCCCTTGCACTCGTTCTTGCCCTTGCAGGAGTTGCTCGCTCCGGCGCACGCCCCCTGGCCTTTACAGGCGTTGATACCGGCACAGTGCACTTCTCCGCCAGCCTTCTCGTCTGCGTGCGCGCGAACGTTGCCGGCGAGGATGAGCGCAGCAGCCGCGCTCGCGATCAGCATCCCTTTCCCAATCGTGCGATTCATGATGCCTCCTTTCGAGCGAAGTCGTTACTTCATTCCCTTCGCCATCTCGCGCTCGCCTTTCGCGAGCGCTTCATACTCTTCCGCCGCTGTCGTGTAGGATTTCACGAGACCGTCACAATGCTGGTCGAAGTGGAGCTTCTCGACCCAGGCGCCGCCAGCCTTGCGGTAGGCTTCGGCCATCTTTCGGTGCGTCTCGGCCGCAGCGCGCGCCTTCGCGGCCTCGGCGTCGTACATCTGGGCCAGCTTCTCGTGGTCAGCAGGCATCTTTGCTTGGGTCACCATCTGATCCATCGATTGCCTCGGCTCCTTGGCGGGAACATTCCCGGCGAACACGGTGAGTATGCCAAGCGTGAGAGCAAGGGCGATACGGATGCGAGTCGTCTTCATCGGCGATCCTCCTTGATTCAGAGACGTCCTGAGTTGTGGTGCTGCTGCTGAGACTCTAGGCAGCGCTGCCCAACTGTCGGGCATCGACCGCCGGTCGAAGTGAATATTCCGAGGAACTCCCCTCTTCTAGCTGCGGCATGTAGCTTGCTCGACTTTCGCGGCATGCGAACTCTGGCGGCGGCGGTCGCAGCACTCAGTCTTCTCATTGGCGTCGTCGGCACCGCGACGGCGCAAGAATCTCGCTGCACCGGATACGTCGAGCACCTTCGACGAGCCCGGATGGAGCTCCAACGCGGCGACCGCGCCGGGGCGATCGCCGCGTTGCGCCGAGCAAAGGACGCGCTGCGCGCGTGCGGCCAGGAAGACCAGAGTGGGCGAGATTCCGAGCCACACGCGCACAGCGATCCCTCAGTAGTCGGCTAGCTAGAACGAGCCGCGTTCGGCACGCTCGAGGGCGCCGTCGATCTCGCGAGGATCGACCGATCGTCCCTGCTGCAGGCTGTTGATCATCTCGTCGAGGTTGCGTGCCTCGGCGTTCAGGTTCTCTCTCTGCACACCCTTGCTGTTCTGTGCGCGCCACGCCAGCGTCTGTTGCGCCGCGACGACGTCAGGACGTACCGGACGAGCCATGTCCGCTCGGGCGATCTGGGCGGTGGCGACCAGCGTGAGAACGGTGATGATTGCGATGCGATTCGTCTTCATAACGCCTCCTTCTGAGTTGTGCTCACTGTGATGAACGATGTTCGCGCGACGTTGCACGCGCGGTGACGGTAGGGGCGACCGTCAGCGCTGGATGTGATGCGTCGTAAGAAAGAGCGGCGGGCCGAGCGCGCGTGCATCCACGGGCTGTCCCATTCGAGCAATTGCGAGAGCCGGCGGTTGCACGAGCGGCGACGTGAGATGCACCGGCTCGTCGCTCGATGGCCAGGGCGCGCACGGGATGAAGAGCCGCTCGTCGCCTGGAGCCGGATGACAGCACTTGCAGCGATCGGGCGTCACGGAAGATCTGTGAGGACAGCGTCGTGCGCAGCATTGCCGCGCCTCGAGCTCGGCAAGCGCTGCCGGATACCCGACGGTTGCGCGCAAGCCGATGCTCAGAAGCGCCAGAGCGAGCACGACGGTCTTACGCGAGCGACTCACGCCTGTCCTCCTGGAGCTTCGATGCCGCGCGATTCGGGCGGTTTCGTACCTCTATGAGTTTGCCGCCGCATCCGCGACTCTTTGCCGCACTCGCACGGCCCCCAGAACCCCGCAGAGGGCTCCGACTGCCGTCCCGATGATCCAGCTCGCGACGACCCCGGAGGTGAACGGCGCCGATTGCAGGTAGATGACGGGACTCGCAAGGAGAAACACGACCCCACCGGTGACGAGACTGTTGGCGATGGGCCTCTCCGCAAGGAGATTTCCGCCGAAGAGCGCTGCGAGAAATCCTGGGAACAGGCCGTAGCCGAACCCGAACACGAGCGAGCTGCCGCCGGCGCCGAGGCGCGCGGTGAAGAAGCGCCCGAGAACCGAGCTGTCCCAGAGCGCGAGAATTTGGAACTGCGGGCAGGCGGTGATCGCCGCGACGGTGATCGCGAGCGACAGCACCCCAATGCGCGCCGCGACGTCGAGGTGAACACCATTCATCGCCGTCGCGCTGTACATCCACGAGAAGGCGCCGACGAGAAGGCCGGTGTACATCGCCGCGCAGAAGAAGAGATGTCCTTGCGGCAGCGTGCTGCCCCAGATGAGGCCGCTCAGCAGCGAGAGCGTCGCCGCCGCGACGAGGAGCGCGGAGAGGACGGCGAGCGGCGCGCGACTCACCTCGTACCATTTGCGCCCGGCGGCGCGCGTTTTCTCGCTCGCCATGAGGCGCAGGACGGCCGTCCGCGTCCGCTCCTGGATCGCCGGCCGCGGCTCGGCCGCCGTCAGCGTGTCGAGCATGTCCCAGCTCGCGCGCAGCTCCGCCGACGACGATGCGCACGCAGGGCACGCGTCGAGATGCTGCGCGAGCAGCGCCTGCGCGGAACGATCGACAGGTACGCGCAGCGACTCCATCAGTAGCGCTTCGTAGTCGGCGCACGTGGGATTCGTCGTCATCGGGCGATCTCTCCATGGCCCGCAGCGGCGAGCTCCGAGCGTAGGCGTTTCAACGCGCGGTATGCGAGCTGCTTTGCGGCCGTCGCGGATCGTCCGATCGCGGACCCGATCTCTTCGTAAGACAGGCCTTCGAAACGCGCGAGGATCAACACTGTCGCCTCGTCGGACGGTAACGCCGAGAGCGCCCGCGAGAGGGCGTCCGTCGACTCGCGCGCGGAGACGATTCCCTCCGGGGTCGCGGTAGTGACGCCGTGCTCAGGGCTCATCTCGGACTTCGTGGCTGATGTCTCGGTCGCGGCGAGCGGCTCCGTCACCGGAGCGCGTCTTCGGCTGCGGAGCGCGTCGTTCACGAGGTTATGCACGATCGCGAAGAGCCAGGCGCGAAACGGCCGTTCCGGGTCGTACGAGCTCCGCGCGCGGTGGAGCCGGAGAAACGCCTCCTGATGGAGATCGTCGGCGATCGCGACGTCGCCGAGGCGGCGGACGAGAAACGCATGGACGCGACCGCCGTAGCGGTCGAACAGCTCACAGAACGCGTCCTGATTGCCGGTTTGGTACGCTGCCATCAGTATCTCGTCACTCGTCCCGCCCGTCACACGTCCCCTTCGATCGGCTACTACGCCGGCCATGCGCCAGCGTAACAACGGAAGGTACCCGATGTCTCCTCCCGGTGTTACGCGGCGCGATACGCGGCGTATTCGACAAAAGACCGCGCAGGCACGTCATCCAACCGACGGGGCGATTACGAATGAGCGACTCGGCACTGACAAGGAACGTGACTTCCGGCCTACGCCGTCTGCGAGCCGGCATCGTCGTCGCGACAATCCTCGTCGCTTCGGACGCGCGAGCGCAGGCGGCGCGCCTCCATCTCGCGGACCTGATCGTGGAAGCGCGCCAGCACAATGCGGAGATGGCGGCGGCGCAGGCGCGGGCGCGCGCGGCGGCGTCGGTGCCCGGGCGCGTGGGCGCGCTGGACGACCCGGTGCTCAGCTACGAAGCCTGGAACGCCCCCGAGTCGCTGCGCCTCGATCGCGCCGACAACAACATCTTTCGCCTGTCACAGAAGATTCCCTTTCCGGGGAAGCGAGCGCTCGCCGAAGAGGTCGCGACGCGCGACGCGGCGATGGCCGCGACCGAGGTCCGAGGAACGGAGCTGGACGTCGTCGCCGGTATCACGAAGGCCTACTACGACTTGTGGCAAGTCCATCGGCTGATCGCCGTCTACACGCGCGAGAAGGACCTGGTGCAACGGGTCGCGGGCATCGCCGAGCAGAAATACGGGACGAGCGAGGTGTCGCAATCCGACGTCGTGCGCGCGCACGTCGAGCTCACCCATTTGATCAACCGAGTTCACACCGAGACCCTCGCGATCGGAAGCGCGGAGGCGGAGCTTCGCGAGATGCTCAGCCGCCCGGGATCCGACGCCTTCGACATTCCCGACGATCCGCCTCGCCCGCACTTGCCCGTGACGCTCGAGGACGCGACGACGGTCGCGCTCGGCGAGCGTCCGGAGCTCGCGGCTCGACGCGCCGCCGTGTCGCGCGAAGAAGCGTCCGTGCGGCTTTCGGAGCGCGCCCGACTTCCCGACTTCGAGGTTGCCGTCGCGCGGTTCGAGAACGCGCAGGGTCGCGACGGCTTCGGGGCGATGGCATCCGTGACGCTGCCTATCGCGCAGCGGCGGAAATACGACCTGGGCGTCAGCGAGGCGAACGCACGCCTCGCTGCGGAACAGGCGGAGCTGCGGCGCGCCGAGGACCGCATTCGTCGCGAGGTCGCGCAAGCGTTCGTGCGGGCGGAGACCGCGCTTGCGCAGTACGAGCTCTTCACGACGACACACATTCCGCAGGCGGAGCAGGCGCTCTCGGTCACCGAGGGCGCCTATCAGGCGGGCACGGTCGACTTGCTCTCGCTGCTCGATTCGCTGCGGCAGATCGAAGGGGTGCACACGGAGCACATCATGGCGCAGGCGGATTTCGAGAAGGCGTATGCGGACCTCGAGCGCGCCGTCGGGCGAGAGCTCCCGCGCGCCGGCGAGGCGCGCGCGGTTCGTGCGGAGCGCCATGAGTAGACGGGTGATTCTCGTCGCGCTGATTCTCGCGGTCGCCGCCGGGACGTGGACGGTGCTCGCGACACCGTCCCTGTGGAGGTCCACCGAGCCCGCGACGGCGCCACAGAGCGGCTATTACCAATGCGCGATGCACCCGCAGATCGTCTCCGACAAGCCGGGGACCTGTCCCATCTGCGGGATGCGACTCGAGCACGTCGACGAGCCCGTGCCCGAAGCGCCGCAGGCGATGGGTACCCCGGCGGCGGGCGCGCGAAAGATCGTCGTGTACCGGCATCCGATGCGCCCCGACGTGACCTCGCCGCAGCCCGCGAAGGACGAGATGGGCATGGACTACATCCCCGTCTACGAGGACGAGCTTGCCGGTGACACGGGCTCCGTTCCCGGCCACGCGCCGTTCACGCTCACTCCGGAGCGCCAACAGCTGATCGGCGTCACGACGGCGCGTGTCGAGACCCGCGCCCTCGAGCTCGACATCCATGCGGTCGGACGCGTCGCGTACGATCCGATGCTCTACCAGGCGATCGTCGAGTATCGCGAGGCCCTCAAATCCCGAATGGCGACGAAGAACAGCCCGTGGCCCGAGGCGCAGCAGGGCTCGGATGCGATTGTCCGGTCCGCGGCGCTCCGCCTGCGGCAGCAAGGACTCTCGGACGAGCAGATCACGGCGCTCGCACGCGAGCGCGGGGAGCCGACGAATCTCCTCCTGCCCGACAAAGCGGTTTGGGTGTACGCGCAAGTCTACGAGTACGAGGCGCCGCTCGTCGCGACTGGGCAGCCCGTCGAGATCTCCGTGCCGTCCGTGCCGGGTCGGACGTATACAGCGAAAGTGAGGGCGATCGATCCGATCCTCAACCCGGCGACGCGCACCGCACGGGTGCGCATGCTCGTGCCGACGCCGGATCGGAGCCTCCGTCCGGAGTCGTTCGTCAAAGTTACGATCCACGTGCCGCTCGGCGAGAAGGTCGCCGTGCCGCGCGAGGCCGTTCTCGACACGGGTGAGACGCAGATCGTCTTCGTCGTGAAGGGCGGCGGCAGGTTCGAGCCGCGCGCGGTGACGCTGGGACGCACGGCCGAAGGCTACTATGAGGTCGTGAGCGGGGTCGCCACCGGCGAAGAGGTCGTGACCTCCGCCAACTTCCTCATCGATTCCGAGTCGCGCTTCCGCTCGGCTCTGGCCGCGTTCAAGAAGTCGCCGCGCGACGCGCAGCACCCACGCTGAGGACGACCGGGTGATCAATCGCGTCATCGCCTTCAGCGCCGCCAACAAGTTCCTGGTGCTGATCCTGACCGTGGTCGCCCTCGTCGGCGCCACGTGGGCGGTGAGGAACATCCCGCTCGATGCGATTCCGGATCTCTCCGACACGCAGGTCATCATCTACTCGCGCTGGGACCGCAGCCCCGACATCCTCGAGGATCAGGTCACGTATCCGATCGCGACGGCGCTCCTCGGTGCGCCGCGCATCAAGGCCGTCCGGGGGTTTTCCGACTTCGGCTACTCGTACGTGTACGTCATCTTCCAGGACGGCACCGATCTCTACTGGGCGCGCTCACGCGTGCTCGAGTACTTGAGCAAGATCTTGCCGCGCCTGCCTGAAGGCGTGCGCACGGAGATCGGTCCCGACGCGACGAGCGTCGGCTGGGTGTATCAGTACGCGCTCGTCGATCGCTCCGGAAAGCACGACCTCGCGGCGCTCCGCAGTCTCCAGGATTGGTTCCTCCGCTATCACCTCCAAGCCGTCCCCGGTGTCGCGGAGGTCGCCGCCGTCGGCGGCTTCGTGAAGCAGTACCAGATCAACGCCGACCCCGATCTGCTCCTGGCCTACGGCATTCCCCTTCCCGAGCTCGTGACCGCAGTGAGAAAGGGCAACGCCGATGTCGGCGGACGCCTGCTCGAGTTCGCGGGCACGGAGTTCATGGTGCGCGGCCGGGGCTACATCCAATCGTTGGCCGACATCGAGAACATCGTCGTCAAGGTCGACGAGAAGACCGGCACGCCGGTGCTGGTGAAGCAGCTCGCGAAGGTGACGCTCGGCCCCGACCTTCGCCGTGGCATCGCCGACCTCGACGGCCTCGGCGATACTGTCGGCGGCATCGTCGTCATGCGCCAGGGCGAGAACGCGCTCAACGTGATCCAGCGCGTGAAGGACAAGCTCGCGGAGCTCGCGCCGACCCTGCCGGAGGGCGTGGAAGTCGTCCCCACCTACGACCGTTCCGACCTCATCCACCGCTCGATCGACACCCTCGTGCACTCGCTGAAGGAAGAGATGCTGATCGTGAGCGTCGTGATTCTCATCTTCCTCTGGCACATCCCCTCGGCCGTGATTCCGATCGTCACGATCCCGGTCTCGGTCTTTCTCGCGTTCATCCCCATGTACTACATGGGCCTGACGTCGAACCTGATGTCGCTCGCGGGGATCGCGATCTCGATCGGCGTGCTCGTGGACGGCGCGATCGTCGAGGTCGAGAACGCGTACAAGCGGCTCGAGGAGTGGATCGCCGGCGGGCGGCATGGCGACTACCACGCGGTCCGCCTGCGCGCGCTGCAAGAAGTCGGACCCTCGGTCTTCTTCTCGCTGTTGGTGATCGCGGTCGCGTTTCTGCCGGTCTTCACGCTCGTCGACCAAGAGGGGCGGCTCTTCAAGCCGCTCGCCTACTCGAAGAACCTCGCGATGGCGATCGCCGCGATTCTCGCGGTGACGCTCGATCCGGCGATGCGGATGATGTTCACGCGTGTCGAGGATTTCCGCTTCCGCCCGCGCGTGCTGAATCGGGTCGTGAACACCGTCGCGGTCGGACGCTACTATCCAGAGGAGCGCCACCCGATCAGCCGCCTGCTGTTTGCGGTGTACGAGCCCGTCTGCAGGGCCGTCCTCCGCCATCGCGCGCTCACGATCGTGCTCGCCGTTCTGCTCGTTGCGACGACGGTTCCGATCTACTTGCGCCTCGGCTCCGAGTTCATGCCGCCGTTGAACGAGGGTGCGTACCTCTACATGCCGACCGCCCTGCCCGGCATGTCGGTGACGCAAGCGCAGGAAGTCCTGCAGACGCAAGACCGGATCCTGCGCGCGTTCCCGGAGGTGGTGAGCGTCTTCGGCAAAGCCGGCCGCGCCGACTCGCCGACTGATCCGGCGCCCTTCTCGATGGTCGAGACGACGGTGGTCCTGAAGCCGGAGTCGGAGTGGCGCGCGGCGCATCGCTGGTACTCGGACGGGCCCCGCTTCATCCGCTGGATCGGTGCGCGCTTCGTGCCGGAGCACATCACCTTCGACGAGCTCCAGGCCGAGATGAACGAGAAGCTGCGATTTCCCGGCATCCCCAACATCTGGACGCAGCCGATCAAGAACCGCATCGACATGCTCTCGACCGGCGTCCGTACGCCGATCGGCGTGAAGATCTTCGGCCCGGACCTGAAGACGATTCAGGGTCTGGGCGAGCGCCTGGAGAGCATCCTGCGCGACGTGCCGGGCACGCGCACCGTCCTCGCCGAGCGCACGGCCGGCGGCTACTACGTGGACTTCGTCCTGCACCGTGACGAGCTCGCCCGTTACGGCCTCACGATCGACGACGCGCAGATGATCGTCACGTCCGCGATCGGCGGCGAGAACGTCACGACGACGGTCGAAGGCCGCGAGCGCTATCCGGTAAACGTGCGTTACGGCCGCGAGTTCCGCGACGATCTCGAGCGCTTGAAGCGGACACTCGTCGCGACACCGTCGGGGGCGCAGATCCCGATGGCGCAGATCGCCGATCTCAAGCTCGTCGAAGGCCCGTCGATGATTCGCGACGAGAACGGTCAGCTCGCCGGCTACGTGTACGTCGACATGGCGGGACGCGACGTCGGCGGCTACGTCACCGAGGCAAAGGCGCGCGTGCAAGAGCAGCTCGAGCTGCCGAAAGGCTACACGCTCACATGGAGCGGGCAGTACGAGAACATGCTGCGCGTACGGGAGCGCCTGAAAGTCGTCCTGCCGCTCACGCTCTTCCTGATCGCGTTGCTGCTCTACACGAACACGAAATCCGGCGTGAAGACGGCGATCGTGCTGCTCGCGGTGCCGTTCTCGCTCGTCGGCGCGGTGTGGCTGCTCTTTGCGCTCGGCTACAACGTGTCGATCGCCGTCTGGGTGGGGATGATCGCGCTCATGGGTCTCGACGCCGAGACCGGCGTCTTCATGCTGCTCTTCCTCGATCTGGCCTACGAGGAGCGTGTCCGCCTCGGACTCATGAGAAACGAGGCGGACCTCACCGAGGCGATCATCCACGGCGCGGTCCGGCGCGTGCGGCCGAAGATGATGACGGTTACCGCCGCGTTCATGGGACTGTTGCCGGTCATGTGGGCGACCGGGACCGGCGCCGACGTGATGAAGCGCGTCGCCGCGCCGATGGTCGGTGGTCTGTTCACCTCGTTTGCGCTGGAGCTCTTGGTGTATCCGGCGATCTACGCGATCTGGAAATGGCGGTTCGAGATGAAGCGAGGCCGCGCCGTGCCGGAACTGAAGCCGCTCCCGCATCCTGCAGCCGCTTGACGCGTCCCCGCAGCGGCAGAAGGTCCTCGCAATGGCAGAAGGTCCCCGCAGTGGCAGAAGCCGACGCCGTTCACATCGCGGCGACCGCGGCCGCGGCTTGCGTAGCGCCGCCCGTTGGGCGACACCCGTCTGGATGTCTCCCATGATGCGTCGAGCCCGGACCGTCGTGCTCTGTCTAGTAGTCGCCGCGGTGATCGGCTGGGGCGTCGCCGGACACTACATGTACGCGGCGTTCATCGGCCTCGACCCGCAGGCGTTCCCCGCGGGGTGGTTCTTCGAGCGGGTCGGCGAGCGCATCTTCCCGCCCGCGGGCTTCACGATCGCGGGGATCACGTTGGCCGTCACGGTGGTCGTCGTGCTGGCGCTCGCGTCCTACGTCGTCGTCGGGCGCGCCGTGCGCGCGTCGCGGCCGGCCGACGACAGCCGGCGGCGCTTTCTCGTCGGCGCCGCGTCCGGCGGCGCCGCGGCGCTCGCAACGCTCGCCGTCGGCGGCGCTGCGGCGGTCGCGAACGCGTGGTACGGCGTCGGACGCGGCGGCCGCGGCTGGCGTGATCCAGTCGACGAGATCTTCGAGGCGAAGGTCGAGCGGACCGCGCCCGAGTGGCGCGACGAATGGAAAGGCAGCCGCGTGCAAGCGCATCGCCGCCTCGGCCGCACGAACTGGATGGTGTCCGACATCGTCCTCGGCACCGGCGCGATCAGCGGCAAGGACGGCGAGCGCATCGCGCGCCTCGCGATCGACCGCGGCGTCAACTACTTCGACACCAGCCCCGACTACGCCGGCGCCGGGACGGAGGACGCGATGGGGCGCGCGATCGAGGGCAAGCGCGACGAGCTCTTCATCGCTACGAAGTTCTGCACGCCGTACGGCCACCTGCCGCCGGGGACGCCGGTCGCCGAGTACATGCAGGCGATCGAGGGCAGCTTGCGCCGTCTCGGCACCGACCACGTCGACCTGGTGCACATCCATTCCTGCGACGAGGTCGAACGCCTCCTCGACCCGAACGCGCACGAGGCCTTCGACCGCTTGAAGGAGCAAGGCAAGGTGCGGTTCCTCGGCGTCTCGACGCACACCCCGAACCTCGTCGCGGTCGCAAACGCGGCGATCGCGTCGAACCGCTTCGACGTCATCATGCTCGCGTATCACCACGGCATTTGGGCGCCGCTCGCTGGCATCATCGAGCGCGCGCACGACGAGCGCGACATGGGTGTGGTCGCGATGAAGACCCTCAAGGGCGCCAAGCACCGCGGCCTCGCCGACTTCCGCGATCACGCCGACAGCTACACGCAAGCGGCGTTCAAGTGGGTGCTCTCGAACCCGAAGGTGTCGTGCGTCGTCGTCTCGTTCTTCGAGCTGCAGCACGTCGACGAGTACCTCTACGCGTCGGGCCGCGCCGCCGGCGCGAAAGACGTCGCGATCCTGGACGAGTACGATCGCCAGATCCTCGGCAGCTACTGCGCTCCGCACTGCGGCGTCTGCCTCGACCGCTGCCCCGAGGCGTTGCCGATCCACGACGTGCTCCGCCAGCGCATGTACTTCGAAGACTACGGCTGGGAAAAGGAGGCGATGCGCCTCTACGGCGCGCTCGCGAAGAGCGCCGCCGTCTGTACGACGTGCCCCGCGCCGTGCCTCGGATCGTGTCCCGTCGGCGTGCCGATCCAGGAGCGCATGATCGGCGCGCACGAGCTCCTGACGCTCGCGTGACCGCGGCGGGACGCCCCGCGGTCGGCAACGGAGTTCGACGCGTTCATCGGCCCGCACGGCCACGACGGCTCGGACCGTCCCATCGTCTACCCAGGCCGAGCTTGTCCGCCGGGGGACGGCCGCAGTAAAGAGTGGACAGTTCCCGTGCCGTCAAGGAGGATCCGTGAGCACTCCCCGTCCGAGCTTCAACGCACCACTGACCGTCCCGGCGCAGATCGACGCCCGCGCCGTACATCCCGAAACCGAGAATAAGGTTTTTCTACGCCACGGCGACCGCTCGTGGACGTACCGCCGCTTCCGCGACGAGTCGGTCCGCGCCGCGCACTTCCTGCGCCGCCGCCTCGGCGCGATCGACGACGCGCGCCCCGGGCACGTCGCCATGCTGCTCGAGAACCACCTCGAGCTGATGGCGCTCCTCGGCGGCTGCGCCTACGGCGGCTTGACGCTTTTCGGCATCAACACCGGGCTTCGCGGCGACACGCTCGCCGGCGTCCTCAATCATGCGCGCGCGCGGCTGCTCGTCGTCGACGAGCGCATCCTCGCCGAGGTCGAGCGCGTCCGCGGCGCGCTCCAGTCGATCGCCGCCGAGAACATCCTCGTGTTGCGCACGTTGGGCGGCGCGGTGCCGCCGGGCAGCGATTTCACCGCCGCCGTCGCCGCCGAGGTCGCGCCCGAGGGCGCGAGCTTGGACGCGCCCGGCATCGACGTCGAGGGCACGACGAACCTGATGGTCATCTACACCTCGGGAACGACCGGACTGCCGAAAGGCATCAACAACAACCATCTGAAGCTCCTCGCGACCGGCATCGGCGTCTCGACGCAGCTGGAGCTCGGCCCGGACGACGTCGGCTACACCTGCATGCCGCTCTTCCACTCGAACTCGATGTTCGTCGGGTGCATGCCGGCATTCTGGGTCGGCGGCAGCGTCGGCATGAACGAGCGCTTCAGCGCCAGCAAGTTCGTGCCCGACGTACTGCGCTACGGCGTGACGTACTGGAACTACGTCGGCGAGCCGGTGCACTACGTCCTCGCGGCGCTCGAGAAGCAGTACGGCGGCGACGAGGCGCGCATCATCGCCGAGGTCGCGAATCACCCCGACAATCATTTGCGCTACGCAGTCGGCAACGGCGCGTCGCCGGCCGACATCGACCGCTTCATCACCTGGCTCGGTCTCGAGGACATGTTCGAGCTGTACGGCTCGACCGAGGCCGCGATCAGCACCTTCCGCCGCAAGACCGATCCGCGCGGCAGCGTTGGCGAGGTCACTGATCACGCCGTGAAGATCCTGAACGAGCGCGGCGACGAGTGCCCGCCGGCGACGCTCGACCGCGACGGTAAGATCACGAACTACGCCGAGGCCGTCGGCGAGATCTGCCGCGTCGCCGGAGACACCGCCCTTTTTCAGGGCTACTTCGACAACCCCGACGCCAACAGCTCCAAGTACCGCGACGGCATCTACCATTCGGGCGATCTCGGCCACATCGTGCTCGTCGATGGCCTGCACTACCTCTACTTCGACGGCCGCACCGACGACTGGATCCGCAAGGATGGCGAGAACTTCTCCGCGGCGCAGATCGCGCGCATCTTGTCCGAGCATCCCGCGGTCGAGCTCGCGGCCGCGTACGGCGTGCCGTGCGCGGTCTCCGACGAGCTGGTGATGGCGGCGCTCCAGCTGAAGGACGGCGCTCGCTTCGACCCGAAGGACTTCTTCGACTACTGCGAGACCCAGGTGACCGGCGGCGGTATGGACCGCAAGTGGTTCCCCGATTTCATCCGTCTCGTCGACGATTTCGAGTGGACGAACACGCAGAAGGTCCTCGTCCGCAATCTGAAGAAGGTGCACTTCTGCCGCCGCCGCATGCCCGATACGCCGATCTTCTGGCGGACGCGCAGCGACAGCGCCTACCGCTCGTTCACGGTCGCCGACTACGAGACGGTCCGCCGCGAGTTCGAGGCCAGCGAGCGCGTCGAGCTGCTCGATCGCTGACCAGTGCCCGTCGCCGCGGCGGCGGCGGATGTCAGACGGTTGGGCGGTCGCGCTCGGCGCCCCCCGGTGAACCTTTCACCGGGGTCGCGCGTATCACCGGGCAGGAGGGTCTCGTATGGAAGACGTCCGAACCTGCCCGTACTGCGCCGAGGAGATTCGCGCCGCGGCGACGCGTTGTCCCCATTGTCGGAGCCGGGTGACCGCCTTCGATCCCGAGCGTTGGTATCGTGATCTCCCCGAGCGGCGCGTGGCGGGCGTCGCGGCGGCGGTGGCGCGGGCGCTCGCGCTGCCGGTCGGCGCCGTGCGCGTCGGCTTCATCGTCCTGACGTTCGTGCACTTGCTCGGCCCGCTGCTCTACGGCGCGCTCTGGCTGCTGATTCCGTTCCGCCCCGGCGGCGACGCGCCGATCATGCGCGCCCTCGCCTGCGCCCGCGCGGTGCTGGACGGCCTGCTCGGCGAGCGCGGCCGAGAGGGTCCGAGCAGCTCGCGCGCGCAGCGCCGCAACGGTGGCGATACCGAGCCGCCGCCCGCCGCCGGCGTGCTGCCGCTTCGCCGCCTGTCCTCGTGATAGAGATGATCGCGATTCATGGCGAGCGACGCGGAGCTGATCGCAGCGGTCGCGGCGGGCGACGGGCACGCGCTCGACGGGCTGTACCGTCGCTACGAGCGCCCGCTCTATCAGTTCCTTTTCCGCCACGGCGGCGCGCGCGACGTCGAGGATCGGGTGCAGGAGACGTGGCTGCGTGTAGTCGCGGCGGCGCCGCGGTTCGATCCGTCCCGGCGCTTCTCGACGTGGCTCTTTCAGATCGCGCTGAATCTCTGTCGCGATTGGCGTCGCCGCCCGCCGCCCGAGCCCGTCGACACGACGACGATCGAGCGCACGGCCGAGGGCGCGGGCTCGGCGCAATCGATGGAGGACGCCGTCGACGCCGACCGTCTCCTTGGCGCGCTTCCGGACGCCCAGCGCAGCGTGCTCGTCCTGCGCTACTACTGCGACCGCACGGAGGCTGAGGTGGCCGAGATCCTCGAATGCCCGATCGGCACCGTGAAGAGCCGGACACACGAGGCGATCGCGCGTCTCGCCGATCTCGTGCGTGCGGAGCCGTCGGCAGGCGCCGCGACGCGCGCGGGCTCGACGCCGGCGCCGCCGGCGGGCGCCACGTCGACGCACGGCGGGACACCGGCGCGGGAGAAGCGCTCGTGAGTGACGCCTGCGATCGCGCTCGCGTCGCGCTCGCCTTCGGTCGCAGCGATCCCGAGGTCGCGCGGCACGTCGCGATCTGCGACGTCTGCCGCGCCGATGTGCCGGCGCTGCGCCACGTCGCGACCGCGCTCGCCGCCGCGGAGACACCGTCGCCGCCAGCGGCGCTCGCGGCGCGCGTCCACGCCGCGGCCGCGCCGCTGCTCGCGCGGCACGCCCGCGTCGTGACCTTGCGAACCGTCGCGCGCGCCGTCGGCGCCGCGATGCTGCCGTTGCCGCTCGTGCTGCTCGTCGATCTCTACGTGCTGCGCGCGGCATACGACGCGCTTCGCGCCGTGTTTCCGGCGGCGCTCAGCTTGTACTTCGTTCTCAACTACACGACGCTGCTCGCGGTGCTGCTGACGCTCGCCTACGGAGCCGTTCCGCTCCTCGCCGAGCGCCAGGCGCGGCTGCGACGCGAGGAACGCCATGCCTGACGTCATGAAGCTCTGCCCGTATTGCGCCGAAGAGATCCGCGCCGAAGCGCGCAAGTGCCGCTACTGCGGCAGCTTCGTCGAGAGCGGCAGCGCGCTCTCGCGCACGTGGTACCGCCGCCGCCACGGCAAGATGCTCGCCGGCGTCTGCGCCGGCCTCGCCGACCAATTCGGCATCTCGGTCACGATCATCCGCTTGGCCTTCCTCTTGAGCGCGCTCCTCGGCGGCGGCGTGGGCATCATCATCTACCTCGCGCTCTGGGTCGTGATGCCGTATCGCGGCTACGAAGACGACCGGCCAGCGACGGCGGCCCCGCCGGCGCAGCCGATGCCGCCCGCACCACCCGAGTCTCCGAGCTCGTTCGTCGCGCGCTGACGGGCGATGCCCGAGCTCCCCGACGTCGAGCTCTATCGCGAGTGCCTGACGGCACGCATCGTCGGCCACACGCTCGAGCGCGTCCAGCTGGCGAGCCCGTTTCTCCTGCGCACGGTCGAGCCGCCGCTCGACCGTGCGCTCGGGCGCACGGTCGTCGCCGTGCGCCGGCTCGGCAAGCGCGTCGTGATCGCGCTCGAGGGCGAGCTCTTCCTCGTGTTCCATCTGATGATCGCCGGCCGCTTGCGCTGGCGGCCGCGTGGCGCGCCCGTCCCTCGCAAAGTCGGGCTCGCCGCGTTCGAGTTCTCGTCCGGCACGCTGCTCGTGACCGAAGCGAGCTCGCGCAAGCGCGCCTCGCTGCACGTCGTCGCCGGCGAGGACGGGCTGCGCGCGCTCGACCCGGGCGGCATCGAGGCGCTGGAATCCGACCTCGCCGCCTTCCGCGCCGCGCTCCTCGCGGAGAACCACACGTTGAAGCGCGCGCTCACCGACCCGCGGCTCTTCAGCGGCATCGGCAACGCTTACTCCGACGAGATCCTCCACCGCGCACGCTTGTCGCCGATCGCGCTCACGACGCAGCTCGACGAGGCCGAGATCGCGCGTCTCTACGACGCCACCCAGGTGACGCTCCGCGACTGGCTGGATCGTCTGCGCGCCGAGACCGGCACCGGCTTCCCGGAGCACGTGACCGCCTTTCGCGAGACGATGGCCGTCCACGGCCGCTACCGCAAACCCTGCCCCGACTGCGGCGCCCCCGTCCAACGCATCGCGTACGCCGAAAACGAAACCAACTACTGCGCCCGCTGCCAAACCGGCGGCCGCCTGCTAGCCGACCGCGCGCTCTCCCGGCTGCTCAAACAAGACTGGCCGCGCACCCTCGAGGAGCTGGAAGCGCTCCGACGCCCGCGCGCGTGAGCACCCCCGTCGCGTGACCGGCCGACGCCCGCGCACGCGGCCCGGCGGCGGGAGGGCGAGAACGCGGTGCGCCGGGACGTAGAATTTGCAAAGCGAACCACGACGCGCGCGCGTATGGAGACGTCCGCATGCGCCCACGACATTCACGCGCGGACGCGAATGCCCGCGCGCGCGTGCCGTCCCGGCGCACCGCGTTCTCGCCCTCCCGCCGCCGCGCCGCACGCGATGACGTCGGCAATCCGCGCGTCAGAGCGGCCGCCCGTAGCGGTCGAGACTCGACACCTCCTCGACGGGCACGCGTTTCACGGGCCCGAACTTCGCCGCGGGCCACCCGATCGGAATGAGGCACATCGACTCGACGTTCTCGGGGAAGCCGAGGACCTTCGCGATCTCCTCCTCGTACATCAGGTGCAGGGTGGTGAGGCACGCGCCGAGACCGAGCGCGCGAGCGGCGAGCAGGATGTTCTGCACGGCGGGATAGATCGAGGAGTAGATCGACTTCCGCATCAACGATTGCAACGGACCCTCGCCGCGGACCGCGCCCTGCTCGTTCACGAGGAGCGGCATGATGAGCACGGGCGCCTCGTGGAGGTGCTCGGCGAGGTGCGTCGCCGATTTGACGACGCGATCCATGGCGGTGACGCTGACGCCTTCCCGTGGCGGCATCGACGCCGCCATCGACACATACACGTCGAACGCGCGCGTGTAGTGGCTCTGGATCATCTTGCGAGTCGCGGCGTCTTTGATGACGAGGAAGTGCCAGCTCTGACGGTTCGAGCCGGTCGGGGCGCGGATCGCCGCGTCGAGGATCTTGTGGATCAGCTCGTCGGGCACCGGATCGGGCTTCAGATACCGAATGGACCGGCAGGTGTGCATCGCCTCGAATACACCGATGTCGTCGCTCATGGGGACCTCCTCGAATGGATCATCGCATCATCGCGTGGACGATGGACCAGGTCACGGCGGAAATGAAGGCGGACGCCGGGATCGTGAAGACCCATGCCCAGACGATGCGTCCCGCGACGCCCCAGCGGATGGCGGAGAGTTTGGTCACGGCGCCGACGCCGACGATGGCGCCGGTGATCGTGTGCGTGGTCGAGACCGGGATGCCGAGGCTCGTCGCCGCGAACAGCGTGATCGCCCCGCCGGTCTCGGCGCAGAACCCGCCGACCGGCTTCAGCTTCGTGATGCGCAGGCCCATCGTGCGCACGATGCGCCAGCCGCCCGAGAGCGTGCCGAGCGCCATCGCGGCGTGGCAGGCGAGCACCACCCAGAGCGGCACGTAGAACGTCGGGCCAAGGTGCCCGGTCGCGAACAGCAAGACGGCGATGATGCCCATCGTCTTCTGCGCGTCGTTGCCGCCGTGGCCGAGGCTGTAGAGCGCCGCCGAGAACAGCTGGCCGCGGCGAAACCACGCGTCGACGCGCGCCGGCGTCGAGTGGCGGAAGATCCAGAAAACCGCCGTCATCAAGCTGAAGGCGAGCACCAGGCCGAGGACCGGCGACACCACGATCGACACCGCGATCTTGATGAGCCCGGGCGCGTCGAGGTACTGCGCGCCGCTCTTCGCGATCGCCGCACCGGCGAGGCCGCCGATCAGCGCGTGCGACGAGCTCGAGGGAATGCCCCACCACCACGTGATCAGGTCCCAGGCGATCGCGCCGACGAGCGCCGCGAACACGACCGCGGTGTCGACGATCGACGGGTCGACGATGCCCTTCCCGATCGTCGTCGCCACGTGCAGGCCGAAGAACAAGAACGCGATGAAGTTGAAAAACGCCGCCCACACGACCGCCCAGCGTGGCGAGAGGACGCGCGTCGAGACGACGGTCGCGATCGAGTTGGCGGCGTCGTGAAAGCCGTTGACGAAATCGAACGCCAGCGCCACCACGACGATGACGCCGACGAGGAGCATCGCTCAGGCGTGCTCGAGGACGACGCCCTCGATGATGTTGGCGACGTCCTCGCAGCGGTCCGTGGCGTTCTCCAGCGCCTCGTACACTTCCTTCCACTTCATGACGAGGAGCGGATCCGCATTCTCCTTGAAGAGCTTCGCGACCGCGTTACGCAGGATCTCGTCGCCTTCGTTCTCGAGACGGTTCACCTCGATGCACTGCTCGAGCATGCCCTGCGCGCGGCGGACGTCGCGCAGGCCGGCGACGGCGCGCGCGACGGCCTCGGTCGCGCGCACGAGCACCGCGGCGAGATCCTGCACCTCGCGCGTCATCTCGCGGAGCTCGTAGAGCGCCATGCGCTCGGACGCGGACTCGATGAAATCCATCACGTCGTCCATGCGCGTGATCAGGCGGTGGATGTCGTCGCGATCGAAGGGGGTGATGAAGGTCGTGTGCAGGCGCTCGACGCATGCGTGGGTGATGACGTCGGTCTCGTGCTCGATCTCCTTGATGCGCGCCGCGAGCGCGGGCACGTTCTGACCGCCCGCGACCAGCGTCGCGAATTGCTTCGCCCCTTCGACGGTGAGCGCGGCGTGACGCTCGAACAGCGAGAAGAAATCCTCGTCGCGCGGCAGCAGACGTCGCAACATCGGGCGCGCTTCTATGCGCGGGGAACGTGAAACGCAAGCGACCGGGCGGCGCCGGCACCCGGGGCACCGCGGCGCTTGCCTGGGGCGGCGCAGATGCCCTCTTGTCTTGTTGAAACGACTGTTTTAATCGATTGTTCATGGCCGCTGCAGCGTCACACCCGGTGCCCAGCGTCGGCCGGCTCGGCAACGGCGACGGCACGTCGGAGCGCCTCCTCGACGCGGCCACCGAGCTGTTCGCGCGGCGCGGCTTTCATGCCACCTCGATCCGCGACATCGCCGAGCGCGCCGGCGCGAACGTCGCTTCGGGCCACTACCACTACGGCTCCAAGAGCGGCCTCTATCTGCAAGTGTTGCGGCGGCAGTTCGCGAACGTACGATTGCTCGTCGACCGTCATGGTCCGTTGCCGCCGACGGCTGTCCTGCATCGGCGGTCGCGCCGCGAGCTGATCGCCCTGCTCACCCGCCGCGTCGAGACGATGATCGAGGTCATGATCGCGCCGCCGCTGCAGCCGCACGGGGCGCTGATGCTGCGCGAGATGTGCGATCCGACCGACGCGATGCCGATCATCGTCGACGAGTTCATCCGCCCGCAGACGGCCGAGATGGAGGCCATCGTCGGGGCGCTCATTCCGGCCGCGCCGCCGGCGACGGTGCAACGCTGCGTCCGCAGCATCGTCGGCCAGGTGCTCTTCTATCGGTTCGTGATGCCGGTGATGCTGCGCATGCTCGGCAAGCCGTCGTACCCAGCGCGATTCACCCGCGAGATGGCGGCGCACGTCGTCGAGTTCTCCCTCGGCGGTTTGGCGCGCGTCGGCCGCGGGCGCACGACGGCGCGTCGCCGCCGCCCCCAGCGACGAGGTGAGCGCGGCTGGCCGCGTGGCCGGACACGGAGGACCCGTGCGCGTTGAGTCCGCGAGAATCGTCGTCGCCCCTGTGCGGCGACGCGATGCGCGGCGGCCGAACGGCGCGGCGCGCCTCGCATCGCACCTCACCGCGGTCGGCCTCTCGCTGCTCGGCGCCTGCGGGCCGATCACGATGCTGACGCGCCCGGAAGGTAGCGGCGGGTGGACGGCGGCGCAGCGCGCCGACCATCTCGCCGACCTCGCAGCCCGCGCCGGCGTCGATCTCGATGCCGCGACGCCGCCGACGCGGTGCGATCCGTCGCCGCCCGACGTCATTCCGCCGACCCGCGACGCGAACATGGAGGGCCAAGCCGTCGCCCCGCCACCGACGGACGGCGACCTGCCGCCCGGCGACGGCGGTTCACCGCGACGCCACGCCGATCCGCCGATGCACGACCACGATGCCGTGTCGTCAGCAGTGGCGCCCGACTCGGCGAGTGCGGCTGCGCAGCCCGGCGTCGTGGTCCTCACACTCCCCGACGCGCTCGCCCGCGTCGCGGCCGGCAATCGGCACCTCGCCGAGGCGCGCGAACAGCTCGCGATCGCGCGCCAGCGCGTCTTCGAGGCGCGCGGCCGGCTCTTCCCGGCGACCCGCGGCAGCGGACGCTACACCTGGAACAACAGCGAACAGATGAACGCGATTCAAATCCCCGGCTCGCCGGTGCAGTCGATCACGATCCGCGATCGCGATCTCGGCACGATCTCGGGCGTCGTCACGCTTCCCCTCGACCTGTCCGGCGAGATCACGGAGGCGCTCGCCGCGGCGCAGGCCGGGTACCGCGGCGAGGCGGCGCGCTTGTGGGCGACGACGCTCGAGCAAGATCTGGTCGTCATCGACGCGTACTACACCCTGCTCGAGGCGGAGCGGCTGCACGACGTGACGCTGCAGACGCTCGCGCTCCATCGCGAGCAGCTCGGCTTCGCGAACGATCGCTTTCGCAGCGGCCGCCTGACCAAAAACGAGGTGCTGGTCGTGCAAGTGGCGCTGCGGAACTCCGAGCAGGAGCTCCGCCGGCGCGCGCTGGCGATCGACGAGGCGCGGTTCGCGTTGAACCAGGCGGTCGGGCTGCCGATCGACGCGCCGACCGAGGTCGCCGACGTGCGCACGCGACCCCAGCTGCCGAGCGAGGCGGACGCACTGCGCGCGGCGTATCGCGACAACCCGGTGTTGCTCGCGCTCGTCGAGGAGCAGCAGCGGCTCGACGCGACCGCGACGTCGCTCGTGCGCGCGCGGCTGCCGCGCTTCTCCGGCGGCGGCAGCGTCGACGACTCGAACTCGAAGATCGTCAACCCGACGCTGATCGGCGGCGGCTTCGTCGGCTTCGAGTGGGACCTCGGCACCGACACCCGGCGCGAAGCGCAGATCGCCGCCGCGCGGGCCGAAGCGGACCAGAACCGCATCCGCACCG
>WNFR01000385.1_pt1 | contig 44457 bp, 46 predicted proteins | sample 5400221 | NCBI WGS metagenome assembly WNFR01 (sample SAMN13153357, study PRJNA577476) | soil metagenome | isolation source: 40 cm soil under Madrone tree | place: USA:California | collected 2016-06-14 | reverse complement strand
CAAGATTCGATCGTGGCGTCCGACGCGTTTTTCCCGTTTCCCGACGGCGTGGAAGAAGCCGCAAAGGCGGGTGCCGTTGCGGTGATTCAGCCAGGAGGCTCGCTGCGCGACAACGATGTCATCGCTGCCGCCGATCGCCTGGGGCTGGCTATGGTCTTCACCGGCATGCGCCACTTTCTGCACTGATTCGCGGCGCAATCAACCACCGAAACAAAAGGAAAGCGAGGGCCGCGCCTAAAGCTTCGGCCACCACAAATCCAGGAACATCCCGCGGCCGGATTCCCGCAAACGTATCCGTAAAACATCGCGCTACTGCGACCGCCGGATTCGCAAACGAAGTGGACGACGTAAACCAATAAGCCGCGGCAATATATCCTCCAACGGCTACGGGGATCGCTCTGGCATTCAGCTTTGAGCAAGTTGAAATTACGCCCATGAGTCCGAACGTGGCGACGATCTCCGCATAGAATTGCGTCACTCCGCTTCGCGCATGACGAGAGTAGGTGATTCCTGGCAACCCAAACATGAAATGCGAATTGATGGTCCCGGCAAATCCGCCAGCAAACTGCGCCAGGATATAGGGAAGTATATCCGCGCGCGCTAACCCGCCGGACAATGCGTCCGCGACGGTTACGACCGGATTGAAATGCGCGCCGGAAATAGGACCGAACGTCAGGATAAGTGTTACCAGTGCGGCTCTGGTCGCTATGGAATTTGCCAGAAGCGCGATCGCCGTATTTCCGTTGGATAGGCGGTCGCCCATAATGCCCGAGCCCACCACCGCCGTTACCAGGAAAGCGGTGCCCAGGAATTCCGCGCACGCCCGCTGCCAGATTGAGAACTTCACTGCCGCCCGATCCGGTCAAGTTCCTTCTTGACGGCCAGGCCGTCGAGACTCGCTAGCGGCAGACTCAACAAAAGGCTGATCCTGCGGTCCAGAAGTAAGTAAGCTTCTCGAAACGCGCGTTCGATCTGTTGCGGAGTGCCAGCGACAGCCACAGGATCAGGCACTCCCCAATGGGCCGTGATGGGTTGGCCCGGCCAGACCGGACAAATTTCATTCGCTGCGTTATCGCACACCGTAAATACGAAATCCATTTTAGGAGCGCCGGGCTTCGCAAACTCATCCCAACTTTTGCTGCGCAGGTTCGCGACCGGCAGCTTGGCCGCATCCAGGAGCTTTACGGCCACAGGATTCACTCGCCCGATGGGGTGGCTTCCCGCGCTATAGGCTTTGAAGTTCGGCAGCCCTTTTTGGTTCAGAATGGCTTCTGCAAGAATCGAACGCGCGGAGTTGCCGGTACAGAGAAACAACACGTTGCGGGACATCGTTCCACTCCTCCCTTTTCCGTTGCGTACTCGTCGTACGGTCTCATGTCCGTTTCCGATCTCGAGAATTTTCCGCGCGATCAATGGCAGCAGGTCGGCGCACAGCAAGAGGGTCCAACCACGTTTCCGCGAGCGGCCGGTTTTTGCGCCCGCACAAACGCGCTGATGAATTTTCCGTCAATCAGCGGCGCGACTTTGTCGGGGTCCAGCCCCGCGGCCGCCAGAAAATTGCGCGCTTGGTCGCTTTTGTACACCCGAGTCGGCTCGATATCGATGGATTCGAATCCCGCGCTGAACAGTTTGTCGCGATATTCATATTCTTCCAGCGCACCGGCGATGCAGCCCACCCACAGCTCCATGCTCTTGCGAATTTCCGTGGGTACTTCGCCGCGCACCACCACGTCAGAAATCGCAAATCGGCCGCCGGGCTTCAGCACGCGGAACGCTTCGCGCAATACGCGGTCCTTGTCGCCGGAAAGATTGATCACGCAATTCGAAATGATCACGTCCACGGAATTATCGGGCAGCGGAATATTCTCGATGGCGCCTTTCAGAAACTCCGCATTGCTCACGCCAGACTTTTTCTGATTCTCGCGAGCCAGCGCCAGCATTTCGTCCGTCATGTCCAGCCCGTACGCTTTACCCGTTGGCCCGACACGCTTTGCCGACAGCAGCACATCGATTCCGCCTCCCGAGCCCAGATCCAGCACCGTCTCGCCGGCTTGTAGCTGCGCCAACGCGGTCGGATTTCCGCAACCCAGTGACGCCGCCACCGCTTTCTCCGGCAATCCCGCGATTTGCGTGGAGTCGTAAAGATCGCTGGTAATCGGATCACAGCCAGATAGTTCACTGCCTCCGCCGCACGAATCGACTCCTCCGGCCGCAGCTTGCTTTGCCGCCGCGCCGTATTTCTGTTTCACAATTTCCTCGATATTCTGATCGCTCATCAACCTCTCCTCGTCTTTCATAGTTCCTTACCGCGAAATCTGTACAAACGATTCCGGTGCCACCGCGCGGCTGCGCGTGCAGCATTCTTCATAGAGAAACCCAAGCACTTCGCGCAATGCATCCGTATTCGCGGAGTACCACAAAAACGTTCCGACGCGCCTCACATTGATCAAGCCGACTTGTTTCAATTTTTCCAGATGATGCGAAAGCGTGGACGCTGGAATCTCCAGCTCCTCTTGTACTTCGCCCGCAATCATTCCGGTTGGGTGAGCCGATAACAATAGCCGCAGAATCGCCAACCGTGGCTCGGCGCCGAGTGCGGCAAAGCGATCCGCCGACCGCGTAACCAGGAGTGGATCGGGCTTCTTCATATTTCGATAATTGCAGAAATATGGAAGCAGTGTCAAGTTTGTTTTTTCCTGCCAACGCTCTCCTCCTGGCCCGCATCTAACGGTGGTCGGCCTTCCATCTGGCTCTGGAAATGTTCGGCATTTCGCTTTTGACCCTCCCGTGCTCGCATGGGATACTTTCATTTTCAGGGCAACTATGAACTTTCTAAAGCTGAACACATTTCTCCTCACTACGGCCGTTGCCACCAGTGCTGTTTTTGCGCAGACCGCCGCGCCTCCGCAATCTGCACCGGGGCAAAAGCAGGATTTCGCTAACGGCGAACCGGCCGCTCCGCCAACTTCCAGTCGCGCCGACGCCTATTTCAACTACACCATGGGCCACGTCGCCGAACTGCAGTATGAGGCGACTAGCCGCAGCGAGTACGCCACGCAAGCCATCGACTATTACAAAAAGGCTTATGCGCTGGACCCGAAGTCTCCGGTCATCGGCGAACGCCTGGCGGAAATGTATTGGAAGGCGCAGCGCGTTCATGACGCCGAACTGGAAGCCCAGGCTTTGCTGAAGCGCAACCCGGAGGACGCGCAGACGCGCCGTCTTCTCGGCCACATTTATCTGCGCAGTCTCGGCAATTCCGGCGAAGCCCCCGGTCAATCCGAAACCGTCAACCGCGCCGTCGAGCAATTCAAGGAAGTGGTACGTCTCGATCCCTCGGACAGCGAATCGGCTCTCTGGCTGGCGCGGCTTTACCGCCTACAGAATCAGCACGACAAGGCGGAAGAGGTTCTTCGCGGCTTACTGAAAACCGATTCCGAAAATGAAGCCGGGGTCGAGCAGTTGACGCAATTGCTCCTCGACGAAGGCAAATCTTCCGATGCAGTTGCCCTGCTCGAAGGTATGACTGCCAAATCTTCTTCGCCTACATTGCTCGATCTCCTTGGCGACGCCTACACGCAAACCAAGGATCTTCCTAAAGCGGAAGCCGCGTATCGCAAAGCCGTGGAACTGGACCCCAGCGAAGCCAGCCACCAGCGCGGACTCGGCCAGACCCTGATTTCGGAAGAGAAGTATTCTGAAGCTTTGAGTGTTTATCAGAAACTTTCTGATTTAATGCCCGACGATGCGGACATTTATCTCCGCCTGGCGCAGATTTATCGCGAATTGCACCAGATGGACAAAGCGGAAGACACTCTTCTCAAGGCACGCCAATATTCTCCCGGCAGTCTCGATGTGATGTACAACGAAGCGATGTTGTACGAAGCGCAAGGCCGCTACGAAGACGCCATACGGGTTCTTTCCGAAGCTGTTACCGGCGTCAAAGGACAGTCCGTGTCCATGCCGACGCGGCGGCGCTCGCTTTCTGTTCTCTATCAACAGCTTGGCGGGTTGTATCGCGAAACACAGAACTATCAGGCTGCCGTCAACACCTATCAGGAATTAGGACGTCTGGGAGACGAAGAGGATCGCCACGCTCGCGTCCTGATCGTGGACGCTTACAGCTCTGCAAAAGACCAGTCGCGAGCCTTGCAGGCCGGCAAGGAAGCCCTCGCGAAGTATCCCAAGGATTCCGCAATCAAAGCGCGGTATGCGCTGCTGCTCGGAGAAACCAATCAAACTGACGAAGCCGCGAAACTTCTTCACGCGCAGCTCAACGGCACCGCTTCAGACCGGGAAACCTATCTGAACCTCGCACAGACTTTCGAATTCGCGCGCCGCTTCCACGAAGCGGAACAGGCCGCGCGCGCAGCGGAAGCCATTCCTGGCACCCCGCGCGACAACGAAATGGTTTGGTATTTCCTGGGCTCTATCTACGAACACCAGAAAGTTTTCGACAAAGCCGAAACGGAATTCAAGAAAGCTCTCGCCGTCAACCCCAAGAGCTCCGCCGTTTTGAATTATTACGGTTATATGCTCAGCGAGCTCGGAATCCGTCTGGATGAAGCGCAGGGTTTGGTGCAGCGGGCTCTTGCTGAAGAGCCTTACAACTCCGCCTATCTCGATAGTCTCGGCTGGGTATATTACAAGCAGAACAAGTTCGGGGACGCCGAGGCAGCGCTGCGCAAGGCGCTCGAACGCGATCCTCACGACCCCACCATGCACCTGCACCTCGGCGATATTTACGCTAAATCAGGCCGCCCTGAAATGGCCGCAGCGGAATGGGAAAAGTCGCTGGCAGAATGGAAGCGCGTTCTCCCCGCCGATGTCGAGCCCGAGAAAGTCGCCGAGGTCGAGAAGAAAGTCAGCCAGTCTCGGCATCGCGTCGCGGAAAAGTCTTCGCCCGAATCTGTGAAGCCATAAACTCATACATGGCTGAAGTTCGCATCCCCGCCCTTGCGAAAATCAACTTGCGCCTGGAAGTGATCGGCAAACGGGCCGACGGCTATCACGAACTGCGCACCATTTTTCAAACCATTTCGCTGCAAGACGAAATTCGCCTTAAATCCTCGCGCCAGCCGGGCGTCACGCTGAAAGTGCTCGGCAACGATTCACTTTCCAATGAACCTGTCGAAAAAAATCTCGTCTATCGCGCGGTTGGCTCGCTGCGCCAGGAGCTAAAGCTGGCCGACGGTGTCGCGATCGAACTGCGCAAAGTGATTCCCGCGGGCCGCGGATTGGGTGGTGGCTCCAGCGACGCGGCCGCTGCGTTGATCGGCTATTTGCGGCTGCGGGAAAAACAGCTGCCTCGCGAACGCCTGTTGGAACTTGCTGCGGCACTCGGCGCAGATGTTCCGTTTTTCCTGGAAGGCGGACGAGCCCTGGGCATCGGCAAAGGCGACGAAATCTACCCGCTCCCTGACATTGCCAAGCATTCATTGCTGGTTGTTTCGCCCAGATCGATTCACGTTCCCACTCCAGACGCCTACCGTTGGCTGAATTCACCGCAACTGGATGCATTGCGAGCCAACGCTCCGCAATTGACAATTTCCGCCGGAAACCCTAAACTTTACAGGTTCTGTGCTCTTGCTTGGAGCCTGCAGGGCAGTCCCCTTCGAAATGATTTTGAAGAAGCGGTCTTCCAGCAGCATCCCCGTCTGGCTGAAATCAAACGGGATTTGCTTCAAAACGGAGCTTCAGAAGCCTTGCTGGCGGGTAGCGGTTCGGCGGTGTTTGGAGTTTTCCCGAGCCCAGCTAAGGCGCGCCGAGCCGTTGTTGGGTTTCCGCTGGATCAGACTTTCGTCTGCGAGACTGTCTCTCGCGATTCGTATCGTCGTCTGATGCAAAGCCGCACCGTTACCAGTGCGCCTGGCGATTAATCCGCAGCGTCTTCAGCCACAACCCAGGAAATTTTAACTTGCAGGTTTTGCAGGGTGGAGATCGCTTCGTGAACGACGAGCGTTTTAAGATTTTTTCGGGAACTGCGAACCCGGTGCTGGCAGAAGCCATCTGCAAACATCTCGACGTTCCGCTGGGCAAAGCCATGCTGGGCCGCTTCAGCGATGGCGAAATTTATTTTCAGATTTTGGAGAATGTGCGCGGCGCAGACGTATTTGTCGTGCAGCCTTGCCACTATCCGGTGGACAACCACCTGCTTGAACTTTTGCTCATGATTGACGCTTTCAAACGCGCTTCCGCCTGGCGAATCACCGCCGTGCTGCCGTATTACTGCTATGCGCGGCAGGATCGTAAAGATAAGCCGCGCGTTCCGATCTCGGCCAAGCTGGTTGCCGATTTGCTTGAAACGGCGGGAGCCAGCCGCGCTTTGACGCTCGATTTGCACGCGCCGCAGATTCAGGGTTATTTCGACGTTCCGGTGGACCATCTCTTCGCTTCGCCTGTGCTGGTCGAATATTTCCGTCATCTGAATTTGCCCGATCTGACGGTTGTCTCGCCCGATGCCGGCGGCGTGGAGCGAGCCCGCTTCTTTGCCAAGCGCCTGGACGCGCCACTGGCCATCGTTGATAAACGCCGAGTGGATGTGGACGTCAGCGAAGTAATGAACCTGATCGGCGAGGTACGCGGACGCAGCACGCTGATCGTTGACGACATTATTGACACCGCTGGCACGCTGGTAAAAACGGCGGAAGCGCTGCTCAAAGAAGGCGCTACCCAGGTTTACGCCGCGTGTACGCACGCCGTGCTTTCCGGCCCGGCGATTGAACGCATCGCTAAATCGCAAATCAAGGAAGTGGTCGCCACGGATTCGATTCCACTCAGCGAAGCCGGCTACGCACTTAAGAAGATTCGCGTGCTTAGCGTGGCGGATTTGCTCGCGCGTGGTATTCGCTCGATTCACGAGGAATCCTCGATCAGCGAACTGTTCATCTAAGATCTTTGTAGCATCGCAGTGAGGGCCCGCAGTTTCAGGCCAAGAAGATAAAGGGTTTCAGGGTTTTGTAGTTGAAAACCCGGAACTAAAAAGGACAAGGCAATGGCAGACAAGATTGTAGTCGAAGCAGCAGCCCGCGAATCCCGCGGCAAAAATGAGGCCCGCCGCCAGCGCGTAGCGGGAAAAGTCCCCGCGACGCTTTACGGCGGAAAAGATGCCGCCATATCGCTTACCGTGAACACCAAGCAGGTAAGCCAGATTCTCCGCTCGGCCACTGGCCACAACACTTTGTTCCAGGTGGCCTTCGACGGCAAAGAACAGCCCGCCATCGTGAAGGCCTGGCAGGTGGATCCGGTCAGCGGCAATCTTCTCCACGTTGATCTTCTCCGCATCGCCATGGACGTTCGCATGCGCGTCAAGGTCCCGGTGCATACCTTTGGCGAACCGTCCGGCGTGAAAGTCGAAGGCGGCGTATTCGAAATCGTCACTCGCGAAGTGGAAATTGAATGTTTGCCTGGCGAAATTCCGACCGAATTCAAGATGGATGTCAGCCATCTGGCGATGAATGGTCAACTCCGCGCGAGCGATATTCCGATCGACACCAACAAGATGAAGCTGGTCACCGAGCCGGAACGGGTTCTGGCACACGTGGTTGCTCTGCGCGTGGAAGAAGAGAAACCCGTGGATGCGGTGGTGGCCGAGGCAGCAACACCTGCCGAGCCCGAAGTTATCAAGAAGGGCAAGAAGGAAGTCGAAGGCGAGGAAGCTGCCGAAGGCGCCGAGAAGCCGGAGAAAAAGAAGTAAGTTTTTCCCGCAGCAGTCTTTTGCGGGGTTTGGTGCAGTTTTCGCGAAGCGAGGCGTATGCGGCTCATTGTCGGCCTTGGTAATCCTGGCCCGGAATATCAATGGACGCCGCACAACCTCGGTTTTCTCGCGGTGGATGAATTGGCCAATCGTGGCAGCATTCGTGTCGAGCGGCCGGAAGCAAAAGCTCTGGTAGGTTTGGGCAAGTTGGCAGGAGAAGAAGTAATCCTGGCCAAGCCGCAAACTTTCATGAACCTTAGCGGCATCTCGGTACGGGAGTTGCTCGAAAAGTATCAGCTCGGTCCGCAAGACGTGCTGGCGATGTGGGATGAAGTGCAGTTGCCCTGGGGCGCGATTCGCATTCACGCCGAAGGCAGCGCGGGCAGCCACAACGGGGCCGGGTCGCTGATCAGTTCGCTCGGCACGGCGAAGTTCGCAAGACTTCGGCTCGGCTGCGGACCCGATCATCCGCTGAGCGGCAGGAAAGAATACGTCCTGCGACCGATGAAAAAGTCGGAGCTGGAAGTTGCCGCGGAAATGATCGCCGACGCGGGCGACGCTGTCGAATTAATGCTCACTAAGAGCATTGAAGCGGCAATGAGCAAATACAACCGGCGCGAACGCCACGACGACGAAGCGACCGAGACTTAACAAGATTCGCAGTTGGAAATATTTTCCGGCTGGAACTGGCAGTCAGTGAACTAGGTTTCATGGCTTGTACTTCGAAGCCCTGACCTGAAAGAGAAACGAGGAACCATGGAAGAACGTCTGTACGACCTGATTTTTATCGTTCGTCCGGCCACGCCGGAAGACGAAGTCAAGAAAGTCGAGCACACGGTTGAACACGCCTGCAGCGACAAGGGCGCCAAGATCGAAAAGACCGAGCACTGGGGCACGCGCAAACTCGCTTACCGCGTCGCCAAACACCGCGAAGGCATCTATGTCTACTATCAGATTCGCACTTCGCACAACGATCTGATCGTCGAACTCGAGCGCCGCCTCAAGGTGCAGGACAACGTCATCAAGTATCTGACCATCCGTCTCGACGAAGATCTCAAGCGGCAAAAGAAACTTACCGCCATTCGTGACAAGCGCGCTGCCCGCCGTCCAAAGCGTCCGGCGCCAGCGCCGGCTGCCATTGCTGCCGCGCCAGCGCATCCGCGGGAGCAGCCGGCCGCAAGTTAAGCGCGATTTCTTTGGTGCTGATGATATTTTGCAGAACTGAATTGGGAGGCGCGGCTTCAGCCGTGCCAATGATTTCAGGGATTTCAGGGGTTGCAATCTCTGAGGTCCGCACTAGGAAGCATTCCATAGTTGGACTCTTCGAAAAGAGTGTTGGCGCCGGCTAGAGTCGGCGCCGAACAGAATTAAGAAAGAAAGGGTAAACGTTATGGCAGACGAACAGAATCAAACACCAGCGGCTCCTGCAGCAGCGCCTTCGGCTCCTTCGCCTCGTCCCAGCGGACCAGGTGGCGGCGGACCAGGTGGCGGCGGACCGGGTGGGCATGGCGGCCACAGTGGTCACGGCGGCGGTAGTGGACGTCGCGAAGGTGGTCCCGGTGGCGGCGGTGGTGGACGTCGCGAAAGTGGCGGACCCGGCGGTCCGGGCGGCGGTCCAGGCGGACCTCGCCGCGGCAAGCGGCAATTTTTTCGCAAGAAAAAAGTCTGCAAGTTTTGCGTCGAGAAAATGGATTTGATCGACTACAAGCGCGCCGACATCCTTTCCCAGTTTGTGCAGGAACGCGGCAAGATTCTTCCGCGTCGCATGACCGGCGTTTGTGCTCGTCACCAGCGTTGGCTCGGTGTCGCCATCAAGCGCGCGCGTAACATCGCTTTGCTGCCGTTCGCGGGCAGCGCCGCGGGTAGCTCCGCTCCCCGCCCGGTGGAGGCAGCCAAGCCGCAGGCTCAGCCGCCAGCCACACCGCCAGCAACGCCACCGCCGCCAGCGACGCCGCAACCAACGGCCTGAACTTTTGTCCGGCCGTTTCTCGCCGGCTGTTATTTTTAGCATTAGGTCGCGGCAAATCGTTGAGCGCGCTCGAGCAAGTTATTGAACGCGTGGCGGTTGTAACTAATGGGCGCCAGCGTCGCGGTCGCAGAAAATATTGCTGCAAATTTCGCAGTTACATTGAAAAGGAATACGATATGCAAATCATTCTGCAGGAAGACGTCGAAAACCTCGGTCACCGCGGAGACGTAGTCACCGTCAAGCCGGGCTACGCGCGCAATTTTCTGCTCCCGCGCAAAATCGGAATCGAAGCCACAACTGGCAACATGCAGGCGCTCGAGCGGATCCGCACCTCGCTGGCCAAGAAAACCGCCACCGAACTGGATGCCGCGCACAAGCAAGCCGAGCTCCTGAACGGCGTTGCCGTAAAATTCGCGCGCAAGACCGGCGAGAACGATCAGATGTTCGGCTCCGTCACCTCCGGCGACATCTCCGAAGCCCTCGCAGCTCAAGGCTTCAAAGTAGACAAGCGCCAGATCCAGCTAACCGAACCCATCAAAGTCATCGGCGAACAAAACATCACCATTAAAGTTTTCCGCGACGTAACCGCCGCCATCAAAGTCACCGTCGACAAAGAATCCTAGTCACGGTTCAGTGTTTTGCGGAGGCGCAGCAGTGCTGCGCCCTGGTGTTTCCCTCGGAGGCAAAACGCTCGGCGGTTACGACTGAAGCGAGGAATCTCTCTTCCGGTTTTCCCGGCGCGACGAAAATATTTGTCTCGCAAAAGATTTTCCACCTTCCCTGAAATTTTGCACAGCCGTCTCTCATTGACGTCACGCCCGCGCGCCATCACAATGCACGCAATCCTTGGACAGCAAGCCGCGCCGGGAAAATTTCTGCATTCCGGTATTGCCTGCCGCAGGACAAAATGCTATAAAGCGAATAAAAGGCGAATACAAAAACTACTGCCATGCCTGCTCAAGCCACTCTGGAACGCCCGCTTCCGCAAAATCTTGACGCCGAACGCTCCATCCTCGGCGCAATTCTGCTCGATAACCACGCGCTCAATGCCGCCATCGAAAATATCAAGCCCGAGGATTTTTTCCTGGAGCAGCACCGCCGCGTTTTCAACCAGATGATTGCGCTCGGTGAAAGCCAGCAAGCCATCGATCTGGTCACGCTGACCGAATCTCTGCATCGCGTCGGCGAACTAGAGTCTTCCGGCGGCGCGCCGTATCTTGCCGCGCTCGCCGATGGCATGCCCCGCGTCAGCAACGTCGAACATTACGCGCGCATCGTCCGCGAAAAAGCGCTGCTCCGCAATTTGATTCACGCAACGCACAATATTCAGCAGCGCGCGCTCGAAGGCGAAGACGGCGCGGACACCATTCTCGACAACGCGGAGTCCTCGATCTTCGCTCTCGCCGAAGATCGCGTAAAAGCCGGCTTAATCCCGGTAAAAGACATCGTCCGCGACAATTTCGAGCGTCTCGAAAAAATCTTTCGCGAAGGCAAAAGCATCACCGGCGTTTCCACCGGCTACACCGAACTCGACAAACTTCTTTCCGGCCTGCAGCCGTCGGAACTGTTGATTCTTGCTGCCCGCCCCTCGCAGGGAAAAACCGCGCTCGCTCTCAATTTTGCCGAAAATATTTCCATCCGCGCCGGCAGTCCTGTAGCTTTCTTCAGCTTGGAAATGTCCAAAGAATCCCTGCTGCAGCGTCTCGTCGCATCTGTCGCGCAAATTGACGCCCATAAATTTCGTTCCGGCCATCTTAGCCGCGAAGACTGGCGCCGCATGACCGAAGCTCTCGGCACCATTTCTTCCGCGCCGCTGTGGATCGACGACGCCGGCTCGACCAGCGTGCTCGAGATCGGCGCCAAAGCTCGCCGCCTCAAACGCGAAAAAGGTCTGTCGCTCGTTGTCGTCGACTATCTTCAGCTCATCACCGGCCGCGGCCGCTTCAGCAATCGCCAGGAAGAAGTTTCCAGCATCTCGCGCGGCCTCAAGGGCCTCGCCAAAGAATTGCAGATTCCGGTCCTGGTCCTAAGCCAGCTCACTCGCGCCCCCGAACGCGAAGAGCGCGGCCCGCAACTCTCCGACCTCCGCGAATCCGGCGCCATCGAACAGGACGCCGACGTGGTCATGTTTATCTACCGCCCGCACTGGTCAAAAATGGAAGCCTCGCCCGAAGAACGCGATCAAGCGGAAATCCAGGTGGCCAAGCAGCGCAACGGCCCCACGGATAAAGTCCGCTTCGTCTTCCGCAGCCGTCTCACCCGCTTCGAAGAGGCTGCGCCGGACGCCTTCTCGCAATTCGCACCCGACGATATGTAACCGCAAGCTCGGGTAACGGCCGCCTTTCCGGGGCGGGTGCCGTCCGTTTCGCGATATGTAATCGCTGCCGCACTGCGGCGCAAAAGACACGACTTCTCGGCCCTTAAAAACCCGCCAGTCCGGCGTATTTACCGCGACATCAATAAGTTACGGACTCTTCCACAATGCCGAATTCTCGGCCCACAGGGTGCATATTGGCCTGTTGTCTTTCTAGCGCCAGGAATTCGTCAAACCGGGCAATGGCGCGGAGATGTCTTAAAATAGAAATTCTGGACGCGCGCCACGAACCGCGCTGGAAAACGAATGCCTGCTCACAAGAAAATCCAAAATGCCAACGGCCGCCCGGTCTGGGCCGATATTTCGCTCGCTGCGCTCACCCACAATCTCCACGCCATACGCGATTTCGTAAATCCGAAATCCGAAAACCGCGCCACGCCGAGAAAAGTTCTCTGCATCGTCAAAGGCAATGGCTACGGTCATGGCGGCCCGCAAGTCGCCAAGGCCCTCGAAAAAGCCGGCTCCGACTGGTTCGGCGTTACCGGCGCCACTGAAGGCGAACAGGTCCGCAAAGCTGGCGTACGCAAACCCATTCTCGCCCTCACCAGTTTCTGGCCCGGCGAAGAAGCGCAGCTTCTCGCCAACAAAATCTCTCCAGCTATCATTCGCTGCGAACAACTCTCCGCGTTCGAGTCCGCGGCATCGCGCAAGAAATTCGCCAAACGCTCCGCCGGCTTTCACCTGAAAATCGACAGCGGCATGAATCGCCTCGGCATCGCTCCCACAGATATCGAATGTTTCGCGCGCCAGTACGAGAAATCTTCGCGCCTGAAGCTAGAAGGCGTTTTCACGCACTTCGCTTCCTCCGAAGTATTCGACGGCCCCGTCGCTTCGCAAAATCGCCGCCAGGAAGAAAGTTTTTACAAATCCATTGAACGTCTCCGCGCCCTGGGAATCGATCCTGGCATCATTCACCTCGCCAACAGCGCGGCTATTGCTTCACGTCCGGAAACCTGGGCGGACATGGTTCGCCCCGGCGCCATTCTCTACGGCTACCATCCCGGTTACGATCCGATCGAACGCCGCGCCCAAGCAGAAAAGAAATTGCCGCTTCGTCCGGTCATGAGCCTGCGCGCGCGCATCATCAATATTCGTAACGTCCCAGCCGGCGACGGCGTCGGCTACGGCTCAAAATTTCTCCCAGTTCGCCCGTCGAAAATTGCGGTCCTCGCCGCGGGTTACGGCGACGGCATTCACCGTTCGCTAGGCAACAAAGGCAGCGTGCTCCTGCGGGGAGTTCTCGCCCCGATCGTCGGCATCGTCTCCATGGACGTCACCATGATCGACGTCACCGCCGTGCCCGATGTCGCCCTGGGGGATGTCGCCACCATCTACGGCACCGACGGCGAAGATGTGCTTCCGGCAAATCTTGTCGCGCGCAGCATCGGCACAGTCACCTCCGATCTGCTCTGCGCCGTCAGCGCCCGCGTTCCGCGAATTTATCTGGCTTGAAACGCCGGCTCTCGATACAATCTCAAACACTCGCCCCGGCCTTGACGGCTGAACCCTCTCTCGCGTATACCAAGTCTGGAGGGGCACGTAGCAGCATCTTTGGGCCCGCTTGGTCCTTTCGCCACCCGAAGAGTCCACGGGCAGCGGTACCGATTTTGCAGTGATGCAGCATCCTGTCAGGGATGCGAGGGTTTGTAGCCAAAATCTGCAGACCCCGCGCTGAAAGGTCGCATGAGCCGCACTCTGCCCGAACTTCCTCAACCCTTGCTGCCGGATGATCGCCCGCCGAATCTTGCCTCCATTCCGAAGTCTGCCGATGCCTCTCGGCAGTGGAACGCCTGGCTCTTCCGCATGGTCCTCATTGCTGCTTCGTGCGCTATCACCGTCGGTCTTTCCCCATTCGGATTGCACAGATGGACCGCCGCGGGCCTGGGACTTGCGCTTTCAGTCGCGATTGTCGCCGTTGAGCATCGCCTGCGCAGCTCGAGCGCTACCGCGCTTCTTGGCGGCGTGGTGGGCGGCCTTTTCGGCGCGCTCGCCGCATTGCTGGTGGCCATCGTCATCTTCGGCACCTCGGCGCCCGATGCCACGAAATCTTTTCTGGCCTACGCTGCACTTCTCGCATTCGGTTATGTTGGCGTTATGAGCGGCTCGCAAAAGGCCATTTTTTTCAAGCCCGAATCGCTGCAGGGAATTCTGCGTCCGCACGTTGCTCCCACTTCGCCGCACGACGATGGAAAACTCCTCGACACCAGCGTGCTGATCGACGGCCGCATCGCCGAGATTTGCGAAGCCCACTTCCTCGATGGCCCGTTGCTGGTCCCACAATTCGTGCTGCATGAATTACAGATGATCGCCGATTCCTCGGAAAGCTTGCGTCGGCAGCGGGGACGCCGCGGCCTAGAAGTTCTGCATCGCATCCAGAAAATGCAAACGCTCGAAGTTCGCATCATTGACGACAATCCCCACAGCACCAACGAAGTGGACCGCAAGCTTGTCGAACTCGCCTTGCGCTTCCGGGCCAAAATCGTCACCAACGATTTCAATCTCAATAAAGTTGCCAGCGTGCAAGGCATCAGCGTCCTCAACATAAATCTGCTAGCCAACGCCGTTCGCCCCGCGTTTCTTCCCGGCGAAGGCATGCGCGTCTTCATTCTTCGTGAAGGCAAGGAAGTCAATCAAGGTGTCGCCTATCTCGAGGATGGCACCATGGTTGTGGTTGATGGCGCTCGCCGCCTCATCAACAAAACCGTGGACATTCTCGTAACCTCCGTACACCAGACGCCCGCCGGTAAAATGATTTTCGGCCGCCTCGATGAACACACCAGTGAAACTCCAATTCCGCCCGGCAAACAGGCCTCCGCGGCGGCCCGCACCTCCCGCCCCAGCTTCCCAGAATCCGCCGAGTAACACTCGAACTTCCACCATGCCAAGCCTTAGGTAGCAGCGGCTCTACGCTGTTGCTCTTTCTTTTTCTTGGATTAAGGCACAAAAGGCGCGTCGTCATCCCCTGCAGCGCTCCGCCCGGAGCGCTGCAGGATCGCAACGTATCAACCTGCCTGGACCTGCTACTACAGAGCCGCGCTTGCCTGTCGAATCCTATCTCGCATGACCCTCCCGTTTCCCTCGTTCACTCCGCTTAAGGTAAACTCAAACACTTGGGGCAACGGTCGCAAGCCCGTCTGAGAGCATCCGCTCCCCATATCCAATGACCAGAATCACTGCCATCTTGCCCGCCGCTGGAATGGGCACGCGCATGGGCGGCGAAACGCCCAAACAGTTTCTTGAACTGGACGGCGCGCCCATCCTTCTCCACACCTTGCGCCGCCTCGCTTCTTGCGACGCCATCAGCGAAATTATTCTCGCCACTCGCGCCGACGAAGTGCAACGCATGCAGGAGCGCTGTCATCAGGAAAAATTCCGCCAGTCCGTCCGTGTCGTCAAGGGCGGATCCACGCGGCAGGAATCCGTCGCCGCCGCCCTCAAATACGTTGGCGATGATGTGGAACTGGTCGCGGTCCACGACGCGGTTCGTCCCTTCGTCACCCGCGAACAGGTTTCCCGCGTCATCGAAGAAGCCCGCAAATGCGGCGCCGCCATCCTTGGCATCCCCGCCATGGACACCGTAAAGGAAGTAAAGCGCAGCAGTCTGCCGCAGGATGTAGCGCTGATCACCGGCACCATTCCCCGCGAACGCATCGTCCTCGCGCAAACGCCGCAAGTTTTTTTCGTCAAACTGCTGAAAGAGGCATTCGCCAAAGCCGCCGCTGACGGCGTCAACACTTCCGACGAATCCGGTCTTGTCGAACGTCTCGGCTACGACGTCCACGTCGTTCACGGCACAGAACGCAACATCAAAATCACCAAACCATCCGACATGGAACTCGCCCGCTTCTATCTGGACCTCGAACGAGGCAAGGCTCACCTGGCATGAGCGCACTTTCATGAGTAAAGTCCGCTGCGGCATCGGCTACGATCTGCATCGCCTGGCGGAAGGCCGCCCGCTCATCGTAGGCGGCATCACTCTTCCCTTCGACAAAGGTCCAGTGGGCCACTCCGACGGCGACGTGCTAGCGCACGCCATGTGCGATGCGCTGTTAGGTGCAGCGGCGCTGGGAGATATCGGCACGCATTTTCCAGACAGCGATCCCAAGTGGAAGGGCGCGAACAGCTTGATGTTCCTCGAACACGCGCGCAAACTTCTCGACGAAAAGCATCTGACAATCGAGCACGTGGATGCCGTCGTCATCATCGAAAAACCGAAACTCGGCCCGCATTTCCCAAGAATGCGCGAAGCACTCGCAAAATCGCTTGGTGTGAAGACTGAAACGATTCACCTCAAAGCCAAGACCAACGAAGGTGTGGACGCCATAGGCCGCGGCGAAGCCATCGCCGCATATGTAGTAGCAACCGTAACCGCCGACTAGCGGCCGCGTCAACCGCGATGTCCATCCCGCTCGCGCGCTATAACGCGCCGTCATTCCGAGCGCAGCCTACGGAGCGAGGAATCTCTCTTACTCTTCGATGTTAACGCCAGCACCCATGCCAAACTCCGAGCCCATGTCGTCCGTCGAAAATAATTTCACCGCCGCCGCCGTCGCTGCAATTCTCCGCGAACACAACTGGCATACCAGCGAACTTACATCCGAGCAATCCGCTTGGTGCGAACACGCCGCAACTCTCCTCGGCCCGCAATCCGCCGACCGACCAGCACTCGCGAATCTACTCAAATTGATTTTTCACTACGACGCACGAGAAATTCTTTCGCAGGTAGACTCACATGCCACGCTGTCCCGTTACGCCGCGCGCGATGCTCTCCGCCAACTGGCCTCGCTGCTTCTCGATCCTGTGCCGCTAACCTCAGATCGCCTCCGCGAAATTATCGACACAATGAAAGCCAATCTGGACATTCGCGGCCGCGAACTCTTCCAAACCGTCCGCTTGTCGCTGGCAGGCCGCCCCGGCGAAGGCGATCTCGATCGCGTCATCCTGCTCTTAGACGAAGCCTGCGCAGCCAACTTCACCACTGCAGTAAAATCCGCTCGCAAGCGCATCATCGAATTCTGCTCCGCGCTCGATTGATCCGCACCGCACTTCCGGTAGGGGCGTACGGGCCATAACCCGCCTCTATGATCGTACGTTCTTCTGGATCCGTCACATGATTTTCCCTTATCTGATCCTGCGGCAGCCCCGGGGAATCCGACAAACGCGAGCACTGGCACGCGAATTTGTGAGTAATCGTGCTTGCCGCCGCCTGCCATAATCGCTTGTGGAACATATGTCGGGATTTTGTAGCTGCCAACGCTTCCGTCTGGATTCTCTGCAAACCCGTTGCGGAATTCGACTTCTGGAAGCGCTATTCCATCAGTCCGCCGTCGCCATTCCTGAATCACCGTTTTGGTGCAGTGAGCAGCAGTCCGATAAACTTTCTGCTACTTCGTTTGGCTCCCCTTGGACGAGTCGGGAAAATACTGCGCCCGGGGTAGATAAATGGAGCCTATGTTGGAGTTGGCAGCACTGCGGACGATGATGCAGAGCTGCGTGGCCTTGGGCAAGGCGCGAACTTGTCGCGTATCGGTGATGCCGATTTGCAGCGCTTGCTGGTACGTTGCGGTGTCGAAATCAGGGTGGAATGTCCGGTCGTCGGCTTGAATAATTTTTCCGGCTGCGTCCATTTGAAGGAAGACGGATTGTAATGTTCCGGTCCAGCGATCGCCCTTCTGCTGCATTTGAATTTCGTGCAGATCGATATGTACTTCAGCAGTGAGAACGCGGGCGTCCGTTGCGGAAGAGGTATGAACGTGGACGTGCAAACCGATTCCGGTGGCGGGAATCCAACTGGCAGCCAACTGAGCGATCAGCGCGCGAGCGCCTTTAGGGGACGGCATCGGAGCATCGGGAAGAGCGAAATAGCCGGAACGGGCGCGGACTTCGGCTCCGGCTGCGGCGACCCTTACTTTAAGTTCGTGGAAACTGCCGTCCCATTTCACAGCTGCAGGATAATAGCCGAGCGTGTATGTCACGCGGGAGTCGTTCAGAGCGTGACGGATGGCGCCAGAGATGTCGTTCGTGCCGTAAAAGGCTTTGCCGCCGGTGCGCTCCGCGAGAAGGCGCATGGTATCAAAGGTTTCCGGCGCGCCGCGAACGGGCAGCTGCGTATCCGTGTCGGTGGGATCTCCGATATGCGCGTCGAGGTCGTCCGAATTCGCCGCGAATGCCGAGCCGAGCAGCCCTCGCGCATCGACGGGATACACGGCAATGTCGGCATCGGCAAGCGCACGCGCCGCATTGCGAACATCGTTGGTAAAGTCTTCCCCGGTGTCGTTGGTCCAATTGAGATCAAATTTGTCGTAACCAAGTTTCATGGGAAAGCTGGACGAGACCCACACGAGGTTCTTGCGGCCCTTTCGCGTGCCCAGATGGTTCGCGATCGCGATCATAGCGGCAGCCGTACCGCGGACGCGTTCGCGCACGGATTGGTTGGCAACGCGCTCATCGAAGACCATGCGAAAAGCCCGGCGCTCGTAAGCGGCACCGCTAGGCGCAGATGGGTTGGAAGTATTTAGACTCGGGTCTGCCAGCTCGGAATTGTCGAGCTGGCGGCTGGACTTACTTTCGTAACCGGCCAAAACTTGCTGAAGGATGGAGCCGTCGGTCGTGAAGTCGTGCAGGATATGCAGGCCGTTGCCAAGCCAGTACAGCGCGACATATTCTTGAGGCTGGATTCCTCGGAGCACGCGGATCACTTGTTTGCGGGCGAGCGTTTGGTCTGCCACCTGGGTGTTGAGCGCGTCGAGAAGAATCACGGTGACGCTGGCCGGAATGTTGGTTTGTTCCTCAGGGCGGTTGGTGTAGGTGTTTGCCGGAAGGGGAGTTCCGGGGGGGAGGGGCGGTTCGTTTCGGCGGAAAAAACGCGAATTTCCTGGCGTTTGCCGTCGTCGAGGATCGAGAAATCCTTTTCTGAAAGCCCGGGAATGGGGTTGCCGTGCTTGTCGTTGACGATGACGTTGACTTGAACTAGATGCGTGTTAATGCGCAACACGCGCACGCTGCTCGAATCTTCCGCTGTAGGCTGTGCAGGCTGCGGAGGCTGCTGAGCGGAAAGAGTGGCAGTCGTCGCGGGGCAGAAAAAGGTTAGAAGGGCGAAACTCAGTTGACGAATTGACACCCCTCAAGTAGCAGCACCTGCTGAATTGAGGACGCCCAACTTGCACCGAGCGAAAAATCGCTCAATAAAGAGTGCGGATGGAAGGATGGCGGCAGAGGCGGCCCGGCTCGAACGCAAGGAGCCACAGAAGGGAGAAGAAAAACAGACTTGACTCAAACCGGCCTTCTCATGGTAGGACTTGGGGCATCCACGTACGGTATTAAAATTCCTTCGATTGTCTGAAATCAGTTTCGATTTCCAAAACCATGTAAGTTGCTGCACTTCGCACATAGTGTGGGTGGCTCAGTGTTGTCCACGTGGTGCTTTACTGGCGGCAAAGCCTGCAGGTAGGCGAATACGGCCTTAAGGTCTGCGTCTGTTAAATTGCGATAGAAATGCCACGGCATTACTGAATTTATAGTTCGAACTCCCACTCTTCCTGTTCTAATTACTTTCAGGAACAGATTCTCATCGTAGTAACCAATGCCAGAAGGGTCAGGAGTCAGGTTGGAACTGGCGGCGGCCTGGTTTCCGTGACGAAAAACCTTCCCGCCCGCAAATTCTAATCCAGGAATAAAACCCCCTTCATTGGCCGGCGTGTGGCAAGTCTCGCAGCCAGCAAGCCTTACTAGATGTGCTCCCCTCGTTACCATGGCGGATGATTTGGTAAGACGAATCGAATCCATCGCGATTGTTGGTGGATGTTTTCCTGGCACGTACTTAGCTATGTCAGGCAACTGATTCCTGACAGGTGGAATTGAGCGAAGGTACAGCACAATGGAATGTATTTCGTCATCGCCTAGGCTGTGAAAATAGCGGGAGGGCATCTCGGGATTCAACAATCTTCGATCTTTCCCGATACCGTCCTTAATAGCTCTGGCAATTTCCTCGTCACTCCACTCCCCGATTCCCGTAGCCACGTCCGGAGTTATGTTGGGAGCAATTACTTGGTTTGGGCTGCCTTCACCCCACAAGATGCGTCCACTACCGACCCGCCCCGGAGGAATTGGCCAGCCCGGCTTTGAAAAGTCACGCTCCGAATGGCACTCGAAGCATATCGTCACGGATTCCACGAGGTACCTCCCCTGCTCCAGAGTGGCACTTCTATTGGACCTTCTAGCATAAGGGTCGATGGTCGGCGCGATGAAGCCCTCCGCTGCGATAACAATCAAAAGAAAAGTGAGATTCCGTTTGGTGTCCATTGGCATTCTGCCAAAACCTCATTCATCTTGAGTTCGAATCTTTGGAAAGCAAGAAGCACTCCTCGATTATTCTTCAGAACGCGGCGGTGTACACTCTCGGCCATGAAGAAGCGGAAGGCTGAAGAGCTGGAACCACTTCCTCGAACGACATTCATCGTTGTGGGACTCATGGCAGTCGTTTGGCTTGGTCTTCGCCGGTGGCAAATACTACCTCGGTAATTGGGGTCTGCAGTTGATTGCGGCTGTATTGGTTCATTTCTTCAAAAAGAACTAAACCCACGCCCAAATCAGCCACATGAGAACCTAACTCCCGTGTAGCAGGCTAACTGGACATCTGAATTCATATCTACGATAAGCATTATCGGGACTTGATCTTTCGATTATTCTTCACAGTTTCCGATCAGCGGCTTCTGGCAGTGACGGGTTATATTAAGTGTGGGGATTGTGATGAAGCCTTTGCTCTTTGCTGTCTGTGTTCTGTTTGCGTTTGGCGGTCTGAGCGCGCAGACGCCTGTCTGGCAGCCATCGCCGGGACATACGCAAGTGCCGATTTGGCCGGGGGTGGTGCCTGATTCCCAGCCTGTCGCGGGGCCAGAGGTGAGTCGCTGGTGGCCAGCGGGTCGGGGGTTTACGTTGGGCAATGTCTCTCGGCCCACGATGACGGTGTATTCGCCAGAGGGAAAGGATACGGGCGCTGCGGTGGTTGTCTTTCCAGGCGGGGGCTATGAGGATCTGGCCATCGATCTGGAAGGCACCGAGGTCTGTGACTGGCTGACGTCCAAGGGGATCACGTGTGTGCTGTCGAAGTACCGCGTGCCGGGTGAGGGGCTTTATCCGAAGTCGGCACAGTATCCGAAATCGGGACCATATCCGGAATCACCGATAGCGTTGGAAGATGCGCAGAGGACAGTGGGTCTGGTGCGCTTCCACGCCGCGGAGTGGCACATCGATCCGCACAAGATTGGAGTGCTTGGGTTTTCGGCAGGCGGGCATCTGTCGGCAGCTATGAGCACGCAATATGCGAAGCGTCTGTATCCGGCTGTCGATGCCGCCGACAAAGAGAGCTGCCGCCCGGATTTTGCGCTGGCGATTTATCCGGGGCATCTGTCGCTTGCCGCAGCGGAATGGGACGCCGACCAAGGCGCCAAAAAATTTGAGCTTCGTCATCCGAGGCATCTGTCGGTTGCCGATAGCAGCTTTGAGTTGAATCCCAATCTTCATGTCACCAGCCAGACGCCACCTACGTTCTTGCTTCAGGCGGAGGATGACCCAGTGGACGATGTAGAGAACTCGCTGTCTTACTATGCTGCACTGAAGAAGGCTGGGGTTCCCGTGGAGATGCATTTGTATGCGCAGGGCGGGCATGCGTTTGGGCTACGGCGCACGAAGTTTCCGATCACGGGATGGCCTCAGTTGGTGGAGACGTGGCTGGGGACGATCGGAATGATTCCGGAGTGATTGGCGGTCACTGAAGCCGTACGCAAAGAGAAGCACATTCCTCAATCGGCATAGTCCGTTGCCGAGAGGTTCAGCCCCATAAGCTCAGTTGGGCAATTCGCGGCGAGTACCTCCGCACCCTTCACCTCATGCCGGCAAACTTAAGCAGTGTTTCGTAGGCGTAGTTTTTGCCGCCGCACACCCGCACCGGATAGGCGGCGCCGGTAAACCATTCTAAGATCTCGGCGTTGTCTACCGGCGACGACGAATCCAACATTGACGCCTGCCTTACTCTCCCGTCAGGTCCAATTTCCAGGTAAACGACAGCATCTACTCTATCGAAGAAGGGCGGTGTTCGTCCCGGCCCGGCGTCTGCGAATGTCGTCACCGCCTCGGCCCCTCCGCAGTAGCCGAATCGCATCGATCCAGCGAGCGGAGTAAATTCGCTCTCCACGAAGGACCGCACCTGCGTCAACTTCTCGACATTAATCTCAATTCGGCGGCCCGCCCACCCCGAGTACTTGATCCGCCAAGGGAATCGCTTGTCTCCGAACGCACGGTAGTCGAAAAATTCGTACTTTCCTCGGAAGGAGCCTTTCCGTTCATGGCCCAACTCAATCGAAGAAATGTCGCCTGACGCGCGATCAGCGCACGCAAAAATGGAGTTCTTTTCCTCCCGTAGAGTCATGCACTCGACCGTATCCCCTTCTCTTTGCTCTCCGGCAGCCCTTGCAACCTTCCACTCGCCGGAAAGCTGCCTTCTGACAAACGATTCCATCATGGTATCGAGTTCCCAAATCAACAGCGGAATCGCCTTGGTAGTGCGCTTCTTGAAGATCTCGTTTCCTGATGCCACATCGGTTTCGGTGAAATCTCCAAAATTCAAGATCCGCCGGAAGCGCGATGGCCCCGCCCACGACGAGGCGTACACTCCCTGCAGCTCTTGTTTTCTTTCGGTGAGTTTCACCCGTGCAACCAGCACGAAAGCTGGGCTGCCGGGCGCCATGATGTCGCTGGATTCGCGGGCCTTCTGAACAAACCCATTCCCCAACACAAGCTCGTCGCTCGGTCCACTTTGTTTAGAAATCACTGGCGTCGAGATTCCGGCGGCCACCAGCAAAAGGAGGGAAACGAGGGTGCGCTTGGCCATCGCAGGGCCAGCGTAGCACGGAGCGTCTCCAGCAGATCTCGATGTTCCTGAAATCCTGTCTCGGCATAACCAGGAGCTTTCAGTCATGGAACGCCACCTTGCCGCCCAGAAGGCGCACTCAATCGTGAGTACGACAACTGTTCCTGAAAGCAATTAATGCGCGCTTCTGGGACCTGCGTGGCGCTAAACGAGCGTGTTTCGGGATGCGCGGGATCGCTGGAATCCATGAAGATCACTCCGCCCGTCATCGTGCAGTCACTCACTGTGGCGTTTCCTTCCTCGGTTCCTCCATGTTCATCTTTTGCTAGAAAATGAATGCGACCGCCAGTCACGCTGCCTTCCAGTTTGTCGCCATCGAAGTTCCCCGTCAGCTTTTCGCCTTGTTGATCCAGTAGCAGCCCGAAATAAATCGGAGAACCAAAAAAATCGGCGTTGACCACCCAACGTCCCGTCAGCGGGCCCGCGGACTTTACCGGCTTGGCTACATCTTGCGCGGAACTCCCGCAGGCAAAAAATAGCGACGAAGCCAGTGGCGGCAGCGACAGAAATTTGTGCATGGAGACCTCTCGCAAAAGGCAAGTGAACTCGCGAGCCGCATTAAACCAATGCGTGAGTTTAGACGAAAACCTTCGTACCCGGTTAGCTGCAACTTTGCGCGTAACAAACTGCGACGTTAGACTGTGATGCCTATGGACAAATTGACGGGCATACACGCGGTGAAAGAAGCGCTGGAGGCGGGACGCCCGCTGGAATATGTGCTGGTCGCAAAGGGCCGGCAGGATACTCGCGCGGAAGAAATTGTCCAGCTTGCGCGGCGCAACGGAGTATCGGTGCGCTTCGAAGAACGCGCGCAACTCGATCGCACCGCAGGCACGCGCGATCACCAAGGAGTCGTCGCGATCGGCGCGGCCCGCAAGGCCAGCACCTTCGAAGATATTCTTGCCGCAGCGAACCATGAAAAGGGCAAGCCAGGCTTGATCGTTCTTCTCGACGGCGTCGAAGATCCGCACAATCTTGGTGCGATTATTCGTACTGCGCTCGCCGCCGGCGCGCACGGCGTCGTAATTCCGGAACGCCGCGCCGCAGGGCTTACGGACACCGTTGCGCGCGCGTCCGCCGGCGCGCTCGCGCACTTGCCGGTCGCAAAAGTCACCAATCTTGTGCGCACCATGGAAGAGCTGAAAGAAGCCGGCTACTGGCTGGTCGGCTTGGACGAACGCGCCGATAAAAGTTACACCGAAGTGGACTACACTTCGCCGACGGGAATTGTGCTGGGCGGCGAAGGCGGCGGCTTGCACGAACTCACTCGCAAGCGTTGTGACTTTGTAGTCTCTCTTCCAACCCTAGGTCCCGTGAAGTCGCTGAACGTTTCTGTCGCCAGTGGTGTCGTTTTATTTGAAGCACTGCGCCAACGTCATACGAAAAACAAGAAATCGTAAGAAAAATCCTTAGCACAGAGAAAGGGAAGAGGAGGCGCAGAGTTCACGGAGAATCTTGAGCCAACGCGAAAAGGGTGCGGCCGGATCAAATGCTCATCGCCAAACGCTAGACACCAACGTTCTGTATAAAATGGCAAAACCTATTTGTCGTATTGAATTAGCGAAAACACGTCGAGGCCGGGAAGTTTGGCGCGGCCGTTCAGGAAAGTTAATTCGACGGCAAACGCGGTGCCTTCCACTTTGCCGCCGAGTTTTTGGATGAGTTGAGCGGTGGCGGCTGCGGTGCCGCCGGTGGCAAGAAGATCGTCGCAGATGATCACGCGATCGCCGGGCTTGATGGCATCTTCGTGGATTTCCAGTGTGTCCTTGCCGTATTCGAGCGCGTAAGAAATGGCGGCAACCTTGGCGGGCAGCTTTTTTGGTTTGCGTACCGGAACGAATCCTGCCCCGAGACGATAGGCCAGCGCCGGCGCGAAAATAAATCCGCGCGCCTCGATGCCTGCAACAATGTCAATCTCGTGATCCCTGAAGTGATCGCACAGCCGGTCGATCATATTGTGAAAGCCCTGCTTGTCTTTCAGCAGTGTGGTGAGATCGTAGAAAAGAATTCCCGGCTTCGGATAGTCCTTCACTTCGCGAATCAGCTTCTTCAAGTCGTTCATTCCCAAGCTCCCTGTTGGTTCAGCGTTAGTCACAATCGAGGCGCACAGACCGAAGTCTGTGCCACAAATTCACAACCAAGTTGCTCTACTGATCGTACGTGATGCTGAATTCTTCTGCGAATTGCGGATCGAGTTCGGCGGACTCTTCGACAACATGCTGGACCATGGCGCCGCGCGGGCCGCGCTCGAGGAGCGTACGCAGGCGCGCAAGATTTTCCTGCGATCCGATGGCATAAACTTCCACGCGGCCATCGCGAAGATTGCGCACATAACCGGAAAGACGCAGCCGCTCGGCTTCATCCTGCGTAAAATAACGGAATCCGACACCTTGCACGATTCCGGAAATCAAGTAGCGGCGGGCGATACGGTTCGTGGCCATTAAATTTGAGATTGTAACATTGCCAGTTCAGAATCCGATGCGTCGAAGGTTCGCGCTGCCACGGAAAGAGATGACAGCGCTCGTTCTCCCGGCGCTTGGCATGGACAATAGACTAAAATTTCTAGGGATCCAGAGGTCCGCCATTGCATCTTGGCGAGTCAATCGTGACGCTATTTGCAACCAGGCACAGCCAAGAGCGGCTCTTGCTAGTCGAACGCGGCGCCATGACGAATCAAGCTGCCATATGCTCGTGACGCGCATCTTACCGAAAAGCGAAAATAATGCGAGACGGAAAACTGCGGCAATGACGAAATCAGGAAACAGCAACGGTTTGATGAACGCGCTGACGAACGCGCTACGGGTCGGCGTAGTGGTCGCCTTGGCTATCGGCGGCAACGCGGTTCGTGCACAGGATGCCAACGGGCCACTTACTCCCCCGCCGGAACACGATGTTCATCGGATCACGACAACCCAACCGCCGGAGGTTCCGCCGGCGTTGGCTCCCGCGGAAATCATTAAGGAATTTGCCGCGAAGGAAGAAAAGTTTCTACGCGCGCGGGTTCAGTATGGTTACAAGAAATCGATCAAGCTGACCGAGTTCGGACGCGATGGCCAGCCGAGCGGGGAATATCAATTGACAGTACAGATGGTGCTGGATTCGGAGGGCAAGCCTTACGAGAAAATCGTGGACCAACAGGCATCGACGCTGCACGCTCTGACTCTTACACCGGACAACGTGAAAATGATCGGGCACCTGCCGGCGTATCCACTGATCCCGAGCCAACTGGGGAAATACGAGTTGCGCTATGTGGGCACGGAGAAAGTCGACGAGATCGACTGCTACATTATCGATGCCAAGCCGAAATTGCTGGAGCGGGCGCAAGGGCTGTTTCAAGGCGTGGTGTGGGTGGACAAACAATATCTGGAAGTGGTGAAGACCTACGGGAAATGGGTGACGGACCTGGGCGACGAGCGCGCGCCGGAATTGCCATTCACCAATTTCGAGACCTACCGCGAAAATGTGGATGGCAAGTACTGGTTTCCGAATTACGCCCGCTCGGATGAGTACTTGCACTTCAAAGACAGCGGCGATCTTCCGGTGCGGATAGTGATTAAGTGGTTTGACTTCAAGCCGTTGGTAGCGGGCGGTGCGTCACCTGCGCAACCGGCGCCGGATGCGGCCAAGCCCAAGCCTTAGTTTCACCGGCTAAAGTACAAAGTACAACCTTCAAAGCAGCACCTTCTCGCGCAGCGGGCAGGCGATGCATTCGCAAGTCGCAGCGGGGATGCACAATGGACCTGGCCCCCACCCCACCCCCCTTTGTAAGAGCCTGGAGAAAAAACCGGACCTTTTGAATTCCAGAAAGGTCGCGCAGCCAAAATAATGGCAACGCAGCAGGCGTTCCCGTTTTTAATCGTTAAATTGAAGCAGAGCGGCGGGGAGTTCTGTAATGGATGCGAGGAGGAGGTCGGGTTTGGCGGCGCGAAGACGCTTTTCTGTGGGAAAGGGGCCGAGGATGGCGATGGCTGCACGGACGCCGGCGCTGCGGGCCATTTGCAGATCTTCTGGAGAGTCGCCTACGTAGATGGTGTTGGTTGCTCGGAGGCCCATGAGGCGAAGGGCGAGGCGCAGCGGGGCAGGATGCGGTTTGCGGAGGCGGGTATCGCCGCTGCAGACGCGGGCGGCAAAGCGATCCCAGAGTTCGAATTCCCGCAGTTGGCGGTGAACCCGCTCGCGGTCGCCGCTGGTCACGAGACCGAGAGTGTGATGGCGCGCCAGTTGAGCCAGGACCCGGCGCGCGCCTGGGAGGAGTTTTGGACGATGGCGGGCGTAGTGTTCGCGCCAGACTTGATCGGCAGCGTCCCATTGGGCGCGGGGGAGATTCGCGGCGCGATAGACGTGATACCAGTTGGGCGAATAGTGTTGCTCGAGTTCTGCTACGCCCCAGGGGATTTGCATTTCTTCAAACATGGCCAGGTAGGCGGCGGTATCGGCGGCGTAGGAGTTGAGGAGTGTGCCGTCCCAGTCGAAGAGGACGCCGTGGAGTCTACGATTGCAGGATGTTTTCATTGATTGAAGATAGGCCGAGTTTAAACGATCCAGCTTACTGCAAAAGAGAGAATCGGTGCAGGACGGGGCGCTACAGATTCCAATGGCCGTAGCAGAAAAAACTACGAGAAAAATATAATGCAGAACACACAGAACGCAGAGAAGAGCGGAGATTTCGGCGGCGAGGCTATGCGCGCGCAAGCTTGCTACTGGCTTGCCACTAGAAGGGGTCGGCCGAAAAAGCGGCAGCTGGGCTGCCGCACTGCAAAGGGATTAACAGAGAAAACTAGGCGTCGGACTGGTGCGTTGGGACGTTGTCGTCGCGATCGAATTCCAGATCGTCGAAGGAGGCGGCGATGCCGAACCAGCCGGGCACGGCGGCCGGTTCAAGGCGCGCGACGCGGGCTTTGCTGACGATGACCACGTTTCCGCGGCCCATGGGACGGCTGACCAGCACGACTTCCAATTCGATTGGAGTATCGAGAACCAACTTGCGCGGGCAAAGGAAGAAGACGCCGCTCGAACTGATGTCACGCGTTACGAGGGTGATGGGGAAATCTTCGGCGCGGCCACCGACTCCGCGAAGCCGTAGAGGTAGGCGGAGAGAGGCTCTGGGGTATTCGCGCTGTTCAGGGAATACACCGACGGCGTGAGTCGGCACTCGGGCAAACCGGCGCATGGGATTCGCCGGCTGCAGTGGCATGACGCGCAGCGACGGCACGCGCGGACTACCTAGCGCTGGCGGGATCGCTGCTGGCCCTGCGGGTGCGCCCGCGGCGATCGGCAATGCAGGTACCGGAAGTGCAGGCACGGGGAGTGGTCCCAGCAACGTGGCAGGCTTTGCAACGAACTGCTCAGATTCTTGCCGTAAAGCGTGATTGTGTGCGCTCATCTCGCCCTCAGAGATGCTTCAAGATGCCTTGCCTTGCTAGCAGATGGCCCAAAGTCTTACAGAACGTGCGCAAAACGTGTTTCAATTTTCGAACGTGCGGAAAACTGTGTACCGAAACGGAGTGCGAGGATGTCACTTTGGAGGGGTAAGAGTCAACCTGTGGAAATCTCGAGAAGTGTCTTATCTTCAAACACTTGGTTTTAGTAGTACCAGAGGACCGCGGCACAAGAACGTTGATGTGAGCCACGAATGCAAAAATGGGAATCAAATTGGCGCTCGAACTCGGTCTGCTGAAGACTTAATGTCGTATTTCCGTGCCTACTCCAAATAGCAGCCCCCAGCGATCAGCCGAAGATTCATCACTTACTGGCATTGTCGTCCTGAGTTTTGCCCTGGTGTATGTTTTGTGGGGCGCGACGTTCTTTGCCATGAGAATTGGCGTGGAATCATTCCCGCCGCTGATTCTGGCGGGTATGCGGCACTTTTCGGTCGGATTGGTGCTGTACCCGCTTTTGCGCTGGCGCACGCGCATCCGCCCAACTGCGGAACAATGGAGGACTGCGGCAGTCACCGGGGTGCTGCTGCTCTCGGTTGGGAACGGCGGAGTGTGCTGGGCTGAGCAGACTGTGCCATCGGGGATCGCGGCGCTGCTGGTAGCCACGGTAACCCTGTGGATGGTCATTGTGGACTGGCTCAGGCCGGGAGGGCACAGGCCGTCAGCGCGCATTTTGTTCGGAATTGTGATGGGTTTCGCGGGAATGGTGATACTGATTGGGCCAGCGAGATTGGGATTGCCCGGCCGAGTAGATCCGATAGGCGCGGGAGTGCTGATAGCCGCGTCGCTGGCCTGGGCTTGCGGGTCGCTTTATTCAAAGCACGGGGCACTGCCCGGTTCGCCCATGCTGGGCGTGGCGATGCAGGGATTGTGCGGCGGGGCGGCGCTCTGGATTATGGCCCTCTGCAGCGGCGAAGTTGCGCGATTTCATCCTGCGGCAGCGCCGCTCCGCGCTTGGATGGCGGTCGGCTACCTGATGCTTTTTGGATCGTGCATCGGATTCACGGCGTATCTCTACATTTTGAAGAAAAGCACGGCGGCACGAGTGGGAACCTACGCTTTCGTGAATCCGATTGTGGCGCTGATCATCGGATGGGTGTTGGGCGGGGAAGCGTTGTCGCCAAGGACGCTGCTGGCCGCGACGGTGATTTTAACGGCGGTGGTGCTGGTGATTACGGCGCCGCATCGCAATCCCAACGAAGCAGCGGATGCATTGCCGGCTCCGGGCGAAGCGTAGGATCCTTTCTCGAAATTTTGTCTTATTTGAACGCCGATTCCGGATAGCGCCGTTCCGGGCGCTGCGGTAACTTTGGTCATCATGAGCATGATGAGTATGTCGAGAGCAGGAACACATTCGAGCGAACCGCTTGCTTCGCAGCGGGGCGTTTCGCCGCAAGCGGAAGCGCGCTATTGGCAGGCCATGCTGGCGCGCGATACGCGAGCGGATGGCGCTTTCTTTTTTGCTGTGAAGTCTACGCGAATTTATTGCCGGCCGAGTTGCCCGGCGCGGCGTCCTTTGCGGAAGAACACGTTATTTTTTTCCACCAAGCGCGAAGCGGAGCTGCAAGGATTTCGTCCTTGCCGGCGTTGCAAACCGAATGAAATTCCAGCAGCGGTTCGAATCGTGCAACGCTCGGCGCAGGTGCTGGGGAGTGATCTGGATGAAGCCGTGAATATTGCGGCGCTGGCACAGAAAATCGGAGTGAGGACTGACGCGCTACGCCGGGCATTCCGGCAGCAAGCGGGATTGACGCCAAAAGAGTTGGCAGCGGCGCTGCGCTTGAAAAAGTTTAAAAAGCTGTTGCGGGAAGGCTGCGGCATCACCGATGCGCTTTATCAGACGGGGTATGGCTCGTCGAGCCGAGTTTACGAACGCAGCGACGCACAATTGGGCATGACGCCCGCGACTTATCAAAAGGGAGGAAAGGGCATGAAAATACGATACACGACGGCGAAATCATCGTTGGGAGAAGTGCTGGTGGCGGCGACGGAGCGGGGAGTGTCGGCGGTATATCTGGGCGACACGGCGGCGAAGCTGGTGAGCGCGCTGCGCGACGAATATCCTCGCGCCGAAATTACGGCTGCGAATGGCGCGTTTACACAATGGGTGGAGGAAATTGTCGGGCGGACGGAAGGCAGCGCACCGCGGCGCGAGCTGCCGCTGGATTTGCAGGCCACGGCGTTTCAGCGGCGGGTGTGGCAGGAGCTGCAAAAGATTCCGCGCGGGAGGACCAGGACATATACCCAGATTGCGCAAGCGGTGGGAAAGCCGCGAGCGGTGCGGGCTGTAGCACGAGCGTGCGCTAGGAATCCTGTTTCGATCGTAGTGCCGTGCCACAGAGTGGTACGTGCGGATGGGAATCTTGCCGGATACCGCTGGGGGATTTCGCGAAAAGAAAAATTATTGGAACGGGAGCGCGCGTAAAGGCGACTCAAGCAGCAAGGACAAAAACACCAACAGCCGGCACGGCAGGCCGCGCCAGCTACAGGAAACTAGCCGCGGGGTTTGATTTTGGTGGCGTTTTTGGGCCAGTCGGGCTTGAATTTTGCGTCGTCAATTTTCAGATTTTTCTTGATGTCGCTGTAATGAAAAATGAAGTAGTCGCCCGAGCCGGCTTCAAAGAATTTCTGTTGCAGGGGCAACCAGGCTGATTCGTCAATCCACATCTGGATTTTGCTGATCTGCGCGCGAATTTCGTCGGACTTGGGGACCAGCTCCAGCAGCAAGGTTTTTTTGCCGTCGAGTTCCTGCTCTCCGGCGAAGGCCACGGTATAGCTTCTTTTCACACTGTCGCTACGCGAGCCGAAGCCCAGCAGGACATACTGATCAACCATGGCGCGATTTTTGCCGAGATTGTATTCCTCGACGCGATTGATTTTCGGCGTGTAGATGGAAAACGAATCGCCCGAGCGCAGAATGGTGCGCGGATCGGGCTTGGAAAATTCGATGCGCATCTTTTCATCTTTTTTGCGGAACCACATCTGGCCGGACTCGGTCGAAGTGTCCTTCACGACTTCGGTGTACTTGACGTTGTCAATGTTTGCGGTGAGGGTGCGGAAATCGCGGGCGCCGGCGTCCATCATGTTGAGGACCGAGTCGGCGGTCCACTTTTGAGCTGATTGCGCGTGCGCGGCCGGCGTCAGGGAAAGCGACGCAGCGAAAATTATTCCCAAAAAAAAGCCAGTCTTGCTGCTCAAAGTCAGCGCCATCCCCCGCGAATGCCATGGAAATACATGCTGAATTGATCGTAACACAGTTAGTTAGACGTGTTGCCGGCGGACCGAGTTTCCGCTGGCCTGAGAGGTTTTTGAGTAAAAACGATTTATTTTTTGTGGAGGGTCACCTGATAGGCGATGACCGCGCCTTGCGCATCGCGAACTGCTTCGACGTTGGTAATTTCGAAGCGGCCGTTTTGCAGCGACGACTGGGCTTTTTGCAGTTTGCGGTGGAGTTCGTTTTGCAGTTGCGGCATTTGTTCGGGCGGTGTCAGGATGGCGGCATCCACTTTGTAAATTTGCTGATTGCCGGTTTCCTTCAGTAATTCGATCTGCGCGGAGGGGTTTGGCACGGTGCGAGTAGGCTGGTCATGAAACCAGCGGCCGGGGGTGAGTAGTACGAAAACAACGATTGCGATGACGGCGAGGTCGTACTGCCACGAGCCGCGCTCGTAGGACCAGAAAAAGATCCGCGAAAGAAATTGGCCGGGGGATGCCATGTCAGTCCGCCGGAACCCCATCCACGATAACACCGTCGCGCATGTGCACGACACGATCGAAATACGTGGTGGCCTCGGGATTGTGGGTGATCATTACGACGGTCTGGCCGAGATCCTTGTTCAGGCGACGCAGCATTTCCAGCACAATTTCGGAATTTTTTGTGTCCAGATTGCCAGTGGGCTCGTCGGCCAGCAGGATTTTCGGTTCATTGATAATGGCGCGCGCGATGGCGACGCGTTGCTGTTCACCGCCGGACATTTCGGATGGTTTATGAGCTAGGCGGCCATCGAGCCCGAGCATTTTTGTGACCACGTCGAAACGATGCGGATCGAAACCGTCGCCATGAATGTACTGGGCAATGGCGATGTTGCCTCGAGCGGTGAGCGTAGGAAGCAAATTGAAACGCTGGAAGACGAAGCCGATCTTGCTGCGGCGAAGCTTGGTGCGCGCCGAATCGCGCATTTCGGTTAGATCATTGCCGTCCACCAGGACTTTGCCGCGCGAAGCCTGCGCCAATCCGCCGATCACATAAAGAAGAGAAGACTTTCCGCAACCAGATGGGCCCATCACCGCGACGGATTCGCCGGGTTGCACTTCAAAGTTGACGCCACGCAGCGCCGGAACTTCCACTTTGCCGGCGTGGTAGAGCTTCCAGAGATTTTCCGTCTTGAGTATCGGTTCCAAGCTGCGCTTCTCTAACCCCTGTCCCGCGGCGCTCTGCAAAGCAGAATGCGGCGCTGGTATTGTAGCCGCGATTTCCACCAGAGCCTAGCGAGCCCGGGTGGTGAAAATCCGCGCCGTGGCGCGGCAAGAAAAGTTTCGACGCGTATTCTCAGTCAAAGGTCAGAGCCTCGACTGCATCTTTTCGGCTGGCCACCCACGCGGGATAACTGGCACCGACAATGGTGCCGAGTAAAGCGATTAGGCCGGCGCGAACCACCCATCCCGGTGTGATGAGGATCGAAAGTGTTGGAAATCCCGCGATGAATGCCGCGCGAACTCCGTAACTGAGCGCGACGCCTCCGACAATTCCGCCGAGGCAAAGCAGCGCGGATTCCATCAGTAGCGCGCGAATGATGAACGGCGGATTTGCGCCAAGCGATTTTAGTACGCCGATGTCGCGCGTGCGTTCGATCACCGTGGTGTACATGGTGAGGAAAATTACCAGCAGACCGATCGGGACGGCGAGTGCGATCATGGCGTCAATGAACGCATGCAGCCCTGGAATATTTGTCGAGGTCATCAGGGAAAGCAGGTCTTTCAGTGGGCGAACCGTGTAGCCCGGAAAATTTTCCGGCTTGCGCATGTCTTCCATTACATCTTCTGCGTGTTCGGGACGCGTGCATTTGATGAAGAAAATGGAAGCTTTGTCGTGCGCGCCAATAAGGTCTTGAAGCGTGGTGATGGGGACGAAAACGCGCGAGCCTTTACCGTGCTCGACGATGCCTGCGACGTGCCAGTTGTTGTTGAACAGATTGTAGGTGTCGCCGGCTTTCAAATGCTTAGCTCGCGCGGCCCAATCATCCACCAGGACGTCGTCCGGCGCCTGCATGTCGTGGCCGGAAAGAAAAACAAATCCGCCGGTGACTTCGCGGAAGGATTCGGGGTCGACGCCGTAAACCACCTCGACGCCGCCGGTGGAATTAAATTGCAGCAGTACGGGCGCGACGGCTTGAACATATTTCAGTTGCCGTAGTTTGTCCTCGATCTTAATGGGCATCGGTGATCCGCTGAACCCAAGAAAGATGGACGCCGCGGGAGGCTGCAACATGATGTCCGCGCCGATGCCCTCAATGCGCTTGGCGGTTTCCGTAAGCAGTCCGGAAGTCAGGCCGACGATCAGAACCACCAGCGCTACTTCGACGGAGATGGCCAGAATGCCGATAAACGTGCGCGCCGGCCGGTGCAGCAAGTTGCGAAATATCAGTTCGCCCATCATCGATGAGCATCCGTGGCCGGCTGTTTCGAATTGCCATTCGAATCGACGCGCACAAGTTCCGAATTCGGCGGCTGCGGAAGCTGAAAGCGATCGCCAGCCAAATCGACGTTGAATTCGATTTTTGTAATTTGCAGATCGAGGCGGTAATCGTCACGCGGACGGTCAATGCGAATCGCGCGAGGAAAACTCTGTGGGCCGTTGACGGCAGCGCATGCACCCGCTACCTTGGCGGTCAACGGCTGCCAGTCCGACGCATGCACGTCGGAGAGCAGCGCGCCTTTCGGTCCGTAGGATTGCAGACGAACGACATTCAACTCCGCGCGATCGAACCAGATCTTGCGGTAAATTTCCGTGGTATATCCGCCGCGCAGCACGGTCAGCACGTAATACCGCGCGGTCTCATCATTAAACTCCTCGATCAGCACGGTTTCCTCTTTGCGGATTTCCGGCCAAAGCAGCGCGTCTAACAAATGTTGCGGGCGCAAATTTTCCAGCGGCTTTTCGCTGTTTCGTTCCAGACCGACTTCGCCGACCAGAAATTTATTTTTTGTTGGCAACCACACGCGGAACTCTTTGCCGCCACTCGCCATATCAAAGATTGTCTTGCCGATTACCGGCGCTTGCCCAACCATACGAACATTGGCGGGCCGCGCAGCCAGAAGAAATGCCTTTACTTCATGGTATTCCTGAATGAGGCCGGAATATTGCGAGCCTGCGGTAGTCTTTAATTCCACGGTCGCGTTCAGGGTTTTAACACTCGAAGCAAACGCGTTGTACTTTTCCAGCAGCTCCTCGCGCGTCGCGACTCTTGCCACCGGCCGTGCCTGAGCTGGAATATTTTGTTTCCTGGTAACGCCGTTGTTGGCCGCGCAGCCGCCGGAAATGGCCGCCAGTGTCGCCACTGCCATCCATGAATATGATCGTTTCATCCGCAAATTGTGCACACTTGACTTTAGATTATAGCAATCCGGCAACCACTTCGACGCGTCAATCGAGCAGGAATTTGCAGCGCTTATTGGGGCCGCGAAATGTACACATCAAAAGACCGCGCGGCCGGACGCACGCGGCGGATCACTTCGCTGGACCAGATTGTTTCGCTAAGCAGCGTGACCCAGCCGTCCTCGAATTCGCACACCGCGCAAAAAGAGTACCGCTGGTAGGCTGCCTGATAGGCGTCCAGGCCACGTTGCGAAAGCTCACTGGTAAGTCCAACGTCATCGGCGTTCACGCGGGCTCCGGCGCGAAAGCCGAAAGTTTCCGCTTCGAACCGCTCGAAGAGCTGCCGCAGCTGCTCCTGCGCCGGTTGCGGAACGACGACGCAGCGCGGACCCGCTTCGCGAAACGAAATCTTCTTCGCGGCGCAAAAATCGCGGACCCGATCCAGGTGGCTGAAGAAATCAAGCACAAAAGGTTCACCAGCTGAGAGCAGCGGGAAGACCGCCGACCAGAAATCCGTAGCCTGTTTTCCGCGAACCGGTTCACGGCTTTCCGTTTCCAAAATTTCCAGGCTGACCGCTTTTACGTTCGTGCCGAGATCGAGAGCCTGCACATCTAAGGAGAATGCCGGCAGGTCCAGCGCGCCTTTCGCCGCCGAGCCATTTGCGGGACCGCTCATTCCTCTTCTTCCAGCTTGGGAAATTTCTGGCGAAAGTCGGGAGTCTGCTTGCGCACATCCAGCCAGTCGAAAAACGCATCCGGATTTTCCAGCCAGATGCGGAACCAACTGGCAATCTCTTCCTTTTCCGCGCGTTTGTGCGCTTCCACTTTGTGATTGCGGGCAATCATTTCCGCGCGGCGCTTGCCCAGGCGGCCAATTTCCATTACGCGTCCCACTGCTGCATTTTCTCCGTGCGCCTTGAAACGGCGCAGTAATTCGTCCAGGCGCATCAAACTGACTTCCGCATCGCCCAGCGTTTTGAAGTGCAGCAGGTCTTCAAATTCTTCTTCGAACTGGTCTTCGGCTTCCTCCTGCGCCGTCAAGACTACCTTCCATCCCGCTGATTGCAGAACGTCCGCAATGTAGTCGGAACCCGTTTTTCCTTCCGCGCCATGATCCGCCAAGAGTTTCCTGCGCAATTGGTCGATTTCCGCGGCGGTCCATTTTTCCGCGCCAATAGCTGCGGCAGCGCGCAGGATCATGGCTCTTTTGGTTTCGAGAGTCTCGGTCATCGTCCTGAACCTCTGCGCTTCCTTCCTTGCGATTTGTTATGCGCGGCTTGCGCGGGGGGTGGGTCGGCCGGTAATCCCGCCAGCATGCGGCGATAACGATTCACGTTCTGGTTATGCTGCTCCAGCGTAGCGCTGAAAAAATGGCCGCCCTGGGTATTTGCGACAAAATAGAGAAACGGCGTGTTCGCCGGCGCGAGGGCGGCACGCAGCGAAATCTCCCCGGGATTACCGATCGGACCGGGAGGCAGCCCGCCGTGCATATAAGTATTGTACGGCGAGTCTTCGTGCAGATCCTTGCCACTCAGCGAGCCATTGTAGCGGCCTTGCTGCTCGAGCGCATAGATCACCGTCGGATCGCACTGCAACAACATGTCTTTTTTCAGGCGATTTTCAAACACGCCCGCGACGATCGGACGTTCCTCTGGTTTTGGTGTTTCGCCTTCGACCAGCGATGCCAGGGTAATGGTTGAGAGCAAAGGACGACCCGTCGACTGGCCGGTTTTGTCGGAGCCCGGCGGCGCAATGTGCGACCATTCCTCGCGAAATTTTTGCGTCATTTCCGCCGCCAGTTCGTTGGCCGCCGGATGGCGTGGCAGATGATAAGTAGCGGGGAAGAGAAAGCCTTCCAGGGTCCTGGCCTGCGGAGCGAGGTCATGAATAATTTCCGCATTTTTTGCGGCAGCGAGAAATTCCTCCGCCGCCATAAATTTTCCGTCCTGCAGTTCGCGCGCGATATCGAACATCGTCTCGCCCTCGCGTACGGTGAACGGCCGCTCGAACACGTTGCCGTTTGCGAGCGACCAGAAAACGTCCTTGCCGCTGACCGGGTGGTCGAAATGGTACTCGCCGGCCTGCAAAGTGCGCCGCGGATGCTTGCGCGCGTAAACTTCAAATGCGATGGCGTTGCGAATCACGCCATTCTTTTGCAGCAGCCGTGCCACGCTGCGGCTGGACGTGCCACGCGGCACGTCCACAAAAACCCCTTCGCCGAAATACCTTCCGTAGGGTTTTTCGATCGCGTACCACGCATATGCCGCGGCGGCCGCGGCGATGAACAAGAGCAACAAGAAGAGCTTCGCCAGAAATTTCATTTAGCGCTCCTCCGGTGCAGCATGGTTATGGCATTCCGGGTTATGGCGTTCCAGATATTCCCGAAGAATGATCGTTGCGGCTACGGAGTCCACCGTGAACTTCGCGGCGTCCTTTTTCTTGGATGCGCCATCAATCTGTTTCGATTTGCGCCCGAATTCTTCTTCGAGCAGGCGCTCGGCTTCCCAACTGGTCAGCCGTTCGTCCGCCATTTCGACGGGAACGCCAATCTGTTTGCGCATGCGTTCCGCGAAGCCCTGTGTCTCCTCGGCCATTTCGCCGCGCGCGCCATCAAGACGCAGCGGAAGTCCGACCAGGATCAGTCGCACTGCGTGGTCGCGCACCAGTTCGCGCAGGCGGCGCATGTCTTCGTTGCGATTGATGCGTTTGAGGGTGCTGAGAGGCTGCGCGATTCCTTGCAACGACTCGGAGATGGCCAGGCCGATGCGGGCGCGGCCGTAGTCCACAGCCAGAATTTTTCCAGTTGCAGACACGTTAGGCGCGGCAGATCCCGTTAATGGTGGCGCGGGGTTCACAGTTCTATTATATCGCCTAAGGGAGGCGGCCCCTCGCGCCGCTTTGCCATTGCTCCCAATAACCCAACGTCTTCATCTGCTCGTCCAGACCGGTCGCCTTGATCAGCGTGCCGAGTTCGGCGCGCGACAAACGCTGGCCGAGCGGTTCGGTTCGATCAGCAATGCCCCAGGCGGTGAGCGCAGCCAGCACCGTGTTCAGTTTCAATTCGCGCTGATACACTTTGTCGAAAGTGTCCGATGCGGCATGATAGTTCGCCAAATAATTGGCAATTTCCTGATTGGCGACGAAGGTCGGCAAGCCCTCGAGCAGAAAATCAAAATTGTCCGTGCCGAACGACGCGTCGTCGGTATGTTGCGTTGCGCCCCACGCCTCAAGCGGCTTCAGGATTTGGCGAAGTCCGGCTTCGGTGTCGCGCCGCCCGCCGAGAGAATAGCCGGAAACGCGTCCGCTGCCAGAATCAAAAATAATTACGCCACGGATTTTGTCAAGTTCGCTTGCGTGCGCTTTCACGTATGCAAAAGAGCCCACGGTGCCTTGCTCTTCGCCGCTGAACAAAATGAAGCGGATGGTGCGTTTTGGAACAAGTCCAGTCGCTTTGATTGCGCGCGCCGCTTCAATTACCAGCGCCGCATTGCAGCCGTTATCAAGAGCGCCGGTGCCCAGTTCCCAGGAATCCAGGTGTGCGCCGAGGATCACAACTTCGTCGGGCTTTTCGTAGCCGCGAATTTCGCCCACGACATTTTCCTGCTCGATCGGGCCGCCGATCTCGTTTGGCATTACCAGTTTCACGCGAACTCTTCCCGGAGTTGCGGCCGCCAGGTGTGCCAGTTTCAGAGCGTCTTCTCGCGCGACCACTGCCTGCGGAATTTTGTCGATCTCACCGTTCAGCGTGTTGGTATGGCGATAGAGCAGCAGCCGTTCACGCGCGCCGGTCCACAGAATTGCCGCTGCCCCTGCCTTTACGGCGCGGACGATGATCGCCGGCGGACGCATATACTCATTGAAAAGATCTGACCACGTTGCGCCGATCTCGCTGTGCACCAGCAGAATCGCGCCCTTTATATTTCCCGCGCGCGAAAAATCAGAATCAGAACCGCTGCCGATATCGACCACGCTGGCTTCGATTCCATCGCGCGATGTGGCTGGTCCCCAGCCTTCGGACACTGCGCGCAACACCGCGCCGCTGTTGGAGGGCGACAGAATCGTGAGCCGCGTCGCGCCTTCTTTCCACGTCACCGGCAGCATGTATTTTTCCGTGTGGATCTCCACGCCCGCCGCGCGAAATCCAGCCACGCCCCATTGCACAGCCTTGGCCATTTCCGGCGTGCCGGTCACGCGGCCGCCGACTTCATCGGTAAGCCGGCGCAGATTTTCGATCATCGGCGAATCGCCCAGAATCAGCGGTAACAGTTTTGCTGCCGCTTCCGCGCATGAAGATGTTTCCGTCGCCGAGCACGCGGCGGTTCCTTGCGCACCCTGCGGAGGCCGCAACGGGTCAACTTTTACCGGCGGCAATTGCGCACTCAGCGACAGCGCAAAGAATCCTGAAACTACAAAAACTAAAGACGTAAATCGCATGTTCGAACGCATTCAGCACGCACTCCAATGAAATCGTCTCGACGGTTCCTGGGTCTGGCCAGGGCGGTGAGAGTATAGCGCGACCCGACACACTGCCTCGTCAGCCCAAGATCCGGGTACCGTTTCGCGGGCTTTTGCCAAATAACAATTGCCTTGCGTTCTGCAAAACGAGTAAATGCTAAGTCCTATCCTGCCGAGCAGCTCTGGAGCGAGAACGTGAGCTATCCTGCTCCCGTCGGTCCCGGCTGGTGGTACGGCCTACTTGCAATTCCCGGACTTCTGATTGGAATCGGTGATGCGCCTGTTTTCTCTAGAGCGGGATCAAGGATGGGACTGCAACTCTTACTCAAGTCGTTGTTCCGGGTAGAGTCGTGCTGAACGTCACCAGCCCCGCCTCCTGCACAATTTTTTTGGAGCGGCCGTCCATGGTGGACGGCAAGATTTATTCAAGCTCCGATTCGTAGGACGCGTTGACGTGCAATAGTAGCGAGCGCCTACTCTCTAAGGTGATCGCGCCGGACGATCAATCATGGAATTCCGGGCTAATGGGGTCGCGTTGTATCACCTTTCGTGCGCCTATCCCGACAGAACAAAGGACCAGAAACTGTCCTTGCTATTGGAACCGGCGTCGGCGCAAGATTTGCCGTAACGCTCATGCGGAGTTTCTGGGAACTGATGGTCGGTATTGGGCTCGCTGCGCGTGTGATCATTGCGATTTTCGTTAAACGAGACCGAATGCGCCGTGGCTCGCTCCTCGAAATGAACCGCGCCAATCAGGCCCGGTTCGGCGGCATTCCGCAGCCGCCTCAATTCTAACTGCGATCGTTTTCCCGCGAGAGATCTGGCCGAATCAGGCGATCCGCAACGAGCGCAACCTGTTTCATTTCCGCGAGGTCGTGGACGCGAACCATATGCGCACCGTTTAAAATACTTGCAGCCACCGTGGCGGCGGTTCCCCAGATGCGTTCTTCGGCGCGGGGCGGTTTTCCAGTCTTTTCTAAGGCCGCGCCGAGAAAGCCTTTGCGCGATGTGCCGACCATTATGGGATAGCCTAGCTTGGCAAGTTCCGGCAGCTTAGCCAACAACTCGTAATTTTGCGAATAGCTCTTGCCAAAGCCGATGCCCGGATCAATCACGATCTGCGAGCGTTTTACGCCGAACATTTTTGCAATCGCGATGGATTTCCGCAGTCCGCTTAAGACATCGCGCATTACGTCGCGCGCAAACGGACCCTTCTGCATGGTCCGCGGCGTTCCGCGCATGTGCATCAGGATCAGCGGCGCGCCATACTCCGCCGCCACCCGCGCCAACTGGGGATCGCTGCGCAAGCCCGAAATGTCGTTCACGATTTCCACGCCCGCTCCCAGCGCGAGTTCTGCCACTGCGGACTTCTGCGTGTCCACGGAAATGGGAATCTTCATTTTGCCGCGTAGCGCTTGCAGCACAGGCAGCAGCCGCCGCAATTCTTCCGCTGCAGAAATCGCAAGCGACCCCGGCCGCGTTGACTCGGCGCCAATATCAATGATGTCCGCGCCGTCTCGCTGCATCGCCAGCGCGTGTTGCACCGCGCGCCCCGCATTGAAGAATTTGCCGCCATCCGAAAAGCTGTCCGGCGTCACATTCAGCACACCCATTATCAGAGTGCGTTCGCCAAGCCGCAGCGGTCCAGAACGCAATTCTAGCCAAAATGTCTTTTTCTGAATCATCTAGGGACTGCAACGCAAATTGTGGAGGACCGCCAGAGACAACTCACCATTCACTGCTCTTTACCCCAGTGGCTTTCAATCCAGGTCGAAATCGCGAATCGGCTTCCCGGCAGGCGCATCCTTGGCTTTCTTCATGCCCTCTTCAAACTTTTTTGCCAGGATGTCTTCCTTGTTCGTCTCTTGAAACCAGGAATCTGCGAATTTGTCTTCGCGCTGTTGCTTCTGTTTTTCCAGAATGTCCGCAGCCTGCGTCAGGTCCACATCCGGCCCGGGCTTTACATGCGCCTGGTGCGACAACACCGCGCCAAATACCGGATCTACCACCAGCTTGGCCTGGCAGCACGGGCATGTCACATTCAGGTTTTCGCCGTCTTTCAGTCCCATAAGGCTTATTGTACTCCCGACCGGCAAAAAAGTAGGGGCACGACAAATCGTGCCCCGGTTAGGCCCAATCGCGGATGTTTTGGCCGGCTAAACTAAGCCTTTGCTGGACTGTCTCCTCGCGTGAATCCCGGTGCGGGCCGAAGTTCCGGCCGCGTCACTTTAGGATCGGTCGCTGGCGCGCCCTGCGGCGGCGGTGTCGGAGGCGTCCGCGGCTTTTCCGGCAGCGGCTTGCCTTCGATCAGCATACGCACTTCGTTGGCATCCAGTACTTCGCGCTCAAGAAGTCCCTGCGCGATGCGCTCAAGCACGTCGCGATGCGTGTTCTGAATATTTTTCGCGCTCTCGTAAGCGATGTTGACGATGCGCTTCACTTCCTTGTCAATGTCCACAGCGGTGGCTTCGCTGAAGTCGCGGTGCTGAGCAATTTCGCGGCCCAGGAAAATGGCTTCTTCCTTTTTGCCAAACGCCAGTGGCCCCAGCTCGCTCATGCCCCATTCGCAGACCATGTTGCGCGCAATATCTGTGGCCCGTTCGATGTCATTTCCGGCGCCGGTGGTGATGTGCCCGAGGAACATTTCTTCCGCGGTACGCCCGCCCATCAGCACCGCCAACATTCCTTCGAGATGTTCCTTGGTGTAGGAATGTTTATCATCAGTCGGCAACTGCATCGTCAACCCCAGCGCCATGCCACGGGGAATAATCGTCACCTTGTGCACCGGATCGGCGCCCGGAGTCATCGCCGCCACAATCGCGTGCCCCGCTTCGTGGTACGCCGTGTTCTTCTTTTCCTCGTCCGACAAAATCAGGGATTTGCGTTCCACTCCCATCAAGACTTTGTCCTTGGCCATTTCGAAGTCGGCCATCAGGATGAACTTGCGATTCTGCCGCGCCGCCCACAAAGCGGCTTCGTTGGCCAGGCTTTCTAGATCAGCGCCCGAAAATCCCGGTGTCCCGCGCGCAATAATCGAAAGATCCACATCGTCCGCAATCGGCTTTTTGCGCGTGTGTACACGAAGAATCTCTTCGCGGCCTTTTACGTCTGGCCGAGCTACAACCACGCGCCGGTCAAAACGTCCCGGGCGCAGCAACGCCGGATCGAGCACGTCCGGCCGGTTGGTTGCAGCGATCAGGATCACACCTTCGTTCGATTCGAATCCATCCATTTCCACCAGCAACGCGTTCAAGGTCTGTTCGCGTTCGTCGTGTCCGCCGCCCAAACCTGCGCCACGGTGCCGTCCAACCGCATCAATTTCGTCAATGAAAATGATGCAAGGCGCGTTCTTCTTGCCCTGTTCAAACAGGTCGCGCACCCGGCTCGCGCCCACGCCGACAAACATTTCCACGAAATCCGAACCGGAGATGGAGAAGAACGGCACATTGGCTTCGCCGGCAATCGCTCGCGCCAACAAAGTTTTGCCCGTTCCCGGAGGCCCGACCAGCAGCACGCCCTTGGGAATACGCCCGCCCAGCTTCTGAAACTTTTGCGGATCTTTCAAAAACTCAATAATTTCCTGCAGCTCTTCCTTGGCTTCGTCGGTTCCCGCAACATCCTTGAACGTAACTTTTTTCTGTTGCGCGGAAAGCAAGCGCGCCCGCGATTTTCCAAAACTCAACGCTTTGTTTCCGCCCGCCTGCATTTGCCGCATCAGGAACAGGCAGAAACCCACCAGCAGCAGCAACGGCAGCGCATTTAACAGAATGATCAGCCAATCGCCGCTGCGCACTTCCTTCACATTGATCGCCACCTGCTTGTCGCGAAGTTGTTTGGTCAGGTTTGGCGCATCCTCTTTGAAAATTGTCGTGCGGAATTTCTTGTTGGCGGGCTTCACATACTCGCCCTGCATCTCGTAGCTGTTCGGCGCCAGGTACATGGTTACTTCCTTGACGTCGCCCTGCTCCACGTGCGCCATGAACTCGCTGTAGCTGGGCGTATCTTCGCGCGCCGCCTGCCCGTTTGCCGAGACCAGCCTCCAGAGCATTACGCCCAGTAGCACAATGGATAGCCAGAATAAAATTGTTTTTGCTGTCGAACTGGGATTCACGATTACCTCACTTACCCCACTAAAACTGGTTCCGAGTATTGCGTTACATTCGTTGCGTTATAAATTCGTTCCGTAATAAATCATCTGTGTTCGCCTTATGGCCCGCTGCGCTACTTCTTATTAGACGCCGCTTTGGCCCACTGCGGCCATTGTTTCCGCTGCACCTGCTTCAGCCCGCGTTCATTCCGCCGTTGGCCCCTGGCGTCCGCCAGTCCGTATCCAACCCACATTTGGTTAGATGCCGTCTGGAAGCCAAAGTAATCCGGCTCCAGTGCCACGCGCCGGCCGGCTGTCTTGTCCAGCAGCACCGCCAGCCGCAATGACCGTGGCTGCGATTCCGCCAGACGCCGCAGCAAAAACTCTTGCGTGACGCCTGTGTCCAGCACCGCGTCCAGGACCAGGACGTCGCGTCCTTTCAAATCCGGACGCGAGCCGAAAAACACCTCGCGCCGCGCTTTTGTCCCCTGCTGCACGTCGCGAACTTCTTCCTGCACGAAGTGGCAAACCACTGGCGTAACAACATTGCGCAACAGATCCGTCGCAAAAACAAAGCCACGATCCATCGTGACCACTACATCCACGCCTCGTCCGCGATACGCGCGCGAAATCTGCTTGCCCAACTCATCAATTCTCGCGGAGATGCGTTTCGCCGAATACGAAGATCGCTGCTTTGCGCTCACGCTGCACGCTCCTGAATACGTTCGAAAACGGTCCCAGGGTGGCCCACGCAGGCGCTGGTGCCTCTTTCTTCTATTAATAGTGTCTCGCCTGTCGGAAATGCAGTCAATCGCTGTAAAGCAGAAATCAAATTTTGTTCCCTAAGTGCTTACTCCCGCTTTTCCCGTCAATTGGCGGTGTTTCCCGCCCGCCACGCAAATGCCAGCGCATCTCT
>WNFR01000384.1_pt1 | contig 44483 bp, 30 predicted proteins | sample 5400221 | NCBI WGS metagenome assembly WNFR01 (sample SAMN13153357, study PRJNA577476) | soil metagenome | isolation source: 40 cm soil under Madrone tree | place: USA:California | collected 2016-06-14 | reverse complement strand
CGCGCCAGGCCATCATGCCCATGTTTGCCGAGATATTCGGACTGACCAATTCGCACCGTCGGTACGTCAATCTTTCGGATGGCGGCCATTTCGACAACCTGGGGCTGTACGAGGTGGTGCTGCGCCGCTGCCGGCAAGTCCTGGTCAGCGACGCGGGACAGGACGGCTCCTTCGCCTTCGAGGATCTCGGCAATGCCATTCGCAAGATCCGCATCGACCTGGGCATTCCCACCGAATTCAGACGAAGGATCAAGATCATGCCGAACTCGCCCGAAACGAAGGGCCTGTACTGCGCCGAGGCGATCATTCGCTACAGCGCGGTCGATGGAACGGATCCCGCCCACGACGGGACGCTGGTGTATTTCAAGCCCACCCTGCATGGCCGCGGACTGCCGATTCCGGCCGACGTGTACAGCTACGCCCGCAAACACTCGCAGTTTCCGCATGAATCGACCGCCGATCAGTGGTTCAGCGAATCGCAATTTGAAAGCTATCGCATGCTCGGGCTGCATGCCGTGACGCAGGTCAGCGGCGACCTTGCGAGTTCCGACTTCGAGAAGTTCCTCGCCAACGTCCGCGACTACCTGCAGAAGAGAAAGGATGAGAGCAAAGAGGATCTCGACGAGTCGTGAACCGCGGCACGGTTCGTACCGCCGCACGGTGCCCGGCCGCGCGTCGGCGGCCGCCCATCAAGCTGTCGGAGCCGCTCCGGCTGGGGGCGGCACAACCGTCAGGTCGTCCGCCCGGACGGAAGCGCGCAGCGATCCAAAGTCGAGGTTATGTCTCTGCGCCCACGCTGCAAGGTTTGCAGGCCGATAGGTCGAATCCTGGCGCCAGCGATCGAATACACTGGCGTCGATCGTCTCGTTGATGGTCGTCGTAGTTTTGGCGCCGCTCACGACGGCGGGAGTTCCGATGGTCCGGTGGTAGGGTCGCCACAGCTTGCACGCCCGGTACAGGCCGCCCGCCATCGTCGCGAAGGAGTCGTGGATCGGGGCCTGATTCTCGTCGCCGTCGACGTCAACCGACTCCTTGAAGATCAGTCCGTGGGATTGGGCCTTTTGCATGAGCCATCTCAAGGGAATCTGCGCCAGCAGGCCGTTTTGGTAGCCACCCCCGACATCGGCGTGCGCCCCCACAAACCAGCGCTGCTCCACTTGATCCAACGGCCTGGGCGCATAGGTGTCGACGCCCTTTTCAACGGTTTTGGTCCACAGCGTCGGCGCAAATGCCTCGCGGTGTTCATCGATCGCCATGGCGTGATAGGCCCGATCATTATTGATCCTCAAATCCGTCTCGAGGAACGAATAGTTCGATCTGCTGATGATCGGTATGTTGCCAAACGGCACTCCCAGGGCACCGACGGTGTCGTACACCCCCTGAAAGAAGATCGGGATGTCCATGGAGTATTTCTTCAGCCATTGATCCTCGAGCGAGAGCTTGTCCGGGGGATGGTTTATCAGCGCCCTGATCGTGTTTACAGCCGCACCCTTCCGATAGCGGTCATACAGTTGTTTGAGCGAAATCGGAACTCCCGGCTTGAGCAATCCGCATTTCGAAATGAATCCCGACAGACTTCTGGCCGTGAATGCGCCGCGGCTGAACCCGAAGATATATATTCGATCGCCGGGATTGTAGTTCTCAATCAGCCACTCGAAGGCCTGGATGACCTCGTCGTCGAGTCCGTAACCAAACATGCCGCCGCTCAGCCTTTCCCCGTGCTGGGTCCCGACGCCCGCGCTGTAGTAGCAGATCTGATCGGGGCCAACGGCGCACAGCGACTTCATCCGCCAGACATTGGTGTTGTCGTTGACGGTATTCCACGTTCCGTCCAGAAACACCGCTATTCGTTTGTTGCCGGGCATTGGTGTTCTTCGGCCATGACAGCTCCATGAGGCGGCCGCCTACGTTTTCGCACAGTACTCTTGTCGCTTGGAATCTTGCAACACATTTCATGACGGGCCGGGAACCCGGCGAGGCCGGGGCGGCTTGATGCATCCAAGAAAAATTAATATCCGGAGCAATGTCGCGAAATGTCCGGCGACAGCGTTTGTAGTTGTATGAACTTGAACGATCCAATGCCTGGGCCGCGGTACTGAGAGCCCGGCTTCGCAGGTCCATTCACGAGATCGATTGAACCATTTCACACCGGAACAGAGGTATCGGATCATGAACGTCCAAGCGCTGCAGACCACAGACAACCTTGCCATGACTGCCATCGGCACGACGCCGCCGCTCGAGCTCGCGGCGACGCCGCTGGAGCTTGCGACGAGCTCCATCAACGGCAAGTACGCGGATCTGGGCGGGGCCGGCAGCACGCTCGGAGCGACGACGACGGCTGTAACGGCAGCAGCGAGCGGAACGGGATTTGTCCGCAATTTTCAGAATGGCGCCATCGGCTGGAATCCGCTCACGGGTGCGCACGCCCTGCGCGGGCCCATTCTTGCCCGGTGGAATGAACTTGGTGCTGACAAAGGTTTTCTAGGCTTTCCGACGACCGATGTAACGCCCGGCAATGACGTCCGCGCCGAGGGATGCTTTGCGCACTTTCAGGGCGGCTCGATTTATTGGGCGCCGCCGCCGCAGAGCATAGTCACCGGTGTGCTGACGGGTGTGGTGTCCGCCACGACGGCGGCCAGTGCGACGGTTGCGACAACACCGGGTGCGCCGGTTGCAACGATGCCAAGTGCGACGGTCGCGGCAATACCGCGCGCGACGGCCGCACTCGCGGCGCCGACCGCAATCGCGGCAACCACCGCGACTTCGATCGCCGCAACCTCCATAGCCTCGACTTCGATCGCCTCGGCCACCAAAGCCGGCATCGGGTCCGTCGTTTCCACTATCGGCGCAACTCTGAATAATGGAGGCCTCGTTTCCGCCGTCCAATCAAGCGCCGGCGCCTTTGAAGTTCACGGGGCCATTCGCGACAAGTATCTCGCGTTGGGGGCGGAGGCGAGCATACTGGGCTACCCGCGCACGGACGAATCGGGCACGCCCGATGGCGTTGGTCGCTTCAATCACTTTCAGGGCGGGTCGATATACTGGACGCCCGGCACATCCGCGCACGAAGTGCACGGATTGATTCGCGGCCTGTGGTCGAGTCTCGGATGGGAAACCAATCCGCAGCTCGGCTACCCCATTTCGGATGAACTCATTCCAGATCCGCGTGTGGGGCACCGCCGTCCGGAAACCTTGAAGAAGCCGATTCTGTCGCTGCCGAGCGATGTCGTCAAACTGCCTGCCGATGCGGCAGCGGGCGGGTTTCCCAATGCCATCGTCAACACGCCTGCCACGGCCGCCACGATGACGAAGGCCGACGCAACGGCAGCATCGACGCCAGTTGCGCTTCCCATCGCGGCGACCGCGGTCGCTGCGAAGAGCAGCCCGTTGACCTTGGCGGCCGCGAAGAGCAGCACGTTCAGCGCACTGGGAACGCTGTCCGACAAGGCGAGCGGTGTATCCCTTGACTCGATCACGTCGCCGGCATTGGGAACGATCACCGCAACGCAGCCGGTAGCCGGGATTTCGACGATCCTTGATCCGGTGCTCCTGGGATCGATCATCGTTGGTGCGGGGCCGGCGTCAACACCCGCCGCACAGCGCAGCGTCAACCGATTTTCCGATTTTGAAAGCGGCGTGCTGTTCTGGGTTCGCGGTGCGACCGCGGCGATCGCCCTATCACCGGTCAAGACGACCAGCGACGGCGCCTCGCTGTCCTTCAGCGGCGCGGATGTCGCGGCCGCGGCTGTGACCGCCATGGGCCGGGCCACTTTTGAATCCAACAACGCGCAATTGAGTTCGATGACATTCGTCGGCACGACCGGCTACTCGTTTGACGGATCGCAGACGCACAACCGCAGGCATCGGCTGCAGTTCATCGTGAACGGAGTGGAAAACCAAAACGGCCCGTTCGGCTTGACGTTTCCACAACCGGTGACCGCGACAATCGAGCTGCTCGTCGAGGTGTGGTTTGATGCGACACAACGACGTATTGCGCTGACGCCAACCGACTGGACGCTCGTGCAGGCCAGTTCAGGCACCTATGCGGCGAGTGTCAGCGCGGCGCTCCGCGCGCAACTCGATCCGCTGCTCTGGACCAGCTATGGGCTCGTCACCCTGCCCGACACCGATGGTGGCGCAGCCATCGCCGTGCTCTCCGTGAAGACCTTGGCCAATGGCGCGGTCGTCGTATTTACCGAGCCCCACAGCAGTCTCGTGATGCAGGGCATCACCGAGGTCGCCAATGCCGTGGCGCCTTCAGTCCAACTCTTCTCACAACCCAAGTAAGGGAGAACCGATATGACCGCTCCAATTCTACCGTTCACGAGTCGTACCTTCGCAAACGCCACGGTTGCAGGCTCCCCCATGGCCGGCGCATCCGTCTCGAATATCTCCCTGTCCGCAACGGCCCTGGCCGGAGCGGCGCCGCTGACGGTACTGTCGTCGGGCGACAGCGCAGCGATACAAGGCGAACTGGCCGCGCGCCCGGTCGCGCCGCAGGATTTCGCAGCGACATTTGCGAGTGTGCGTCAGCAAAGCGCAGCCAACGCGGCCACGTTTTCCCTGGCGTACGCCGAAACGCTGCAGACAAACGATCAGGCCGGCCAGTTCTTCGAGGACGTCGCGCTCGCACCACAAGCCGACCGGCTGATGATTTTGAATGCGCAAAAGAGCGCCGGTCATGCCGAGTTGGTCGTTCATGGCATCGCAATGGTCCCGGCGGCGCATGGCAGCGTGCTCATGAAGGACTTTCTGTATCCCAATGGCGATGCGCTGGATACCCAGGCCATGGGTGCCGTGATGGACTGGATCGCGGCTGCGGGCGGCGCGGTTCGAAAGCGCGGTCTCGTCATTCCCGATGGGAACGCACCAACCGACGGCTGGTTCGACGATTTGGTCAACGACATCGAGAGTGTTGGCGACGCCATTGCCGATGCCGTGAAGTCGGCGGTCGACGCCGTGGTGAATGCGGTGGGCGGGTTGATCGAAGGCCTCAAGCAGATTGCCAACTGGGCCGCCGACAAGGTAAAGGACCTGGTGACCGGGCTGCTTGCCGCCGGTCGCTCGCTTGCGGAAATCGTCAGTGACGCACTGCAGGCCAGTGTCGATGCGCTGAAGAAGATCCTGCAGGGCATCATCGATGCCGGCAAGTCGCTGGTCAGCGTGTTTCAGTCCATCGTGAACTTCACCATCGCGCAGATTGGTGCCGTGGTGAGCGCCTTGATCGCGATCGGGAACACACTGGCATCCCTGTTTGCGCAATTGGCGCAGACTACATTCGCTGTGTTGAGCCAGTTCGTGCAGGCGATGGTATCGATCGGGCAGAGCATCGCCAGCATCATGGCCGCGGCGTTTCAGTTTGGCGCTCAGCTGTTGACCGATACCATCCGCGCCGCGATTGCCATAGGCCAGGCGGTCTCTTCCATCGTCGTTGCGGCCCTCACCAATCCCAACAACCTGCTCGACGCCGTCATGTCGGCGCTGCGCAACCTCGGCAACAGCCTCGCGAACATTCTGCAGGACGTCGCCAGCCAGGGGTTGCAATACATCCGCCGCCTGGCCGCGTCGATCGGCCGCATTGGAGGGGCGCTCGCGGATCTGGCGGCATTTGTCGCGTCGGCCGCCCTGGCGAGCGTCCAAGAGTTGGTTCAGGGACTCCTCGACATCGGCCGCAGCGTCGGCGACATGATTGCCGCGATGGCCACGAATATCGTGGATGTGGCGCGCAAGCTGCTCGCGGCCGCATTCGCGTTGGGTCAGTCGGTGGTACAGATCGTACGTGGACTGGGTGCGCTTGCGGGCGATCTCCTGACGGCCACCGTCAAGGCGATCTTTGCGCTCGGCAAGAGCGCCGCGGAATTGTTGCGCGCGACGATGAGTGCCGCGTTCGACCTGGCGGGCAAAATCGTGCAAGCGGCAATTGCCGCCGGTGTTGCGATGGCAACGCTGCTGGGAACGGCGCTGCAACAGGGCTTCTCGGTGCTGCGCCGAATTCTCCACGCCGCGCTGCAGAACTTTGGACCCATCGGCGACATCGTCGATTGGGTGATGGCCCAGGTGTCGGACGTCTCCGCCCTCGCGTGGCGCGCATTGGTGGAGAGCATGCAGCTTTTGGGCCGCGGCGTGACGGACGTGCTTAACTACGCCAATCGGAAATCGGCGCAATTGCTCGGCAGCGTCGTTGCCGCGATGGAAGATGCGGGCATGGTGGTAAGCCGTATCATCGAGTGGGCCGTGACGGCGGGTGATGCCGCGCTGCAGGTCGTCGGCGGGATCTTGGTGAAAGCCGGCGAAACAGTTGATGCGATCTTATTGTGGCTCGGGCATACGGTGGTCGACGAATGGCATGCCATCATCAACGGCATGCTGTCGGCCGGTGCGGCGGTCGCCGACTTTGTGATCTGGATGGCCGACCGGGGCGTCGCCGTCATCACGGGCCTCACCAAGGAGCTGATTGCATTCGGCGCCGATATCACGACCTTGGTGGCCGACATGATCGTGCATCCCGGCAACGGCCTCAAGGATCTCATGCAGGCCTTGAGCGATCTCGGCCGCACGCTCGAGGAACTCGTGCAGGCGGCAATCATCCAGCCGACGCAGGACGCTGCCCGGCGTGCATTGCAAGCCTTGAAGGACATCGGCAAGAGTGCGGTGGATATATTGCAGGCGGCGGTCAATCTGCCCCTGAGTCAGATCGCGTTGCTGGTCGCAATCATCCTCGACTGGTTTCCGGGCACGTATCGTGCGTTGACCGATGCGGAGCACGGTGAGGCGGCCGGCGTGTTTGGCGCGTCAATCGATCTATCGAAGGTGCAAATTGCCGTCAAGTCTCTGCCGGTGGACGTGATCGAGAAATTGAACGGCGGACGCACATTCACCACGATGTACCTGCTGAACTTCGCGTCGTGGAGCAAGGTCACGATCGACACGCTCATTCATGAACTGACGCATGTGTGGCAGAGCTTGCAGGAGGGCCCCGTGTACATGATCGAGGCGCTGGAAGCGCAGCTGATCGGGCAGGGTTACAACTACGGCTACGAGGAGACCGCCGACGGCAGCGAGTATGGTGTCGGCGCTGAGCCGAAGTTGAGCGCGGCCGGCGGTGTCCTGACCTCGTTCAACGTCGAGCAGCAGGCGCAGATCATCATGCACTATCACGCGAGAAAGACTGCTCAGCCGCCGATGGACGTCACGGCGTGGCAGCCCTACGCGAACGTGGTGTTCGCGTAGCATCGGTATGAGAAAGTGGGTGGCAATCGGCCCGGCCCCGCTGCTCGGAATGCTCGCGCCGCTCGCGGACGAACATCGCCGTTTCGGCAGCGCGGAGTTGGTGGAGGTTTCGAGCAGCGGCCTTGCGCGGTACGTGCAGCGAGTGAGCGTGGCCGGCACGACGGTGGTGATCGTCGAGAATCCCTTTGAGGCCAGTGTGCGCGGGCGATTCAAGTCGCCCTTCGTAAGGTCGTCGAATGGATCGGGCGTGTTCGTGTCATGGCTGCGGCTCGATGAGGAGCAGCTCGGAGCCTACGCGAATCGCGCGGCGACGCTGCTGAATCGCTCCGTGGATGCGCCGCGGACTGTCGTGTTGCTCGCGGGGCGGGAGCAGCGCTACCTGCAACTGCTCGGTGAACTGGAGGGCATCGCAAACCATTCGGCCCAGCTTCCGCAATTTCGACCGCTGCCGCTATTTCGTTGGAGTGGGGAGCGCATTCGCCGCACGCCGCTGACGGACGCACTCAAACTCGGCGCGGCCGCGATCCTGTTCAGCGGCCACGGCACGGCGCGTGGTTGGTTTGCGTATGGCGGCATGAGCGCGAAGACGCTGGCGGGAAAGGATGCGTGGAGCGCGGACCAGGCGAGCAGCGTGATGTTTTCACTCTCGTGTTCGACCGGGTCGGCGGAGCCGGTTGCCGGACCGGCGGACGGCGCGCCCGGGTTGGGCTTCGCGGACGCGGTGGTCGCGAAGGGAGCGGCGGGCGCCGTGGTCGCTCCGGTGGGTGATCCATTGCATGCAAACAACCGGGCGCTGGCGCGCGCTTTGATGCAGGCGATGTGCGGCGGCAGCGTCTGCGTTCGGGAGGTGCTCGAACAGGCATTCCTGTTGCGCGCGCCGCTGGATGGTTTTGCAGTGATCGGGGATCCGGAGCTGCCGGTGCATTCGGCGGCAGGAGCGGCTGAGCGTGGACAGGCTGTGTATGCGCCGGCGGCCGGGGCGGTGTTGGCGCCCAGGACAAGCGGTTGGACCTCCGCTTGCCCGGACCTCGTCAATACAGGCTGACCAGCTCTTCAGCCAACCAAGGCGGGAGATTTCTTTGTGCCCGGATACTGGGCAAAAACTCCGCATCTCCGGCCACACTCAAGGGATCGAGGACGAGGGGTTGGACGATCTGGGACAACGGCAGCGTACCGGCACCGGCAAGGGCTCTGGCTCCGGTGTGTCGGTGCCCCAAGGGTAGTCGAGGCCGAACGGACACGCCGGTGTCGGCAATTTCGTCCAACGCCAGACGCCACACCGGCGCGCCATCCCTCGAGGGTCCGCGCATCAGGGCCTTGGGCTTTTCCAGCTTTTTGGCGAGCACAGGCAGCTTTTTGAGTGCCGCTCGAAGGGCTTCAGCCGCGTGCGACAATGAAATCTTGCCGACTTGCGGATCCTGGGTATCTTGGGTCAAGAACAAGCGCCGCGACGCCGAACCGATCTTGACGGTTTCGCCGGAAACTTTGAGCGCGGAAAACAACGCGGGCGTTCCGAATCGGGGCACGCCATTGATGACCACCAAGCCCATGTCGGCCTCCTTGGCGGTGAAGCAGTTCCCCTTCTTGAGCCTTTCCAGAAATCGGCTTGCCGACTGCATATCGACATTCGCTATGCGCGTGGCCGCTTCCGGCAGCGCGGCTTCGTCGGTGGCCTCGACGTTGCGAACGATGCCTCGGTAAAACCGGCGCACGCCGGCGTTGCTGAACAGCGCAATGCCCTGGCTCGCCGTCACTCCCGCAAGGAGGCATTTCGCCTCGACGTAACGCACCAGGGCCGGCAATAATTCCGGCGTCTCGCCGATGATCGTCATCGGTCCGGACACACGCTGGCGATATTCGGCGATGCCGCCCCATTGGTCCCGATTGCTGAATTTCTTGGGCACAGCCCACAGGCGCAATGCGTTATACGACAAATGATTGTGCAATTCGATCAGTCCGGGATACAGCGTACCTCGCGTGCGCGTGACCGACACGCCGGAAAATCCGGCGGGCTCCGGAGCGTCGGCGGACTGCACCGCCGTCAGTATCCCGGCTTTCATATAGACGCGTCCCGATGGAATCACCGTGTTCGCGGCGTCCATTGTGACGATGCGGCCCTCGAGAATCGTGGTGGGCCCGGTGAGCGGATCGATCGGAGGTTTGCGGGCGCCGGTCACGGGCGCCCTTCACTTTTTCCGCTTCGCGGCGGCGGGGCTTTTCTGCTTCGCGGCGGCGGGGCGCGCGGTCTTTTTATTTGCAGTTTTCGCTGTTGCGGCGCCGGCGCGTTTGGCGGCCTTCGGATAGATCGCGCCTGCAAATTTGTAGTCCCGCTTGTCGATGTCCAAGCCTCCCACAATGGGCTTGCCGTCCTTGGTCAGGGTTCCCGGGATTTGATAACACATGATCGAGTGGGGATCGGCATGTAGCGTGCCGCGAATGCTCGACTCCTCGATCGGAGTCAACACCTGCTGCTCGACCTCCGCCGGCGACCAGCCTTGAGTTGCGCCGAAATACGCGATGGCTTTGTGGGGATCGATCTTGGCGACGAGCTCACGCCGCATGTGCTCGTGGGGAAATCCGAGCGTGTGTCCGGTTTCATGCCGGACGACGCGGTGAAATTCCGACTCGGGGGTATTCATCGTGAACCCCTGAAGGTTCATGGTGGGCGCGCCTGCGTCGGCGCTCAGAATATCGGTGCCCACATACGACCAATAGCCGGCGTCATCTCCCTGATCGATGCGTGCAATGCGCACCTTGGGGTGGGCGCGGCTTTCGACAAACCGCACGTTGGCGGTTTTCGCCCAGGCATTCATGTGCAACAAGATCCGCTTGCGCAAGTTGCTCGCCGGACCGTCCAGGAAACCCACGGTGAGCTTGATGCCCGCGGGCCCCCAGTACTTGGCCGTGACCACGGCAATGCGCAGCTTGTCGATGTGCACGTCGGGCATTGCCCGAATCAATCGCTCCAGTCGCGGATGATTGGCGGGATTCTGTTCCACGGCGCGATCCGCCGCGGCGATCCACCTCGCAGGCGGCAGTGATTTGGGTGAGCAGACCAATTGGATGTCGTCAGCCATGGTTGCGATCTCCTGTTGAAATTGCTGATTTCCCGGGTCTCGACTTACCGCTTCACTTCAGGCACCGGCGGCACGGCACGCGGCGCTGCGGCGTGGGAAGCCGATCCCGCGCCCCCGGGGTGAGCGCTGGCAAACTTCGCGAACCCGGATTGCAGCTGCAGTGAATAGTCGAGTGACTGATAGCTGCTCCTTGAGATAAGGAACCTGGGTCAAGGGCGCGTTCGTGAACAGCAGCTTGCAGGACACCGTGCCTTGCGGAAACTGCGCCTTGGCCGGATCGGGTGCCGTTTCATTCTTCCACACCTGGCCGGCCCCGCGTGCGAACGCAGCAAGGATTTCCATTGGTCGGTCAGCAGCATGATCGGACTCCGTGATTTCCCGATTCGGTTTTAATCCAGGCCGCGCGTGCGGGCCTTGCGCAAATTTCCCCGTCCCGTTTTCAATCGTTTCTTGATACCCAAACGCGCAGCCGCGCGCGCATCCGACGCCCCGTCGAAGTTCTCGTCCTTTCCCGTGCGCGGATCGAAAAATCCGATATACCCTCCCGGGTTTACGTGAAACGAGCGCAAGGTCTTGCCGTGTGATCGAGTGCCGAGGAAATCATTGCGTCCTCCGTGTTCCGTGCTCGAAGTAAAATACAGCGGCAGCACGAAATTGCTCACGGTGACGCCATCGATGGTGTAGCGTTCGTCCTGAACGGCATCGCACATTTCAAACCAGTGAAACACCTTGCGTTTGGGGAATCGCGGGTGCGGACCTTGGACCAACAGATTGGCCTCGGGATCGGCAATGAGTTCCAGGGCCTCGTGAGAAAGGGTCACGGTCCAATCTTCCTTGAGCAGGTCCGCGAGTTCCAGGTAGACCACGCCATAGGGGATGCCGCGGTACGCCTTGTCGTGAAAGCCGGCGGTATCTGAGCTCTTGACCTCGTCACACAGATACAGAACGGCGTCGCCGCGCATGTCCGAAGTGGTATTGGCATTGCCGCGCTTGCGATTCGACTTGCCCTCGAGCCGTAGCTGCGCCCCGAAGCCCCAGTACGAAAAGAAATCGTCGGCCACTTGCCGATTGACCGCGCGGATCGCCTCCTGAACCACTTGGTCGCTGAGGCCCGCCGTGTAATTGATCACCGAGATAATCATGTTCCCGCCTCCGCTCCCGACTGTCGATCAGGCTGTGAGCCCAAGGGATTTTCGCGTCAAACCGCCCACGCCGTCCTCTTTGATCGCTTGCTGAGTCTGCCACAGCTCGACAAGCTTCGACGTGAAGGCGCCGTACACCCCGTCCGGCGTGATCGGGAGACCCTTCCGCTGAAGCGCCTGCTGAAGCGCGCTGACATCGGCGCCGCGAAGATAGGGGGATGTCAAACGAAGCGTTCTCGACGGACCTTGACCGGGAGCATCTCCCGCAAGCGCCTCGGCCGTGATGGTTATGCTGTGAACGGTCATCGGCAGCTCTAAATTCCATTTCTCGAGCTTGGCCAGCGAATCGAACGAATCCATGCGGTAGACGGTGCTCGGCAAGGGTGACTTCAATGAGCTCAGCCACGACTTGCGCAATGCGATGTATCGTTGCACCCAGTCCCTCGATCCGCGCGTCGTCACCGGGCCGATCCGCTGCTTGAGCAATGACCAGCCGCCCTGGATATGACTGTCATAGATCACGGTCACGCCCAAGGGGTCGCCGATTCCCAAAGTATCCGCGGCGCGGCACGCGGGCGCGAGATAGCGGCTGTCGAAGAACTGGTCTTGCGTGAGCCGCATCATCGGGTCGTCCGTGGCGGCGCGCCTCAGCAGCGCCTTGAGCTCATCATCCGAGTCGAGCGTGAAATCCTTGTTCTTGAAGCGCGGAAGATACGGACGGAGCTGCGCGGCGTACGTGGCAGCCGGCCACTGGCAATACGTATCCAGCAGTTCGTAGAGGACGCCCGAACCGAGTGCCGCCTGGCTTCGACCGTAGGAAAGATGTCCGGAATCTCCCTTGAGCACCGCGAGTCCGGCGTAGTTGCCGAGAATACGGCCGGTTTCGAAGACATTCACGATGGCGCGTGCGGTGGTTTGCTGCAATTCATTCATGACGCCATTCCAGGTTTTTGGCCCTCACCGGGCGGGAGCGGAAAAATCATCTCGGCCATTTGCCCGTCGGGATTGGTCAACGTGAACGTGTGGACGCCCTTCGTGGCGAACCATGCGTGAACTTGCCGGAGGTCGGAATCTTCGAGGTTCGCCGGATCGATGGACAGCTGGATGACGCGCGCAAAGGTCGGCGTGCTCTGCTCCCGGGCAATGATTTCGGGCAAGTGCTTGCCGTCCGAATTCAACAGCATGCGGAAAGGCAGATCTGCGTGATCGATCTGGAGCAGCGCCTCTGCCGATAGATTGGAGCCCCGGATGGTGATGGTCCGGGCAATCCGCGGGATCTCCATCGCCTCTCGCATGTTGAACGCCGCACTGTGCGCGATGGCCTGGGTCACAGCGGCGCAGAACTCCTGCAGCGCGCCTGCCGCGGCCTGCGCGGTGGCCGCATCTTGAGCAAGCGCCGGCTGCCCCGAGAAGTCCTGGGCCGCGGCCAGCGCCTCGGTTTCGGCACGCTGCCGCAACGTGGGGAGAACGGCGAGCAGAGCGCCGAATTCACCGGTGTTTTGCGCGGCCCGAGCGGCGCTCACCGCATCCGCGAACGCGGTCAGAACGGCCTGCGCGTGTTGATTGGTCGGTGTGCCCCACCCCGCCGGCTGCGGCTGTGCCGCGGCAATCGCCTCGGTGAAATCAGGTTCCTCACCGGCCGAGGACGATGCGGCGGCCATGATCGCATCGTCGGGGCCCGTGGGCGAGACGGATATCTCATTGATGACGGGTCCCGCTTTGCGTGCCAGTTTGCCGCCCAGGTACCCGGCTGAGGAGAGGCCCATGAGATAGAGAAGGCGTTCCGGAACGGTGGGCAGGGTCTGGATCTCTCCGGGAGACTGGCCGAGCGCGGCAATGATGAATGCGCCGACGCCGAGGAATGTCCACAGCAGCATCTGCACCCGGTCGGGGGCCACCACACCGCCGCTGGTGATGAAATCGGCGAAGCTGGGCTGGAGTGCCCCGGCGCCCTTCGAACCCTTCGATGCGGTAATGAACTGCGAGCTGATCGACGTCCCGGCGGCGACGGCGATCACGCCCGGCAGATTCTCCGGAATGTCCGGCCAACTGCCGTTCTGCACCAGCACACGGCTGATGAACAGATACGCGTAGCTGAACAGCGCGGCATCGGTCCACAGGTAGAACTGAAGCTTCGACAGACTGTAGGTATCGGTCTCGGGGTCGATGAAAAACAGCCGCAGCTTGTAGGCTTGATCTGAAATCGTGTAGCTGTGCACGACCCAGGAGAGCAGAAACAGCGGCAGCAACGCGAGGGCCAGGGCGATGACCCCCGACATCAAGGCGACGCTGGTCTTGCCGTACTTGAACACGCGAAAAATTTGCGGTTCACTCATTTGGTCGCCCAACGCGACCTGCACACGCAATTCGCCATTCTCGGGAACCGGCACCATGCACAGGTCAATTTCCTGATCGCTGACGACCTGCGCGACGATCTGCCGGGACACGGGTTTATCTGCGGCGCCGGCCGTGGTGCAGTCCCCCGGAATGACGCTCTGCGGCACCGAATTGATGAAAATCACGTTGTCCTTCGGGACCGCCTGGAAGCCGTGGCCGCGCAACACCAGCTTCGTGACGCGAGATTTCACCAAGCCGGCTTGGCCATCCGCGGTGGCCGAATTCCCGAAAGTCACGTACCGACTTTCATAGGAGTGGGGCGGATCGAATTTTTCCAAATGGATCTCGGGATTGCCCGCCGGAACCACGCTCAGCCGTTGCTTTGGATCCGAGGAAGAGCAAGGCATACCCTCGAATTCGACATCAACCATGTAGGAACCCAGAGCAGCCGAGGTCGCAATTTTGCCGGTGACCTTGGCCGGAACGTTCGCATTCGCCGCGGCGTACGTTGGCCTCTCGACGCGCACCGCCTGGCCATCGCGTGCTGCGAGCGTCACCGCCGTATTCCCCACGACGGCAGGTCCATTCGCGATTGACAGCGTGAAGGGATCGCCGCGCGCGCGCGTCGCCTGGTCCACGGAGAACGAACAACCCGATTTATCCTGCGCCCGACCGGTCGGGGCAGCCACCAAGGCCGCCAACAGGAACATCGAGCCCAAAGCCGCACGCGGAAGCGTGACTGGGCGACTTACTATCCGATTCAATTGAACACCTCGTCCCCGGTGGGTTCGTAATGCGGGATGGCATTCATCTCGTGCCGCAGCGTCGACAACCCAAGGTACATGCGCTTGCGCGCGCGGCTTTGATTGCCCAGGGGCCGGTGCTCGGCGATGCAATGCCACGGGTTGTAGGAGAGCCGTTTTTCAAAATTGATCTGTTCCGGGGAGTCGAAGGTCTGCCGCAGCAGCCGCACCGTCGCACACGAGACGCGCGGCGACAACTTTTCGGGCCACAGCACCGCCGCATTCTCGATGGGCATGAGAAACGAGTTCGTTTGCAGCTGCACGCGAAAATCGAGATCCACATCGCCCGCTTGCAGCGCCTTGACCATGGCGTCGCGCAGGTAATTGTCCGGGGGACGGAATGGCAGCCGCGGTATGGAGGTTCGTTTGGAGGTGGTGGGCCAGACCGAATACTGCATCGCCTGACCCTCGCCGAAAAGATACGGGACGCAGCTGAAATACGGCGCTTCCAGCGGGCTGCTCTGGGTCTTGGTCCACAGACCCTGCATGATGAAATCGAGCAGATGGGGCCGGTGGAAATTGAGAAAGTAGTAGATGGAGGTGTTGGTCAGGCTCTCGAGCTGCAGCTGAGCATTGGCGATGACGTCCGGCGTGACGAAGGTGGGCGTGCAGACCCCCGTGAAATCCTGGGTGAACTTCTCCTCGTCCATCAACTTCGGACCGGGCACTCCCAGCAGCTTGATGCTGATGCTCATGAAACCCACGTCGTCGATGTCCGGCGTGATGTAGGGGCCCGGCCCGGAAAAACGCACCCAGGCCCGAAACGTTTGGGGCCGGGCAAAGACGCCGCGGCGAAACCGCTCGGGAAGATCGTCGTGCACGATGAAATTCGCGCGTACGATGCCATGCGTCTTGGTGTTTCCGCCGCGCTCGAAGCCGCCCGGCTTCCACAGCCCGCGCATCTGCTGCTGGAACGAGTGGATGATGGAATCGACGAATTCCTCCTCGCCCGGAAGCAGCCGCTCCTCGGCCAACGCGAAGTGCTCGTCGGTGCGTTGCCGGTTGATGAGCGACGTCACCACCCTGGCGATGGGATCGCGCAGCACCGCATCGAATGCCGGACGCACCAGAGGATCGAAGCGCCGCTGCAGCTGCAGCAGCCGCATCAACGTATTGGAGAGCAGATTGAGGAACGCCGACTTGGTCGCGGCGGGCGGCACGGGGCGCGGGGTGTTTGAGTCCATCGAGTCTCCCTTCAGGCCAATGCCAAAAAACGCAAGGCCCGGATTCCGGGCAAGAAGAAGTAGGCGCCGCCGGTCACCGTCACGAACTGGGGCAGCGCCGCGAGGCGGCGGGCGGGGCCATCGGACTGCGGCATGGAAAAGCCGTCACTCGGCGTGGCGCCCGGCCCCGGCCGACGATTGCCGAGCAGCGGATCGCTCTCGTCATGCAGCCCGTTGAAGCGATTGCCGATAATCCAGGCGTTTTGCACGAATTCGAACTGGCGCTGCAGATTGGCGTTCAAGCACATGAAGTGGAGTCCCGCCTCGGTCCCGGCGGCCGTCTCGCGCAGCGCTTCATCGATGCTCATCGCCGTTCCGTATTCGCGCCCGCGGCGCAGCAGCCGGTGGTAGCGGGTCGACGACACCAGATCGAGCCCGCGCGCCGACGGGTTGAATCCCAGCGTCCGGATGAGACGGGACAAGATTCCGGGCGCACCGGCCGGAAGATCGGCGTTGCGGGGATTGGTGCGCCGGATGTGCGCACCGAGCGGACAGCGGATCCCCTCCGGGTCCGCGCCGTAGGTAAAGTCATTGAGGGTGGCAGCGGACGGATCGACGATGGGTTGACCTGGGCGGGTCCGGCCGACCATCGCGGCCGCCAGACGATCGCGTTCGGCGGCGTCGCCGGCGGCATACCGATCGAGCGCACGCCAAAAGCCGGCCACATCCTGGCGCAGCTGACGAATGACGAGATAGCTGCCGTTGCGGCCCAGGTCCGCGCGATCGGGGACCTCCGCCGCGCGCGGCAGCAGTCCTCGGGCGTCGCGCGACGGGTAGAGCAGCGGCCGGGGCGTGTAGAGGCCGTATTCATTCGGATAGCCCAGCAAGAACTCGCCGAGGCAGCTCAAGTTCGCATACTCGAGCTGGGTGCGATCGCTCGCCGGCTGCGCAAGATCCCAGTCGAGCTGCGGTTGGGAGATGCCATCCGTAAAGCCGAAAGGTTCCTTGCCGCCCATATCGATGGTCCCCAGGCGCTGCACCAGCTCGAAGCCCGCCGCACACTGTGCTTCCACGGCGAGCCGCCGCGCCTCGAGGCAACCCGGCAAGGCGTACAGCAGCACGGCGCAGTGGGGCACGCGATCACCGCTGCCCCAAATCCAATATCTTGGATCGCTCGGACCTTCGTCGCCCAAGCGCCGCGCGCGGCTCGGATCGCCGGCCATGCCGTCGAGAAACTCCTGGGAAAAGCCGCCGATGATATCGGCGCTCACGCTCAGCGCGCGCAAGCCCTCGCTGGTGACCGCGATCTGCAGTGCGTATTGCGGCAGCGGATTCATTTCGACCGCGCTCGTCACCGATACCCCGGCCAGCCACGCACGCGCGGCCTGCGCCTCGCGGACCCGCAGGAGCAGGAACACGGCCTCGGTATAATGTTTGTAGCCGAAGCGAACCAGTCCTTGAATGTCATCCGCGTCCACGCCGGATCTGCGGCCCGGGGATTGCTGCGCCTGCACTTGCGCGTTCATAGGAGCTTCAGCCACGCGAGCACCTCCGCTTCGCTGGGGTGCGCCGTCTCCAGTCCCTGACGTATGCGCGCATTGCGCGTAATATCGATCAGGGTCAGACCCGGGTAGGCCTTGTACCAAACCTGCGTCGGCAGCTGATGCCGGCGCTGAAAATACTTGAAGAAATGTTCTCGGCGCGCCCCCTTGGTGAGCAGCCATTCCGTATGCGGCCAGCCCACGCCGTTGCTGAACACCACGTTGAGTCCGAACGCCGCCTTGTTGATGAAGTCGTCCATGTACGCTTGGTGGCCGCCGTCGTAATTGCTCACGAAGATGACGCGTTTCCTGCCGTCGACGAACACCCAGCGCGCGAAATGAATCGACTGCACCCGCGCCAGGAAACCGCACGTGAACACATGCCGGCAGGAGAACTGAATCGCGGCCAGCACCACGGTCATGAGAGCGCCGCGGAACGCCCCGGGCTTCGCCGAGCCGAGCGCGGTGTACTGATTCGACACATCGAGGTCCTCCTGGTTCTGCAGTTCGTGCAGCAGCGCCGCATCGGGGCGCGGACAGATCTCGAGATCGAAGGTCTCGTGGGCTCGAAGCGCGAGCAGCAGCAGCGGCGAGATCAGCAGCAGCACGGGCGATGCGATCAGCGTGATGAGCACGCTCGCGACCAGGTTCACAAGCTTGGCGAGCTGCCAGCGCAGCGGCGTCGGGGCGGGCGGCGTGAGCGACAGCCGGTGCGCCGCAATCTCATTCTTCACGAAGGCGATGAGTTCGCTGCGCCGCTGCGCCGCCGCGGCGCCGGAGGTCACCGCCGATCGATCGACCTTCGCAGCCAGTGCCCGCTGCAGCGCGCTTTCCTCCTTGATTTGCAGAACCGTCCGTCCCACCCAATTCACGTAGTTCGCGGCGACCGGCAAATCATGCGCCACCATCCACGACAGCAGATCGCGATCGCCCTCGAAGTCGGAGCAGAACGAGAAGATTTGGCTCAAGGCCGCCCCTGCGCGCTGCACGATTTCCGCGAGGCACTCGCGCGCCGGCCCGTCGCAGTCCCCTAGAAATGCGAGATAGCGCGGCAGTTCGGGGCGCCGTATCGCGTAGGCCTCGATGTCGCCCTGCGTCGGATCATCGAGCAGCGCGAAGCGCGCAAAGTGCAGGTTTCCGAATTCACCGAAGGGCACCAAGGCATTGTTCGGGTCGGCGACGCCGGGTACCCGGTTCATGGTGGCCAGCAGCTCCCGCAACTTCGGCTCGCGGTCTTTCGCGATCGGCGCCACCACCGTGAACTGGGATTGCGGCGTCACGTTTCAGAACTGCAGGCTAAAATGGATCAGTCGGTCCTTGCCCCAGTACACGACGCCCAGGTAGAAACCCGGTGAGATCAGACGGATCTCGTCCCGGATGTACTGCGCCACGATGGAGGTATCGGAATAGTCGAGGACGATGCACTCCTTGTTGTCCAGCCAACTGGGACCCTTGTAGACCCGGGCGACGATGGCCTCGAAGCCGAACGCGAGGATCTTGTTCTTCAGCAGCCCCTTGGCCGAGTCGAACACCTTCCCCTGCCACCCGAAGAGATTGATGATTTGCGCGGTGGGCTCCGAGAATTTCGTGCCCGGCGCGATGATGGCCGTCCCCTTGGCGGCGCCGTTGGGAATATCGCCCGCGGGACTCGCGCGAAACAAATCATCGAGCTGTGCCTGAGACATCGCCAGTAACTGAGCAGCATCGTATGCCATCGCTCTCTCCTTTGATAAGTTGTGCGTTTTGGTAAATTGCGCGTTTTGCCGAGTCGTGCGTTGCTAATTAAGTTGAGTTCATGGCCCGGGCGGCCGGTACGTCTGCGAGGATCGCCTCGGCCGCCTTTTCCGCGATCATGTACACCGCGCTCACGAGAAAGAAACCGGGAATGCGCGGGAACACCGACGCATCGACCACCCGCAGGCGCGGCGTGCCGTGCACTTTGAAGGCGCTGTCCAGCACGCCGCCCGCGGTGGCCGGACCGATCGGACAGGAGCATGAGGCGTGATGGCCCCACGCGGTGTCGCGAATATAGTCCGCCACCTTCGCCTTCGTATCGCATGCCTTGCCGGGAGCGCATTCCTCGATGAGCACGCCGCCCAGCAGCGGATCGGCCAAATCGCGAATGAACCCGACGGCGTCGACCAGCGCGGCCAGATCCTTCCCCGCCTTGTCGTCGCCCTCCTCGAAGTAATGAAAATTGATCCGCGGCGGATCGCGCGGATCGGCGGACCGCAATTCGACGGTGCCCGCGCGATTGACCGTATGGGCCTTCAGCACCGCCCAGGTCAAAACGTCGTGGTCGCGTTGCAGCCAGGTGGAGAAATGGCGGAAATAACCCTCGAAGCGCGTCGGCAGCGCCATCGAAAAAATATCCGGCTCGGGCAGCGCGGGATCGGAGTGCCGGACGAAGCCGAGCGCCGCGCCGTTCGATGCGTACAAGCCCTTGCGCCGGCCGTTGCGCTCCTCGTTCCAGAGCAGCCAAATCGGATCGCCCCGCTCGAATCTGGCGCCATCCAGAATGCGCCAGGGCTGCCGCGCGCGATAAGTCACCGCGACCTCGTAGCGATCCTGCAGGTTTCGCCCGACGCCGGGCAGATCGGTTTTCACGGCGATCCCGCGCTCGCGAAGATGCGCGGCCGGGCCGATGCCGGACAGCATCAACAATTGCGGCGTATTGAAGGCGCCGCCGCACAGGATGACCTCGCGGCGGGCGAAAACCCGGCGCAATTCTCCGGGCGCGTCGCTGGGCACGGCATGCGCGCGGTATAAATGCCGGCCCTTCAAGTACTCGACGCCGCAGGCGTCGCCGTTCTCGTCGAACAACACCCGGGTGGCCAGCGCATCGAGCTCGATGTGAAAGGTCTCGCGAAATTTGTCTTTCGCCGCGAGCACCCGCTCGCGCGCGCCCATGCGTTCGTTGCGGTTCGTGGACAGCGGCGTGTAACAGAGGCCCTCAAAGCTCCGACTCCGCCATGGGCGCGCATTCGGGTCGCCTTTTCGCCGAAACCACCGCGATAGCGTGCGCCACCGGTGCTTCAATCGACGCACGAACTCCAAGGCGGATACAAACAGCGTCAGCACCATTGCCTCGTCGCCGAGGGCGCTGAACTCGAGCGGCCGCTCGGTGGAGAGCCAGCCGCGGAAGCCATGCCCCGTGGGATTGATGCCGAAGAGCGCCAGCGCGCGCCACAGCGGCCGGTAACGGCAATTTTCGAGCGCGCGGGCGTGACGGCGCATGTGCCGCGCAGCCCACGAGGGATCACCGGTGAGCGTCGCGATGGAGTCCCAGTCCGAGTCATGCGGCAGCATGAAGATCATCGCATTGTGCGCGCTGCATCCGCCCAAGGCCGCGGCGCGCGGGTAGAACACGCCGCCGCGCGCCGCGTCATACTTGAAATCCCGTGCCTGGCGCGCCTCATTCGCGTAGTGGCGTACGTCGAAATCCCAACTCATAGCCGGGTTCTCACAGGCAAAGGCATGGAAGCACGGGACCCGGTAGTCATCGGGAAGACGCTCTCCGCCATCGGCCCGAGGATCGCCGCCCGCCTCCAGCAAAAAGACGCGCATGCCGGATTCCGCCAGCCGCGCCGCCAACGGGCCTCCCCCGGGCCCGGAGCCGACGATGATGTAATCCCATTCATCCGCCGCTCCCAAGGACTCGGTCATGCCGGAATCAGAAGGTCTTCAAGAACGTGATCAGCGCGTGCTTGTCCGCGTCGCTCAGCACGGGTTCGGTCCCGAAGGCGCGCTCATCGTCGCTCAAAGCAGCCTGATCGTTGAATTGCGCCGTGCCGAAGTAATGGCCGCGATTGACCACGAAGTCCGGACACTTGCTGTTCGCGAGCAGCGGACCACGAAGGTTGACGAAGGATTTGCCGAGCTCGTCGTCGCTGGCATTGGCGTTCAGCAGCAGATCGGCCTTGAGCCGCACCAGCAATTGACTCAAGTTTCGCAAGTACTCCCCGGCGTCCTGCGTATCGTATTTCTCCGTGCGCAGCTTCAAGCTGGCCAACAGCCCCACCGGCATTCCCTTGGGGATGGGTCCGAGGTCGATATCTCCCCCCTCGCTCACCCAGCGCGGCAGCCAGCTGTGCGCCGAACCCTGCAGCGGCTGCAGCGCCTCGGGCACGTAGCCGACGGGAATGAACACGCTGCTGCGCTCGGTGGTTCGATCGATCCGACCCGGTACTTTGCCGGCGAGCGCCGAGTCCTGATCGCGCTTCTCCGGCCATAGCATCTGCTCGATGGAGGCATCGAACACCTTCATGCGGCCCGCCACCGACGGATCGGCGGTGAACGGACCGACGCTGTTGTTCAGCAGGAAGGGCGCCGTGGACCAGAGACCGATCAGAGACGGCACCCGGGTGTAGCCGCGCCCGTTCGCCGGCATCTGGTACTTCACCGGGTCGCCGGTAAAGGGGTCGCTCAACGTCACCGTGCCCACCGACGGCAGTTCCTTGTAGGAGTGCGAGGAGAAGTTGTCCCAGATATTCCCGGCGAGCGCATTGGTGGCCAAGGGACTGCAGACATTGGTTCGCAGCAAGGTCGCCGGGATACGCCCGTCGCTGGACAGATAATTGTCGGTCAGAAAATCCGGCGCCGCGACGATGGCGCGCATTTGGCGTTTGAAGTCATCCGTCTGGGTCCAGCTCCAGTAGCGCTTGAAGCAGGCCAGGTAAGCCGCGCCGGCACATTTGTCCGGGTCGAGTTCCAGCGTCGCCGGCGGCGGGAGACCCTTGCTCGAATGGCATCGGGCGCAGGTGTCGGCGAATACCTCCTTGCCGCGCGCCACGGTCTTGGCATCGTCGCCCAGAAAGGCGCTCCCGCCGGGCGCATCCTTCAGCCGGTCGGGCCGCGCAGCCTTCAAGAAGAACAGCGCGGTTTTGACGGTGCCCAATTCCGTGGCCTGCCAGTAGGGGGAATTGCGCTCCGCGACTGCGATCTCGATGGGCGTGATCGGCTTGCCCCCGACCACCGCATTGAAGTGCAGCAACCACTCCTCGCTGAACAGTCCGATATTGAGGTAGACGCGATTCAAAGCCCCAAGCAAGCCCACCGAGTCCGCGCCGTCCTTGAGCACGTGCGGCGTACGCACGAGGGCGTCCGCCTTGGTAAAGAACGCGGTCAATGGCCCGTCGCTCACGAAATCGTTGAATTGCTTGTTATTCAGTTCCCCGCCGGCGAGCTTTTCGTGCCACAGGTTTTTCGCGAGCCCCATCCGCGACGGGAAGTCGTACACGGCATTCATCGTGCGCGGATTGTTGATGCTGTCCGTGGAGATCAGCGACGTGTCCATCGAACCCGGCCGATAGGTCTTCACCAGCTGGTACATGAAATTCTTCTGGCCCTCGGGCTTGTTGGAATTGAAGATGAACAGCCGGTCCACCCACATGTACTGCGCGCCCACCGAGGAGCTCAGATCGGCAAAGGTGGGCGCATTCGGATCCGCCGGCGGATGAACGGGGCTGGGACCCACGTGACAGAAACCGCAGGACATGCCGACGCGGTACGGCCGCACCAGATCCGCGCGGTTGTAGTACGAAGGATCGGTGTAATAGCGCTCCGGATCCCACGCCTTGGCCGCTTTGGCATCGAAATCGGGATTCGGGAACAGGCGCAAACCCATGATGCCGGTGGCATAGCCATAGAAGGAACCGACGGGCTGAGTGGTGCCGTCGCCCAAGGATTTGCCGCGAGAACCGAGCGCGACCCCGGGATAGCGGGTCTCGTCCTCGAAAGGATCGGCGGGACAGTCCTTGCGGCGCACGTCCAGCCACAGGCCGCGGCGATTCGGATCCGGCGCCGTCGGCGTCTCGAAGCACGGCTCGTTCACGAGCCCGAGATAATTCCACCGATCGGCCCGCGAGAACCCGAGGCTAGGATGCGAACTGATGGACTTCAACAGATCGAAGGCCCCGTACGTGTACCCCGTCATGGTGTTCCAGAAGCGGTCGTTGCCGCCCGTCCACACCAACCACATGTTCCGGCCGATGATATCGTCGGTGGTAAACGCCGCACCGCCGTCCATGTCGTGAAAATAATCATCGGCGGCATGCGGAAAACTGACCGCCGTGCGGCCGGCCACTTTCGCCTCATCCAGCACCGTGCCCGGCTGAGGTTGCCTGGCACAGCTCAGCAGCGCGGCCAGCAAGACGATGATCGACGATGCGATTACGCGGTGACTACGGATCACGTGCAACCCTCCCGCTCAATTTGTTTTTCCCGTTGCATGTTTTCGCGGAAGGCCCGCAATCCTTCGCGCCTGTCATTGACGTATATCAATCTTGGCCGCAATGCGCAATCGGGGAGCGATGGGCGCGGACCTCCTTCTCATGCTGCATCGCGGAGGCCGGGTCGCAGGGATCGCGCGGCGGGTGCTTTGATTTGTTCATCAGGCGGGTAATACAATCAAAACCAGGGACAGAATCGATTCGCGGTGCCGGGCGAAAACCCATTCAGAACAACACGGCTTGAGTCGAGCGCGGAGGGACGCCGTCAATGAGCACGTCAATGAGCACGTCAAAGAGCACAGAGGATTTCGGCGCCGAATCGTTCACCGAGGCTGACCGTGCCTATGCCGGATCGCGTTTCGCCGAAGTGCGTCAGGCGATTTTCGCGAATCCCTACAATCCGGTTTGGGGCGCCCCCGGTGGCGCTCCGTTGCCGATGCAAGCGGTGACGCTCTCGAGCGTGCTGCGCGGCGCCCTGTCATTCGGCAAGGACTACATGTTTCGTCAGGCCACGGCGCGCGCCGTGGATTCTCACGCGGATCTACGTTGGGGTGCGGACGGAAAAGGATATCGCCGCATACTTCACCCCAACGGGGTGTGCCTGACGGGTCGCTGGCGGATTACCGAGGCGACGCCGTACTCCGGCTACTTCCGGCAGAACAGCGAGGCGCTGGTGGTGGGGCGATATTCGACCTGTTGTACCGAAACGCGGCGCGGCCACACGCGGTCGCTGGCGCTCGTGGGCAAGCTCTTCCCAACGGCGGACCCGGATCACCCGCAGCCGCTGCGAACCGCCAGTTTCATCACGCAGCAGGACATCGCCGGCGAAAACACCGATCATATCAACGATGCGGAGTTGCGCAACGTGCCCGACGTTCATGCGTGGCGCCGCGGCAGCGGTACGCCGATTCTGGTCATCACGGGCTTGGTTTTCCAACTCGTCGACAAGGAACCCACGCAGCGCCAACTGTACCCCATCGCGGAACTCGGCAAGGCGGCCGATGAACCGACGCGCTGTCCGAAGTTCATGCGGCTGCGGGTCGTGCCGGAGCAGCCGCGGATCGCGGGCGACGCCCTGGATTTTCGCGACGAAGTCATGGCACAGATTTTCGACCGCGGCAATCCGCGGCCGCAGCGAACGCTGTCCTTCGATATCGACGTGAGCGACGACGGCGCCATCCACGGTCCGGGAGTGGCCCAGCATGTCGTGATCGATAACTGGCAGCGCATCGGCGGGTTGATTTTCGATGACGCGGCGGTGTCGTACAACGGCGATCATGTGATCCATTTCAATCACCCCACCTGGCGCGGCGACCGCAATGACCCGGCGACGGCCACCCGTGTCGATGGACGCCGTCAATCGCCGCCCAGATGAGCACGTTTCGTCTGCTGGTGCCCGCGGCCCAGGCTGTCGCGGGTCAGGGCCGCTCCACCGAACTGGGCGGAATACGGTGGATTGTTACCGAGTTCCCGCAAATTCCACCCGCCGGCCAGGCGCCCGAGGTCCGCTGCCGAAGGCGGGCAACCCGATCAACGTTGTGTGACCCGCTGCCGGCAGCCAGGCCGGATCCCTTGGAGACTGTCGATGACATCCACCAGACACGCTTTCGTCATCATGCCATTCGGGAAAAAGAAGGGTGCAGATGGCGTGGAAATCGACTTTGACGCGATCTTCTCCGGGCTCATCGCCCCGGCGATCAGCGCGGCCGGCCTCATGCCCCATCGAGCCGATGCCGATCGTCGCGGCGGCTCGATTCACCTGGACATGTTTCAGGAACTTTTGTTGGCGGAATTCGTCGTTGCCGACCTGACGATCGATAATCCGAACGTTTGGTATGAGATCGGGCTGCGTCATGCGCTGCGGGCCGGAGGGACGATCTTGACATACGCGCTGCGCGAAAGCCTTCCCTTCGATATCGCAGGCCAACGAATGCAGCACTACACATTGATCAATGGCCGTCTCGATCCGGATCGGGTAAAGGCCGAACAAGACGCTCTCAAAGAGGCGGTCGCAGCGACGCTCGGTGCGTGGCGGGGACGGCGCGCCAGCCCCCTCTACCAAATGCTGCCTAACTTGCAGGAGCCGGATTGGAAGAAACTGAAAGTCGGTGACATCAACGAGTACTGGGAGGCGTTGGAGTCGTGGCAGAGCCGCATCGAAATCGCACGGCGCAAGGAACGTCCGGGGGACATTCTGGTGCTTGCGGAAGAAACTCCGAACAGCCTTCTCGAGTTCGAAGCGCTGCGTACCGCAGCGAATGCGCTCCTGCAGATGCAGCGGCCACGCTATGCACTGACCATCCTGGATCAGGCGCTGAAGCTCGATCCGGATGATGTGCGAGCGCGCCAGTTGCAGGGCACGGCGCTCGGCAGAGCAAAGCGCTTTGCCGAGGCGCGCGAGGCACTGGCCCGGTTGGCTGAGCGCTTCAAGGACGGTGAGACTCAGGGCATTTTTGCGCGAACCTGGAAGGACGAGTGGACACAGATCTGGGATGCCCATCCGCAACGCACCACCGACCCGACCGCGGCTGCGCTCGATACCGCGGCGACGCTGCTGAGTGCCGCGTCCGCCTATGTCGAAGCGTTTCGCATGGCGCCGGCGGACTACTATCCGGGCATCAATGCTCTGACGCTGGGGCGGCTTTGGGAACACGTTACCGGCCGCACCATCAAGCTACCCCTCGATCAGATCGCTGCGGGCGTTGGTTGGTGCACCGAGACGGCCATCCTGCGCAACAAAGATTACTGGTCGCTCGCCACCCGCGCCGAACTGGCGCTGGTCGACAACCGCAAGGACGATGCCATCGATGCGTATGCCGAAGCGGCTGCCCTGGCCGTTGCAAATCGCCATCGATTCGCCCTTGATTCGGCCAGCCAGCAGCTCGACTTCCTGGGTACGTTGAAATTCCGCCCCGAGATTGTCAGCGCGGCAGCGCGAATCATCGATCGAGCCGAGAAGCAATTGGATGGACTGATCGGCGCACGGACAGTCGACCCCCAACATGCCGTGGTGTTCAGCGGGCACATGGTCGATGACCCGGCAGTGCGCGGGGTTGGCAAGTCCAAGCCGCCGCGCTTTCCGGCGGCCAAGGCCGCGGCCGCCGCAACTCGCATCCGCGAAGCTCTCGATCGCGTGGGCGCGGGCGCCGGCGATCTCGGCCTGTGCGGCGGCGCCTCCGGCGGCGATCTGCTGTTCGCCGAGGCTTGCCTCGAGCGAGGCATGTTCCTCGAGGTGCGCCTGGCGCGCACCGAACCCGAATACCTGGCGGAGTCGGTGACCTTCGCCGATCCCGATCACCGGTGGGAAAACAGCTTCATGCGGGTCAAGGAAAACCCCGCTACTACTCTCTTTGTGATGCCCGACGAGCTGGGTCCCGCGCCCGAGGAAGTCAGCGTGCATGATCGCTGTAACCGATGGATACTCTACTCGGCGCTGTCCCAGGGGCTGAGCAAGGCTTCATTTGTCACGCTGTGGAACGGCGAAGCGGGAGACGGGCCAGGCGGCACCAAACACATGGTCGAGCTGGTGCGTAAGTTGACCGGGCGACAGCCTGAGATCATCGATCCTGCGACGCTGTGACCTGCTTGGGAAACGCGGCAATGGATTGTATGGAAATTCCTTCATTGGCAGCATAGGTTCCAGCGACCCCGTTCAGCATGGGCATCCCCATCTTGCCGCCCCGGTGATGCAGGGCAATCACTTCCCACGCCGCGGCATTGAATACTGGACTTCCGGAGCTGCCGCCTTCGGTCGGCGCACGGTAATGCACCCGGCAGACACCGGGTATTTGAGGTCGTCCGTCGGGCGGTCCTTCATGAGCGAGCAGCTCGTTGTCCTGAAACGAAAACGCCAGATCGCGTCCGCCGGGATGGCCGATGATGTACACGCGGGGCTTGTCTGTGAGCGGCGGCAGGAGTGCGGCCAGGGGGAGCGGGGGTATTGTGTGTACCGGTGTTTCAAATCGTAGAATACTCGCGTCGCACTGTTCCGGCGGCGAACTCCAAAGGATGCGCTGGACGGGATAGGCGGTAGCCGCATCGGCGGCTTCGAAGACCACTTCAGCCTGTTGCGGTGGAATCCCCGGCGCGGCGCCATGTTCATTGACGACGTGGAAGTTGGTGAGCAACACGCGCTCCTCACCGAGATCCAACCCGAGATCGCGCGCCAACACCAGAAAACCCGTGCCGACGCGATTTCCCAGCCGCCGGCGCACGGCCCCCACCGACAACGCGCGGTCCAGCCCTGTCTTCCACCACCGATAGGTCTCAGGGCCCTTCTCGCCGAGGATTGCCTCCAGCTGGCCGGCTTTCGGCACCGGTTCGCGGCGCAGGCGACCGACCTCATCCGCGGAAATCTCCAATCCGCCTCCGGGAAGCTGCGACAAGCGCGCGCGTAGCGTATTGACCAAGCCGCGGCCGCGCTCCCCCAGTTCGTCGACGTGCCAGATCTTGGTAAATTGCCGCAAGGTGCTGGCTATTTGAAAAGCCGCGGCATCCCGGACCGCGGTATACGCCTTGACGTGGCGCTCCACGGCATCCCAGTCCTCCAGGCCGAGGTAGGCCTCCGCCAAGGTAGGTAGATACCAGTCGTCGCGTCCCTTCGGCGGCGCCGACTCCAAGGCGTTGATCACCCGCTTCGCGATCTCCCGGGGATCCACACCGGCAGGCGGCCTGATGCCCAGACGCTTGCCGTTGGCGAGCAACGCGAGCAGGTTGACGCCATGCCAGGTATTGGCGGAATTCGCTTCGAAAGGCTTGCGATACGCCGCGATGGCGCTTTGCAATGCACGCCGCGCGCTGGGACTGGATTTATCGCCGGCATCAAAAAAGATCTGCTTGTTGGCGCGCCCCAGGAGTCCCTGAGCCTCGACAGACTCGGGATGATCGGCCGGTAGCCGCCGGACCAGCGATTGAAGCACATCGATTGCCGCGGTAACTTTTCCAGTTTCGATCAAGTATTGAGCATACAAGCGGCGATTCGTCGGATCCTTGGAATCGACTCTGCTGATCGCCTCCGCGAGTTTGCCCATCAGTTCGAAATCGCGGCCGTTGCAAAGCTCTTCGACGAGCGGCTTGGCAGCTGCCAGATAATCGGTGACGCTGAGCCCTGCCAATCCCTCCAATACCTTGGCGACCTCGCTTCTGAGCTCATCGAGACTCTTCGCGGGCTTCCCGGGTCCAGGCGCGTCCCCGGCGGCATCGGCATCGGGATCCGGAACCTTGGCGATGAAGTCGGTGTCGCCGAAGTCCACCGCCGCGCTGGCCTCATAGCCGGGCAAACCGACCGCAGCGCGCAGTGCATTCAGGCGGTTCATCCAGCCCTTCATGAAAACGGACAGTGTCGCGTTGGCCGCAACGAGTCGTTCGTAGTAGCTTTGGCGCGCGTTGCAATACGCCGCAAGGGTCGCGCCCGGGTCGCAGGCGGCAACGGCGCTTTGCGTGGCCGATCCAAAAGCTCCGTCGGCCGTGCAACCCACCGCGGCCTGGAGAAACCGCACGGCGCGACCAACGCCCATGTTGACCGCGGTGTCGAACTGCACCGTGCCAAGTGATTGGTCCAACACATTGCAGTGGGCGGCGAGCCAGTACTCGCCCTCATAGATCGCATGAACTTCGGCATCGTCGATCAACTTCACATCCTGACGCGGAAGGCTCTTCCGATCGCGCCACTGATCGTAGACCCGCTGCGTGATGCCGCGATTCGTTCGGCCGCCGGGGTCCGCCGGATTGTCCACGAAACCGCCTTCCCAACGAAGCACGAAGGTCAGGGCAAGATCAATTCCATCGGTCGGCATGACTGCACTTCCTGATTTGTGCGGTAGACGTGGTCGTTGCATCCCATCGGGCGGTATTTATCTCGCTGTGCTTTGGTGCTAGATTTGCACTCCACGGTCGTCTTTTGCAAATCGGAATTGCAGGCCGCAGGCTCGGGGAGATCTACAATGGACGTCTCGGCCACAACGATATCCGATTTTGTTCAACGCGTAGCGCTGCCGGATATCGAACCTTCCTACGAGGCGGTGCCGCCGCCGGCGCCCGCGTTTTCCGCCGATAGCCAGGCGCTGAGCATCGGTTCGCAACTCGCCGAGTTCTCGGATAAGGTACCGGCAACATTGCGGGCTCCCATCTCCAACAGCCTGCTGCTCGCTCAGCTGGCCGCCGACAAGGCAGCATCGCAAACGCAAGACGTCGTCGGCTGGTATGAAGCATACCGGAAAGTGCTCGCTCAGCTCGGCTGGCAGGTCCGCGATTTCGAAATGCGGGCGCAGGATGTCTCCGATAAAAATTTGAGCGTGAACAAGGCCATCATTCCCGTCATCACCGCTCTGCTGGGGCCGCAAGTTGCCGCTGTGTCGATCGTGCTTAGCGTCTTGAACGGGCTCAAGGACATGGACAGCACCTCGCCGTGGATCACGCTCTTCAATCAGTCGAGCCAGCACTCCTCCGGAGCCAAGTTCCAGCTGAGTTATGTCGACGCGGACGCGAACGGACCTCAGATCACGCTGGTGTGCCTCGCCATCAATGCGACTCGCACGATCACGCAAGTTCTCTTCTTCAAGTTCTCGTCGGCCAGCGCACAGCTGAAGCAAGGCAAGACGACCATGTCGACTGCCAGTGGTCTTCTGGAGGCGGGCAAGGCTGCGATTCAGCAGCGGGTCAATGACTATATCGCGGCGAATATTGCGAACATCGCAATCTAGTCGTCAGCCGAACGGCATCGGAGTCCCGTATCCGCCGCCCGAGCATATAACTTAACGCAATATTGCACGGCGGTGTTCCGTACGTCTTCGCCACGGCGACGCTGGTCGTAATTGCATTGGTCGCAGTGGTGTCATTCGACGCGCTCGGACATGTGATCGGCGTCGGTCTAAGCGACGTTGGGTTTGCGGCGATTGAGGGTCAGATTGTGCAGCCGCTCTTGGTGGGCAGGCGGTTGGAAGTAAAATCAAAGAACTTCGATACGCCATACAGGTCGTCGCGAGCTGTGTTTGCCGGCGGCACGCCCAGGTTGTTACGACATGGTGGGTAAGCGGGCCGATTTAACATCGCATTATGATGGGTGCATCACACTTCGGAGGCGGGCGTCGGTTACCGCCATCCGGCGGCTCACCTGGCCGCACGGTCTAATGAACCTAGTCGAATCCCCGGCGCCACGACAGACACGAGGCTATGGCATGCGCACAACGATCGCACCTTCCGCGAGTCTAAGCGTGCTGATTGCGCTTGTGCGGCCATCGAACGGCGTCACGTAAATGCCGTCGGCAGTGTGCTGTACCTACCGCCAGGCATTCCCGATATCGCGGATAGTAGGGCGAATGTGTGCTATTCAGGCCGAGGTAGGGTACCGGGGGCGTATCTTCGACATGCGCGTCACGCCATCATCGATGGACGCATTGCCGGCAGATGTGGCCCGGTAAATGCGTATCATGCGTAACCGCCTTGAGGCATTCGTAAAGCTGTTCACCCGCCGCCGAGGACATCGGCCGGAGCCGGATTCGACCGCTTATAAAAGTGTTCTCGACCACGCACATGATGGGGTGTTCATCTGTCTTCCGGACAGCAAGGAAGTGCGCTACATCAATCCGTCGCTGGTGCGACGTCTACGCTATACGGTCGGGGAGTCCGACCATTGGACGCTCCATGACTTGTTTGCTGAAGACGCGCCTGCAGTAAACAAAGCCGTCCAGCAAAATATTGGTGCTTCCGCGCCCTTTTATCTGCACCATCGATGTAAAGACGGCAGTGTGATTGAAAGCGAAGTGCGGTGTTTTGCGCTCGATATGGGCGATGGGCCGGTGCATGCGTTCATGACGCGTGACGTATCGGTCAATCGAAAGGTGGAGCAACAACTGCTGGATAACCAGCACCGCTTGGGGCAACTCGCCAACCACGATCAGCTTACGAGCCTTCCCAATCGGCATTACCTGTCGCAATATTTGCCCAATACACTGGAGTTGGCGAAAGTCAACGCCGAAATCGTAGGAGTTGTATTTCTGGATCTGGACCGATTCAAGCATATCAATGACACATACGGGCACGAAATCGGCGACAAATTTCTTCAGGCGGTCGCGAAGCGATTGCAACAGAGTGTCCGAGACGTCGACGTGGTCATCCGCATGGGCGGCGACGAGTTTATCGTCGTGTTGCGCCAACTTGCGTCGGCAGACGACGCTGCCCGCAGTGCGCAACGCATAGTCGATGCATTCGTCGCCCCGATCGAGCTGGAAACACACAGGCTGCAAACTTCCGCAAGTGTTGGGGTCAGCCTGTTCCCCCGCGATGGCAATTGCATGAGCGAACTGCTCAAGCACGCCGATACGGCGATGTACCAGGCGAAAGAGCGGGGACGAAACAATCTTCAGGTCTTCAGTACTGCAATGAATCGCAAGCTGCAGCACCGCGTTACGGTGGAGGCGATGCTCCGTGAAGCGTTTCGGTTAAAGCAGCTGGACGTCTTCTATCAGCCCTTTGTGAATTTGACTTCGCGCAAGGTTGTAGGCCTGGAGGCACTGATTCGGTGGCATCACCCGGAGCAGGGAATGATTCCCCCCGACTGGTTTATTCCAATCGCGGAAGAGACGGGCCTTGTGGTGCCGCTTGGCAATTTCGTTTTACATCGTGTGCTGCAGGATATGAGTGCGTGGCGGCGCGCGGGGGGCTCCCTTGTCCCCGTTTCTCTGAATATCGCACCTGCCCAGCTGGTCAAGGGCGAGCTCCAGGCAAAGGTCCGCGCTCTGCTCGAGGCGCACGACATACCGGCTGACTTGCTTTTGCTGGAAATGACGGAACGCTGCCTTTTCGATTCGCGTGCCATTCGTGCGGGCGAGAACCGCCTAGAGAGCATGGCCAATCTGCGCCAGCTGGGCGTGCGAATAGCGATAGATGACTTCGGTACCGGCTACTCGAGCCTTTCCTATCTCAAGCATTGGCGGGTGGACGTCCTGAAGATCGACAAAAGCTTCGTTCGGGAACTGGCGACGGACTCGAGTGACATGGCAATTGTCAGTGCCATTATTGCCATTGCGAAACATATGCACATCGAGGTCATTGCGGAGGGAATTGAAGCCTATCAGCAGGCCGAGATACTGAACGGGCTCGGCTGCCATCATGGCCAAGGCTATCTATTTGCCAGGCCTATGCCGGCGAGTAAATGCGCGGCATTGTTATGTCGCAGCGCGGCCACGCGGGAGCCCAGCGAGGACATACTCGCCTCTCTCAGTGTTGGTACCGAGTGAGCGCGGGCAACCGTAGCGCGACCGCTTAATCGCAAGCGCGACCGCTTAATCGCAAGCGCGACCACTTAATCGCAAGCTCGCTCGGAAACCATGGTCTGCGGGGTTTCACGACGCTCTTTTTTGCGATGCGCCATTCGACACGTACATGCTGCGCCGCACCGACCACACGGCGAACAAAATCGCCGCTGCAACGGCAAGCCTTTGTCACACCGATGACTCACCCAATCACTATGGTAAGAGCGTTGCAGTATTGATAGCCTTTGAGCCCTCGGACCAGCCGGGATATCGGGCGCCCCACCGCCGCTCAGCGAGGAACAATGCAGCCGCGCGCGCCATTTGTCTAGGGCGGCATTCCGACGTTGACGAACATCGTAATCAACTCGGAAGTGTTTGGAGTCCCTCCCAATGCGGTGCAAATGGGCTCCGCGAGCCTGTTGAATACCGGCGATGATCGCATGCAGCAGGTGCAGTTCATCGGTGGAGAATTGTGGGGTGAACTGAACACCGCCTTCAATTTTCCCGGCGATCCCACGCAGCTTTCGGCCAATGCCTGGTTCCAAATTCATCCCAGAGTGCAGGGTCGCCGAATCACAGGCGCTACCATAACGCGGGAAGGATACCTGGCGTCAGCCGGCAATTTTCTGCTCTACCCCGCAATCCAGGTCAGCCCGAATGGCAGCGCGGCCATGGTGTTCACCCTCTCCGGACCGACTTTCTTTCCGAGTGCCGCGTATGCGCTCCTGCCTGGGGAGGGACATTCATTCGGCCCGATCGCAGTCGCCGCGTCCGGCAGCGGTCCCTACAGTCCGGACTCCACGCGCTGGGGCGACTACTCCTTTGCCGTCGTCGATCCGAGTGGTCAGAGCATTTGGCTGGCGACCGAGTACATTCCGCCGCTGTCGAGACAGACCGTCGATGGCCTCCAAAACTGGGGAACGCGAGTCCTCGAAGTCAGCGCGCGAGACGAGTAGCCCGCGTCCCGAACCGATGCGCCCGCTGGCGGAGCGGCGGTCGTTCTCATTTGGGCACAAGGGGCACGATCAACGCAGAAGGATGCGTCGAATCGTGATAAATCACGTTCTTCGCTTTGACCATGCGTGTCGCGTGTGCCTGTTCTTCGCCCGTATTTAAATTGCGGTCGAAGCGTGGAAAATTGCTGCTGGAAACCTCCAAACGCAATTTGTGTCCCGCGAGGAACACGTTGCTCGTGGCCCACAGGTCCAGCGTGATGTGATACGTTTTCCCTGGAATCGCCGGTTCCGGTTTCTCCCGGGAGTCTCGGTATCGCAGGCGTAGAATCCCACTGGTCAGGTTTTGCGCAAACCCGTTCGGCCAAACATCCACGAGCATTCCCGTGAAGTCCGTATCCGCTGCCGAGCTGCTGACATAGAGCTCGAGCGAAACCGGCCCGGTGACCTCGGTATCCTTTGCAAACGCCGGCGATGTGTACACCAGCACGTCGCTGCGCCCCTCGGCCGGCCGCTGATCCTGCGGTCCAACCCCCGACGGCAAAGCGGCGCAGCACAGCGGCCCGCCAATGGTCGGTGCGGGGTCGCCGGGCTCGTAGGTATATTGATCCGGCTTCTCCGCTTTGGGAGCTACGAGGTTCAGTGCGCCGTTATCCGCCCGTTCAGGGCCGCCGGGAGTCAGCCCATTCACAGCGCCCGACGAATGGAGAAAGTATCGAGTGTTTCGCGCGCGCGCCGGCGGCCACTCGTCTTCCTGGCGCCACAGGTTGCTGCCCATCACAAAAAAGCTCACCGGTTTCCCGGAAGCGAACTCATTCTGAGCAGCCTTGAAGAGATAGTCGTACCAGTGAAGTACCGTCTCGCCGTCATCAAACTTGGAAGCTTGCCCGAAATCCAGCGCCCCGATCTTCGGTCCATTGCCTGCGTGCCCTCCCACAACCACCAACAGTCGCTGGCCTCGACGCGCTTCCTCACTTCCACCATGCGCTTTGATGCCTGAGTAGTTACGCAGCGACCCGCCCAAAAAAATGTCATACCAGGCTGCAATGTGCAAAGCGGGAACCGTGATCTCGGAGAAGTGATCCTCAATCGAGACGCGCTTCCAATAGTCGTCGTAGCTGGGATGATCGAGCCACTCCAAAAAGTACGGCGCCAGGGATGGAGTCGAATTAGATCGTGAGGGCAACTGCTCGAAGTCGAATAGCGGAAACTCAACCAGAGGCAGCGTCCGAGTTCCAGCCAGGGCATCGGCATGTTTTGTGACGGCTCGATTGAACGTGTCCGGCGCCAACACAATGGAGGTCCATGATTCATTGAACCATTGCTCGAACGCACCGCCCTGATAGGTCCAATTGTCGTGATAGTTGCTGCTGGTGACGGCCGGGCAGATTCCCGCAAGATGCGGCGGGTGCGCAATTGCCGCCAACAGTTGCGTCGCTCCCACATAGGAGCCGCCAAACATTCCAACTTTGCCCGCGGAGTACGGGAGCGCAGCGGCCCATTCGACCGAGTCGTACCCGTCGTTCGATTCATTCCTGAATGGGGACCACTCGCCTTCCGATGCATATCGCCCGCGTACGTCCTGAAAAATCACGACATAGCCCCGAGCTGCGGCTTTCAGGCCGAATTCGACTCCACGGTTCTTGTCGTACGGCGTGCGCTGCAGGAGCACGGGAAACTTCCCTTCAGCGTCCGGTCGATAAATGTCCGCACGCAGCTTGACCCCGTCGCGCATGCTCACGGCGACATCGCGCTCGGATGCGACGGCATATTGATTCGCCGCGCGAGCCGACGATGCGAGCAGAAGCATGACCAGCGCAATAAGCGCAAAGCTTCCCTCGCCCGTCTTGCAATTGATCCAGCCGCTGACCCGTTGGTGCTCGTCGGACATCGGCGCTATCTCCCGCCGCTGTGGCGACCGAAGAGGGTGTTGAGTAGCCGTTCCGATTCTCGCAGTCCTTCCTCCGTGAACACGACGGATTTGGCTTTTCCAACCGGATCCGTGATGTAGCCCTTCTGGTGCAGCCGGCCCATGACCTCCCAGTCGAAGGCCTTCCACGCCCGATAGCCCTCGTGGCGGCCTAGTGACAGCAGCGCCAGCACTGCCTGATCCACCTTGTCCTCATCAATGTCCATGGGCATCGCCTTACTACCTCTGCCAGCTGTCGAGCATTGGCATTGTATGTCAAGCACTCCTTGAAGGCCTGACGGGCGTGATCGTAGCCAGGCGCTCTCCGACGTGCTTGGTCAACTGCCGCGCGAGAGGCACAATGATGCTCTTGGACAATCCTTCGACGAGCGCCTGTTCACGGGCGGCTGAGATTTCATCCGGCAGTACTTTGGCCATGTTCCTGAGCATGGTAATGACGCGGTCCTCCTCGATCGTGCAGTCGCGCGCAAGCTTGCGCCAATCGGCGATCCCGACTCGCCGAATGTCATGGTGATCGCCGATCTTCATCGACATGCGTTGGTCGATCAGTTCCGGGTAGGGAATCTGACTCGAGAGATCGTAGAGTGGTGCAAGACGGATCTCGTCACCCGCGCCAATGAGCAGAGAATAGTTTTTTGCATGCGCATCCGTGCCGCCGATCAGCCAATTAAACATGTTGGCCTGCAGGAATCGATCAACATCGACATCGGGGTCTGAACTCACGCGGCGAATGAGTGCGACGACCTGTGGAATGCCAGGACCGCCATCTTCCTGATATTTCTTGCCAGGCATCAAGCCGAGTGCCTGGCACAAGTCCTCCTGATGAATGCGTTGCACGAAAGAGGAGCCCGCCGCCGCCGGCAGCCGGTCGTAGCGCTCCACGACGATGTACGTCTGGTCGAGGGCGAGCACCTGGGAGTTCGCCGCCGGCATTCCCAGGCGCGCCGCAATGTCCTGGCAGAGATGTTCGTTTTCAACCAGGCCGTCAAAACCCGGCACACAGGGTTTGATGATGTGCGTTGTCGGAGCGCGCCCGCCCGGGACGCCCCATCGATTCGCCTTCTTGTCCCAGTAGTAAGCCGTCTTCGCCTGCGCGCCAGGAAGGCTCATTTTGCCTATATCCCCGGGTCGGCGAACCGCAGCGATGTCCGCTCGTAGCTGCCGCAGGCGCTCGGCAAGTTCGTCGATGGTCATCCACTGTATCGTCGGCCGCCGCGCCGCTTGAATCTCTTCCAGCCGCTCCGGGGGAATGAATTGAGCAGCGCCCGGCACATCGGCCCCGACATTCGCCAGCAGCTTGAATGGATTTGCCGAGGAGACGTGATACTGCTGCCCCCAGCGCTGCAGCACGTTCGGATTCTCCGGCAGCAGATTCCATAGGTATGACAGTACCGTCTTATGCAGATAGGTAATCTGCGCGAGCGGCATGGTGACCGACAGGGAGTGGCCCTGTGGCGACTCGCGCCAGCCGGCCTCATAGTCGAGCGATAAACGACCCGCCTTATCGGCGCGAAGCCGGCCGATCAGGTTGCCTTCGATCATGATGAGAAGTTCGCTCATGGGCGGACCGGCCGCTGCAGTCGACGGAAAACTTCGTCGAGCCGCGACGTCGAGGAATGCCGATCCTTGCGGGATGGAGGTCGGTCCTCGTGACTCAAGTGGGCCCGGAGACCAAGAACATCGAGCGTCTTCAAGACCAGGCCGAACTCCGCCTTGGGGTTGCCGGCTTCCAGGCGCAGCACCCATTTGCGCTCCACGCCGAGCAATTCGGCCAGGCCATTTTGGGAGAGGCTTTTTTCCTTCCGTTTGAGGCGGATGGTCATGCCCAGTTGTTCAGCGTTGCGGAGAATGATGTCCTTCATGGGGGACATTGTAATCGAAGTACGTTAAAAGGGATATATCCTCTGAGGAGGATATTCACCTTCGGTCCTCGTCATCTCACACCAGCTGCCGGTCAGGCCATTTCCAGGTAGCGCCGGAGCGCTCATATCTGGGCCGCTCCGTCGAATATCAGGTGAGGCGGCGTTGTACCCTAATCGGGGAAGCCCGGCAGTGCTCACCCCGTCAAGGCCGTATCCTTAAAGAGCGCGCGGTAGTTATAAAGGTTATGCCGGAACCTTTAAGAAGTTAGCGCGCTCCTTAAGGTTTTTGGCTATCATTAAGAAGATGGTTGAGCCTCTAAAGGTTCCCCCCCTCGATCGGGGAAATGCACATGCGCCGAGACCAAATCGCGAAGGATCGCCGGCCTTATCTGGTGCCTGCAGCAGGGGTTCCGAATGCTTGCGCGCTTGTGGCACCGCCCACGCCGCGCATGCTCCCTTTGGGCCGTCGGCACGAGGCTGGCTTCCCAAAGGCACACGCCGCCTTGGGCCGCCTGCAAGGCACCCTCAAGCACCTTGCGAATACCGACATGGTGACCCGCACGCTCGCACGTCGCGAAGCAGTCATGAGCTCGCAGATCGAGGGCACCAAATCGGACCTGCATCAGTTGCTCACCTACGAGGCCACACACGGTACTGGAGGCCTGCCTGCGGACGTGAGGATCACCGAACGCTACGTCGCAGCACTCCAGCTCGGCCTCGAGCGCGTCCGCGTTGGTGGCCGCGCGGTGCTCGACCTCGCGCTCATCCATGAACTTCATGCATTGCTGATGCAGGATGAGGCGACCCACTTCCCCGTTGGAGCCTATCGCGAAGACCAGGTCTGGATCGGACCGACGCTGCGAATCGAGGATGCGACGTTCGTGCCGGCACCGCCCGCGCGGGTGAAAGGCTGCATGGAAGAGATGGCGGCAAGCATCCTGCAGTACGCGCCGCGCGAAGATGAGCAGACGGTACTCACGATACTGGCGCAGCTTGCGATCGCGCACGCTCAGTTCGAGACCATCCACCCTTATCACGACGGCAATGGCCGAACGGGACGGCTGCTCATGCCGCTCATGCTGGCTGCCGAGGGTTACCCGCCGCTCTACCTCTCCGGAGCATTGCTGCGGGCGAAGTCTCAGTACTACGCGGCGCTCGCGAGCGTCCAGCTACAAGGGGAATGGGGTCCGTGGCTCGAGCTCCTGGGCCACGCCGTGGTCGAGTCCTGCGACGAGTCGATCTCGATTGCGGAAGACCTTCTCGCTCTCGCCGAGCGCTGGGAACAAGAACTTCGCAGCTACCGGGCACATTCGGCCACGCGCCGCCTTCCTCGCTTCCTGATTGGGCACCCGGTGCTCTCGGTGCAGCAGGCCGCGGCGGGTTTGAACATCTCCGTGCCTGCGGCGAACGCCGCGCTCAACAACCTACTCACCGCAGGCATCGTGAGCCTGGTGAACGAGCGCCAGTGGGGCCGTGTGTTCCAGGCCACCCAGGTGTTGCGTCGTCTCGATCAGCCGCCCGGTCCTCGCCTAGGCCTGTGATGGCGCTTGCCTCAAGTGCCGTTTAAACCGGCCTCGCAAGTCGCAACTCGGAGCAACGACGGCAATTTCGGCCGCGTCGAGGCCATCGACCTCAAGACCCGGCAAGTCGTGTGGTCCGAGCGTCAACGCGCTCCCATCGCCAGCTCCCTCTTGGCATCCGCCGGCGGCTTGGTATTCAGCGGCGCGCGCGATCGTCATTTCCGCGCCTATGACGCCGCCACCGGCAAGGTGCTCTGGCTTCGTGAGTATGGCTGCAACATCGTGGCCAAAATCGATTACCACAGCCTGACCCTCGAGACCAAGGAGGGCAAGAAGCGTGTGTGCTGGAATTCCGAGATCGCTCCGCACAATTTCGAAGGCTTCTTTTTGAATATGGGAGACATGCTGGTCAAGGCCGGGGACTGGGAAACGGCGCGCAAAATCTACGGCGACGCCAAACTGTCGTCGACCTACTCGCAATGGCAGTACCGCCAAGTCCTCGAGGACCGCATTCGAGATGCGCAGGATAATGTGGCCGCCTTCAATGCGCCCGCCGACGCGACCAATCGCGGAGATAAACGGATCACGGTCAGCACCGCCTTTTCCTGCATGGCCTGCCACCGGCAATAATTCTTATCCTCGATCAATGGCTGCGAGCCTGCAGCTCCTCCAATGTGCGCTTCAGCTCCTCCAATTTCCCACCCGCCTCCGCGAGCTTTCCGGCGGCGGTCAGTTGCTGATAATCGGTGAAGTCCCGGGCCGCCTTGGCGATCAGGGCGTTGACGTCGCCCGGAGTGGCGGCCGCCGCGGTTGTGGCGCCCGTTGCCCGTGCCGCGGGAGCGGCCGGCGAGCCTTGCGTACTGAGCAAGGAGGGGCCCGTGCCAAATAGGGCGGCCATCGCCGCTTCGAAGGTCGGCCCGTAAGCGAGGCGATCCTGCACCGCGAGCACCACCAACCGCAGCTCAGGCATGGGACTGCGATCCGCCTGCAGGTAGATGGGCTCCGCGTAGAGCAGTGCCCGCCCGATGGGAATGACGATCAGGCTGCCGCGGCGCACGTGCGAACCTTGCTGATTCCACAGTGACAACTGACCGGACAGCTGGGCGTTCTGATCGATGCGCGCCTCGATCTGCAAGGGCCCGTCGATCAGTTTGGTCTTGGGAAAGTCGTAGACCACGGCTTCGCCGTAGTGTTCTCCGTCGCTTCGGCCCGCAATCCAACCAATCAGGTTGTTGCGATTGGCGGGTGTGAACGGAAGGATCGCGATGAATTCGATCGACCGTTCTCCCGGCAGGGTCATCAGCACGAAGTTTGGTTCCATGACCTGTTGGCGCTGCTCGGGCAACGCCACCTCCGTGGCCACACTCCATAGATCCTCGCGGTTGTAGAACACATCGGGATTGGTCATGTGGTAGAGGCCGTAGACGGCGGCCTGTACCCTCAGCAGCAGTTCGGGATACCGTACATGCTTGCGCACGGCGGCCGGCATCGCCGAAGCGTCGGTGAACAAGCCCGGAAACAGCGCCCGATAGGCGGCGATGATCGGATCGTGCGAGTCGAACACATAGAATGTCGTCTGCCCGGTGTATGCGTCGATCAGGATTTTCACGCTGTTGCGAATATAGTTGAAGCTGTCATCGCCGAGCGTGAAACGGCGCGCGTAGGGGTAGCCGTCGGATGTCGTGAACGCATCCATCAGCCAGTAGATTCGGCCATCCTCGCCGACCACGACGTACGGGTCCGGGTCGAGCGTGAGAAACGGCGCGATCTCCTGTACGCGATCGCTTAAGCGGCGGCGCATCAACAATCGGCTCTCCGGATTCACATCGTCGCTGAACGGCAGTTTCGCGAGATCGCCGCGATCGAGCGCGATCAGCGTGCGGCGGAGCAGGCCGCCAAGCCGAATGCCGCCGTTGCCCTGGTACGACGTCAGAGTGTTGGCATCGCCCTGCGGGTAGTCGAATTCCTTCTGGCGAGTCTTGACGTAGACGTCGGTACTGGTGAGTTCGCCGAAATAAATCTCCGGGCGCGTCACGGTGAGACCTGGAATCGTGCTCTGGATCGGCATGTTGCTGAGCACGAGTGTCGGCAGCCCTTCAGGCGTGAAGCCGTTCACCGGGTTCATGGTGACGCCGTACCCGTGGGTATAGATCAGCTTCTCGTTGATCCAGTTGCGGCTGCTCTGCGGCAACTTGTTCACATTGAGTTCGCGGGTCGCCAGCATCATCTGGCGGACCGAACCACCGATTTCATATCGATCGATGTCGATCCCCGGAAAATCGTAGTAGGTCCGGATCTCCTGAATCTGACGGAGCGTATCCTGCAACGGCCGCCAGTCCCAGAGTCTTATGTTCTCGAGCGTCGTCTGGTTCTTGGCCGGTTCCACCGCCTCGATTCCAGTATCGGCGGGAAATGGGTGCGTCTCGACGCGGTCGAGCGCATAAGCCCGCCGCGTCATTTCGATATTGTGCGCAATGAAGGGCCGCTCCTTTACCAGCTGATTCGGTGCGACGATAAAGCCGCTGACGTACCAGCGCACGGCGGCCAGCACCAGGTAGCAGGCGATGGCTGGAACCGCGGTGGCGAGCAGCCAGCGCGGGCGCGGCGCCGAGACTGCGGCAATCCCGGCGATGACCGCACCGGCGAGCAGCGCCACGCAGACTACCAGCGTGCCGTTCAAGGTGACGTGAGCGTCGGTGTAGGTGACACCCGAAAAGACTGTGCCGTCCTGGAACAGCCGCTCGAAGCGTCCCAGGTAGGCGCGCACCGCGAGCATCAAAAAGAACGCGGCGAGGCTGATCGACAAGCCGCGCCATAGCCGGGCCTGCGCCGCGGAAGATCGCCACTCCGTCAGGACACGCGCACCGCCGGTGACAACGACGAATGCCGCGGCGATCACGCAGGCGATCACTGACAGTGTCAGCAGCCATCCGGAGATGAGCTGCGCAGCCGGCAGCGTAAAGAGGTAAAAATCGAGAGATCGCCCGAAAATGGGGTCGAGCATTGTTGAGTTACGCGGCGCGTCCCAGAACAAGGCCAAGGTCATCCAGTGCTCCGTCATGCTGATACCGATGACGGCGGCTATGCCCAAGGAAAGGCCGATCCCAATCAGCTTCAGGACGGGTTCGACCGGCAGCGTGACCGGTCGCCGGTTGATGAGAACCGTGGCCCCCATCAGTGCGCCGAGCCGATCCGGTTTCAGCGCGCGGAACACTCCATAGACGGCCAGAAAAGTCAGAAGGGCAAAGGCTCCGAAAGTCGCGGCCTGAAGGCTGAGCCGCGTCCAGAACACCGACGCAAGCCGCAGCGATTCGAACCAGAGAGCATCGACATAGTAGGACGCTGCCGTGCTGCCGCCAAGAAGTACGACACCTAAGATCGCTAACAGAGCGAGACGAGCATTTCTGCGGCGACGCATCCGCCCGCCGATGACGATGTCACTACGGTTTTCCTTGTTGCTCATATCCCGATACCGCTACTTGCAACCCCGTGGTCTTGCCGGGGCATTCTGCGCTTGGCCCCTGCAAATGGGTAATTCTCCTAGCGCGAGTTTACTGGCAAGGCGCGGTTCCACTCAATTGCACGCCGCAATGCGCTGATCGATGAACCGACGCTCCATTGGATTGCGCGCCAGGGCAAGCGCGGCCAGGAAGTTCTCACGCGCGGTATCCCGATTTCGGCGCCGCAGCTCGAGTTCGCCCAGCGCTGCGAAGTAGAACGGATAGGCGGAAAGGCGTTCTCGGTCCGCAATGGAGTGCGTGCGGTGCGCTCGCGGCGTAGCACGTCAAGCGCTCGATTCTTGGCGGTGGCCATGAGCCAGGCGGACGGATTGTCCGGCATTCCACGAAATTTCCAGACTTCCAGCGCGCGGCAAAAGGAATCCTGTACGACGTCCTCCGCCAACGCCAGGTTGTGCACCCCAAATATTCTGGTCAGGGCGGCAACCATGCGGCCGGACTCGCGTCGAAAGAGGTGTTCGTCGAGCTCCACGGGCTTAAGCCGCCTTGAATGCACCGCTGTGGATTGACACCTCGGGCCCCTACTTCGGCCGGACCGGTTACTGAGCGCCCGCCGACGAGTGGCCCGGTCCTTCATGCGCCCCGACCGGTACGATGATGAGCGCGTAGGGCGTGCCTTCGCCGGCGACGAACGCGGGACCCCCGGCCGACTGACCACCCGAACCCAACTCAGCGTTGGTCAGGTAGGGGGCGTAGAACATCACGTGAGGAGGGAAGTGCTCTACGCCGCCCTTGGTGTCCGGCACCATATTCTCCGTCGACAGCATGTAATCAACCCCGGCTCGCCTGGGCGGTTGTAAATCACCCTTCGCAACGGCATCGGCAATAATACCCTTGATCTCGTCGGAGTGTTTCCCTTGTGCGCGAAGCTCGGCGACCTTCAACATCCGCGGGAGGAAGGTACGGGCGCCTTCCGCATCCATGCACTGCGGCTCCTGGCTGGTAGGCATCGAATGCTGGACGATCGCTGTGAAGCCATTCTGGCTTTCGCGAATTTTCACATAGCCGGACTTGTCAAGCACGTAGACTGCCGCCTTTCCCGCGACCATCGGCGGACAGGCGCTCAGGGCTAATGCCGTCTCCTGCTGCCGGTCCATCAGCGCCGGCGTCTTGATATCGGCGGCCCGGGCCACTTGAGCCATGACGGCGGCGGTTACACCCATCTGGGCCGCCAGCGCCAACAAACAGCTCTGCATGAGTGCGATAGATTTACTGGTTATCATCATGGCGTCGTCCCCGGTGGTTGTTCGTGCATCTAGACGTCCGAACTCCACTCCACCAGACATTTCTTTGACTTCGCCGACGCCCGCCTTGCCGGCCGCGTTCCTTTGGGTGGTGTCAGTTCCGCCGGGTCACCGCGCGGAGCATCGTATGGTGGTTCGCCGGTATTTGCGTGGTATGAGCGCGAGGTTGCGAGCCCCGACAGGTCGCATCGGCGCAGCGATAATGCGCCGCCTCGCGCTCGGCTAAAGAATCGCGGAGATCGACTAGAACTTCTGAATCGGGCGAACTTCCACAGAACCGCCGACATCAAGGATTGGGCAGCCCTTCGAGAGTTCCGTCGCTTGCGCCAGATCCTTGGCCTCGATCACCACATAGCCCCCGATGACATCCTTCGCCTCCGCGTAAGGACCATCCATGACGGCCTTTTGCTTGCCCTTGACCACCTTGCCGGTGTGCTCGAGCGGATGTCCAGGGTCCTTCATGTGTCCCTTCTCACCCAGCTCCTTGAACCATGCCATCCACTTCTCCATGGTCTTTTGCATTTGCTCCGGGGAAGGGGATATCTCTCTGCCGCGAAATAGATACGTAAACTCACTCATGCGCCGTCTCCTGATATTGAGAAAATCCAGCCTTTAAACGTTCGAGGGACCCGGCGCCGGACAATTGTTTTGTCCAAACCGCCGCATGGCATTGACGCCATCT
>WNFR01000952.1_pt1 | contig 44511 bp, 24 predicted proteins | sample 5400221 | NCBI WGS metagenome assembly WNFR01 (sample SAMN13153357, study PRJNA577476) | soil metagenome | isolation source: 40 cm soil under Madrone tree | place: USA:California | collected 2016-06-14 | reverse complement strand
ATGCCGTCAAGCTCAGTTCTGAGCGGATCTGTTCGCGAATCGTGCGTGCCACTTGTGTTGCGGTAGGCAAGCCAGTCTTGTTCTCCGAAACGTCGAGATAGGCTTCGTCGAGGGACAACGGTTCAATCAAGTCGGTGTGGCGTTTGAAGATTTCGCGCACTTCGCTGGAGACCGCCCGATAACGCGGGAAGTCCGGGGGCAGGAAGACAGCGTTAGGGCACAGACGTTCGGCCCGAACAGTCGGCATAGCAGAACGCACGCCGAACTTTCGCGCTTCATACGAAGCAGCGCACACTACGGAGCGATTCCCTCTCCAGGCAACAACAACGGGTTTGCCACGGAGCTGAGCATCGTCCCGCTGCTCTACGGAGGCATAAAACGCGTCCATGTCGATATGAATGATCTTGCGAACGGTCATCCTGCAAACCATCTTATTCCGCGGTCCAGGCGAGTGCGAGCGTTTGCTTAATTCTTCGGCGTTTGTTTTCCTAAGAGAACGCGATGGCACTCTTGACATGTGGAAACCATTTGGTTACATTTAGGAAACCAAATGGTTACGCTCAGGGAGGCGTGAGAGGGCTGTCTTAGGAGAGCACGATGCAAGCAAGAATAAGCCAGACTGCGGTGCGTTTGCGGCGCGGGACCAGATCACATCGTAAGCAACGCGACGGGGTCTTTCGAGCGATTGCCGATCCGACGCGTCGGGAGATTCTTGGCATTTTGCGCGTGGGCCAGCGCACGGTGGGGGAGATTGCCGAGAATTTTCGCATGAGCCGTCCGGCTGTTTCGAAGCACCTTCGCTTGCTGCGTTCCGTGGGCTTGGTGACCACACGCCAAGAGGGCACTTCGCGTCTTTGTGGTTTAAACGCCAAACCTCTGCGAGCGGTCAACGACTGGCTGCAGGACTATGCGCTCTTCTGGGGCGAGTCGCTGCGGAGCTTGAAGAGCTATATGGAGGAGAAGCCGTGAATTCGAAAAGAGCCAGCGACGACATTGTTAAGCACAGAGAAGACACCATCGTCCAGGAAATCCAAATTAGGCGTCCGGCCGAAAAGATTTTTGAGGCCATGACGAATGCGGCGGAACTCGTGAAATGGTGGTGCGTCGAAGGGAAATTTCAGATTACCCAGATGGAGTCCGATCTGCGTCTGGGCGGCAAGTGGCGGATGCGACTGATTGGATGTGCCGGGACGGAGACCGTGGTGTCCGGAGAATACCGAACGATTGAGCGGCCGCACTTACTGGTTTGTACGTGGATCCGCGAAACCGAAGACGCAACCGAGACGCTGGTTCGCTGGGAACTTGCGGAGAAAGACGGCGTTACGACGGTTCGCGTGACGCATTCAGGGCTGACAACCGAGAGTCTGCGTAGGCGCAATGACGGTTGGCCGATGATTCTCGGGCTGCTGCACGCGTACATGGAGAAAACAGAATGACAGCCGAATCAAAGACCTTCGTTGCCTGCGCAGTCTCGGCTGAGAAATGATTCTTAACCCGTTCTTACAAAGGAGAATCATGAAAATCATGAAATACGTATTGATGATGTTGTTTTTAGCTGCGGCAGTAGCCGCAAGCCACACGACAGCTCAGGAAAAACCAAACATGAAGGCCGCGGAAACGGGTCTCGGGCGATGGGTCCGCGTCGAGGCGACTGTCAAGGCGCCCGTGGCCGAGGTGTGGCGGGTCTGGACCACGTCGCAGGGTGCCGAAGAGTTCTTCGCGGAGAAGGCGAACATCCGGCTGGCAATCGGCGGACCCTATGAGATCCAATTTGACCCCAAGAACGAGCAGTCCGGGACCAAGGGTTTGAAGATTCTGAGTTACGCCCCCGAGGAGATGATCTCGTTCCAGTGGAATGCACCGACAGAATATCCCGCGGTGCGCAACGGCGGAACGTGGGTCGTCGTTCAGATGCGACCCGAAGGAACAAATCGGACCCGCGTAACCGTGACGCACTATGGTTGGAAGGAAGGCGCGGAGTGGGACCAGGCGTATGCGCATTTCGTGCGTGGGTGGGGCGACCTAATAAAGCGCTTTGAGCGGCGCTTCACCGACGGACCGATCGACTGGAATAAGGAACGAATGATGTACAAAGAGGCGAAGGAAAGAAAGCCATAGGGGACCTTCGTTTGGGCAGATATCGAAGGAGGGCTTGAGTCGGCCTCATTTCAGCAGGTGCTGCCTTGTTGATGATCATCAATGGTGATGTAACTTCGCGGACCGGTTTTTCTGAAGAATCAGCTGTTTTGACTTACCTGGTAATGAGACTTATACATTTTAACTTACCGGGAGCTTGCCGCATATTGACAACATTCGACCTGCCGATTGTATTCACTTGCCGGACATTTCGATTGAGAAAGAGCCTAGAGCGAGGATTTCCTGGTAATCAAGTCAATCGCTCTAGGGGACGCGCTTGTCTGCCGCCAAAAACTTGCCAATTGTTTCATTCAAGAATTTTGCATCTGCCGGATTACTCGCCGCTCCCGCGGTATGTCCCCACAACGATGCGATCGGCACTAGCGATGCACCGGGAATAAACGCCGCCTCATACCGCGCATCCCCAATCGGAAAATACAAATCCGTCTCCGATGGCATATACAAAATCGGAGCTTTGATGGACTTCAACGCGCGTTCCACGTCGCCGCCAAATCCTGGCGTTGCCCCCACGTCGTGCTTTTCCCACGTCCGCATTTGCAAAATCAAATTGTTGGCATCCGCCCCAGGAATGAAATTCGTCCGATATTCATGCAGCACCTCCTCGAACGTCTTCCCTGGCTTGGCACCTTCCCGCCACAGTTCTCGCCGCCACCACTCCTGCGAGAAAAGCCATCCCGTCCACACCACCGCGAACGCCTCCAGCCCTTTTTTTGGTTGCTCTTTATAGTCGCCATTTTCAAATGTCGGGTCTGTGGTGAGCGCGGCAATCTGACCTTCTAGTCTGACCACTCCGTGCGGATAGCACTTGGCCGTGCCCGCTGTTGCCACGATTCGATCTGCAAACCCGGGATAGCTCACAGCCCATTGAAACGCCTGCTGCGCGCCCATCGAAAAACCGATAATCGCGCGCACGTGGGTAATCTTCATCTCTCCCACCAACAGCCTGCGCACCGCTTCCACATTGTCCCGTATCGTCATCACCGGAAATCGGGGGCCATGATAGGGCTCCGCCGTGTTGCTTGGCGAGGACGAGCTCCCATTTCCAAATAATTCCGTCGCTACAAGAAACAACTTCGAAGGATCGAGCGCTTTGTCGGCTCCAATTAACCATTCGTACCCATGAAAGTCCGCCATGTAATGCGAAGGCAGTAGCACGACGTTGTCTTTCGCGTCGTTCACCTTGCCGTATGTTCCATACACCACGCGCGCATGCGGCAGTGTGACTCCACTCTCCGTCTTGAAATTATCAATCGCAAACTCATGGCGTTCTGCTTTCGGCACCTTGGCATCCGGCGCGTCCTGCGCGAACACTTGCTCGCCCATCGCTAGTGAAACCAAAAGCAGCAGTATCAGTTTCCTCATCATTTTCTAGGTTCATCCCTTTCCGATGGGGGCGGATCTCTACTCTTACCAATGACGAAAGCCAACTGCATTGCTCTACCGCCATCCCCGACTTTCCTTGTGTCCAGCGGCGGATTTCCGAGCGCCGAGCTTCGGCCTCAGAAGAGCCGTCACTTTGATGGGGGCAGGAATATGCTCTTCGGAATCATCATATGGACACCCTTATTGCCGTCGACCAACTCAGTGATGTGGAGATCGGCGGCGACACTCGATAGCATGTAAGCATCGTCCCGTGAAAGATGCTTGGAAGTCATCAGAAAATCGATCATCTCGTGCACGGCAAGTTTAGTGGCCTCGTTCAAATTTTCGTGCAGGCCCATAGTCATGAAGTGCGTGGGGGTTTCCGCGCGGGGCCACAGGAGATGCATATCTTTCCGAACTATGAACTGAAACCTGCCGGTCAAAGAGGTCTCCAGCGCGGTGATGTCTACTTCGCCGTCGCCTTGCCCGGCGTGGCCATCGCCAACTTCAAACAGCGCCCCGGGTGCATGGACGGGGATATACAGCGTCGTGCCAGCGACCAAATCTTTGTTGTCCAGGTTGCCCGCGTGGATCCAAGGCGGATTGCTGCTGATGCGCCCCGAAGGGGGAGCAACTCCCATGCTCCCGAAGAACGGGTGGAGTGGAATCTCGATTCCCGGTCCGAAGCGTGCAACCATGCGCTTATCGTCAAGCGGGATAATTTTCATCTTCGGGTAAGGAAACTCTTCGGGAAGAAAACCCGATCCGGGCCCGAAGCCGTTATAGGCGTACGGAATGGCTAGACGGATGGCGAGGATGCGCACTTCCAGGACGTCGCCGGGTTCCGCCCCTTCGATGAAGATCGGCCCGGTTAATACGTGCCCCCCGGACCGCGGTCTTTGACTTCCTTGAATATGTCCCGGAGCGATTGCTCGACCTGATCGGGTGGAACTCCGGCGTGCTCGAGTTTTTCAGGGTCTGAAGTGATTAGGGTATGGACTTCCACAGCATCGCCGGATTTGATCTGGAGAACCGGGGCCGCCTCAGCCGAGTAGTAGCCGAATGCAATCGTTTTGGGAGTGGCTTCGAGCGAATGACTGGCCGGACCGCTGGGCTGCTGAGCCACAATTGGGCAACACATCAACAAAAGAAAATTCAACGGCAAGCTTGCTCTCAGCAACTTTTGTAGCTCATTCATGGGTTGCCCCTTTTGTGCCAGAGACTGCACAAACTTCAGGCGAGAAGTTACGCCCTTCACAACGTTTTGCTTCACAGCGAAGATCAAGATGGTCTGTGAGGGCCACACCTCTGTCCAGAGGTGTGGCCAGGCCAAAGGTCAATTGCCTTCCCAGCTGACCCTAGAAACTATACTTCAAGCCGAACTGGATCAACCGCGGCGCCACAGAAGTCGCCTGGATTACCCCAAAGCTCGGAGTTCCAAATGCGCCGCCAGGATTTTGGAACTGCGGGTGGTTAAAAGCGTTGAAAAATTCGGCGCGAAAATCGAGAGTCGCCGCCTCGTTCACGCCGCCGACTTTGGTGGATTTTGCCAACGTGAGATCGAAATTCGCCTGATGCGGCCCCCGGAATGCGGCTCGACCGAGATCGCCGTAGCCGGTAGCTATTCTTTGCCCTGCGTTGGGTCCTGAGGTTTCGGGGTCACCGATAATGGGAGCAGGGCACACAGCCGCAGGATTAAAATAGCTGTTCAACCGAGCTTCGACGCCGCCCTTGGTTGGGACTTGGCCGGGCGTAAACCCGGGACAAAGTGACGCCCTGGAGAAGCTTCCGCTGCCGAAGGCACTACCTCCTAATGAATCCGTGAGAGTGACTGGCAACCCGCTCTGAAACGTTGTTACTCCTGACAGAGTCCAGCCGCTCAGTAGCTTTCGGTTGACGAAATTCTCTCCGGCCGGATGGGGAATTTCCCAGAGATAGGTGAAGACAAACCGCTGCGCGCGATCAAAGTCCGCGGGCCCCCAGCGCTGGTGGCGGTTGTTCGGATCGTTGCTGTTGCCGTCGCCGCCGAGAAACACGGAATTAAATCCGACTCCTTCAACGTCGGTGAGGTTCTTGCCCCATGTGTAGGCGCCCTGGAACTGGACGCCCCGGCTCAATTGGCGCTTCACGCTGATCTGTAAACCGTCATACATGGAGAAGCCGTAGCTCTCGATGCTGGTCAAGCCGTTCGGCGCGAAGCCCAGAATGGGTACACGCAGCCCGGCGTTGGCCACAGTGTTGGTGGTGATCCCGTTGACCGGATTCGTAGGGCTGGCCAAAAGGGACGTGTTCGTCAGACGAGAGGAAGCCAGCCGCGTTCCTCGCGTTCCAACGAAACCGACTTCCAGGACCGTCTTGGGCAGAAATTCATATTGGGTATCGAGGCTATATTGCTGGACCATTGGTGAATCGTAGTTTTCGGCGACGTAGTCCGCCGAGAGTCCCGAAGCAAGCGTGCGGGTCGGGAAAATGGCGGGCGCCGGCGGCGGATTGAACGGAACCTGAAAGGTCGCCAAAGAGTTGCCCGCGCCGACTCCGACCCCGAAACTCACGAAAGGAGGCGATACGACGGTCTGCAAGACCGAGTTGCCATTGGTACGCGTATAGAAAACGCCGTAACCGCCACGCAGAACCAAACGTTGCGAACCGGGAAGCGGCTGCCAGGCGAAGCCGAAGCGGGGACCGAAATTATGGAGCGGGGCGCCGTTGCGAGCCAGGGTCTTTCCGCCCAACTTGGTGACGCCGTCGGGAATGGGCAAGGAAAAATTGGAGGGGACTACCCACCCCGCGAGAGTGCCCGCAGCTACCTGATCATTGCTGGCCCGTGCCAGACTCGGGAACACGCTGCTGAAGCGGCCCTGATCCTCACTGACTCCGCCGTTGATCTCCCAACGCAGCCCGAAATTCAGGGTGAGCCGGGTATTCAATTTGAAATCATCCTGAACGAAGCTTGCGTAATTGTTCGCTCGATAGGCCTTGGAGAGGGATCCGGCGACTCCTTCGCTCAGAAAGATATTGCTAAATTGCGTTCCGTTCTGCGCTGCGCTCATTCCAAGAAGGAAATCGGGGAAGCTGAGAAGCATAAGAATTCCCCGCCGGGGTCCCGGGTCGTTGAAGTCGAACTGTGCCCGTTCGAACTGGAATCCGGCCCGGACAGTGTGCCTGGCGTGTGTCCAGGCGATTTGATCCGAGTATTGAAACTGGTTCACGGTCGAATCTGAGTCGTCGTTGAAATTTCCGCCGACGCTGAAAAGTCCACTGACCGCAATGGTCGGCATTTTGGGGAAGGTCGGGTCGCCGGGGGTGATGCCAAGGCTGTCATCGGTAATCTTGCTGCCGCTGGTAAGGATTCCGCGATTCCGGGAGTAGTCCACCATCGCCTCGTTGACGAGAGTGTTGGACAAGAGCGAAGTGAGTTTTAGCGAAGCGACATGGTTTTTGAATAGCGCTCCTTGATCGGAACCCGGCGTGCACGGGGTGTTGAAGAAACATTGGCTGAAGGGAACGTCTTGCGGGGCGCGGGCATAGAAATAGCGCTCGGTTAAACGATGTTTTGCCGATATGACGTAATCGCCATTGATGAGGAATTGATCTTCCGTGAAGCGCCCGGGAAGGCTGAAGGCCGAAAAGCCTTTGTTGTTTGTAATGGTTTGCGGGGTGGGGATGAGAAAGGTGCCGTTGGGGATTTTGGTGTTCAGAAGGTTCAACGCCACGGGATTAATATTGGAGCCGTCGCAGGCCACTGCAGTTCCACCATTCGCCCCCGTCTGCCCGCAGAACTCCTGCCCCAGCGTCGCTGCGGAACGGTCGTTGGTCAGCGGTGGCAGGAAGTTCGACGACAGAGATCCTGCGCTCAACCCGTTCACCTGCCGAGTCCCCTGGTAGGAACCAAAAATGAAGAATTTGTCCTTGATAATCGGAGCGCCGAGGCTGCCGCCAAACTGGTTCTGTTTCATTACCGAGCGGGGCTGATGTTGTTGATTGAGGAAGAAGTCGTTCGCGTCAAGTTTGTCGTTGCGCAGGAACTCAAATACCGAACCATGCAGCTGATTGCTTCCGGATTTGGTGATCACCTCCACGTTCGCGCCCGCCCCGCGGCCGTATCCTGCGTCATACAGGCTCGTCTGGATCTTGAACTCTTGAATGGCATCCGGGTTGGGAATTGGAATACCGCCCTGCTGGAGGAACGTTCCCGCGCGACCGCTGCCGAAATTGTTCACGTCGGATCCGTCCATCTGGAAATTGTTGCTCGTATTGCTCGATCCGTTTACGTAAAAATCCTGAGTCCCGTTACCGAGATTCGCCGCGTTACTCACATCCGCCACGACGCCCGTGGACATCGTAAGGATCTGGGTGTAGTTGCGGGTGGAAAGCGGAAGCTCCGCTATGGTACGGCCGTCAACGACGGTGCCGAGTGTGGCGTTTTCCGATTGCACGACCTGCGCGGTTGCGGAAACCTCCACGGTTTCCTTGGCCTCACCCAGAATCATCTGGACGTTGAGCGTGCTGGTTTCCGTCACAGTTACATTGACCGTGGGTGGCACGACACTTTTAAACCCTGCGGCCTCAAATCGCAGTTCGTACCCCCCAGGCGGGAGCAGATTGAAACGGTAACCGCCGCTCGAATCGGTTTGGACCACACGCCTGGACGCGGTGGCTTTTTCCCTAGCGCTAATGCTCACGGATGGGATTGCGGCACCCGACGGATCAGTCACAGTACCGGCGATCGCGCCCGTGCTTACGGTCTGTGAATGAACTTGCGAAGGGCCGAAAGCCGACAGCGCGAGCACGAGAGCCAGGCTCGGTACACCCTGGAATCGCCAACTCCCCTTCATGGCTACCTCCTCTTTCTCTTTTGCGAAATAGCAATGCCCTGCACGTTCAAGGCTGTGCCCCCCGGACTGCAAAACGCAGGCTTACTAGAGCTCACCTCTTGCAGAAGCCAGCGCCGCAACACCGTAGAGCCCATTCCCTGCCCCCGAGTTCTATTCCACGTCTCACAGGCCGCACCAGTCCCACCATTTCGAGACACCGATACAGCGGTGCCAAATAGCTCCGGAAACCGATTGAGAATTTCGATGACCCCGGACCCCAACACGACTGCTGCGCAAGCAACCATCTCTGCTCGTTGCTTGGCGAACTTTGGTAGCACCTCAGAATAAACACTGTCAAGAAATATTTTTGGAACGTCGTTCCGAGGTGTGGAACGCTTGCAAATGCCCCTCCCTTGTCTGACAAGGAGTACTTCTCCGCCCGGCAAAATTCCGCGGAGGTGTTGTGTATCTCACTGGGGCTTGACTGGAGGAAACTGAAGGACTTTAGTGGCGGCAGCTAAGGGAGATCTTCAAAAACCAGGTCTCTTCAAGGCAGGCAGAAACCCCAGCTTCTCCGAAAACTCCATGCTGACTCGCCTCAGGGCATCTCTGAAAAGGGCCTTCTTTTCTTCGGTCAGTTTGTGCTTGAGCATCGAGAGGCTCACTGCGGCTACAATTCTCGACGTAAAGTCGTGAATCGGCGCCGCCATACAGCGCAATCCCGTCATATATTCTTCGTTGTCGTAGGCGATGCCTTCTTTGCGCACGGTGGCAATCTCCGCCACCAGAGCTCGCAGGGATGTGACAGTGCTCGGAGTGAGCCGCTCAAGTTTCTTCTTGTTCTTGTAAAGCATCCATATTTCGCTCTCAGAGAGCCCGGCCAAAAAAGCCTTGCCGAGCGCCGTGCAATGCACCGGGGCTCGGTGCCCCATTCCGAAGCTGATTCGAACGGGTTCCTTGCTTTCTTCGTGAGAGATATAAACAACTTCTGTTCCCTGCAGGATGGCCAGGTGGCTGGCCTCATGGCATTCTCTCGTGAGTTGTTCCAACATCGGCACCCCAAACATTAGCAGGGGCGATTGTTGGTTTAGCTGTTCGCCTAGTCTGGCAACCCGATTCCCCAGGCTGTATTTCGCCGTCAGCGGATCGAAAATAACGTAACCTGCGTCCTCCAGCGTAACGATGAGCCGGTGGACGGTGCTCTTAGGCGTCTTGAGTGCATCGCTCATCTCCGTAATTCCCGATCCGCAAGGACAATCACCAAGCTGATCGAGGATCCGAAGGGCCTTGAGTAGTGATTTCACGGGCCGCTTATTCTTCTTCTTGGCCAACTGAGGCCTGGCTTGCAGCTTCATTGAATCCCGCCGACCTTGGGCACTTGTTTCCTTCGCAAACGTTTTTTGTGGCCGATACTCGCTGCCTGCCACAAGGATGAAAAGATGCGATTATTCTTATAACAGATTTTTATATAACTAGTTCACAATTCAGAGCAAACGATACATTGATTCAAACACGTCGACAAAAGACGGAACATTCCTCAATGCCTTATGAACGGACTGACCAGGCAAGCAGAATCATTTCCGAGTGGCCCATGATTCACCCGCGGTCAGCTCTAAGCACAACCGCTGCCGCTCAGCGACCCTCAACTGCTCCCCGTTCCAATTCCTGGCCTCCGCCTGCCGCCTGCCGTCGCCGGGGCACCGCGCTGCTCCGTTCGTCGCCGGGCGGAGAGAGAATCGTTCACCCGTGCCGTGACCTTGCGGCACGGATTGCGGACCAATACGAGTCCGGTACAATGGCTGAACGTTCAGGAGGGGTAGGCATGCGACATTTCATTGCGTCTGTGCTCGGGATGTTTCTCGTTTTGCCGCCGGCGGCCGCGCAAACTGCCGAACTTTCAAAGAGTGTAAAACAGGTCGTGCGGGTGGATGCAGCTGTGATAGTGCTGACACACGTTCGGGTGATTGATGGCACGGGCGCGGCAGCGGTCGAAGATCAGAATATAGTCATCGAGGGCGGAAAGATTTCGGCAATCCAGAAAGGCGTCGACATTGCGGCCTCCGCAGACGCCACGGTCCTTGACCTCCGCGGATACACGGTGATACCGGGCATCGTGGGTATGCACAATCACCTCTTCTATATCGCACGCCCAAACCTGAACAACCAGGGGAAGTCCGATCCGCCGCTGCTGGTGCCACAGATGACGTTTTCCGCTCCGCGCCTGTACCTGGCCGGAGGCGTGACCACGATGCGCACAACCGGAAGCGTGGAGACCTATGCCGACCTGAACCTGAAGCGCGACATTGAGGCAGGCAAACTGCCGGGGCCGCACATGGACGTAACCGGCCCCTATCTGGAAGGCGCCGACAGCTACTTCATCCAAATGCCCCACCTGACCGGTCCGGATGACGCACGGCAGCTGGTGGAATACTGGGCCGATCGCGGGGTTACGTCATTCAAGGCGTATATGAACATCACGCGGGCTGAGTTGAAGGCCGCGATAGATACCGCACATAAGCGCGGGATCAAAATCACCGGACACTTGTGCTCGGTCACCTACAAAGAAGCGGCCGAACTGGGAATTGACGATCTCGAACACGGATTCTTTGTGAATACGCAACTCGATCCGGGGAAGAAGCCGGATGTGTGCAGCGACAGCGAGGGAAACTACACGCTAGCGCACATGGATCCGGACAGCGCGGAGGGGAAAGAGTTGATCGAAACACTGGTGAAGCATCACGTTGCTATCACTTCCACCCTGCCAGTGTTTGAAAGAGGCGCGGCTGAGTTTGGCGACGGCGGGCATGCACGAATCAGTCCAAAGGCGTTAGATGCAATGAATCCGGATGCCAGGGAGGCTTTTTTCCTCTTGCGGAAGCGGCCACGTTCCGTGCCGTCGCCCAAAGCGGACCCGAAGTTGCTGTGGAAGCACGACCTGGCGCTCGAACGGGCCTTCGTGGCGGCGGGCGGGTTGTTGATTGCGGGGCCTGATCCGACTGGCGCCGGGGACGTGGTGCCGGGATTTGGCGATCAGCGCGAAATCGAATTGCTCGTGGAAGCTGGGTTTTCGCCAGTCGAGGCGATCAAGATCGCCACGCTGAATGGAGCCATCTATCTAGGCAGAGACAAACAGATCGGCTCGATTGCTGCGGGAAAGAACGCCGACCTCGTGGTGATCAAGGGCGATCCTTCGAAGAAGATTTCCGATATTGAAAACGTCGAAATCGTCTTCAAGGACGGAATCGGCTACGACTCGCAGAAGCTCCTGGACTCGGTGAAAGGGCGTTATGGGGAGTACTGAAGGGTTCGTCCTTAACTATTCCACCGCTGTGTCACTCGCCGTTAATCGGGTCTAATTCCAAGAGGTACTAAACGACCCCTGGGCTCCATTCTCCCTGCGGGTTGACAGTAAATCTAGCAGTGCGGACTTAAATCGAAACGCGACGGCCGTTACGTTATGAGCGGGATGAAACACTAGCCCGTCTTTGCTTCTCAACGACTTACGTATCTGTTGATCGACCTATAAGTGGACCAAAAATACCGGGGCTGGCCACCCACGGGCAACAATATTTCTTGGTCAGGAATTGGAGCAACCAAGGTAGACCCTCGGTAGGGCTTTTGGCTCAGCCTTCCTCTGTCCCAATCTAAGGTTCACCCTTGGAATTAAATCAGAAAGCAACTGGCATGCCGTCCGGTATGGCCGAACAAATTGATCTGCCAAATCGGGTTGACGGGCAGGAACGCTCGGCTGGGGCTTGCCATCGAGTTTTCTTAAGCGTTTCTCGATTGTGCCGAGACAAGGGTTGCAAAATCCGTTCGCTCCATAGATCATGGTTTTCCGGCGGCAGCCCAGGCATCCGTAGGTATCAAAATACAGACGCAACCGTTTATGGTGCTCAACCGGCAGGAGCTTCTCGATCGCTTTCCGCAGTTTAATGGTCACAAACATAGGCGGAAGCGTAGACTTCATCCGCTCCGTGCTCTCCGATAAAAATCCACTTGTGCTTGGCGGATTCAGTGAACTCGAAGATTTCTTGGATGGCATTTTTCTAGCACCTTCTGTACTTGGCCCATGCTCACATGGGTGTAGGCCTGTGTCGTCTTGAGACTGATGTGTCCCAACATTTTCTGAATCATCCTTATGTCAGCGCCGTGATCCAGTAAGTGAGTCGCAAAGGTGTGCCTAAGAATTTGTGGGTTTACGCGGACGCCGACTCGCAAACCAACTCTCATAACAATATATCGAACAGTCGTCGTGCCCAGCGGTCTGTGGCCGACCGGGAGATCGCGGGTTGTTTTCGGAATAATTCGCTTTAGTTTTCTCAACGCTTGTTCTTGAGTTTGCGCCTTTTCCTTTGGAAGATACCAATATGCTCGTAACGAGCGCTTTACTACCGGATCATATTTATAGAAGTAGGAACGCCAAGCCCCGTTCGGACCTTGAAAAACGTGTAACCTCCGGCATAAATGGTGGGAGGTGAACAGATAACCGTTCTTGCGCTCTCCGATGTATCTGCGGAGGCACCCTACAACTGCGCGGGGAAATAAGACATACCGATATCCACATTTACCGAGCACCCGGATGCGCCTTGCCACCAGATCTACGTCCTCGACACGCATATTGCGAATTTCGCCGGCCCGTGCGCCACTACCGTAGATGATTTCAATCATTGCTCGCTCATGCATGCTACGTGTCGCTGCTAGCAGTTCGCGCACCTGTTTTTCATTTAGCACAGGTGGAACCGTTTTTTTCAATCGGCGCAAACGGACAGATCGCGGAGGCGACCAATTGATGAGCCCTCCCATGTTGAGAAAATCAAAGAAGCAGCGCAGGCCACACAAACACCGCCAGATCGTGGCTGGCTTCACGCCTCTTTCGGCGACCGAGGCGAGGAAATCTCGAATTTCTAGATGTGTGACTTGTGTTGCGGGAAGTTCGTCCAAATACTCAAGAAGCAGTCGAATGGAAGAGATGTAAAAGCGATTGGTGCTCTTTGCATATCCCATCACCCTCAGCCAGCGAATAAACCTTGGCAATAAGGAACCATTCAAAGCTTTTCCCGAGGCGATTATCGAGCTAGGAGAGGAAGTCATAGCCGGTTGATCACGCACAGAGTAGACAGCGCGAAGCTTGGGGTGTCAATCCGTCTCAGTGTGCAAAAAATTGGAAATCTTGGGAAAGGCAGATGTGATCCACACGGCGCGTGGTTCCGGTCTGCTTGAAATCCGGGCCGCACAATTCCACATCCCACTTTTTTGCGGAAGGCAGAGACTCGGTAACGCTTGGCGCCATGCAAGCTGGCTTTAATAAGCTTAGTGCTTATTAAGCCGTATCGCACTGCGCCTTAATAGCAAAATTCGAGCCTGCCTCCTGCAAGTCCCGGAAACGTTTCCGCTCTCCGCCCCTTCCTGCACAATCTGCTGCTTCTCTTTCAGGGTCCGATCTACGCATGGTTTCCTGCCCATGTTGCCTCCTCGCCGGAGGCCCTGAATCATGCCGAATTCGGCGGTCTAGTTTTGGCGGGGAGCAGTACAGGTACAAAGAATCCTCGCAATGTTTGGGCAAGCGGCGTCCACCCAGTAAACCTAGAGAATCGCCGAGAACTCCGGTTCGTGATGTACGCTTTGAAAGCCTTGCGGAAGAACGGGATTTCTTGCCGGGTTGGAAAAGGCGGGTCCAGGTTCCTGGAAGGAAATTGACTCAATTCAATAATGGATGTAGAATACTCCATATCTGGAGTGCGGTTTACGGGGTTTACCGTGGCAACAGTCAACCAACTCGCAGCAGGCATTGCCTGGGAAAAGCAGGCCGATCTTTCCGACAAAGGCGTTCAGAAGCGTTTGGGCCCCGCAGCGATAAAGGCCTTCCTCAAAATCCGCAGCCTTTGGGGATTGCGGGATGAAGACGCCAGGCACCTGCTCGGGGGCATGTCGAATGGAGCATTTTACGAGCTGAAGCGAAGGGCCCATGGGACGCTCGATCAGGACCGCCTGACGAGGATCTCCATTCTGGCTGGGATCTTCAAGGCGCTGAATATTCTCTATAGCAAGAAGCTAGCCGATCATTGGGTGCAGCTGGCAAATGAGAACCCGATGTTCGAAGGCGAATCACCGCTCGCCTATATGATTAAGGGAGGGCAGCCTGCCATGCTCCGGGTCAGACAACTTCTCGATTCTCGCCGCGGCGGGCGCTAGGTGCTTCCCCACGTCTCGGAAATCTCTCGCGACGACACCCACCGTCTAATCCCATCCCGCTACAGCGACCGCGAAGACAGCGTGCTGACGCGCCTCACGGACGATCCCGACGACTTAAACGTGCTGTTCGAGCTGGAAGGGGCGACGAACGACCGCCTTGTCGGGGAAGCGGGATTGCTACCGGGCATTTCCGTTCGCGAACTCGTTTTTGGCATTTCGTACTCTCCTGTCGTCAACGCGGCGTTCACACATGCCAGTCCGCTCGGAAGCCGTTTCAACGGCCCGGATCGAGGCGCCTGGTACGCTGCGTTCTCGCGCGAGACCTCGGAACAGGAAGCGGCCCATCACAAACAAGAGGAGCTGAAGGAAGTTAACTGGCAGGAAAAAGAGACCTTCTCCTATGTCGATTTCCTGGCGGATTTTCGAGGCCAGTTTCATGATATTCGGAACGATGGACGCTTCGGAAATTGCTTGGACCCGGTTAGCTACAAAGCTTCCCAAAATCTGGCTGCGCAGCTGCTCGTGGCCGGGTCGGCCGGTATCGTTTACTCTAGCGTCTGTCACAAGGGCGGAATATGCATCGCTTGTTTCAGACCTGCGCTCGTCACCAACGTTCGCAAAGGCGCTTCCGTCTCCATTACTTTCGAAAACGCTTCTGCTCGCCCCGAAATCCGCGGAATCCAAAAGCCACGGTCTTGAAGTTCAGCCCGTTTCATTAGCCAGGATCAGGCTCCGCGGCGTACCAGCTGATGGCGAAGAGGCCCGTGGCCGGCTGGCGGATCTTCCGGACGTCAACGCAACCGGGATCGAGCTCATATTGACCCCGCCAATCCCAGAAAAAACTCCTGAAACGCCGCTACGTTGGCGGGCTCTTCCGGACCAACGTAGCAGGTTCTTGCTCCATCCCGCAGTGCACGCGCTGCAAAGCTTCAGGAATCCTGGCAAGGGCATGAAATGCAACATTACGCTCTTCCCTGCCCTTTGAACGGCCGTGGCCAAGTCCTGTCGATTCACCGGCCGATTTTGCCGAAACGCAACATAAGGGATGTTTTGTTGCGTCACGGTAATCCCGTCAAAACAGGCCCATCAGGGCCCTTTGCACCGCCTCGGCCGCCTGGGCGTCGGTTGTACCTATATATTGCATCGTGGAGCCGATCGACCGGTGTCCCAACGCCTGGCGGATCAAGGCCAGGTTGACGTTGCCGGCGACGAGATGTGATGCCAAGGAGTGCTTAAGGACATGCGGATGCCACTTCTCTACTGGCAGTCCTGCCGCTTCGGCAACCTTCTGGAAGCTGCGAAAGAACTGCGTGCGATCGAGTCTCCCGCCCCTCTGAGAGCTGAACAGGTAATCGGAGCCGTCTGCTGGGCGCTTGCGCAGCCAGGCTCGGATAGCTGCCGTTTCATCGAGCAGTGGTTGGCCGCGGTGCTGATAGAGCGGCTGTACGGTGTGGAGCGAACCTTTCAGTCTGCGGATCGAAATCGAGCCGGTCTTGAGATCGACATCGGCCAGCCTGATTCCGCAGACTTCAGAAGCCCGCAGACCGTGACGATAGGCGAGCAGGATCATCGCCCAATCCCGCGCGGATCTTTTTCGCGCGGCCTTGAGCAGTTCGAGTGTCTCCCGCGGCGTGAGCATGATCATGCGACCCCGTTTTGTTCGCCTGGGTCGGCTCGTGTGAACAGAGATGGGAATTACGGCTGGATGTGCCATCGCGTCCCTCCTTGAGTTTTTTGGGATTTTACTTCGGTGAGCGGTTGCGTTGCGGTGTTCTTCTGTCAGAGTATCTCGATTTCATTTCCTCCTTTAGATCGGGTTCGACCTCCGCTTTGCCTCTTGCAAGAATGTAAATCACCTGACTCAGCTTCGCTACTTCCTTGCCGGCTTCTCCCGGGTCCCGTCGCACGTCCGCGTGTGCAATCCGACGCAAGACTCTCCAGCACATATCAAAGGTGGTGACAGTCTTTCGGGACCCTCGTGCTACGCCGCGTGGATTCACTCTTTCAAGCTTTTGGTGCGACACCTACTTCCCTCGCACGAGCCCAGTGAGGGCCGCGAGCCCAAAGAGAACCAGGATCCACCCCAGAATTGAATGGAGCCGTGCCAAGTATTTCTGAATCTATCATCTTGCTTAGGAATCCAAACGTCAGCAGCCAGCAGCGTCACCAGGGGGAGAAAGAGCTCCAGACTGTACCAAAACGCGTTATAGACAATGGTTTCGTCCTCGGCTCGTCGGGCTTTCATGTGCTTCCCACGAAACACAAGACAGCCAAATATCACTATTGGAACGCTCCAGTACAACGCGCGGTGAGGCTCGCGGCCGCAGCCGATTACCACACATAGTAAGAAGTTCCAGACGCTACCCAGCCAGGTCAAATGACCACTTGTCCTTTCCCTTTGTTTCATTCTTTCGAAAGTGGCGTCTGCCAGATCAGATCTCCCTGCGCTCTGAAAAGCGTTCTCCAATTGTTGGTGAACTTGTGGACTGTAAGCTGACCGATCAACCCAATCGTAAAGCAGCGATTCCCAACGCGCCTGTTCCGCATTGTTTCCTTGTTCGTTCCTTGACACGCCTTCCCACCCGCTCCCAGGGCTAATGTGAGAGAAAGTAATACCTTCCAATCGGAGGAGTGATTCTTGGTTGGGCCATGTGGTGTCTTCGGCAAAAGTCAAATCCCGAAAGTGGGCGTTGGTCAGGTCTGCCTGCCCCGTGATCTTCACATCCCTGAACAAAGCCTGACCAAGAACTTCGAGTGCCGGGGCATTCAAAGTGTCAAGCCTGATCGCTTGAATCGGCATGTCGTGGCGGACGACGCGGGGTCACGATAACGTCTCGAACCATTAAATCGCGTGTTACTGGTTTTCCGTAAACGCGCTGTATACAACCAAGGAGGTCATCGGCGGGAGTAGCACCAAAATGTTGTACTTCCTCTGAAGCACCCTGTGCCTCTCGCCCGGTCACAAGAATCGCAGACAGGAGTAGTGCAACATAAAAGCCCCCCCCTACTGAACTGGTTTAGGTTCATATTGGCTCGACAAGTCTCGCACGATTAGTGGCTCGGGTCGATTAGGGGAATAGCCCGCTCCATTAGAATTATATTCTCTAAAGATGGCCACCCATTCAGCGTTGAGTGCTGTCTCGATCCAGTTTGGGATTGTAAGCACGCCTCTTTCAAACATCGTGATATTCGTGTTCTTCAGAATCGTTTCGAAAGCGAACGGTTGCTCATGGCGTTAGGGCGTCGAGTTTTTTCTTCACTTCGGGTGCCGATTTGGAGTCGGGTGCCAGCTCCAAGTATTTCTCGTAAGCGCGCCGAGCTTCGGCAATGTTGTTCAGCTTAGCGTAGGCGTCGCCAAGGTTGAGGTATGCGACGGCGCGATTTGGGTCAATTTCGATAGCCTTATTGAACCAATACAGCGAATCCTGATTCCTTCCCAGCTTGTAGTAGGCAAATCCTGCGTTGTTGGCGAAAAGTGGGTCGCTCTCGTTGAGTTGAGCAGCCTCTTCAAATTTGGCGACGGCCGATTGATAGTCGCCTTGTTGCATCAGTCTCATGCCATCGGCGTTGAGCGACGTCGCACGAGGTACGGAGGGGGGCTTTGGCGATTTCGACCCGGGAACTTCCTCAAAATGTGTGTTCTTAAAGACGTACCGAACCTTTTTCCCAGATTCGGTCGTTGCCAAAAGTTCTTTGGGGCCATTGCCACTACCCGTGATTTGAATGTCTGATTCCGTGGAGATCGGACACGCCGTGACAGATTGTGCCGCCAAATCAGAAAAGGCTTCACAGGTGGAACTCTGGCGGGAGATTTCGTGCCCGTCCAAGTCAAAGGCGTAAAATGCCGTGTGATTGCCCATTCCAAACACAGAAGTCAGCATGATTTGAAGGCTTCCGTTGCCGAGCAAATCCACAAACCCAAGCTGGGACATCGCGGCCTCAAGCAGTGGTGACTCCCAGCGAACGTGCAAGTGCCCTTCTTGCAGTTCGCCGTAAACCAGTCTGCCTGTGCCCAGAACCGTGTCGTGATCCGCGTCGCTGTCCGCAAGGAGAGCGATAACAGATTGTTGCTCAGATCCAGGATGCATTTTGTGGATCTCGATGAATACGTTGAAGGCCAGCCGTGCGATCTGCCCCTCAGACGGTTTGAATGGACAGGTGAGAGGTGGCATGTGCGAATGCTTCAAGAGTACTTCGGCAAACTCCTTCAATTCTGCTTCTGTCGGCGGGCGCGAGCCAGGCGTAACCCGCGGTAACACGCGAACATTGATCGTGGGCGTCGTCCACAGATAATTGAAGGGTGCATTATTCTTGTCGAATCTGGTGTCCGAAGTAAGCAGAACGGCATTGGGGAGGCGAAAGGCCAGAATGTGCTGCTGCTTCAGAGCCTGCTCGACGTCATCATGCTTAGCTGTACATATGGATAAATCCACTGGGGCAACTGCGGCTTGGTCCCAAAAGATTGGCTTACCCCAAAGGGCGCCTAAACAAGTTTGAACCTCTTCGTGAGACTTGGGGGAGGCGGACCGGCTCGATTGCTGGGCAAGCACTGCATCAGTAAACAACAGAGTGGCAATGAACAAGCAACTACTCAAGTGTCGGTTCATATGATTCGGCCTTTTTCAGTACGGTCGGACCATAACTTGCCGCTCCGTTGTAATTAACAAGGACACCACTCCAAAATGCTTTCCATTGCTGCACCGTACAGTTGGCGCAGGGCGGATTCCACTGGCCACCGCCCTTCTTGGTGGTCGCGATCGAGCCATCGACGATGGCCCCCAGATTTAAGCCACGTTGGCGATCCTTGCATACCGCGTAGAGAGGCTCCTGGTCGACCTGCAGCACCTGGTTAAGAAGCGCCTTTCTACTTGCATTATTCCAAGGCAGCAGGGTCGTTTGCAAGGGTCCATAGGAGGACGCGGCATAGAACTGTGCCGTGGGCACATAGTAGCGCGAATCCAAAACTGTCTTGGATTGATCCGCATTTATTTTGTACTCAAGAGCCCGATTCGACGCGCTCACGGCAATCCACGTAAAGAACTTACTATTCGGTTCATTTCGATTTATCCAAGACGCAATCGTGTCTATGCCGGGTTGGTCCCACAATAATTTATAGTCCTCAAAGTCTTTCCCCGCGCCCCACAGGCCGCCCGTGAATGGACCGGAGATTGGCACTGGATTCCCAGGTTCGATGCGCGCTGGTTGATAGGTAACAGTCAACGTCTGCCCCTGCGGCAGCGGAGAGCCCAACGTGATCGCCCCGGTCAAATAGTCAACCGAGAAGTCGTTTGGACCTAACGTGACAGCGGGAACTGAGCCTTTGGCCAAGCTGTAAATGCTAAAGTTTTCCCGGAAACTCAACAGGGTGTTTCCAATCATTGCGCTCGGCGCTTCAGAGGAGTTATTTACGGGCAGGTCGTTCCGTCCTCGCACCATGGAACCCAAGCTGAATGGTGCGGCAGTAAAACTCACTTGTACATTATCCGGTGTTGAACTTGAGAGTATGTTTGTCTGGAGGGCATAATTCTCAAACGGATACGAATATATCCAGCGGGGCCCTCCTATGCGATTGTTCGCAAAGACGTCATAGATGACTTGTTTCGATTTTGTGGTCTCCTTCACCGTGGCATCTCCCGTCAAATACTTGAAATCGACTGTCATTGGCTCATATCGATATTGATTATCTCGCAAGCCGCCTTCTTGTTGAGCTTGGCCCTTCAACACCTGCGGAGGAAGCAGATATAGATCGGCGAGGGCAAAAATGTCGTCGTCCCATTGAGATTTGGAATTGCCGAGCGCTCGCTTAACAACCCTTGCATTGACCGAGGCCGAGAGCGTCCCGAGTTGGAAATTGATGGGGACCAGACCAGGCGTAAGACTCAGGCCCCGGAGATAAAGCGCATGTTGGTCGGCGCCGGCCTCTTGTTCGAAGATAGGGCCCCGGCTGGGATTGGGGGCGTTCTTGCCTGCATCGATCGTATACGTTGCTCCATCAACGGAAGTCAGCTGCCCTGAGACGTTCTTTGCCGTCGGTCTTGTATTGATTCGCGTGACGTCGCCGTAAGCCACTCTGAGCAGATAAAGATCCTGGCTCTGCTTATCCTGGTAGACCTTGAACTGTGCCTTCGCACCGAAGGGAACCTCGAACGGTTCACTAGGAACCAGTGTGCCCGTGCCACTGGTTACAATCTCTTTTCCAGAAGCATCCTTGCCGCTGAATCTTATGGTGTAGAGGGGATACGCGGTGAGATTACTGGGCACGTCCACGTCAACGATCGTGACCGCCTTTGAACTATTAGCCGGCTTGGACTTACTGGACGGTTTCGTCGGATTCTGTCCAGTCGGGTCGCCCGTCCCACGAGCGCTCGAGAATTGAACGTTCATGCCAGGCACTAAACCTACTCCCACCAGAGTGAGCGTGTTCGGCGAATTCCAGGTAACGCTTCCGATTACCGATGCTACACCTTGAGATCCCTCAGGGAAGTCGTCATCCAGCGTCGAATAATCCAGTAGATCGAAATTTTGTGGAACCGTATTGGCAATGGGGACCGGCGCGGATACGGAAGAGCCGTCGGCGCTCAGGACCGAAATTTGAAGATCTGAAGCGGTCCCCAGGAACCCATTCTCCAGGGAAGCTTCCAACGAATTTTCCGAATCGAAGGTTGTATCCAAGGCAAGCGCCGGTCCGCCTGACCTCCTCCCCAGCAAAACGGTGGCGCCCTCCTCGAAATTGGAGCCGATCACCAAAATAGTATCCGAATTCTGAATCAGGTCGGAAGGCGACAGTGCAGAAATCGCGGGAGGGGCCGCCGACGGCGTCGGATAACTCGTGTCCCCCGCGAGCAACAGGACACAATTGACTGTGCATAGCTCCGCCACCGGAGATATCCGTAATGGGCCTGCTGATTGCAGGAGGTTCGCCGGAAGAACAAATTGAAGGGTGCTGCTGTTCTGCGAGAGCTGAGTTTTGCCCGACACTCCGACGGGATTCCACGTGCCGTCCGGTGTACTCACATAGAGTGTGCTAAGTGTATTTAGGCCGCTACCCGTGAGTGTGAAGACCGTGTCACCTGAACCCGCGGCAACGGATCCTGGAGAGATCGAAGTGATCGTAAGCGAGGGATTCTGCAACGCGACGAGTCCCTGGTATTCGGCAGGATTCAGAATACCGGTGTGGAATAGAGGCATCGGATTTCCGCTTGAATCGAAAACCTGCATATCAAGCGATTCAGGCGGAGTGTTGAGAGGAACGCCGGCAGGAAAGGTTACCGTGTGTTTTCCTGGAGAAAGGTCCTTCAAAGGCGCCTGGGCAATTACAGCACTGGTGGTGTTTCCGTCCACTGTGATTGTGCGGACAAGCTGAACGGTTCCCTTTTGCAGATTGGGTGGCGGCTGCAATAGGTCCAGGTCGACCTGAACATCCTGAAGCGAATTGCTGTTATCGTCCGTCGTGACAATAAGGGGTGACACTGCATCAATGAGAGCCGTGCCTCCTAAAGCGGTCGTTTGGATACTCCCGCCAGCGGTGGTGGGACTGGACGTGGAGGAAACGAGCAAGCCAGCGTCGCTCAGACCGAGCCAATTGCCAAAACTGCCGGTGATTTGGCCGGCGAGAGCAGGCTGAGAAGGATTTTCCAGGTTGACGAGAATAATGTTCGAACCCGTAGCAACGAGCGCCACGGTGCCGCTCAACTTCACATCCGTGCCGCTGACCGGATTGCCGTTCTGATCGACGAGGAAGAGCATGCCGATTAGGCTCGGTGTGAACCCCTGGCCCGGCGCGTACACCTGGCTCACGTCAACCACCGCGAGCACGGGCACCGTCGGAGCGGTACCAATACTTGTCGCCGGCCCAATCCTGCCCGTGCCCGCCACCACAGCGACGTGCCTGTTCGCGGCGTTGCCGCTGCTGTCCGTCAGAGGAATGGTGCCTAACGCCACCGCGCGTCCATATAACAGTTGGTAGGTCGTCTTTCCATCAGCGGTCGTCGTCTGCAACGGCGCCGTGCTGAGGCTGCCAGTGGGATAAACGACTGCGCTGGAGCCGCCCAAGCTCGGGTCCGCAATGACCAACGGAATTTGCCCCGTTGCCAGCAAGAGGGTTTGAGTCGATGTCGCGCTGCTTGATCCGCTGGTCGAAAAATCGTCAGCTGCCAGGCCGAACATCATATACGTCCCTCCCGAAGGGCTCGGCAGCGGAATCGTGTTCACAACGGAGTCCATCGCGAACCCGTCGCCTTCGGTGCTTACCGCCTGGCCAAACTGCGTGGGATTGGTACTATAAACCTGCTGATATTCGGAGACGGCCTGTTGGAGATCAATCACCTGTAGACCCTGCAGGAACGTGAAGGTATACAAATAATTGTCCTTCATGGCCAGGCGCGTGGCAATGCCCGCTTGCGTCGCACTGGATGAAACGCTCACCGCACCAACGCGGTTCGGAGCGGGACAGGTCGGCGGCGCTTGTGTGTTGGCACAATTACTCGGAACGTCATACAGCCACACGTTGCCTGGAATCGCGAGGTCCTCGGCGGCACCGGCCGAAAGCGCTATCAGCCCTCTCCCTGTGATCGGAGAGTTTTGCTGCCCAGTGGCGTCAATCACGCGGCCAATGAACGATGCCCTTATGCCAAGGTCATGCGGCATCGAGGGGTCGCTGATATCGAAAATCCCCACCCCGCTCATGATCACGCCGACAAACTCTCCTGCATAAGCGCGCTGGCCAATCATCACCGGTCGCGTGAGAACCTCATACTGGCTAGAAGTTCCGCCCAAGTCCTGGGGCCCAAACGTCGTGAACGTGTACGGCAGAGCAGCGGACGAACCACCAACGGGCGCCGGGAACGGCGGCATGCACAAAGGACCGTTTGGAGCGACATTCTTGTCGATAATGAGCGGTGAGCCGTCGGGTGCGCTGGTCGTTGAGGGGCGGCCTGTGCTATCAAGACAACCCAAGGTGTTCTTTGCGTTCAGGGAGAGCGAGTATGTCTGATTGAACTTCAAACCCAGTGTGGGCTGAATGGTAATCGACGTGACAATATCCGAGGGCTGCACAGGATTAGCAACTGAACCATCCGGCCGGATGCCGAGGAATTGAACTGGAATAGGTGTGCCGCTGGGATCAGTCAGGACGACATTTGCCGTGCTCACCTGAGTGACAGGCTCACTGAAGGTGACCTCCGGGAAGACGCTTGGCGGAACGCTCGTTAGACCGTTTTGAGGACTCACACCGACGACCTGCGGTGCAGCGCACGAGACTGCGGTCGCGGGAGGAGTGGGAGCGCACGAGATAACTGCACTGTTGCTGCCACCCTGCGCGGCAACCAAGATGCTGATCGAGGCTGACACAGGGGCTTGGGTCACTGGATTTTCGCCAGTAGCCGTAATGATATACGTCCCCGGGTTAATGAGCGGAAAGAGCTCCTGGACTCGGGCGTTCAGTAGCCGTGGCTCTGGAACGCCATTGGTCGTATCACCAGCATCAGGCGTAACCACGGACAACTGTGTCCCGCTGATTGAGACACCCAGAATCGTCAAATTCGATTTGAACGCGATAACTACCTGAGTGCCAGTCTGCAGAATACCCGAAACGGGCAGGCGAAGATTGTTGTTACCCGCATCTAGAGTGAATAATTGAATGCTAATCTGCGGTGGTGGGGGCGGAGGAGTCGCTGGGGCGAAGGTGAAATTGAAGCGGCCGATGTTGCGGTACTGCGCCTCGAGGCCTGCGGTGACCGAAAAGATGGAATCGTCGGGCTGGATGCCGTTCACTTCGGCTGAGGTCGCGACAATCGTCTGCTTTTGAGTGACGGTGTTGCCTGTGGACGGATCGAAAGTGGGAAGCGTTGCTGTTGCCGTAAGGCTGCGGGTCCCCCCGCCACGCTGCGGATCAAACAGTGAATAAGTGCCGCAGGCAGGTGTGGTGGTCGTCATGTATTGCGGGTTATTCGTCAGCGTAATGGTTGCGATCGCGCCATTCGACAACGGGCCAGGATTGCCGTTCGCGTCGTTCTGGAACACCCTGCCGGCGAGCAGGCCTTGCGAGGCGACACCGGCCTGGTTCGGATCGTAGTCCCACATCATGAATGTGAAGGTGATCGCGGTCTGCAATGGCTGATAGCCTGCGTTCGCGGCTGCCAGGAAATTGCCGAAGCTATTCATGTAGCCGCAGAAGGGCGGCGAAGCCGTGACGACCTGAGCGCTGCTGCCGGTGCCCTGGACAAAGGCGTGATCGATCGTTTCGAACAGCACCTTAGTGCTGTCGTTCGGGTCCACCAGCCTTCGATAGACATAGTAGAAGGCGCCTGGGGGCGCGTTCGCGGGCACCGGGAAAGCAAGCTTTGCCTCCTTATTAAAGGACGGCATGGCAGGAGCGGTGATCTGGATGCCGCTGCCAAAGTTCGCGCCCGGCCAGCTTGGAAGCTGCGGGAAGGCGGTCTGATCCAGAAGATCGAGCTTGAACGTGGCGCCCTTCGTCAACGCCCCTTGGGGAATGATGATGGCCGTATTTCCTGGCCCTGTGACAGTGCCACCGCCCGGGCCGACGGCAGTCGCGCCATCGGGGGCGACAAATTGACTGCGAGTGAACGTGGCGGTGGTCTTATCCGGCGCGGTGATGGTGACGGCGAGAACGTCGTCGATCGTGGCGGGCATCTGGCCCGTAACGGAACCATCGTTCGCAACCGTTAGAGAGAGGACGACGCCGTTAGTTTGATCGACAATCAGAATGGTCGTGCCCGGCGGGAAGGAATTGGCAGGTGCAGAGATCTGAGTATTCCCGTTCTGGTCGGGCATGCCGAAGACGAGAGCGTTGGTATTGAAATTGGGCGGGGTGTTCGCTTGAGTGGTGAATGTGACCGTGGGAACCACGATGAGGCCGCCGAGGAGATTCGCGACACCGGAGGCAGCAAAGGTGTATGTGGTGGACGGCTGTAAGGCGGATTGCGGAAACACGGCCAAGCGCGAGCCACCCTGAGAGAAAACAAAACGTACCGGAATCAGAGTGTTCGTTCCCTGCGCATTTTGGCTAAGCGTGACGTTCGCGGAGAGCACGGAAGTCTGATCGAAAGCATCCGACACAGTGATATCGATTTCCGGGGTCAGCGGGACACCAACCGAGCCATTCGGCGGGGTGATCGTGGCCGATTCGGTCTGACCAGTTACCACGAGGTTAGCAGTCGCGGTCTGCCCTGCGGTCACTTGAACCGTTCCGGAGCCCGCGACTGCGGTTTTGGGAACAGAGGCAGACAGATTGACCGTGCCCGCAAGGGCAGGAATCAGATACGAACCAGAACCCCCGGTGAAGGTCACGAAAGGCAAGCCATCGGTTTGAACCATGGCAGGCACAGGACTACCGGAAGCGGTCACGGTGCCTGACACGTAGCCCGTGGGTGAGGTGAGTTTGTAAAAGATATAATCGCCTCCCTGCGTCAGACCAGAGAGACCTGGGGCGCCCCGAGTGACAAGCGTGGCGCCGTTGACTTGGGCAAGGCTCACAACCACCAAATAGGGAACGCCATTGAGCCGTTGGATCTGGGCGAGAAGGACGTTATCGCCTGGCTGTGCGCTGCCCGCCCCGACTGAGAGTTGCGCGGGGACATTCAAGGTTTGCCCGGAGAAATCAAGATTGTATTCCGCCAGCGGGATGAGCGACGTGGTAGCCGGAAGGAATCCATCAACGGGTTCCGGGGTAACCGCAATGGCGGTATCTTGCGGCGAAGATCCCGCTGCGATCGAGAGTGTCGCATCACCGCCGGTCACTGTCGCAGCGTCGCTGCCACCAATTTGCCCACGAACCGATTCGCGCCCGGAAAGAATATCCAGGTGAACATTCCCAGAGGAAAGCTGTTCAAGCGGGAACGTCTGCGAAGGCGTGACCGGGAAGCTGGCCACTGCCGCTGCGCCGCTCGGCGCCGAGTACTGATAGAGCAGGATGTCTTCTGTACGCTTTGCATCGGAGAGCTGCTTTCCTGAAGTCAGGGAGTACGTTTCCTGGACGTTGGCTTGGATAACCGTGCCCGAAGGGAGCGGAACGGAGGATTGCACGGCAAGAGTGGCAACGGAAGTTCCTCCTGTGGGGGAGACGGAGAGAGGATTTAACGAGCCTGTAGCCGCGGAACCAGCAGTCAGAGCAACCATGTTCACGCCTGCAAGGGCCTGCCCCGATGACGGAACGACAATAGCTGAATTTCCCACGTCGGGTGTTACGAGCGCGAAGTCTCCTACAGAAGGAATTGGAATCGTAAGCGTGCCGTTCACCGCGCCAAGATTTGGCGTGAACATCAGCCACGCATGCGTGCCGTAATCGTAACGAACCAGATGCAGGGTCAACGAGGATGGAAGCTGTGTGACGGTGGAGTTGAAGGACGCCGAAGTGGAAGTATCAGCACGCAGGTCAAACGCCGTAGTAGGTGACCAACCAAGCGGCAAGAGCCCTGGAAGACCTTGCGGCGACAACAAAGTGAGATGGAAATTTATCGCGGAGGCCACAGCGCCCGGAGCCACCGCGATCGTAAGCGCTCCCGCCGTGAGTGATCCTCCGGACGTACCGATGGAACTCGGCGCACTAACCGATGTTAAGCGCGCATCAACCGGGACAGTGCCGACTCCGCTCTGCAGGAACATCTCGCGTTCAACGGTGACGGTCGCCGGAATTCCGGCTGATGCGTTCGGCGCGGTACTGATGCTTAAGAACAGGTGCGAGCTATTTGAAGGAAGCGAGTACCGGCCGGTGTTATCCGAAGTGTCTGGCGTACTGCCGCCGATGATCTGTACAGACGCTCCCGCGAAAGGTAAGCCGGTGGCATCGGAAAGGACTTGTCCCGTCACTACGCCGGCGAGCACGACCTGAATACCACGAGAAGAACTGTTGGTGTTGCCAGCGGCGTCGGCGACCGAGACGGTCAACGTGAGTGTGTCCCCGGCATTGGCGGTTGTTGGGGCGGTGAAGCTCACGGTATATGGCGGCGAGGTAAGGGTGGCCAGTGTCGCGCCGTTCAGTTGGAAGACAACTGCGGTTATTCCGCTCAGGTTGTCGATCGCCGTGACTGCGGCGGTGCCGCTTTGACCTGGCGAGATCTGCGTAGGCGCCGAAAATTGCAAAATGGATGGCGGGGTCTGCTGAATGTTAAGCGTGATTTGACCTGCCGCACTGTTCCCCGCGGCATCCACTGCAGTGCCATTGATGACCTGGTGCACACCATCCGTTGACACGGTCTGGGGCGGAGGGCAAGTAGCAACACCGGAAAGATTATCTGAGCAGGCGAACGTCACTGTGACGGGAGTATTGTTCCAACCACTTCCGTTTACGGCTGGAGACTGGGTGGCGGTGATGCTGGGCGGTGTTTTATCCAGGCTCACGGTAGCGCACGCGGTTGAGGACAGACCTGTACTATCCACAGCCTTGCCGCAAATGGATTGGTTGGCTCCTTCGGCGCCCACAGCGACCGGCGACGAACAACTGGCTAGCGGATTGGAACCAGGAGCACAAGTGAAGCTCACCGTCACATCGGAATTGTTCCAACCCTTGGAATTCGGGGCCGGAGTGATGGCGGCAGTGATGGACGGCGCGGCGGGAGGCGCTGTCTGAATGCTGACTGTCGCAGTCGCCGAGGCGGTATTTCCGGCGATGTCTGAAGCCGCGCCAGTAAACACCTGATTCATGCCCGGCGTGGTGACGCTAATGGGCGCGGAACAGTTGGCTACACCCGACAACGCATCCGAGCATGTAAACGTTATTGCGACTGGAGTGGTCGTATTAATGCCGTTGGCGTTCGGAGCAGGCGAAATGCTGTACGAGATCGTAGGCGGAGTTTTGTCGATGTTGAGAACGATGCTGGCTGCGGCCGCATTTCCCGCAGCATCAGTCGCTGTGCCAGAAACGGTCTGATTCGCGCCCTCCGCAGTTAGCGCTACGGGCGGCGGACAGGTTGCGATTGGCGCAGTTCCCAGGGCGCAGGCGAAGCTAACCGTGACGTTAGAATTATTCCAACCGGCAGCGTTCGGCGGGGGAGCGGGGCTGGGCACAATCGTGGGCGGCTTCGTCCCGATATTCAAAGTCAGGCTGGCGCTGGCCATATTCCCGGCGACATCAGTCGCGGTTCCAGAGACAGTTTGTCCCGCACCTTCCGTGCTGATTGTCTGCGGTGGCGGGCAAGTCGCAATCGGAGCCGTCGTATTTGTACAAAAGAATGTTACAGTAACGCTTGAGTTATTCCACCCACTCGGATCAGGGGCGGGTGACGCCGCGGCAACGATCTTGGGAGGCGTCAAGGCGATATTCAACATGACCTTTGCGGTTGCCGAATTCCCGGCAACATCCGTGGCAGTTCCTGCTATGACCTGACCCGCTCCTTCCGTACTTATCGTCTGAGGTTGTGGACAGTCGGCAATCGGCGCCGTTGTCGCCACGCAATTGAAAGTTACAGTGACGGCTGAATTGTTCCAGTTGTTCGAGTTTGGTTGCGGGGAAACCAAAGCGGTGATGGTCGGCGGTGTGGTCGCAATGAATACGTGGGCGGTGGTTGACGCGGAATTCCCCGCTACATCGGTCACGGTCCCAGCAATTGCCTGGTTCGCGCCCTCGGCACTCACTGTTTGTGGCTGAGGGCAGGTTGCGAGAGGCGCCGTCGTTTTCGTACACGTGAAGCTGACTGTGGCTGGCGAGTTATTCCATCCGTTTCCATTTGGCTGCGGCGAAATAGCTGCCGCGATCGCAGGCGGCGTTTTTGCGATGTTCAGATTGACCTGTCCCGTATTCAAATTGCCCGCAGCGTCGGTTACTGTTCCTGAAACGCTTTGGCCTGCGCCCTCGGTGCTAATTGTATGAGGCGCAGGGCAACTGGTGATGGGTGAGGAAGATTGCGTGCAGGCAAAACTGACCGTAACGTTCGTGTTATTCCAGCCTTGGGCATTCGGCAACGGTGAGGCGGAACCAACAATGTTTGGTAGCGTGAGCTCGACGTTCAGGGTTACCGTCGCCGGCAGCGATGTGTTTCCCGCGACGTCCGTTGCAGTGCCCGATACGGTCTGATTTGCGCCACTCGAGGAAATCAAGATGGGTTGTGGACACCGCGCAACACCCGATCGCGAATCCGAGCAGCTGAACGTCACCGGCGATCGGCGAGGCGCTTGCCGAAATTGTCGGCGGTGTTTTGTCGATATTGATTTTTGGGCTGGCCGTTCCCGCGACTCCAGCGTTGTTTACCGCAGTGCCTTGGGCAACCTGATTCGTCCCCTCTGCCGTCAGCGTCACAGGAGATGGACAGCTTAGAATGCCAACATTTGTATCGCTGCACGTAAATGTGACGGTTACATTGGTGTTGTTCCATCCATTGGCGTTCGGCGGCGGGCTCAACGTGGCTATTATTATGGGCGGCGGTGGAAGAGTAATATTCGCGGTGCTGGTGGTGCTGCCCGTAACATTGCGGCCATCATCGACCGTCAGAGTAACTGTGAACGTCCCGGCGGAAGAATACGTGTGGCTCGCAGAAACACCAGTGGCAGTTGCGCCGTCGCCAAAGTTCCACGAATAGTTCAGAGGGTAGCCACTCGGGTCGCTCGAAGCTAGTCCATTGAACGAAATGGCCTGCGCTACAAAGCCGCTGGAAGGTGACGCTGACGGCAGAGGGGACGAATCAGGTTGCCCAAGGCACTGCGGTAAACAACGCTGGAGTCGCGGGAACGGCCAGCCCAAAAATCAATATCGACAAAACACCGCCGACAATTTCGGCAAGCGCCTCGCCGATCGCGTTATAGTCTGTGCTGAAAGAAGAGTACGCTGCTGCGGCCCACTGCCATTGCATGCTAATGCCGGCCGTGTCTGTCGAGAAGTTCGCTTGCCACGTCACGTTCTTGATGCCGCCGGGCAGGCCGCCCTGTGGCACAAGGTACTCGGCGGCATTCAAGAGTACGTTGCCAGCCAAACCGGTGGACGGCACCGTGAGCTGCCACTGATTCTTTGCTGCGCTGAATGTGATTGTTCCCGTCGTTGCACCGGGACTGAAGATAATGTTCACGTCGGGCGCAGGCACGGTGTAATTCGTGCCGTTGGATGAAAAGGTGATCGTAGATTTGCGAACGAAGATCGTAACGGGAGTGCTGCCAAGGCCGGAAGCCTTCAGAACGCTTGTAAACCAGACAGTGTCTCTGCCCGCGATCGGCGTTCCGTTGAAATTTGCGCTGATGCTGCTGGTTGTGTCTGCTTCTGCTATGCAGCCCAGGGTCAGCAGCGTAGCTATAAGGATCACCGCGGGCCGGAGCAGTCTTAGCCAAAACGAAGGCAACACCAGCCTCGTTCGGCGGCTGAAGGATACTCCGCAGGTGAACCAACAATCTCTCTCGCGTTCCAACTCTCTCACTTGACCCGTCTCCCTATTGCAGCCTGTCTTTCGCCTGGTTCCTCAGCTTTCGTCGCCAAAATCTTTGCCTTTCCACTCTTGTGCATCGGAGGGCATTTCCTCAATCATTGAAAAGTAGAATTGAAGGTCGAAAGGCTTTGACCCTCAAGGTCGACAATCCCATTCGTCGCCTGCACCTGGTACGTTGCCGTTGTAGAAAGTGGAGCGCTTGGCGCGAATGTTGCCGTGCGGCCATCGGCCGATACCATAATTGTTCCGGAGATAGGAATTCCCGTGTTCGTGGGATATACGATAAAGGTTGATGGCATGACTGTAAGTGGATCCATCCGCTTGCTGAACTGCAACTGCACCACCGCGTTCGTCGGTACTCCGCTCGCTCCGTTCGCCGGACTCACACTCACAACCACCGGAGCCGTCAGGTCCGCTCCACTGCTGGTCGTGAACGTGGTGCTTGATGGTGCTGTGAGAGGATTCCCGCTGACGTCCTGGACTCCAGTAACGGTCACCGTGTAGGTCGTGCTGGTCGCCAGCGGCAGCACCGGAACCAACGTCAGCGTCTGATTCCCATTCGCCAGCCGCTCACTCACCGTGACGTTTCCGCTTCCGCCACTCAGCACCACTTGCCCTAAGCTCGCTGCGTCCACCGGTTCACTGAACTGCACCACCACCTGCGCGTTGATCGGCACTCCCGTCAACCCGTTCGCCGGACTTACACCCACCACTTGCGGCCCATTCGTGTTCCCTGCCGTCCCTGTCGTGAAGCTGTAGTTGCACAACACCGCACATCCCAACCCATTCCCCGCCAGATCTGCCATCCCTCGGTTTGCGAAGTTCACGGAGTAACTACGGCTCACCCCAAGCGCCGCACCCGGCACGAAACTCACCGTCCGCCCGTCCGCGCTCACCGAATAATTCCCCGCTACCTGCTGACCCGTCGTCTGGTCCTGCACCTGCAACGTGCTGCTGTTCACGCTCCCCGGATCCACCGGCTCATTCACCTGTAACTGAATCACCGCATTCAACGGCACATTCCCTTCCCCATTGAACGGGTTCTCGTTCACCACTGCCGGTGCGGATAGATCCGGCCCTACTCCCGTCGTAAAGGTCGTCGTCTGTGATGCCACCGCATTTCCTGCGATGTCCGTCACTCCGCTGATCGTCACCGTCATCACCGTGTTGTCCGGCAACGGCCCATGCGGCATCAGCACCACGCTCTGGTTGTTGTTGCTGAAGTTGATCGCATCCGCGACCTGCGTCGTCCCTCCACCCGTTAGCTGAATCGTGCTCGCGCTCACCGTCAGCGGGTTCACCGGCTTGCTGAACACCACATGCACATTGATGTTGTCCCCGACATTCGTCGATCCGTTCGGCGGTGATACCGATATGATCGTCGGCGCCACCGTGTCCGTAACGCTCCCGGTTGTGAAGTACCAGTAATTCGAAGAGAACGCCTGCCCGTTCGTCCCCAACACCCCATTCGTGACGTGGAAGTAGTGCAGCGTGTTCGCCACCAGCGGCGCACTCGGCACGATCTGAATGACCGTCCCGCCACCCACCAGACTCACCGTGCTCGGCACCACCGTCGAGAACCCTTGCGTCAGATACACATTCGTCCCGTTCACCGTCGCCGCACTCAGCGCTTCGTTGAACCCAATATCGATCACCACGTTCGTCGGTATCCCGCTCGCTGTGTAAGCCGGGCTCATGCTCACTGCCGACGGCGCTACTGTGCTCATATCCGCCATCGTCGTGAACGACCCCTGATAAGCGCTTAACGAGTTGCCATCGACATCCAACGCCGTCGAATCCATGAACACCTGGATCAGCGCTCCGTTCGCCCATGGCGCCGTGGGCGTGAACACCACCACCTGCCCGTTGTCCGTTACCTGCACCGTCCCGCTGACCAGCACGCCGTTCTGCGATACATGCACCGCTCCCGGCAGCGTCGCCGTGTTCATCGCCTCGCTCAGGTACAACACCACGCTCGTCGTCAGCGGCGCTCCCGTCGCACTGTTCCCCGGCCGCTGGCTCACCACTACCGGATGCGTCGTATCCGCTGTCCCCGTCGTGAACGAACTCTCAAAATTACTCAGTGCGTTCCCCGACAGGTCCGTCACTCCGCTCGTCGCCACCACCGTCACAACTTGCTTCCGTTCACCAGCAGCCCAAAGTTGTTCGTCGTAATCGTGTTCGGGTTCAGCGACTTCGAGAACGTCAACGTTACCGTCGCGTTCAACCCCACTCCCGTCGCTCCGTTCCCTGGCGTTACCATCACCACCTGCGGCGCCACCGTGTCCGTCACCGCCGCTGTCGTGAACTGGCTGGAATACGAGTTGCTCAGGTTCCCCGAAAGGTCCGCCACTCCGTTGAAGTTCACCTGCACCTGAATCGTCGCGCTCCCAGGCAACGGCGAAGCCGGTGTGAACGTCACCACCGCTCCATTCACCGTGTAGCTCCCTGCCAGCACTCCGCTGTATCCGCTCACCGAAATCAGAATCGTCCCGTTGTTCACCGTCGTCGGATCCACCGCTTCGTTGAACGTCAGCGCGATGCTGCTCGTCACCGCCACTCCGCTCGCCCCATTCGCCGGACTCACGCTGCTCACACTTGGTCGCGTCGTGTCTGCCACTCCCGACGTACCCGTCGTGAAGCTGCTCGTAAACCGCACCACTATGTTCCCGGCTTGATCCGTGATCCCGGATACGTTGACCGTGTACGTCGTGCTTACCCCCAGCAGGCTGCTCGGTGTGAAGGTCACCGTCATCCGGTCACCGCTCACGCTCAGCGCACCACTCACCGGGTTCCCACCCACCGAAACCGTCACCGTCCCACTCACCACGCTCGCCACGCTTACTGGCGCGCTCAGCAGCACATCCACCCGTCCGTTCACCGGCACGCCGGTGGCTCCGTTCACCGGACTCACACTCACGACTTGCGGCGTTGTTGTCACCGCTCCTAATCCCGTCGTGAACGTCGGCTCGAAGAACCCGATCGCCTGCCCTTCCAGATCCGTGATCCCATTCGTCGCGATCACCTGATACGTCGTCTCCGTCTGTAACGCACCCGCCGGAGTGAGCGTCGCCGTCAACCCATCCGCACTCACCGCGATGCTCCCCGCTACCGGCATCTGCGTATCCTGCGGATAGATGTAGAACGTCGACCCGTTCACCGTGAACGGATCCATCCGCTTGCTGAACTGCAACTGCACCACCGCGTTCGTCGGCACCCCGCTCGCTCCGTTCGCCGGACTCACATTGTTTGCCTGTGGGCGCGAGGTATCGGTCGTTCCAGCAGTGGTGAAAGTGAATGCTCCCAAATTGGCGAGCGGATTTCCCGCGACATCCGTGATCTGGGATGTAATCGAGATCGTATACGTAGAATTCGCGGTGACCCCGCCAAGCGGAGTGAAGGTAATGCGCATATTGCTGTCGGAAAGCGCGATACCGCCGCTGATCGCCGTGCCGTTCAGCTGCACTTGGAAGCCCTTCGAAGCGCTTACGACATCGAGCGGTGAATCAAACTCCGCGACAATCAGTGAATTCAACGGTACTGCGGTTGCACCCGTCGCCGGACTTGTGCCCAGCAGGCCCGGACCTTGGGTGTCGGTGCCAAAGCCTGTCGTGAAATTAAAATTCGTGCCGCTGCCCGTGAGGCCATTCCCAAACGTGTCTTTGATACTCGACGTGAGCCTGACGTTAATGGTCCGGCTGATGCCGTAGAAGGGTTGCGGAACGAACGATGCCGTGGCTCCGGTCGCGTCGACCTGAATCATGCCCGGCACTGCCTGCCCAGTCGTCTGGTCGGTCACGATGAAGTTCTGCGGTATCAGAGTCGCGGGATCCATGGCCTCTGTGAAGAGGACGTGGACTGGCGCGTTGATGGGAACTGCCGTGGCTCCGTTCTGCGGGCTTGCCTGCACGATTTGGGGAGCGACAATATCCGTGGTCGTTCCCGTTGTGAACGTACTCTGGAACAACGGCGCGGATTGATTATCGGCCACGTCTTGCACGGAGACAGTGAACGTTGTTGAGGCAGCCAAGTTCTGTGTTGGCGTAAACGTCAGAGACAAGGAGTCGTTCGATAACGTCACGCTTCCCGATACGCTGGTGCCCCCTTGCAGCAAGCGAAGGGTACCCGTGACAACAGAAGTGGCCGAGATGGGTTGCGTGAATCGCACGACCACGTGCGTGTTCAAGGGCACACTCGTAGTGCCATTTGCGGGCTGCACTTGCGCGACTTGCGGCAGTGGAGCGGTCTGCGGAATTGCGAATGTGATTGCAGGGCTGCTGTTGCCAGCCGCGTCGGTGGCTATGAGAGACAAAACGTCACCAATCGAACCTGGGATACTCATGCTAAAGGAACCGTCGGAGCCGGCCGAGGTGAGGGCCGAAGCAACGTGGGTCGTATTCGCGATTGAAACTTGAGCACCCGCCTCGGTCGCGCCAGGGAGTCCGCGAACGAGCGAGACGCCGCTCACCGGCGGATTCGCGGCGATCAGAACAGGATTCACAGACGGCGGAGTGTGATCGACGATGATGGTTACGGAGGTTGATACCGTCGCACCGTCGACGTACGTCGCTGTTGCGGTTACGGTCTGCTGCCCGGCGGAGACAGCTGTCAAGTTGAACGTCGCCTGGTAGGGCGTTGACGTCACGGTGATCGTTTGCGTCAGCAGCGTAAAGGCAACCTGAGTAACAGGCTTTGAGGTGGTCGCGGTGACTTGCACCTGAGTGCCAAAAGGAGCCCCGTTCTGAGGCCAAGTGATGGTGACGGTAAGCGGAATGTTCTCGATGTAAGCCTGGACAGGCGTGCTTGCGGGTCCAGTGGTGCCGGCATTGTTCACCGCCTGGACCGAGAAATTATGCGACCCGTCCGGCAACGAAGCGGTGTTGAAAGTGGACGAGAAATTCGGGCCGGTCAGAGAGGCTTGCACCGAGCCATCGACGAGAAAATTGATCTTCGCAATCCCGGAAATGGTGTCAGTGGCGGACGCGGAGATTGAGATTTGGCCCTTCAGAACCTGTCCTGCTGTGACGCCGGTCAGCGTGCCAACACTCGGCGGAGTTGTATCGACTACGAACGAAGCGGAAAGAGCGCCCAGGATGCCTGCATAGTTTTGCACCGACGCTGAAATTGTGTGTGATCCGTTGGCCAACGCCACAGTGGGAACAAACGAAAGAGAGTTACCGCTTGTGTTGGGTGTGACAGGCTGGCTGTCGATAGACAAGGCAGCTGTGGCTGTGTTGATTCCGGAAAGTGGATCGCTCAATCCAATCGAAATCGTGGGCGTCGCCGTACTGACGTATCCGCCGTTCGCGGGTGAATTCAAATGCAAAAGTGGCCGGGTGGTCTCCGTGGACGCGAACGAAGTCATGAACGCGGCGGTCTGGGCGTTGCCGCCGAAGGAAACGGCACCATTGACCGTGACGGTGTAAAGCGTGTTGTTCACCAGGGCCGTGGACGGCGTGAACGTCAAGACATTCGGACCGGTCAGGGTGGTAGTGCCTGGGACAACTCCCGAGTTCCCACTGACGGTAATAACATTCGCAGCGGAAGCGGTTGTGGAAAGCGCTTTGTTAAACGTGACAACGACGGATGCATTGCTGGGCACCTGGATTGCGCCGCTGGCGGGACTAATGCTTACAATCTGGGGCGGAGTCAGATCGACCGTCGTAAAGTGAACCTGCCGGGGTTGCAGCAATTGGCGACCGAACACGTCGGTGACTTGACTGGTCACGTTGAGTACGAGCGGAGCGCCATCGGGCATTTGGCCTTGCAGCGTCACGGTCTTGCCATCGGAGGAGAGAGACGAAGTCATGGTCAAGGCAGTCGTGCCGTTCAGGACGGTGATTCCGCCTGTGCCGGCCAACGCTTCGCTGAACGTGAGCACGAGAGCCTGATTGACTGCGACGCCGGTAGTTCCATCGGCAGGATTGCTCGAGACGAGGGACAGCGCGTTGCCGTCGAGAGTAATAGTGCCGAGGCTTACAGTCTGGCCGTTAGAAGTGAGCAATTGGCCTTCAATGGCGGCGATCCCGTTTGTCGATGGATCGTTGATGAACACGGTGAAGGCGCCAAGGGGAACGCCGACAGCAGTGAAGGTCCCGTCGTTCTGTGCTTGGAGGGTGATGGAGCCCGTGCCTGGCAAACGGATGCTGACAGCGGCGCCGACGGCGGGCGTAACCCCGTCGGGACGCAACACCAGTCCAGTGATCGTTCCGCTCGATTGAACCTGAACCGTGAACTTTGCGGTTTGACCTGGGATTACACTCCCCGTGGCGGTGCCGTACAAAGTGAAACCGCCAATATCAGCGCTGAGTTTCGCGGTGAACGGCCCGGCCAAAACTTGTGGCACAGAGAAGGTGCCATCTGCGGCCGCGGTCAGAAGTAAGTAATAGGGGAAGTTGCCCGTTCCAATCAGTGCGACGCTGCCGGCCGTGGGATTCCCATTCGAATCCAGTGCGACGCCAGATATCCCGCCGATTCCGTTGAGTGTGACCCGGACCGTGGTCGTGGTTCCCGCCGCGACACTGATGGGTGCGTAGGCTTGATCGATGCCTCCGAGGACATTCGCCGAAATGGTTCCGCTTCCCGCAGGAACATTCTGGAACGAGAATTTTCCTTGGGCGTCGCTGGTGACGGTTTCGCTGCCGCCGCCTACTCCGCCGACATTAATGGTTATGGTAGAAGGAAGGGCGGGAGTGACGCCGTCCGCCTGGAAGAGTTGGCCAGCAACGGTGCCGGAGCTGCGAAGCGCCACGTTCAGGGTCAATGTATTGCCATCGCCGCTTATGGTCGAGGAGGCCGTGCCGCTTAAGAAGTAGTTGCCCAAACTTGCAGTCGCAACGATTACGCCTTCGGGAACGCCACTCATCAAATACATTCCGTTATTGTCCGCGACCGTCGTTGCCTGGAAATTTCCGGAAACAACGATTACGGATGCACCGGGCTCCGGTGCGCCATTGCCGGTCACAAGGCCTTGAATGGTGTTCAGGCCCTGGGCCTTTACATCCAATGTCAAAATTTGGCCTTGCGAGGCGATGGTTCCGGCGGCAATGCCCGTTCGCCCAGTCAGTGGATCTTGGGCTTTCAATTCGACAGGTCCAGCAGGTACGTATTCGAAGGAGTAGGACCCGACATCACCTGTGCTCAGGGACGTGAATTGACCGATGGCTAAACCGTTCGAGGTCAGCAGAACGCTCCCGTTGGAGATGGGAGTCACACCATCCGGCATAAAGAAGTGCCCTTGAACCGTTCCAGTGGTCGTTAGTTGAACCTGCGCATTGACCGAGGCCACACCTTGAGGCAGGGTTCCGGAGACGCGCCCTCCGCGTCCAAACTGATCCTGCACCTGAACGCTGAATTGACCCTCAAACACATTCGGGAAAGGAAGAACGCCTTGATTCGACGCATCCAGAGAGCCGCTGAAGCTGGCGTTGGGGAAACCGGTCTCAGTGAGCGTGACAAAGGCGGAACTCACCGGCGCACCAGCTCCGTCGACAACTGTCACGTTGACGGTCCCCGTGCCCAGGAGACGGAGGTTTTGCGTCATGTCCAATCCGATGGGCAGGGAAATCTTCATCAAGTTCACGCCGCCGGAAACCGGATCAGTGGCCGTTAATGTGTACTGTCCCGCGGGCAGGATTTTGGCGAACTTGTAGTTTCCGTTCGCGTCGGTATTGACGGTGACATTCGGGAGAGGACCGTTCACGACGACTTGTACGCCAGCCCCCGCGGCAGCGACGCCGTCAGGAAGGAAGACGGTCCCCGAGAGGACACCAGAGGTCGTGTTGACGAGTTGCAGAGGGAAATTGATGGTGGCGCCGTTCTTCGATAGCACGCCTTGCCCACCGACCGGGGTTGGATAGAAGGCTTGCGAAGCCTGGACGGCGACTTTCCCAACGTTCACCTGGGTGAATTGGAAATTGCCGCTGGAATCAGTCTGAAGGGACTGCGAGCCAATCGGCAACAACGCGCAATCCGTCGTGTCCACCGTGGTGTAGGACACCTGGACGGTTGCACCGAGAACAGGTTTGTTGCTGGTGTCCACGACGTTGCCGGTGACCGTGCCTGCGCCGTTGAAGTGCATAGTGGCGTAGCCGGTCGCACCGTCCTGGGTGATTATGGCCGTACCAGAAGCCAGATCCTGGAAATTCCCGCGGGTCGAAAGCGCTACGGCCTTGATAGCTCCGACCGGCAAGCCGGTAAGCACCGCTATGCCGCTCGCATTTGTGGTTTGAGACAGTCCACCACAATTCGGAGTCCCGTTGGGGATAAGGACAGATTGTCCGGGTACCGGATTGCCGGACGGATCCAGAACCGTAAACTGTGCGGAGCCCAACCCGGACAAAGTTATGCTCGCCCCATTGACGGGGGTATTGGAACTAATGACGACGTTGGCGGAACCGGAACGCAAGTAGTCCGCCGTGTGAGCCGAAACCTGTTGGGATTGCGACGGAAGAATCGGCACGCCAGTCAAAGAAAAAGTTCCGTCCGGATTGGTGACCGCAGCGTTGGATTGGAGCGAAACGATAGCGCCAGCTGCCGGGGTGCCGTTCGGAAACGACACTTTCCCATTCACGGCGCCTGTCGTGGGAATGACAATTTCCAGCGAAGCGGAGACGTTTACTCCGGCAACAGCAACGCCAGTCTGGCTGGCGGCGAATTGCGAATTCGGGTTGGCCGTAATCCTGTAAGGCCCGGTTGGCATTCCGGTGATGGAGTAAGTTCCATCGCCCGCGGTGATTCCGACACCGACAGCAAAGGCGGTTATGGAGTTCGGAACAATGTAGTAGACGACCGGAACTCCGGGCACGGGCGTCACCGTGCTCCCCTGTAATTGAGTAACGGTCCCGGAAACACTGACGGCGCCGCCGTTTAAGGTCACGTTCACAATGGCGGAGGTGCCGGCTCTTTCAATGTTTCCGGCGGAATTGCCAAGGCTGATCCCCTTGATAGCTTTGACCGTCACAGGGCCGACGGTGATGCCGTTAATCGTGTAATTGCCGTTTGCGTCTGTATACGTGGCGCCGCCCACTTGAGGATCAGTCCCGCTGATCGCAACAACTTGGGCGTTGTAGACGGGATTTCCGGACAAGTCGCTCACTCTTCCAACCACGGAACCTTGACCAAGAAGCGCCAGGTCAATGACCATCTGTTGTCCGGGCGCTCTAACAAACGTCGTGACCTGCCGCAGCCCGCCAGAAGTTGGGTCCTTGGTGGCCATCACAAACGGGCCGCCGCACTGGTCCTGATGGACGTAGCGGAATTGATATGCTCCCGTGCTTTTGACTGGGACCGCGGCTAATCCCAGCAAACTCGGGGCGGACCCTTGGCAGTTGGGATCGTAAGGGGAATTCTCATACGTCACTTTTGCCGCTGTTGCAGGAGCGCCGTCCGGTCCGAGGACCCGACCGGTCACAACGGCCCCGGGATCTTGCAAGCGAGACTGGAGAGTCACAGTGCCTGCGGGACCCGCAACTCCGCGTTGGTCGGCCACGCCGTTCACCGCGACGGTAGTTGGAACATAGGGACCTTCTGGTTGCGAAAGGTTTGCAAAGACGAGGCGTCCGGAAAGTTGCTTGCTGGCCGAAGTGACGGTGTTGTTGGGAATCGTATAGTTGCCGCTTTGGCCCGCAGTAGTTCCGTCCACGGGACGATCGAAGAGGAGGACTGCATTCAAGCCAAATGGTCCCGCCTGGCTCACGGTTTCAGGCCCAATCACTTTAGTAGAAATCAGGGATGGACCAGCGGGCGAGATCACCCCGGTGGTGAGAGGAATGCTGGTCGCAAAAGTTCCGTTACCACCAGTGTCAACCTGTAGAACAAGGTTGTTGGGGTTTGCGAAACCCACAACAATCCGCATCTGCTGACCTTGAGCGGCATTGACCCCGTTGGCGGAACCCCGAAGAACGGTGCCGTCGCCACGCGGGATTGAGATGGAGATGTCCACTGACCCGCTGGACTGACCCGTTAGCAGCAGGGTATAGGGGGAGTTCGTCGGCGAGGTGAGGAGGCCGAGGTAAGGTGCGCTCGGGGAATTGCCCAGCGGAAAGAGCACGCTGCCGAGGATGGACCCGCCAGGTGAGCTGCTGCTGATCTGGTTGCCTGCTCCGTCCGTCAAAGTGAGGGAAACCGGAGCAGCGCCTGTGCCGCTGCCGATAGCGAAGGTCACAAAGTTCGGGCCTGAAGCCTCAATCTGAGCGAGCCCGAACTCGTAAGGAAGCGGGCCGCCGGCTTGAATCATGGGCTGAGCGAGATTCGCCCCAAGGACACTGGTGAAGTTCTGTCCGGCTGGCGTGGTACGAAGAACCTGATCGAAACCTGGGTCGACTGGCGATCCGCCAAAGAAATCTGACGCCAGATCGCGCAACGTATTGGGTAGCGTCTCGTCGAGGGACTGTCGCAGTCCCGCTTCTGCCAGCGCCAGGGCTTTCTGCGTGACCAGGGCCTTGCTTGTCCGAATGACACCGGCCGGCAAAGTTGGAGCAGAGGCGACACTCCATGCTTGACCCAAAACGCGCATTGCCGCGTCGACAACATCGGTGGGCAAATTGTCAACCGAGGAAGGAAGAACCAGGGTGTCCGGAGACATCGGCGTGCCGTTCGCGAACACACCAAGAGTGAAATTCAGATTCCCTGTTGTTCCGTCCGACGTGTCGAAATGCAGGTAGCTGGCGACGACTTTGCCAGTCTGTAAACTTTGGAATTGGAACGTCAGCGTGGTTGAGTCGCCAGCGTTCAAGGTTGGAATCACCGGGCCAGGTGGAGTGACGAGAGTGACGCCGCTCAGCGAACTTTGGTCGAAATTTACGGTCAGATTATTGGCCGCAACTTGGCTGATGTTGCTCACCGTCGCGTAGACGTTGAATAGCTCACCTTTGCGGACAACGCCCGGCACCGTAAAGGTCATGTCGAAATACGGATTCCGAACCAGCACGCCACCAATGGCAGTTCCGGCGAGATTGAAAGGACCGGTGGGTAAGCCCTCCAGCGTGGCGCTTATGTTGAAATTGATTGGAAAGTAGCCTTCTTTATCCCCGCGGATGGTCCACTGGGCTTGCCCCGTATCGCCCGGATTCAGCGTGGCAACGCTCGGCGTACCGCTGGGATCGGGCGCGAGAACGTTCAAAGTTGTCGACTGCGCGCCGCTTTTAAGACTGGGAAGAGAAAGAGGCGCGTCTGCGGCAACACCGTCAGTAGGCGTGGGGAGATTAATTGTGCCAGTGATGTTATCCACGCTGAGATTCGATCCAGTCGGCGCACCGTTCGCGACATAGAGTTGCGCAGAGAAGAATTGCTTGAGGTATCCGACATTTCCAGGAATGACGATGACGCTCGGAATCCTTACGGTGCCCAAACCACCGTCCGGCAACTGAACTGCAGGCATGGGACTGCCGTCTTGGCTGCCCAACAACACCGGGATAATCGTGGGCGGGGGTATGTTCGGCGCAGTGATGGGAAGTGTCGGGGGAGGGACAAGCGGCGTTGGTATTGGAACGCCTTGCTGGTTGAACACCACCGGGAAGCTCAGATTCACGACTTGCGACGAGAATTGCAGTCCAATCGTGAACTGGAATCCGATGTACGAACTGCTGTCCAGCACAACGCCCATGGACTGAATTTGGTCGGTGGTCAGCGGCGTGGTTTCGACGGAGGTGACCAGGACTTGATCGATGACCTGAACGGTGATAGCGCTTGGACTCACGTCAAATACTGGAGCGTTGTTGACTACGAAACGCATATTGCTAAGCCTGTAGTTGCCCCCGGTGGTAACGGCCGGCAGATTGACAAGGAGTGAATTGGGTGGAGGTGGAGACTGAGGGACTTCGATTGTTTGTGTCAGCCCAGGACCTGAATACTCGCCGACCAACTGAAAAGTACCGCCCAAATACTGAGCGATCTGCGCAGGCGTGAGCTGATTTCCATTTTGCGTGACGACAACCTGGACTCCCGATGCGATGTTCTTGGGGATGACCGGTGAAGCGGGTGTAACCGTAGCCTGGATTCCCCCGATCGCGAGATCGAGGGAACCAATCTTTACTCGCGGAGCCTGCGGGAGTAAGGGCCTGGCGAAAACAAGCGCCAGCAAACAAACCGCAAGACTACGCGCGATTGAGTGTGGGCTAGTTCTCAACCACTGAGTCCTTGAATTTTAGTTTGTAACCTGACCTGACCAGAGTCGCCAGGAATTGCCCCGGAGCTTAGACACTCGTCAAAGATGTGTCAAGTTAAATCTGAGTTACTCTGATTAATTCTGATTCTAGGGACTTAAGTACTATCGAAACTAGACAACAGTACAACACCCTTCGGAGGAGCCGAGAGTCTATTCCAGCATTCGTTTGGGGGACCCAAAAATCAATCGGCCCATCCAAAACCAAGGAGCCGATCGTGAATTTACCTGGTTCCTATCGAACGGCTTTACGCACCAAAATTGTTATCAGTGATTTGCCAATGCCTGCTTTGCGAGCAGCTCCGAATTGATGAACGAGACGACCGCGGCAGTCTCGGCGGCCGTACGCCGGGTGACCGTAGCCTGAATGGCCCCTTTCGGCGCCGGCGACCAGCCAAAATTGCGCACGTCCCAAGGACCGTTTGGCAACGCCGCCGGGTCGATTCCCGGAATATCTTTGATGTTCAGAAGTTCCATACCGCGCTGAGTTTCGGTGTGGCAGCTTACGCAATCTGTATTGAAGAAGTGGCTTTTGGCGGGGTCGGCGATCAGATCGAGGACTCCCTTTGCCTTGTCTACCGGTGGTAGGGGAGTGACGAAAACATCGGCTGTCGCGGCTCCGCTGCGTTTGGCGACAGGTAGACTCGTCACCGACGCTGCGGCGTTCTTGCAGGTGATTGGATTTAGATTATTGGTGTGGGGCTCAGGAACGACGCGTGGAACTTTTGTGTCTGGCTGTAGCATCTGCGCGAATTGCTGGCCGTCGAGAGTGGGACCGGGTACCGGAACGAATCCGCCGTTCGGCAAGGCCGATAACATTGATAAGAATATCCAGGGTGCGTGAGCTCCCGCTGGAAGCCCCGCGATGGCCATAGCGTCCAACCGCTGACCCGAGATATGCCTTTCCAGAAAAGACTTTATTTCCAGCCGGAGATTAATTGCGGTCGTCGCATCGGCCAGTCCGGGATGGACTCCGAGAGGAACTCCGGAGGTTGTCACTTTGTTTGTACCAAGCTGTCCGTCGCTCAATTTGGTTCGAATGGCGGCGAGGTCTGCAACAATGGCATTGAAAGCATCGAGATCCGGCATTGGCCGTTGAAGACAATCAGTCTGTGCCGGATCGTTTACTTTTGGAAGCATGAAATTAAAAATGAGGTGGCCGGCGATATCGTGCACATGGGGCGTGCCATCCGCGTTCCGCGTCACTGGCTGCACAATAAGGCGAATTTGCGGCAATTGCCCGAACTGCTCGCGAATATCACTCGACAGGCCCGGTGCACCGGCGTCGATCCGGATGCCTGCAATGAACCACACGTGGCTCTGTTGATTTCCTCTGGATGTAGGGGCAGCCTGAGGCGGTAAAGGTTGTAGGTGAGGCCGAGGAGCAGCGCTTGGCGGATCTGTGAACTCAGACAGCGGCCTGGAGCCCTGGCGGAGAGTTTGCGTTTCACCA